>OJCK01000011.1_pt1 | contig 160296 bp, 152 predicted proteins | sample 1592141 | NCBI WGS metagenome assembly OJCK01 (sample SAMN05416893, study PRJEB24817) | seawater metagenome | isolation source: Sea water | place: Canada:Atlantic | collected 2013-11 | reverse complement strand
ACGTAAGGAGTCGTCGGCAGCGTCAGATGTGTATAAGAGACAGCTTACGTCTTCAAGTGCAGCTTGCTCTATGGCAAATATGCTTCTTGCATGATTAAACAAGCTCTGGCCGCCTTCAGTTAACGCTAATTTTTTGCCTCTAGCTGCTCGGGCGATTAACTGCATACCTAACTGATGCTCAAGTTCCTTTAACGCTTTTGAAACAGCAGGTTGACTAATAAACAAGGCATCGGCCGCTTGGGAGAAACTGCCTAGTTGAGCAACGCTATGAAATACCCGAAGCGCATGTAAATTCATATTAATTAACCTGTGGTTATCAATGCATGATTTTAATGTATTGGAGTTATATTTTGCCGATGCCTATCATCAAGTCAACTTTTAATAGACATAGCAAACCCAGCGATAGGAGCAGCTTTATGTACAGTGCAGTTAAGCGTTTTTTCATTACGGGCCCGCAAGGAAAATCCCAGCAAAGCGGACATTTTAATGATTCTCGCTGGTGGCTAGGTTTAGTGCTGGTTACGGCTATCGCGTTCGTTGCCACCTACCTGAGTCATGTTCCCTTTATTCAGCGAACAGGGTTAAGCTCTTTAACCATCGGGATCGTGCTGGGTATTATTGTTGGTAATACCCTTTTTTCACGGGTAGCCGTGCATACTGATGTCGGTGTTGATTACGCTAAAAGTACATTGCTTAAAGCCGGTGTTGTGTTGTTTGGATTTCGTATTACCTTTGCCCAAGTAGCAGGCGTGGGCTGGCAAGGTCTAGTCACTGACATGGCTATGTTAGGGGTAACCTTCTGGCTGGCGGTGCAACTGGGTAAACGTATTTTCAAACTAGACGAACAAACCACCATACTTATTGGTGCTGGTAGTTCAATTTGCGGCGCAGCCGCAGTCATGGCCACTGAGCCCGTGGTAAAGGCTCAAGCGCATAAAGTGTCTGTTGCGGTCGCCACTGTGGTGGTGTTTGGCACCCTAAGTATGTTTTTTTATCCACTTGCTTATGGTTACTTAGGGTTAAGTGAACATGCCTACGGAATTTTTGCTGGCTCAACCATTCATGAAGTGGCGCAAGTCGTAGCGGCAGGTAGTGCGATTAGCCCTGAAGCTGCAAATGTGGCCGTGATTGAAAAAATGCTACGAGTCATGATGCTTGCGCCTTTTTTAGTGTTGTTATCAGTGTGGCAAAACAAAAAACACGCAAAAACGTTATCAGCAAACGAAGCTGGCAAGCCAGCTAAAAGCAACATCATGATCCCTTGGTTTGCTGTGTTATTTATTGTGGCCAGTGGCATCAATTCGGCTCAAGTCATCCCAGCCCAGGTAACCGAGAAAATAGTGCATTTAGATGGTATTTTACTCACTATCGCTATGGTGGCACTGGGCCTACGCACCCATATCGGGGCAATTCGCCAAGCCGGGCTAAAGCCCTTGCTATTAGCAGGCTGCTTGTTTTTATTCCTCACCCTTGGTGGCTACGGGATAAATCTGGCGATAGCGCAGTGGTTGTAGTGTGATTTATTTCTCGCAATGTAAAATGCCTCAGTTGAGGCATTTTAATGAGGGTTAGACTATGTCAATTCATAAGACTTGTCATAATCTATCGGCACAAAGCACATAATTACAACGGAGTAGAGAGTTGGTATACTCAGTGGCACAATTTATTGCAAATCGGAATGCATACTCACCTCAATGCCTCAGCCTTCATCACGTCATCTTCCTTTAGATACGGTTAACTCAACCAGTGAAAACACCCTATTTGGCCAGATTGTACAAAGTACTTTCACCCCTCCTTGGTGGGCGAAGAACCGACACATTCAAACGATTTGGCCGCGCTTTTTTCAGCGTCGCTTGCGGGTGCATTGGCATAAAGAGCGCTTGATTTTGCCCGATGGGGATTTTGTCAATTTAGCTTGGGCGGGAGACAGAGACAGTATTGCAACGAGTAAAGGGCTGGTGGTCATTTTTCATGGTTTGGAAGGGTCGAACAAGTCCCACTACGCCAATGACATGGCTGCCAATCTAGTTCAACAAGGCTATGTGGCGGTATTGATGCATTTTCGCGGTTGCGGCGGTGAGCACAATACGTTACCCAGAGCGTATCACTCGGGTGAAACAGAAGACGCGTGGTTTTTGTTGAACTGGTTAACTGAGTTGTATCCTAATGTCGCTAAAGTCGCGATGGGCTTTTCCCTCGGGGCGAATATGCTGTTAAAACTGTTGGGGGAGCGTCCTGAGCAGAGCATTTTGCGCGCAGGTATCGCGATTTCTCCGCCTTTTAAATTGGCTGAGTGTTCGTTGAGTATCAATCAAGGTGTGTCACGTATGTACCAGTCTTATCTACTGAAAAGTATGGTGAATAACCTAGTAGATAAAATGCGCACCATTGATTATTCCGACCACCTCGAAATAGATGATGCCAAAGCGCGCTCTCTTAAAAGCTTCAAGGAGTTCGACCAGCATGTAACAGCGCCTCTGCATGGTTTTGACAGCGCTGATGATTACTACACTCAATGCAGCGCGATAAATTTTATGAAAACCATCGCCACCCCGACCCTTATCATTCACGCCAAAGACGACCCTTTTATGAGTGAGTCTGTTTTGCCCAGTGAACAGGATCTTTCCCCTCATGTGCGCCTTGAATTAAGTGACAAAGGAGGGCATGTAGGGTTTATGCAAGGCACGCCTTGGCGTCCGGTTATTTGGATGCAAAAGCGTGTAAATCAATATTTTCAGGAGATTTTGCGCGAATAAGTGCAAAGCCATATCGTTTTATGATTATACCGATTAATGAACTGAGCCCAGATGCCTTGAGCAATCTGATTGAAGGGTTTGTGCTACGCGAAGGCACCGAGTACGGTGAGGCGGATTGCAGCTTGGCAGATAAGGTAGAGCAAGTGCATGCCCAATTGACATCGGGCGAGGCCTTGCTGGTGTATTCAGAGTTACATGAAACTGTAAATATTATCCCCAAAGATCAGCTTGGGCTGATCGATGAGGAAACAGAATAAAGCGTGTTAATTGACTGAATTAATGGCAGCGATTAACTACATCAATTCGATGAAGGTTAAGTTAAACGTTACGGGTACATTCGGGCTGATGCTGGACAAACCCGCTACGTTTTGCAGCCAGTCTATACCGCCTTGTAGGCCGTAATCCCCAGCTTTAATAAGCACAGGTTGAACACTGGTGGCAATGAAACGATTGTGATCAGTTTTGCTCACTTGTACTTTCACTTCAATGTCGTTTTCTTGCCCTAGCACGCTTAGTTTGGCAGGGATCGCGAAGGTACCTGCTTGGCCTTTGGTAAAGGCTACAATTTCTTTTGGCAATGTGGCTGTAAGCGTGGCTTTCGGGAAGTTCTCTACCATAAACAGCTTTTCGCGCATGCGAGAGTTGCGAATATCAATCCCTGTTTCTACTGATGACAAATCGATATCAACCAACAATTCACCGGCGCTGGTGAGTGAGCCATTGAGGTGTGAAAAATGATGAAGCTCACTGACATTTACATTTTTAGTAGAAATAAAATTTAACTGAGAGTCTTTATTAAGCAGTTGCCAATCGGCGGAAGCGCTTGCACATACGAGTAAGCTAGATAGCGCGGCTAGGTTAATTGCGGCCAGTTTTAGCAACTTGGCATTCTTGCGGAAGGTCATTCGGTATCTCCTGTGGTGTATTTCACTATGGTTTGCCAATTTACTCGTTGATCACCCATAACGATAAAATCTGGGTTGGTAACGGAATTTCGTTCATTGTAACTAAGGGGCGAAAAGTCATGGGCCAGAATATTGCCCCCTGCTTCACTGACGATACACTGGGAAGCGCCAGTGTCCCATTCGCCAGTCACGCCTAAACGTAAGAAAACATCCGCTTTACCTTCAGCGATAAAGCATGATTTTAACGAGCAACTGCCCGTCGGGTAAGTTTGATAAGTGCGATGGTCGCTCATGCTGCGCATAACGTTTTCCCGCGCTTGGCGGCGGCTAATGGCAATCATAACCGGGTCTTGTTCAGGATCATCAAACTTGCGCACATGAATGCGTTTATTTTCGGTGCGGCTTTCTTTAAATGCGCCGTGCCCTTTTGAGGCAAAATACAAGGTTTCACCGGGGGGCCAGTAAATCACGCCAATAACAGGTTGGTTATCTTCAACCAAAGCAATATTTACCGCAAAGTCGCCACTGCGGGCGATAAACTCTTGAGTACCATCAATAGGGTCAATTAACCAATAACGATGCCAGTCTTTACGCTCGTCTAGAGCACCGTTGTCTGACTCTTCCGACATAATAGGAATGTGCGGAGTCTTTCGTTTTAGAATGGCCAAAATCACTTCATTCGCTTTGTAGTCGGCTGACGTCACGGGCGAATCATCGTCTTTTTGATAGCTTTTATAGTCACCACTGTCATAGATTTCCATGACGACTTTTCCAGCCGCTTGGGCTGCACTTTTAGCTATGTCGAGTAATGAAGAGATAGAGTCGGTGGGCATTATTGTTCCTTTAACCACTTTTGCGCGAGAAATAGTGCGGTAATACAGCGAGCTTCAACGAAATCGTCGCGAGCCAATAACGCATCGAGATCGTTTATCGACCACTTAATGACGTCTAATGGCTCTGGTTCATCGCCGGGTAGCGTTTGTTCATATAAATTTTCAGCGATAAAAATATCCATGCGAGCATTAAAAAATGCCGGTGCCATGCTGACGTTTTGTAAGTAGTGGAGTGTAGTTGCGCCAAAACCGACTTCTTCTTTAAGCTCGCGATCCGCGGCTTGGGCGGGCTCTTCGCCTGGGTCGATCAGGCCTTTAGGGAAACCTAACTGGTAAGAGTGCGTGCCTGCGGCGTATTCACGTACGAGTAGAAATTCGTGGTCATTGATGAAAGGGACAATCATCACCGCGCCGCGTCCTCCGCCTGCCATACGCTCAAAAGTGCGTAGTTCTCCATTGGAAAACTCGAGATCAATTTGCTCAACGGTGAACAATCCGCTTTTTGCCACGGTGCGTCGTTGGTGAATTTGTGGAAGTGTTTTGTTGGGGTCTATTTTGCTCATCTACCTATCACGTTATCATAGCCTCACTAATTGCATCAATGACGCGTAAACTACTGTTACGTCGAATATAACGCTTAACTTAAGGACTTGCCACTTGCCTGACTTACCTTGGAACAAAATTAAAACAGTTTTACTCGATATGGATGGGACTTTGCTTGATTTGCATTTCGACAGCCATTTCTGGTTAGAGCATTTACCGAAAACGTACGCCGGTAGCAAAGGCATCAGCGAAGAGCAGGGTAAAGAGTACATGATGGCTGAGTATCGCCAGGTGTTTGGCACAATAGATTGGTATTGTTTAGATTACTGGGCAGACAAATTGCAGCTAGATATTATGCAAGCGAAGCGTGAAGTTGAGCATTTAATTAGCATGCGTGATGACACCATTCCCTTGCTTGACGCCCTCAGAGAGTCTGGGCGTGAAGTGGTATTGGTCACGAATGCTCACCCCGATAGTCTGTCGTTGAAAATTGAACATACTGCGCTTGATAGCCATATCGATACACTCATTTCGACTCATGAATTTGGGGTCACCAAAGAGTCGCAATTATTGTGGCAAAAGCTTCAACAGCGTTTAGGTTTCGATTCTGAGCATACTTTGTTTGTTGATGATAGCCTGCCTATTTTGCAGGCAGCGAAAGATTTCGGTATCGCCCATTTACTGGCTGTGAGTAATCCTGACAGTCAATTACCGATAAAAGATGTTACACAATTTTTAGCCACCAGTGATTATAGAACCATGTTGGACGCTATAAAAAATACTCCTTTTGCGGGGTAATACCATTTCACTTATCAATGCAGATGGGCATAAGGACTGACTAAGCGAAAATGCCAAAGCGCAGCGATTAAGTGAATTTATCCTGCTTTTGGCAGTTTTTTTGTGAATAACGGGCAAAACCCATGCTTTATTGCCTCTGTGGCGTTTCATATTGTTGTTGATCGCCCTATAATTCGAGCCAATTTTCATCAATCTATAGGTCAAGTCTATGAGTCTTAACGATGTTCCAGCTGGTAAAAACTTACCAGACGAAATTAATGTAGTGATTGAAATCCCTGCGTATTCTGATCCAATCAAATATGAAGTGGATAAAGACACAGGTGCAATTTTTGTCGACCGCTTCATGGCGACCTGCATGCACTACCCCACTAACTATGGCTATATTAATCAAACATTGTCAGAAGATGGTGATCCAGCAGACGTACTAGTGATGTCACCTTTCCCACTTCTTGCTGGTTGTGTGATTAAGTGTCGTCCTGTTGGCGTGCTTAAAATGACAGATGAATCAGGTACTGATGCTAAAATTTTAGCGGTACCGGTTGATAAGTTGTCTACCATTTATCGTGGTATCAAAGACATCGACCAAGTGGACGAGCTTACCCTTAACCAAATTGAGCACTTCTTCTCACATTACAAAGATTTAGAGCCTGGAAAATGGGTGAAAATCGACGGTTGGGAAAACGCTGAAGCCGCAAAAGAAGAAATCGTTAGCAGCGTAGAGCGTTACAAAACAGAAGGTTAATCAACCTATTCAGTTGAATGGGTTTTGAAACCCTAGAAGCCGACGACTTGTCGGCTTTTTTATTTTCTGTCTCCTGTGAGACACTGACCATCACCGTTTTATAAATTGAAACCCATGACATTTTTACGTTCATTTCGCTCCAACCCACAGATACTTTTATTGGCTATGGCCTTTGTGATGCCGCTGGTTTTTTCAGTGTGGAATGCATTACTGAATAATTTTGTGGTCGAGAAAGCGCAGTTCAATGGTGCTCAAATTGGCATGCTGCAAAGCCTGCGGGAAGTCCCCGGCTTTCTGGCCTTTACTGCGGTCTTCTTGTTGCTGGTGCTCAAAGAGCAAACGCTTGCATTGGTGTCGTTGGCGGTTATGTGTGTTGGCGTTGCTTTAACGGGCTGGTTGCCGTTCGAGCTAGGGTTGTATTGCACAACCGTGTTGATGTCTATTGGTTTTCATTATTTTGAGACCATCAACCAATCATTGACCTTGCAGTGGCTCGATAAAGACAAAAGCGCTCACTTTATGGGGCAGCAGTTAGCGGTGAAGAGTTTTGCCTCGTTGCTGGCATACGGCGCTATTTGGCTGCTAATGGAATGGGCGGGGATCTCGTATGTGGCTATGTATATGCTGGCTGGTGGAGTAGGTCTGCTGATCGTGATTTGGTTATGGTTTGGATTCGATAAGTTTACCCAAACCTCTGTGCAGCATAAGCACATGTTTTTACGCAAACGCTATTGGCTGTATTATGGCTTGGTGTTTTTCAGTGGTGCGCGGCGGCAAATCTTTATGGTGTTTGCCTCGTTTATGATGGTAGAGAAATTCGGTTATTCTGTGGGTGATATCAGTCTGCTGTATATGCTCAACTATGTGTTTAACCTATTCTTTGCCCCTAAAATAGGCCGCTGGATCCATAAAATTGGTGAGCAACGGGCCTTGTGTATCGAATACCTTGGTTTACTTTGTGTGTTTGTGGGTTATGCCTGGGTAGACAATAGTCAGTTAGCTGCTGGGCTGTATGTAATAGATCACCTGTTTTTTGCCATGGCCATTGCGGTTAAGACATATTTTCAAAAGATTGCCGATCACAGAGATATCGCCTCGACCGCTGGAGTGAGTTTTACGATTAATCATATAGCGGCTGTAGTCATTCCGGCATTGTTAGGTGTGGTGTGGTTAACTTCACCGTCTGCCGTATTTTACATCGGTGCAGGTTTTGCGGTTTGCTCATTGATTTTAGCGTTAAATATTCCCGACCAACCGAACGATGGAAATGAAGTTAGAATGAACATGCTGCGTTGGGCGAATGTGCCCAGTGTTGCATCCCCTAAGGAGAATTCATGAAGTATTTAGTGTTATTGCTGACGATAAGTTCGTTTGCTGTTTTTAGCCAAGAGCCTGAAGAGTTATTTTGGGAAGACATGATCCCAAAAAATTACATTGCCCCCCAAGAGGAAGTGAATCATGACGGTTCAATGGTACAGCAAAGTTTAAATGCCCCTGTGGTGAATGAACTGGATGGCAAAGTGGTTAAAATACCAGGCTTTGTAGTGCCCCTTGAAGGCAGCAGTGATACCACCAAAGAGTTCTTGTTAGTACCGTATTTTGGCGCGTGTATTCATGTGCCCCCGCCGCCGCCGAACCAAATTGTGTATGTGAAGTTTCCTGATGGTGTGCCAATCGACAACATATACGATGCTGTGTGGGTGACCGGTACATTAGCTACCCAAGTGTGGGAAGGAGACCTAGCGACAGTAGGCTACACCATGCAAGGCATTGAAGTGACGCCATATGATGGCTAAGGTTTTTCAAAGCCCTCGTGTGGCTACTCAGCGCGTGGGTTGGCCAAAGATAACGTTAGCCTGATTAAACTGTACCCATGAGGTGAGAATGTACTTATCGTTCGAGATGGGTACGTTCCCTCGGTGAGTATGGGTAAAATACGCGGGGGCGATTACCATAGTGCCTTTGCGCGGTTTGATAGATAAATCTTGATAGTAAAACTCGGTTTCTCCGCCTTCTTGCACATCATTTAAATAAAACATAAACAATAAAATACGATGTAAGGCATCTGTACTGTTGGCCTGAGGGTAAACTTCTGAATGCCAATAAGGATAACCGCCTTGTTGCTTATCGTATTTCTGTGCGTTGATATTGCCTAACCGAAATAAGTAGCCCATCAGGTTGGCTAAATTCGGTAAACCCACTTCTTTAAAGTTGTCCTGAGTCAGTTTAACCGGCTGGCCGCTTTTCGGGTGCTTAACGGTCAAACCGATAGGGCCAATAAGGGCGAAAAAATAGCTTTCGAAATAGGCCAATATTTGTTGGCTAAGTACAGGTAATAAAGCCTGATAGGGCGTTTTGAATTCTGGGTGAGTAATAATAGACACGTCGCGGCTGCGTTTTTTGTCTGGGTCGACTCCGCCACCTGTACGCCCCGGTTGGGTATTTTTGCTTAACTCAAATTGAGTGACGAACTGATCACACAGTTCGTCACTAATAGCGTGCTCAATAACCTTAATAAAGGTTTCAGGCTTAGGCATTCACGCCCCGAGGGATGGCGTGCTCCGTTAGCTTTTCACGTATTTCATCATTGATCACCACTGACTTTTTCTCAGCGTAGTTATACTGGACCATAGTGGTGGTGCCAGTCGCACGCTTGGTGCCGTTTTGCCATAATTCTTGATAGGTGTCGAACGAACTACCGCCAATACGGCTGATGTAGGTACGCACCTGAACAGGATGGCCATAATGCATTTGGTCGAGAAAATCGACTTTATAGCCGGCTAAAATCAAAGGCCAATTTTGTAAATCTAATTCAGGGGTGAAAATTCTGAATATTGGCTCGCGAGCCATTTCAAACCAATCCACCAACACAGTATTACTGACGTGTGCTAAGGCATCCGTTTCACAAAATCGCACATTAAAATCTTCAATTAACATTGGTTTTATTCCTTGTTTAAATTGATAGCAGAGGTTTAAGAAAGCGCGCAGTATGAGAAATCTCTACTTCGCAAATTTGTTCTGGGGTGCCTTGAGCGATAATTTGCCCGCCGCCCGAGCCGCCTTCTGGGCCTAAGTCTATGACCCAATCAGCCGTTTTAATCACATCTAAATTGTGCTCGATCACCACGACTGTGTTGCCGTGATCGCGCAGGCGATGTAACACCTGCAATAATTGTTTAATGTCGTGGAAATGCAAACCAGTAGTGGGTTCATCCAAAATATACAAGGTTTGGCCTGTGTCGCGTTTTGACAATTCTTTGGCCAGTTTTACCCGCTGGGCTTCACCGCCTGACAATGTCGTGGCCGCTTGGCCTAAACGCACATAAGACAAACCTACGTCCATCAAGGTTTGTAGTTTTCTGGCAATAGCAGGAATAACGTCGAAAAACTCTCGGGCATCTTCAACGGTTAAGTCCAGTACTTCATGAATATTTAACCCTTTGTACTGAATTTCCAAGGTTTCACGGTTGTATCGCTGGCCCTTACATACGTCACAAGGCACGTAAACATCCGGTAAAAAGTGCATCTCAACTTTTATCACGCCGTCGCCCTGACAAGCCTCACAACGACCGCCTTTTACGTTGAAGCTGAATCGCCCAGGCTTATAGCCACGAGAGCGGGCTTCTTGCGTGCCTGCAAACAGCTCACGTACCGGGGTGAAAATACCCGCGTAAGTCGCTGGGTTTGAACGGGGAGTACGGCCTATGGGGCTTTGGTCGATATCGACCACTTTATCGAGCATGTCCATGCCGGTACACGTTTTGTACGGCGCTGGTTCGCCGGTTGTCGCGCCGTTTAACTCGCGATGGGCTATCCGATAAAAAGTGTCATTGATTAGGGTTGATTTACCCGAACCTGATACACCGGTTACGCAGGTCATTAAACCAAACGGGATGCGCAAGTCGACATCTTGAAGGTTGTTGCCTGTTGCGCCACTCATTTCGATCCATTTATCTTGATCGATCTCAGTGCGCTTTTCAGGAATAGCGATGGCTTCACGGCCTGAGAGGTATTTACCTGTCAGCGAATGTTCGCTTTTCATGATGTCATCTATTGTGCCTTGAGCAACTATTTCGCCGCCGTGCACACCGGCCCCGGGGCCGATATCAAGCACAAAGTCAGCGGCGCGAATGGCATCTTCATCGTGCTCAACCACAATCACGGTGTTACCTAAATCGCGTAAATGCTCTAGCGTTGTCAGTAGGCGTTCGTTGTCACGCTGATGCAAACCAATAGAGGGTTCATCCAATACGTACATCACCCCAACTAACCCTGCACCAATCTGGCTGGCAAGGCGAATACGCTGAGCTTCACCGCCTGATAAGGTGTCGGCGCTGCGTGAAAGCGATAAATAATTTAAGCCAACATTGACCAAGAAGTTCAAACGGTCGTTAATCTCTTTGAAAATTTTATCGGCGATTTTTTCGCGCTTTCCGGTCAGTTCAATGTCGGTGAAAAACTGCAAAGACTCGGCAATCGACATCTCCGTGATGGTCGGCAAAGGGGTCTCGCCAATAAACACGTTGCGCGCTTCAAGGCGCAGGCGTGTGCCATTACAACTACTGCAGTGCTGTTGGCTCAAATATTTAGATAATTCATCACGTACCGCGTTTGATTCGGTTTCACGATAGCGGCGTTCCATGTTCGGAATGATCCCTTCAAAGGGATGCTTGCGCTCCATAATATCGCCGCGATCATTGATGTATTTGAAGTTGATTGAGGTGCCTTTGCTGCCGTGCAGCACAATGTCTTTGGCTTTCTCATCAAGCTCAGCGAAAGGCGTGGTCAAATCAAACTTATAGTGATCCGCCACGGCTTGTAGCATTTGGAAGTAATAATAACTGCGTTTATCCCAGCCGCGTATCGCTCCGCCGGATAAACTGAGTTCGTCGTTACTGATAATTCTGTGCGGGTCGAAAAACTGTCTTGTGCCTAAGCCATCACAGGTTTGACAGGCGCCCGCAGGGTTATTGAACGAGAATAACCTTGGTTCAAGTTCTGCCATTGAATAGCCACAATGAGGGCAGGCGAAGTTAGATGAAAATACCACTTCTTCTTTGTGTGGATCATCCATAAAGGCAATTTTAGCTGTGCCGGCGGACAAGTTCAGCGCAGTCTCGAACGACTCAGCAAGTCGCAAAGATAAGTCTTCACGTACCTTGAAGCGGTCAACAACCACTTCGATATTGTGTTTTTTATGTAAGTCGAGTTCAGGCGGATCGGATAAATCACATACCTCGCCGTCAATTCGCGCTCGAATAAACCCTTGTGCCGCTAAGCTTTCTAAGGTTTTTACATGCTCACCTTTGCGATCTTGTACGACGGGCGCCAACAGCATCAGCTTTTCATCTGCAGGCATAGTAAGTACGCGGTCGACCATCTGGCTAATGGTTTGTGCATCGAGTGGCACATGGTGCGTCGGACAGCGCGGCTCGCCAACGCGGGCATATAACAATCGCAGATAATCGTATATTTCTGTGATCGTACCCACAGTAGAGCGCGGGTTATGTGAGGTAGATTTCTGCTCAATGGAAATAGCCGGCGATAAGCCTTCGATGTGATCCACATCGGGCTTTTCCATCATGGATAAAAATTGCCTTGCGTAAGCGGACAAAGACTCGACATAACGACGTTGCCCCTCGGCGTAAAGGGTGTCGAATGCCAGTGAAGACTTACCGGAGCCAGACAGGCCGGTGATCACGGTAAGTTTATCTCGAGGAATATCTAAATCGATGTTCTTTAGATTGTGAGTGCGCGCGCCACGTACAGCTATCTTATCCATTATTGACCAAAGTCGTCCTCAAAAGAGTGAGTATTACATACTTGATATAAGAGCTCTATGCGGATGAACAATTATACTTTCAATACCCGAAGGGGTAATGACAGCAAAATACGGCTAACAGCTTGAATTAGTTAGCCGATGAAATTTGTAAGTTGATGTTTTAAACACGGGTGTATCATTGCATTTATGGTGTTTTCCTCCATGTTTGCTGCAATCTTGCTGTCGTTTAGCGTGATAAATTTGTGTTAAACTTCGCCGCCTTAATAACCTCAAACTGATTAGTTACTCATTTGAATAGAACAGAAATTCGCGCTTCTTTGGCTTTGGCCGCCGTTTACGTCCTGCGTATGCTGGGCTTGTTTATGGTGATGCCGGTTCTGGCCATTCTAGCAGTACAGTACCCAGATTATTCAGCGTTAATGCTCGGCCTCGCGATCGGTGGTTACGGGCTGACTCAAGCCATTTTGCAAATTCCCATGGGCGTATTGTCAGACAAAATTGGCCGCAAGCCCGTCATTGTAGGCGGTTTACTAATGTTCGCTATTGGCAGCGGTGTTGCCGCCACAGCTGATAACATGTTGTGGATAGTGATAGGCCGGTTCTTGCAAGGAGCTGGGGCGATCGCTGGCGCGATTATGGCATTAGCTGGCGATGTAAGTCGTGAACAGCAACGCCCGAAAGTGATGGCGATTATTGGTATTGCCATTGGGTTTTCATTCTACATTGCCTTGTTAATTGGCCCGGTGATTGCGGATAATTACGGCCTGCACGGTATTTTTTCGATTACCGGCATTCTTGCGATTTTGTGTATTCCTTTGGTGATCTGGGTGGTGCCCAGCGCCATAAATTACGCCCCTAAAGGCGATACATTACCCGTACTAACCGACGTAAAAACCCTGTTTTTCGATCCGCAGTTGCGCCGTTTGAACATCAGCGTGATGTTATTGCACATGATGATCACCGTATTGTTTGTGCAAATGCCTATTTTACTTAGCGCACTAGGCTGGGAATTAGAGCGCCACTGGCAATTGTATTTGCCCATTTTGGCAGCGTCAGTGGTGGGGTTAGTTATATTGATGATGTTAACCAGAACCATGAGCCAGTCCGCGGTTATTCGTTTATGTATATTGCTTCTGGGCGCTGCGCTGCTTGGCCTGCACTTCGAACACGGCACTGTGCTGGCGGTCATGGGCTTTGGTTGGCTGTTTTTCGCAGGATTTAACTTTTTGGAAGCGAGCTTTCCGGCTATGGTGTCAAGTATTGCCCCTGCTGGTAAAAAGGGCTCCGCCATGGGGATTTACGCTAGCTTTCAGTTTCTTGGAGCGTTTTTAGGTGGCACCTTATCTGGCTTAGCCAGTCAGTACATTGGCCCTCAATGGGTGTTTGTTATCGCAGGTGGCGCGTGCGGCCTATGGTGGCTTGGCTTACGCAAGCTTGGCACAAGCGAGCGCTTAAAGCGCTATACCCTCAAGCCTGATTTTACTCGTTATTCGGCGCAAACCATTGGCGAGCAACTAGCCACCCTAGAGGGCGTAGTGGATGTCACAGTCGTGCCAGATGAAGGCGTGGTGTACATCAAAGCCCACGGCAAACAGTTTGAGATAGATAAGGCACATGTTTTGGTGAATGGCTGATCCGTTTTTTAAGCGAATCAAAGGCAAATTTCCGAGAAACAATTTGCTAAATCGCGTTATAATAATCGGCACAGTGAAAAACATTTTTGTGCTAGCTAAGGGTTAATTTTCGCACACAGTTGTGATGTGAGATACTTATTGACCGGCAGCAAAACTGCATTTATATATTCACTAACGAATTGAAAAAATAGACAAATCCAGTAAGAAGCCAGCATATTATCTAAACATAATCGTTTAGAACGCTGCGCTCTAGGACTGAAAATAGGAGTTAAAATGGCGAGTAAAGGCGTAAATAAAGTCATATTGGTGGGCAATTTAGGACAAGATCCTGAAGTACGTTATATGCCAAATGGTAACGCGGTAGCGAATTTAAGCATCGCGACCAGCGAAAGCTGGAAAGACCAACAAGGGCAAATGCAAGAGCGCACCGAATGGCATCGCCTAACTATGTATCGCCGTTTAGCAGAAGTGGCTGGCGAATACTTGCGCAAAGGCTCGCAAATTTACGTTGAAGGCAAATTGCAAACCCGTAAATGGCAAGACCAACAAGGCCAAGACAAATACACAACTGAAGTGATTGTTGATCAAATGCAAATGCTAGGCGGCAAAAGCGGCGGCCAGTCTGAAGGTGGTTTCCAGGGGCAACAGCGTCAACAACAGCCTCAGCAGCGCCCTAATCAAGGCCAACAACCGGCTTACCAGCAACAGCCTAACCAAGGTTATAATCAGCAGCCTGTTCAAGGTGGCCAATCTAATCAAGGTTTCAATCAAGCGCCACAAGGCGGTCAAAATAAGCCAGCCCCTATGGCTGAACCTGACTTTGACTTCGATGATGATATTCCGTTTTAGGGATTACACCTAAGAAGTACAACATTATTGTTGTAAAAAGCGTTATATAAAACCCTGTTTATACAGGGTTTTTTTCGTTTTAAAGTGGACGTTATTTACCTAGCTGTGTCATATTCGATAGGACCTAAGCATTATCGGTTTTCAAGCGTTGTGTTGAATAGCGAGTCAGCGCGATACGCAGATCACAACTAGTCAGTATTGGCCTTTGGTTTTTGAGGAGTTTCATTAGGATGAACAACAAAGGTGACGAATATCCATACCTTAGCTCAGACCGCCTCGCGTATATTTACAAATGCGGAAAATGTAGAGCCCATATTAAAAAAGGAACTAAAGCCTGCTATCGATGTGGGTATGAATTCACAGAAGGTGATGTTGCTCAAATGATTGCTGAATATAGAGCAAATTACTCAAGAAATTGGCACGTTAAAGTGTATTTTGTGATGTTCATGATTTTTGTATTAGTTTTATTACTAGGACTAAATTGAATGGCCTCTCACCATAGGATTAATAGAGATCCCCACTTGGCTTTTTAAATCGTAAACCCCGCAATAAAATGACCAAGCTAGCTCACATCTTACTCATACATATCAAATTAAAGTGCTACTTTGAAAATAACGAGACCAAAAAAATAAAATCGATTTTTTCCTTATCTGTTTGCTGTTTTTAGCCTGCATATAACTAACGATTCTCCCCACATAAACCCATTCAAAATCCTGTGTTACCAACATCAGAGTATTCGCTAAGGCTTTAAAACGCTCTGGTCGGCTTTCACATCAATGAAACTTGCTTTATATACTCATGCGCAAACCTAGGGTTTAAGTTTTTTATTCTGGGTTTGGACAGAAATACTTACAAAAATAACAATATATCGTCGGTAAGCAGTAGAAATGCTCAATTTTTTTTGCCACATTACACGACGGTTTTTAACAAAAAAGTAACAATCAATCTGGATGGACAAATTTTGAAACTAAACACACATAAATTTCACCTAAGCACCTTGAGTGTGGCGGTAATAGGGTTACTTAGCACAGGTGCTATGGCACAGGAGTCGAGCGATGCTCAAGACTCTGGAGTTGAGAAAATCATCGTCACGGCGACTAAGCGTGCTGAATCGATTGGCGACATTCCGTTTTCAATCAATGCGCAAACGCAAAGAGACTTTGAAAGAAGTGGAGCCAGTAATTTAGAAGATGTGGCTAGAAACGTAGCCAGCGTGTCGATTCAAAACCTTGGCCCCGGACAAAGCCAAGTGTCTATGCGCGGTGTATCAGCGGGCCAAGTGGTACGTGACCAACCTGGGGTAAAAGAGCAGGTTGGGGTGTATTTAGATGAGAGTGTTATTTCACTGTCATTGTTTACCCCTGATTTAGATTTATTCGATTTAAACCGAATAGAGACCCTGCGTGGCCCTCAAGGTACCTTGTTTGGTTCTGGTTCAATTGGTGGAACACTGCGTTACATTACAAACCAGCCTGAGCTAGACACCTTTGAAGGTAAATTTGAAGCTAACCTTAATTCGGTGGATGACGGTGGAATGGGAGGGCATGTGAAAGGCATGGTAAACCTGCCTGTATCTGATTCTGTTGCTATGCGTGCCGTGGTATATCGCACTGATTATGCGGGCTTTATTAACGCATATGGCCCTGACAATGCGTTTAAAGAAGACGTAAACGACGGGGATAGAACCGGCGGTAGGCTGGCATTTGTTATTAGCCCAAACGACAAACTAACGATAACACCAAGGATCATTTTTCAAGAGTTGGAAATGAACGGTTTTAATCGTCAAGACGTGTTCAACGTGTTTGCTAACCCTTACACCACCACATGGCCAGCAAGGCAGTTAGGTGAAAAAGAGCAGTACCTATTGTTAGATGAAGGGTTTTCTGATGATACCTTTATTGCCGATCTGACCGCTGAGTACCAAGCGGATATAGCTGACTTTACCTTTGTTTATAGCTACACGGATCGCGATATTTTGGTGAGTCGTGACGCAAGTGCTCTTTCTGGCTCGGTCAGCATTGATTTAGGCTTCCCTGAAGAGGCAGTTACTTTACCGTCAAACTTACATGATCGCACCGAAGTGGAACAAGATACCTTTGAGCTTCGAGCTGCTTCAAATGGTGATGGTGCGTTGGACTGGATTGTGGGTGCGTTTTATTCCTCAACCGAAAGAACATACAAGCAAACTTTACCTACCCCAGGCTACGATAGCTTTACTGATGCTACGCTAGGTGAAGGGACGTCTGCGGCAGTGGCCAACGGTTTCGAGGCAGATTCTCCGTATAACGCATTTCTACCTTATGATTTAACCCAGTTAGCGGTTTTTGGTGAGGTGAACTACCAAGTAAGTGAAGAGTTTAAACTTACGGCTGGCACGCGCTTTTATGATTATGAAGAAGAGCGTCAGTTTATTTCTGGTGGTTTATTCGCAAATGGTGATAACCAGACAGATGATACAGAATCTGACGGATTTACCTCACGGGTGATAGGCCAATATCGTTTAAATGATAATGTGAATTTGAACGCTCAGGTGTCGCAAGGCTTTAGACTTGGCGGGGTAAACGACCCACTAAATAGAAGCTTATGTTCTGATCAAGACGAAGCTATATTTGGTTCATTTCAAAACTATGAGGATGAACAGCTAACTAACTATGAATTTGGTGTTAAGTCTTCTGGCCGTGGGTGGAGCGCAAATGTCGCTGCGTTCTACAATGATATTGAAGACTTGCAAGTGACTTTAGATGCGGGCTCATGTTCTTCGCGAGTATCATTTAACGTACCTGATGCACACACGCAAGGTATTGAGTTTGAACTCACTCGTCAGTTTACTGACCAGTTATTCTTCTCTTTAAGCGGTAGCATTATAGAAGCTGAATTTGATTCAACCGTAGTTGATGGCTCTGGTGCAATACTTGGTGGGGTTGCAGATGGTAACCGTTTGGCATCAGTACCTGAAGAGAGCTTCGCGATTGGGTTTACCTACGATCTTGCACAGCCTTTGTTCTCGTCAAACAGCAGCTACTTTCAAGGCTCTTATCAATACGTAGGCGATCGTATTACCCAACCTAGTGACCAAGTTGCGGGTGCTGGGGTATTTACCTCTGGGCTGGCATTTGGTGGTGCTACTGGGCTTGAAACAACCGAGCTGGATTTAGTATTGGATGCTTACGGCACCATGAATCTTAGTTTTGGGCTTGCGTATGATGATTATGAAATTCTTGTCTACGCGAACAATGTCTTTGATGAGTATGCGCTTTTGTCGTTTGATAGAGAGCGTGGTGGCCGCGCTAGACTTGGTTTTACCACCAATCAGCCAAGAACCTTTGGTGCGACCTTCCGTTACTTTTTTGAATAATATTCTTACCTAGCTGATGTAACTAAAATCGCCGCCCCCTTACAACGCAGATAAGTGTTTAAGTGGGGCGGTTTTTATTGATTTTTAAAAAAAACACCTTGGGTTTTTTGTACAAACTCAATCTATTTCTGACTGCAATCGTCCTTTTTCAAACTGCTGTATTTCTTCTTGCTGGCCGTCCTGATAGGAGATTCTGCTGCCGTGACGAACACCGTCTTTGCGCATTTCAAACAGGCGTAACGCGCCATTTTCAGCAAACAAGTACTGCGAGCCTGCTAAGTTGCCATCTTTATAGGTCAGCTTTGCATCAATGTAGCCTTGGCCATCACGTTTCGTCCATTGACCTTGCTTCTTGCCCTGTTTGTAGTGACCTTGCCACTGGGATTGGTCGTCTTGCTCAACCCATGCTCCGTTTTTTTTACCTTGGGTATATTGGCCGTAGGTTATTTTGTTACCTTGTTTATCAAAGCGCTGGTATTGACCGTGTTTTTTGTCATTGCGATAAAACTCACTTACCAGCAATTGCTCGCTTTGGGGATCGTAAACTTCGCGTTTTCCCTCACGTTTGCCTTGCTGTGAATAGTGTTCATAGGTGACAGTGCCATCTTTGTTTGTTTCCTGCCAATCGCCTACTTTCACCCCAGCTTTATAGGTACCGCCTGTTGTTAGCTTACCTTCATTTTTTTGGCTGTACTCACCGTCTAGCTCGCCGTTAACTCTGTGTTCAATCTGCTCGTAGCCTTCCAAAAAATAGCGTTGCATGCCATTTTTACCAGCGCCATTTTCCTCGACAGCTTCAAAAATTTTACCGTCACGGCTTTTTTCAATCAGTTTGTAAGGGTGACGCGCACCTCGGGTGAAACCGCGGTCGGGGTCACGTACACTCGAGGCGATAAAGACCTCTGTTCTATCGTAACGCCACGCGATTTCTTTTAGCCCAGGAGCATAATTGGGGATATCAACAGGCTCGATTAACTTGAGTAAGTCACCGTTGTTGGTCCATTTTTGTCGCTTGATAAACTTACCGTCTGGGCTGCGCTCGGTTTTACTGATTAACAACCCAGCTTTATTCCATTTTTTGGATGTAAGTACCAACTTACCTGCTTTGTAAGGGGAAAAAGCCTGTAAGGCACCGTTGCTGTAGTATTCTTTTTCTACTCCGTCCCGTTTACTGTTTTTGTAGGGGGTGACTTTCTGCAAGTACCCTTGACTGTCACGGGTTTCAACCTGACCAGAGAAACCGTCATTAAAGCGGTGCAGCAAGCGAGAAATCAAGTGTGCTTTTCGTTCCTGCGCCACTAAGGTGCCGGTTAAGGTGCCCTTACTTACCACAGGCTCTGTACTTCTGAGCGTCGCGATGAGTGCATCTTGCTTATCAAACACTGAAATGGTGTAAATGCCCTTTTCATCTGGTTCGATGTCGCTTGAGTAGTGATACGTGCGATTCACCTTCACTTGTGTCGGGTACAAGTTGACGTCCATGTAGTGGGTTTCAGCGAGCACCGGGGTTGCCATTAAGGCGAAGCACAGTAAATAGCAAAACCTAGCGATCATTCTGCGCTCTCCGTGGGTAACTCTGGAAATGTCACACTAAAGCTTTGGTCAATCGGGGTAGGTGTAACCGAGATAACTTGCACACTTGCCGGCGCACCGGCTATGCGCAGTGAGCCATCGGGGAAAGTGACATCGTCAAGGGGCGTTTGCGGGGCTAATTCGGCATTTTCTTTTAATGTGGTTAAGCTCAAGATGCGCTTTTTTTCATCTAAAAAGCGGTATTGGCTAAGTACATCACCTACTGTGCTTAGCCGCTTATCTTTATTTAAAATTGCTAGTGGGATGACCCATGGCGTTTTTTCGTTAAGGGCGATGTTAGCCGGTTGCCACGTGCGAGTGGTGTCGCAGTGCAAGCGAATGTCTCGCTCGCCCAGTTGGTAAAAATACTCGCGTAAACCATCTTCAGTTTGCAGTTTAAGCGCCACAGGGTGGGTAAAGTTTTCAGGCGTTTGGCTGCGAGCGAAAACCAGTGAACGCCCAGCCTCTTGGGCTTCAGGGGAAAGAGATGCCTGACACGTTTTCGCTTGTTCTGCCCCTAAAGGGAATATGACTTGCCCTCGTTCAACACCCTGGGGTTTAACGGCGGGTATGGGGTTAGCGGGTTGGTCACTGTCAAACAAATAGCGGGTTTGTGGTTGAACATTTGGGTCAAACCGTTGTGCTCGTTCAGATAAAAAGGTGACCTCGCGCACGACTTCCGCCTCGCTAGCAGAGCGCAGCACCACAACATCAACGTGGCTTGGTGGAGTATCGGTTTTTATCAGTACCCGATGCGCTTCTGGGTCGGGGGATGCTATATAACGTAAGTTACTTTCTTGGGCATCTAGCCACTTGGGTGCTGCAGGATTGGCGCGAAACTGTATTTGGTACGGTTGACCTTCTCCTAGTCGTGTTACCAATGAATCTCTTGGCCGACCGTTAAAAGAGACTTCGTATATATCGTCTTGTTCGGTCGGTTTAAAGTCAATTTCTACCCCATTTTTCGCGTAATGGGCGGTCAGTTTGTCGTCGAGTGCTAGGCGCAGGGTAAACGTCTCATCTGGGTACCAAGCTACTTTAGCAGTGACTTTCGCAATTTGCTCAATCGTGTCGGTTAACACACCCGAAGAGGTCAGTTGCAGATCGGCTTCTGTGGTTTGGCGGTTATCTTGAGCTAGGTGACGGGTGTATGTCGGCGTAGTATGCATGGGGGTATCTATTTCATTACCTGCAAAATCAAACGCCCGGGCCGCGAATATCTCAATATCACCCACTCGCACTTTTTTAGCCGCAGCATGGTTCAAAGACAGTGACAGCGTATCGTCATCTTTTGTCAGTAGGCCATTGGGTTCAAAAAATATGTTTTTAGGGTCGGTTATCGTGACTATTTCATCAGGAGATTTACCGCCTTCTAAATCAATCCAGTGGTTAGCCCATTTAGCATGAATATCGGGTATGTAGTTTTCTTCATTATCACTTACTAGCGCGGTAACCTGTGTTCCGCGAATATGAATGGTTTTACCTTTCACGGTTTGTTCAAGTTCACTGGTTTGAACCTGCTTTTCGAGCCAGCCGGTTTTTCTATCAAGTATCGCTAGCCCTGCTAGTCTATGGCCCTCAGTACCGCCTTGGTACGTGACCCAAACTCGAGAGTCGTCGACTTTGGTGACGGACAAACTCACATCAGGTACACCTGACAAGGTACCTTGGGTTTGCCAATCTTTCTCAGGGGTAATGGCTATTGGCAGGTTAGGTTGGCCGGCCTGTTCAAATAGGTTATCTACTTTGTCACCAAGTATTTGTTTTAATTGTTGCTTTAGGCTCTCACCTGATGCATCGACTTCGAGGAGCTTACCTGTTTCCAGATTAATGGTCATATCGATACCAGCGGCTTGTGCGTCTAGCATGGCTTGTGGCATTTCATCAGGTACGGATGAGCGAAAATCATAGGAGCCCATGGAAGCTTCTATCCGACCAGGTTTGATGTGCAGTTTTACTGTGTCACCTTTTATCTCGGTGACTTCAATTGTACTGTAATTTTTGCTCGAGAATTGCTCATCACGCCCTTTATCAGTGCTGATTTCAACGGTTTGTGCTGTACGGTAATCACGTTTTTCACCGGCTTTAGGGGCGAATTTTACGCTTGAGCTATCGGTGCAGGCGGACAACATGAGTAGAGATAAGGCTGAGACAAAAATAGAAAATGCGCGCATAGGTTCTCGTTTATGAAGTATGAAGGTTAAAAGGTTTTCTAAAATGCGGAAAGTAAGTGAGCTAAGTTGCTCAGAGAAGGCAGAGAAGAAAAACACGGGTTAAATAAGGGGGCAGGGTAACGAGCATAAGCTCGCTTTGCAACTATTCCCCCAGCGCGTGTGGGGGAATATTATGACTCAGATTAAAACGTTTGTTTGGCTATGTTAATGACATGCACTTGGGTGTATTCCAATAAGCCTTCTTGGGCGAATTCAACCCCAATACCTGATTCTTTCGCGCCACCAAAAGGTACAGTTGGGCCAAAGTTTAGGTGTTGGTTTATCCAAGAAGTACCGCATTCTAGCCGTTTGGCGACCTCATAAGCTTTATCTAAATCATTTGACCAAACAGAGCCGCCTAAACCAAATACTGAGTTGTTAGCGCGCTCAACCGCGTCATCAATCGTTTTGTATTTAATGACCGGCAGAATAGGCCCGAATGGCTCTTCATCCACCACTTTGCAGCCGTCGGTTACGTCACGCACTATGGTTGGGCGCATAAAGAAACCGGGGCCGTCGAGTACCTCACCACCAGCGGCAATAACGCCATTGTCTTTGGCGTCTGCTAAGTATTCTTGCACCTTGATGAATTGTGCCTTGTTTTGGATGGGCCCAAAGGTCACACCATCGTGTAACCCATTGCCTACTACCGCACTATTTGCCAACTCACTTAGCTCGTGAACAAGGTCGTCGTAAATATCTTCATGCACGTATAAGCGTTTTAGGGCAATACAAACTTGGCCGCAGTTCATGAACGCCGTGGCAAAAATGGCCGGGGCGATTTTTTTAGGATCAACATCAGGTAGTACGATGCCTGCGTCGTTGCCGCCAAGCTCCAAGGTTAAGCGCTTGAGCGTACCCGATGCCGCCGACATGATTTTTTTACCTGTTGGGGTTGAACCCGTAAAGGCCACTTTGGCAACATCAGGATGGGCACTGAGAATATGCCCTAAATCATTATTGTCGGTGATGATATTGACCACGCCTTTAGGGAATATTTGCTGACAAATATCTGCCAGTTTCAGTACACACAATGGTGTTGTCGCGGGTGGCTTTAAAATAAACGTATTGCCAGACAACACTGCTGGCGCCAATTTAAAGCAGCCTATCATCAATGGGAAGTTCCAAGGGACCACACCTGCAACCACACCCAGAGGTTTGCGGTGTAGCTCGACTTTGCTGGTTTCATCGTCTTGATAGGTTTCAATAGGCAGTTCGCTCTGGGCAAAGTAACGAATAAATGCACAGCTAAAACCCACTTCAGCGGTTGATTCGGCCAGTGGTTTACCTTGTTCTTGGGTGAGTAATTCAGCGAATACACCGGTTTGTGCTTCTAGGGCATCAGCGAGTTTATTGAGGCTGTCTCGACGGGTTTGCATATCCACCGTTTGCCATTGTGCAAAAGCACCTTTGGCAGCAGCAATAGCCTGTTCAAATTGGCTTTCATCAGCGCAGGTAATCTGCTGAAATACCTCTTCGGTGGCCGGGTTAATGACATTGAGTGAGCGATTACCTTGAACTAACTCGCCATTGATCAGCATGGGAAATGATTGCATGTTGTATCCTCTATTTTGCAAGGGCAGGAGAAGCCTGAGCCACTTCAAGCTCCATGACTTCGCGCATTTTGAATTTCTGTACTTTGCCCGTGACCGTCAACGGAAACTCTTCAACGAAGCGAATGTGTTTAGGGACTTTAAAGTGAGCAATTTGATTCTTACAGAAATCGGTTATGTCTTTGGCAGCGGCACTGCTGCCAGGTTTTAGGCAAATCCAGGCGCAAACTTCTTCGCCAAAATCGGCATGGGGAATACCGAATACTTGAATATCCTGTACCGCTGGGTGGGTATATAAAAATTCTTCAATTTCTTTGGGGTAGATGTTTTCACCCCCACGAATAATCATGTCTTTGCTGCGACCGACTATGGTCACATAGCCGTCTTCATCCATGATGCCGATATCACCTGAGTGTAACCAGCCACCTGAATCTATGGTTTCAGTCGTGCGGCTCGGATCGTTCCAGTAACCTCGCATCACCGAATAACCTCTGGTGCATACTTCACCGCGTTCACCAATTGGGAGCACTCGGTTGTGTTCATCCACCAGTTTAACTTCGATGCGAGACATTACTCGGCCGACGGTTTCAACGCGTTTTTGTAGCGGATCTTCAGGTAAGGTTAAATGGTTCAACGGGCTAAGCTCGGTTTGACCATAACCAATGAGGACGTGCTCCATGTGCATTTCACCAATAACGCGTTTCATGACTTCAGCCGGGCATAACGACCCTGCCATGATGCCGGTACGTAGGCTGGATAAATCAAACTCATGGAAATTGGGGTGATCTAACTCAGAAATAAACATGGTGGGCACGCCATGCAAGGCGGTGCAGCGTTCCTTTTCAACCACTTGTAAGGTGGTCAATGGATCGAATGCATCATTGGGGTACACCATGGTTGCACCGTGGGCGATACAGGATAAATTCCCCAGTACCATGCCAAAGCAATGGTAAAGGGGAACCGGTATACACACGCGGTCACTGGGGCTTAGGCGCATGCCTTCACCGGCCAAAAAGCCGTTATTAAGAATATTACAGTGGGTTAAGGTGGCCCCTTTGGGCTGGCCTGTGGTGCCACTGGTAAATTGAATATTAATAGGGTCGTCAGGCAGCAATTGATTAGCTAGGGTGACTAATTGCTGTCGCTGCGCTTCTGTGCCCATTTGCGAGACATCTGCGTAATTAAGCATTCCCGGCACTGCCTCGTCGCCCATTTTTATAATACTGCGTAAATGGGGCGTCACGGAGCTTTCAATTTTCCCCGGCTCACAGTGCGCCAGTTCAGGTATGAGCTGCTGTAACATTTGCGGGTAGCTGCTGGTTTTGAACTGTTCTGCGCAGACAATGGCTTTACACTCCACCTTGTTTAGCGCGTACTCTAATTCACGAAGGCGATAAGCAGGGTTAATACACACCATGATCGCGCCAATCTTTGCGGTTGCAAATTGGGTGACGGTCCATTCATAAGAATTGGGCCCCCAGATCCCCACACGATCACCAGACGTTATGCCAAGGGCGAGTAAGCCAGTGGCCAATTCATCGACTTTCTGTTTGAGGGTGGCGTATGTCCAGCGAATGTCTTGGTGGTCAACCACCAAGGCCTCGCTGTCTGCATGTTTTTGGCTAATGTAATCAAAGTAATCACCAATGGTTTGGTAAATAAGCTGAGCATCAGCCTTGCCACATATATAGCTTTGTTTAAGCGCCATAAAATGTTCCTAATCTATTGTGTCTTTATTCAAAATTGTAGGTAGCACTGAGCCCCCACCATCTGGGTTTGCCGTAGTAATTCTCAACCATGCCGAATCCCCCAGCTTCAGGCCCGCCTGCGAGATCAAAGGCCATTACGCGATATTCTTTATCAAGCAGATTGTCTACAAAGCCAGCAAACTCCCATTTGCCATCATCAGAGGTGTACGACACCCGAGCATTAAATAGGGTGTAGCCACTTTGTTCGCCCACGGGTGAATTTTTCAATTGAAAGTAGTGATCGCTCATGTAAACAAAATCTATTTGCGCTGCTAGCTCGCCGTCCGCTAGTTGCCAGCCGTAACGCGCTAAACCATTAATATTCCACTCTGGGGTAACCACAGCGCGCCGGTCGACTAGATCACCATTAGGGAGTTGATAGGCATCTTCCACGTTGTTGTCGACGTAGCTAACGCCAAGTAGCAAGTCTAGGTTGTCTATTGGGTTTGACGTGATCTCAAGCTCGGCACCGCTGACGCTAGCGTCAGTGTTGAAAACGAACGTGGTTAAGCCTTCTAAACGAAAGGCTTGATAGTCGTCGTAGTCATAGTAATAAACAGCGCCATTGACCCGAGTGGTCGAATTGAGCTGATGTTTCACACCAAACTCGTAGGCATGTAGGGTTTCTTTGCCAAATTGCATTTCTTCTGGGCCACCGGTTTCAGGATTACCATCAAGAAAGTCAGTGATATCGAGCGGAGCATTGTAGCCGCCGCTTTTAATGCCGCGGTTGTAGCTTAGGTAGAATAATGTGCCTTTAATGGGGCTGTAATCTACTTCGGCTTTGGCGGTTAAGTAATCATCATCTAGGCTGGCAAAATCGAAGGTTTCATCATTAAATACAAAGAGCGGACCGCCAAAGCCTAATGGATCTGGGTTGACGATATTGGCTGCAGAGGGGTTACTGCCATTGGCAATTTCCACATAATTTTGCGAGTAGTCGATGGACTTTTCTTCGTTGGCCCAGCGCAAGCCCCCAATAACGGTCCATTGCTCATTTAGATCGTATTCTAACTGGGCGAAAACAGAGTAAGTCTCGGTGGTGGTGTCAAAAGGGGTCCAAATCGTGACGGGCCCGCCTGTTTCAGGGCCGGTACCTGCTCCAGCGCCTGCAAGCTGGTCAACAAACCCGCGCACTTCTCCGCCATTGGCGAACGTGCCGTCTATGTCTAAATAGTACAGCCCAGCAACCCAGCGGCTATTGTCACTTTGGCCGTTTAGACGCAGCTCTTGAGAGAATTGGTCAACATCTGATTGTAAAAAGAAGTTGTAGTAGTCTTGTGGCGAGGCGTCAGAGTCTTCGATGTAGTCTTTCTCTAGGCTCCACACATCGGTGATAGATGTCAGCAGAATATCACCAAAATCCCATTGTAAATTACTGGTGATCCCTTGGCTTTCGACTTTGTTAAAGCCGATTCTGTCATAGGAGCCAGTGTACACGCCATTATCAGGTTCTTGATAAGCTGATGTCGTTAAATTGGGGCCGTCAAAATGTTCTCCCAAGCCGGTTTCAGGATTTAAGCGCGCGCTTGAGTGCTCGAAAAATCCGCTGTCTATGTCTTGCTTACCGCTTCTGGCGCTGATCAGCCATTCCACGTCGTCTGTGACTTCAAGCAAAAATTGCAAACGGGCTGCCCAGTCGTCTCCGTTGTTGAGATCTTTACCAAGGGTGTTGTTGATGTAAGGGTCGTGATTATTGGTGGTGAAGGAGAAGCGAGTGAAGAGGGTGTCGGTGAGTGAGCCGCCTATAGCGCCTTCTGTCAGGATTTGGTTATAGCTGCCTAAGGTAACCTTACCATATCCCTCGAAGGTGTCGGTGGGCTTGCGTGAAATGTAATGTACCAAGCCCCCCGTCGCATTTCTGCCAAATAGTGTGCCTTGCGGCCCTTTGAGTATTTCTACCCGTTCGATGTCAAACAGTTGAAAACCAGCACCAGATGACGCGCTGATGTACGCCTCATCTAAGTAAACTGCCACAGGGGATTCTTGATGATCACCAGAAAAGTCATTCTGCGCTACGCCACGAATATTGATATAAAACGCAGACGGACCATTGGGCTGAATAGCCGTGACCCCTGGCGCCATAGCGGTGACTTCTTGCGCGTTGTCGTAGCCGAGAGCATCAAGTTGTTCGCCACTGAAAGCGGTGATTGAAATCCCCACTTCCTGAACGTTTTTGTGCGGTCACTTCTATGACTTCTAGCACATCAGCATGGGCGCTGATACTGGCCAGTCCGCCAACGCTGGCAAGGCCGAGCATGACCGCGGTCGATATGATTGAATAGCTTAGTGTTTTCATGGTGTCTCCTAGGTGCGAATCCAGTGTGTTTAATTATTTTTTTTGTACTCTTCTATTCGGGTAACCAGCGCTTTGCGCGTGCTCCCCAATTCGCTACGTAGAACGTACTGCCGCAATCGTTCCACCTCTTGCTCATCAAACGGTTGAAAGTCATCGGGTAGCTGATCTGCACTAAAGGTGCGCAGCATCCAATTGACGATTTGAGCTAACTCCTTACTTTTTAAAGGCGCGGTTGACACGCCGGGTACTTGAATTAAAAACTCTCGGCCACCTTCTACGGCGGCAAAATAGCCCACGTAGTTGCGCATGTCAGGGATGCGAGGGTCGCCACTTCCGCGACCATCTGCGGTGTGACACCCGCTACAGAACAAGGTGTATTTCATCTTGGTCTGGGCGTCATTGGCGTGGCTCGCCAAGGGCAGCCACATCAGTAAAGCAACACAGAAAGTGGCGAATGACCTGACTCGAAAACAATTAGGCATAGGAATACTCCCAGCTATGATTCGATTGAGGTGCCGAGGATGACCGCTGTGGAGCACACGTAGGTTTCGCTAGACGCGCCCACACACCAGTTGGTGTCGTTATTTGAGAATGCTCGATACATGGGGGTGTCATCTTCATTACGATTACAGAAACAACGTCCGCAAGCTGCTTTACCGCAACAGTCGTTATAGGAAATGATGTAATGCTTGTTATCCGCTGGGTTAAGACAGGTGCCGATCCAAGTGATTGGCGACATTTCAGTGCCTGGGGGGCAGGCTGATTGAGAGCCGCCGCAGCAAGAACATAAAAAGCCGTCGATACCACAGTAGCGCCAGTACTCGCAGGTAGTTGGGTCGCCCGGGTCCCCATCGCTACCACTTGTTTGCGGGGAAACCCCCGGATAGTGAGCACCCGCTGGGGCTCCGCCACTAGCGGCTTTAGCCACAGGCAAAGCAGGTATGACAGAAACACCCACAACCGCTTTGCCTACATTGGATAAAAAGCTGCGTCTTGAGCTGGTGCGGGCGATATTACGGGTTTTGTTTTCAAAGAATTTATCAAACCATTTCATAATAGAGTCTCTCTCGTTAAGCCTGTTTATAGAGGGTGCGTTCGTTGTTACCTTGCTTCTCTAAGAACTCTTGGATCGACGCCACATTGAGGTCCTGAGCATTCAACAGGCTCTCGATGTGTTCGCGAGAATTAACTAAGCCCATTGATGAGATGATGCCTGTCTTGTCGATAAGCGTGGCGTAAGGTAAACGGCTAACGCCGAATTTTTTGCCTACTTCCTCTGAAAGCACATAAGGGAAGTTCTCGAGTTTTTTGTCTTTGATAAAGGCGTGATGATCTGGTTCGTCACCATCGCTAACAAAGACCACATCTAAGTGCGAACGCTCGGCCCGTGACAAAGAGGTAATAACAGGTAGGTACTCTTTACACACAGGGCAATCAGGCGATAAGAAAAACAGCAGCGTGCTTTTTTGGGTAGGCTTGCCTATGAGTAACTTTTCTTTGCTTAAGGTTTTAACAGAAATTTCTGGGGCTTTATCGCCTGCTTTTAATTGCTGATTCATGGCTAATGCACCTGCTGGCGCTACACGTTCATACAGCACACCCACTTGACGTGCTAGGGCGTAAACCACAACACCAAGTGCAATAACCAGTACCCACAAGAGGGCGAATGTAAATAGAAATAGGTTTGACATAGTAAGTTACCTCTTTAGAGCGTTGATGTGAGATTGGTTACGAAGTAGTTGCTGAGCAATAACACCAACAAGCAGTGCTACAGCGCCGAACAATAAGCTAATGAGTACATCTGACGTGCGAGATGTGGCGGTTTGCAGAGCAAAAAACGCAACCACATGCAGCAATAAAATACCTGCGTTTCGCCATAAAAGGCTGACACTCAGGCGTTGTTCTTGACTACCAAATAGGCACCCGCAATCAAAATCTTGATTACCTGAGTAAATATTCAGGGCGATAAGCCCGCTATAGGCCAGTAGTAACCCGCAAGCGAGTATTAGCCCGAATAGCTGCATAGCAGGCAGTAGCAATAAAATGGCGCTTAGCGCTTCGGCTAAAATCAGCCCTATTACTAATATGTCGAGTTGAATGGGTGGTACCCATTGGTATTGTTTTAGGTTGTGGGTGAAGCTGTTTAAATCTGCCAGTTTATGGACGGCGCAAGCTATCCAAAATACGCTAAGTAAGCCGAGTAATAGGTTAATTAACATAAGGTTACTCCACTGCCGTTAGCGTGAAGGGGTTGGCGTTATCACCGCCAATAGACAAGGTGCGCTCTAACTTGGCACTCTTGGGGTTGTATACGTCGATCATCATTTTCGCATTGGTGACGGCTAAAAGAGCCTCATCACCCTTGGTGACTTCAAGCGAAATGCCGTGGGTTTCAAGAGGGATGGTTTTGATCTTTTTATGCTGCTTGGTGTCGTATACCCACACTTCTGTGCCGCCGTCTTTGTGGCTACCATTCACACCGTCTTTGTGCATTAAAACAAAGACCCGCCCATCTGGGTGGCCAGAAATGATTTGCCAGCCACCTGGGCGCCAGTTTTGCTCTCGCTCACTGGCACTTAGCAGATCCCATTTTTCCTGAGGTTTGGCGACTGGGCCGCTTAAATCAACGGGTTGCATGTAGCCGTGGAATGTCGGGAAGTAGCCGACATTATTGATGCGAGCGTATTTCTCAAACAGGGGATCTTCATCCACATTGAAAAAAGACGGTACGCGGGTTTCACTGGCAACCTTGCCTTGTTCATCTAACTGAATGCTCAGCATTGAACCGTCGGCACATAAGGTGCTAAACCCACGTTTTCCCGAAGGGTAAATTAAGCTACAACCTGGGATATCCACATCGTTGAGAACCTTGTGTTCAAGCATATCGATGACGGAAACTGAGGTAGCGGGGGTAAAATTGAAAACAAGCATGTACTTGTCGTTATCAATTAGCTGTGTGGCGTTTTTCTCTGACACTGTTTGTGCACGTTTTTTATGGGGTAATTCAATTTCTTTTTTGACACTAAGAGTGGCGTTGTCCCACACAGATAAAACATCAGTTCGCGCACCTCGCGTACCTCGAGCGTAATAGGTTTCTGCGCTGTACATTTCGTTGCGCTCGGTGGAGGGAATAAACGAGCCGAAAAAGCCGGTGCTGACTTGGCCTTTGTAATTACGCGTGTTACTGGCGATATCTAAAATGATCACCTTGCCTTCAGTCATTCCCCAAAAATTCATGTCTTGAACATACAGCCAAGTTTCTGGATGCGTTTCGGGTAGGGTCAGTACATTGGGCACAGTATCGTTAGGGAGTTCAGCTTGGCTTGTTGGACTGAATACTGAACAGAGCAGTAGTGCAGAGAATAATGTAGATGATAGTGCGGATGATAGTGCAGAAACGGGTCGTATTTTTTTGCTAACCATTAGAGTGATCCTAGTAATTGACATGCCCGCCGCACTTCAATCGAAATAAGCGGTGAACAATTAATGCGCTAAATAGTACGTGTGTACTAAATTAGTACAGTTGTACAAATGTTCCAAGTGTTTTTTCACAAATTTTTCACATGAGTGTTTTTTTTGAGCGATCATTCAAGCTTGTTCAAGACTTTTACTGGGATCTGATATAATCACGCACAAGGGAAAGGTAAGCATGTACGAATGCTTGCTTCATTAAAGGTAACTAATTGAATAAAATGAGAAATATTAGAAAAGGAACGGGGGAATCTCGTCGCGGTAAAGAAACCATATTACTGATTTTAGACTCTGCCAAATCGATACTCATTGAAGAAGGGTACAGTAAGCTGTCTATGCGAAAGGTTGCGCTAGGGGCACAGATCAGTGTGGGTAATTTGCAGTATTACTACCCAAATAAGAATGATCTTCTAAAAGATATGCTCGATCATAGTATTGATGAGTTTATGGATGAATTTGAAAGATTACGATTAGGGGCGAACAACGATCCTGAGTTGCACCTCAAGTCGATTATCAATTTTATTGTGCTTGATTTGGGTAACCCCACCACAACGACCTTCTACCCCGAGCTTTGGGCGCTGGCCAATCATGACGAGTATGCGGACAAATTAATGGATGAAATTTACGCTCGGGTGCGCGTACCGCTTGAAGATAGCATTATGCTTTTGAACCCAACGCTGAACTTTGAGCAAGTGCAAAAAGTCGCGCTGTTTATTTCTTCGTCCATGGAGGGCATGACCATGTTTGTAGGCCACGGTAAAGTATGGAACGACTCTATTCAACATATGGCAAATATCGCCACTATGAGCTTTTTGCAGTTGGTAAAAAATATTACACCAGAAACAATCGAGCAAGCATCACTAGAAGCGCCGCTAAGGTAAGCACTCAACCCTTGGTGATAGTGGCAACCTAGGGCCGCATGCTAACTAAATTATCTGCGTGTTAGCTTGCAACTCATCAACGACGATTTGATTTCTGCCTAGTTGTTTTGCTTGGTAAAGCGCGAGATCAGCAAAGGAAATCATGCCGTCAATTTCACCTTCAAACTTGTTGCTTAACCCTATGCTGGTGGTGCACTTAATGGGTTGCTGGTTTATCCACGAAGCACGCTCGCTAAACGCAATACGGAATTCCTCTAGACTTGCTTTAGCTTGTTCTACAGGGGTATCTTGAAAGTAAACGCAGAACTCTTCACCACCGAAGCGTGCGATAAGGTGTTGGCTAAAATGGCTAGCCAAAAGCCGCGCAACATCTTTTAGTACTTGGTCGCCCCCTTCGTGGCCGAATGTATCATTCACCTTTTTGAAAAAATCTAAATCGATGAGGGCAACACAATCTTGCGCTGAAGGAGTGGTGTTCTCTAAGCGGTGAAAGAAGTAGCGGCGATTGGGTAAGCCGGTTAAATAATCAGAATTTGCTGCACGGCGGATAGCTTCGATATTTTCTATGTTTTCAATATTTTGGGTGACGCAGCAGAAAAATTCTTCATGGCAGTAAGGGCGGTTTAAATAGTCATTGGCCCCGCTTTTTATGAACCTAGCGGACAAAAAGGATGGGCCCTCTGAGGACATACCAATGACCGCTAAATCGTCTTTTTTGAAGTTTTTGCGTAGCGCGACTAGCATTTCTAAGCCGCTCATATTGGGCATGTTTTCATCGGTTAAAACCATTTTAATGCCGGGGTTTTTGTTCAGAATTTCGAGCCCTTCAATGCCGTCTTTAGCTTCATACGTAATAAAATTGTGTCGTTTTAATAAATTGACTGCGGCGTTGCGACTCAGCAGCGAGTCGTCGACCACTAATATTCCGATTTTACTGTTGCGCTCTAAACGAACAATTAAACGCGTTAGGTACTCGTATACTTGGGCATTCTGTTTGGGGATATAGTCAACCACAGGCTTGTTTAAAATTTGTTCGCGGGTGTTGTTGTCTAGCCTGCCCGTGATAACAATGACCGGGATATTGTATTTTAATACCGCTTCAATGGCTTCGCCTCTAGGGGCATCAGGTAGGGTATAATCGACTACAGCACATAAAAATTCATCGCTGGCTTGATCATTTAGTACGTCTAACGCTTGGGCTAAGCTGAACACGCTGATCGGAATTTTATCTGCTTTTTTAATTAAGTGACTGACAACACGAACACTGGTAGAACTGTCATCGACAACTAACACTTTACTTTTCAATTTACACGCCTTGTTTAACCGATCCCATGAATTACATGAAAAATGTATAGAGCGTAAATAGATACGCCATCGCGGAGAGTTATGCAATTAGGCGAAAGTCGATAATGACACTATTTTCTTCTGTTAAACGCTACTATCGCTTGAACTTTGTCTCTAAGATAACGGATGAATTAGTACGTTCCACTCCGTCCAAGTTACCTATGTTGTCTAAAATCTGGCTTAACTGCTCAAGGGATTCAGCTTGCACGATAGCGATTAAGTCATACTCTCCGCTAATGGCGTAGAGTTCACTGACTTCGCTGACTTGGCGTAATTCTGCGTTGGTTTTGGCGGTTAATTTTTGCTTAACCTTGATGGACACGTGCGACGATACAAGGTTGTCTTGGTATTCACTGCCATATTGTACTGCATAGCCTTTAATCACACCGGATTCTTCCAGTTTAGTCATGCGGTTTTGAACGGTCGAGCGGGACAAATTCAATACACGCGCTAAATCAGAGATGCTGGCTCTGGCATTAGAGCGCAGGATAGAAAGTAGCTGTTGTTCTTGTTTAGTTATCATTTTGATACTTAATTTGGTCTATTTGCTAATTAGACTGAGCATTTTAACCATAATGCTACTGCAATTTTAACCTGATTACCTTGATAATAGAGTAATACGTAGACTGTGATGCGTTTCACAGTGAATGACTAAAAACTAATAGGAGTGCCCAAATGCAAGTAACCAGAGATTTATTCGATGACGTTATGGTTCCCAACTATGCACCATCAGCGATTATTCCAGTGCGTGGTGAAGGCTCTCGCGTATGGGATCAAAACGATAAAGAATACATCGATTTCGCAGGTGGGATAGCGGTTAGTTGCTTAGGTCATTGCCACCCAGCACTTGTGCAGGCGCTTACAGAGCAGGGGCAGAAATTATGGCACCTGTCAAACGTGATGACCAATGAACCAGCACTGCGCTTAGCCAAAAAACTGACTGAGTTAACCTTTGCAGATAAAGTCTACTTTGCCAATTCGGGGGCCGAAGCCAATGAAGCGGCTTTAAAGTTAGCTCGCCGCTGGGCACTCGACGTGCACGGTGAACACAAATCACAGATCATCTCATTTAATAAAAGCTTTCATGGGCGTACTTTCTTCACTGTGACGGTGGGGGGACAAACAGTTTATAGCGATGGTTTTGGTCCTAAACCAGGTGATATTGCCCATGCTGATTACAATGACTTGGCCAGTGTTGAAGCGTTAATTTCGGACAACACCTGCGCTGTGATGCTTGAGCCGCTACAAGGCGAGGGCGGGATAATTTCCCCCGATGCCGACTTTATTAAAGGTGTGCGTGCACTTTGTGACAAGCACAATGCGTTAATGATTTTCGACGAAGTGCAGACGGGTGTTGGCCGCACCGGTGCTATGTATGCCTATCAAGATTTAGCTGTTACCCCAGATATTTTGACCACAGCAAAAGCGCTAGGCGGCGGTTTTCCGATAGGGGCTATGTTAACGCGCACTGAAATAGCAACACACTTAAAAGTAGGGACTCACGGCTCTACTTACGGTGGCAACCCCCTTGCCTGCGCCGTTGCTGAAGCGGTACTTGACGTTGTTGATAATAGTGAAGTGTTAGCAGGCGTAGCCCAGCGAGAGCAGTTATTCCGTGCTGGTCTAGTGCGTATCAATGAGAAATACAATGTGTTCAGTGAGATACGCGGTAAGGGGTTGTTGCTTGGAGCAGCATTGAATGACACCTACAAAGGCCAAGCGAAAACATTTCTAAATGCAGCAGCAGAGCATGGCTTGATGTGTTTAGTGGCCGGCGCAGATGTGATTCGATTTACCCCTTCTTTGGTGATACCGGAGCAAGACATAGCGTCAGGCTTACAGCGTTTCGAGCAAGCTGTTGCTCAAGTAGTTAAAGGCTAAGCAGCATGTTGGTAATTCGGCCTATATGCTTGGCAGATTTTGCGGCTTTAAAGCAGATAGCGATTGAATCTGGGCATGGCTTTACTTCGCTTCCTGATAATGATGAGTTATTACTCAGCAAGATATCTCGCGCCCAAAAGAGCTTTACTGAAACCGTGACCTCCCCCGGTCAGCAAAGCTATTTATTTGTGCTCGAAGATACGCAAAGTAAAGACATCATTGGTGTCACTGGGATTGAAGCGGCGGTGGGTTTGAGCACACCATTTTATCACTATCATGTTGCCAGCCATGTGCATTACTCACCTCGCTTAGGGGTGAAAAAAGTCGTCGAGACGCTAAACTTGTGTAACGACTACACTGGGGCATCTGAAGTATGTACTTTATTTGTACGTGAAAAATACCGCCGTGGTTTTGCTGGGCAACTTTTGTCTCGTGTTCGTTATCTGTTTATGGCCAATCACCCTGAGCGCTTTTCTGATTTGGTTATTGCCGAGATGCGCGGTATTTCCGATGAAAATGGCCATTCGCCGTTTTGGGCATGGTTAGAGACGAACTTCTTTGGGATTGATTTCCCTACTGCTGATTACTTAGTGGGTATTGGGGATAAATCGTTTATTGCTGAGTTGATGCCTAAACACCCAGTGTACGTGGCGCTGCTAAGCCCTGAAGCGCAAAATGTGATTGGAAAGGTGCATGAAAAAACAGCCCCTGCACTGCGCTTACTGCAAAAAGAAGGCTTCTTTCATCGCGGATACGTCGACTTGTTTGACGCGGGGCCTACTGTTGAAGTGGCGCTAAGAAACATTCGTACAGTGCAACAAAGTCGCTTAGCAACTGTGGCGATAAGTGATGAACATCAATTATCACAGGCGAAAGCAGATGAGCAAAATTACATGCTGTGCAGCACAAACGTCAGCCAATTTCGCGCCACGATCACCCCTGAAGTGAAATACCACAGCGATACAAATTCGTTACTGCTCAGCGCAAATACGGCGGCTGAGTTAGGTTTATCAGACGGCAGCGATGTGCGTTTTATTAAGCTATAAAACGAGCAGAGCAAAAGTAAAATTGCTCTGCTTTGGCACGTCATAACATTGAATAGAAAGGTTTTTATTTATGCATACAAACGTGAATACTTTATTTGAAAAATTATGGGAAAGTTACCTTGCGGTAACGCCTTCTGCGGTTACCGTGCACGACTTATTTGATAAAACTCAGGGACAAGAGGTGGTAAACGATCACATTGCTCTGCGTACCTTTAACTTGCCGGGGATCGGTTTGAGTGCTTTAGCAGCGCATTTTGAAGCCGTCGGTTACAAGGCTTGCGGTGAATATCATTTCGTAAGCAAGAAGCTTTACGCGAAACATTTTGAGCATACTGAAAATCCAGATTTACCCAAGGTCTTTATTTCCGAATTATTGCTTGAACAGTGCAGTGAGTCATTACAAGAAACAGTGCGCTCTCTTGTGGCAAACATGGATAAAGACGCAGTGACCCAAGACAACTTTTTATACTCAGGTCGTCACTGGGATATTGACTACCCAACTTATCAACGCCTGTTGCAAGAGTCAGAATTTGCGGCGTGGGTAGCAGCGTGGGGCTATCGCGCTAATCATTTTACTGTCAGTAATAATCATTTAAGCCAGTTTGACTCTATTGAGCAAATCAATCAGGCAGTGAAGGCTGCAGGTTTGTCATTAAATACTGCAGGCGGTGAAATCAAAGGCTCGGTTGAGGTTATGTTAGAGCAGTCATCTACTTTGGCAGATAAACATCCAGTGGCCTTTACTGATGGCGAGCGCGCAATCCCTAGCTGTTTTTACGAATTTGCTAAACGCTATCCAAAATCTGATGGCTCGATATTCACTGGTTTTGTCGCTGAGTCAGCGGATAAAATATTTGAAAGTACTAACGCTAGGTAGTTGCACACTACACCCTTGATGCAGGGTGTTTTTATTACCTTTCAAGGGGGCCTGAGGGCCCCTTTTTTTTAGCCAATCGTCTAATTGTACTAAATTCGCAATGTCGCTATTGTCGCCTATACTGATGCAAAATTAATCTGTAAAACCTTAAGTTAACTTATTGGTATCGCTAATAAATCGAGATTCAAAAGGGATTTATATTGCTGGTGCTTTATTTCAAAGTTTGCTGTAATGGCGAAGTAATGTAACAAGATATGAACTGAAAAATGCGAATTAGCTGGCGCGAGTTTATTAAGCAGTACTTTAGCAAGCCATCAAAATTTCACTCGATTGGGATTGAAATGGGTGATGCTGAGTTGCACCTAAATGTTATCCAAAAAAAATCTGGGTCCTACCAGTGGGTAAAGCAGCATAGTCTCCCTATGCAAGATTGGATTAAACACTTACAAGAATATGTCACCCAGAACAACTTGGCGCGCACACCTTGCCATGTTGCGTTAGGGCTAAATAAGTATCAGTTATTTCAAATCGATAGGCCGGAAGTAGAAGAGCAAGAAGTCGCTCAAGCTATTCAGTGGCAGGTCAAAGAGCAGCTCACCAGTACTGATGAGCACGTTTTTGATTATTATGATCATCCCGCTGCGATTGGCGGTAAAGAAAAAGTCAATGTGGTTGCTATCTCGCGCCCTCAAGTTACCTCAATAATTAAAGGCATTTCACAAGCCGACTTAAAGTTAAGCACTATTACCATAGAAGAGTTGGCGACTTCAGAGCTTTTAGCTGCCAGCGACGATGCTGTTTTAAGCTTGTTTCAAGAAAAAGGCGGGCAAATTAATTTAAATATCCTTAAACAGGGTAAGTTGTTTTTCTCACGTCGCTTGAAAGGCTATGAAAACCTGGCGAGCTTTTCATTGGAAGAGTTTCAAATGGGCATGGGGGACACTCTGAGTGTCGAAATTCAGCGCTCAATGGATTACTTCGAAAGCCAGTTGCGACAAGCACCAGTGCGTCACATTGTGGTTCACCTGAATACGCCTATTCAAGCGCAGTTAGCGGAGTTGATTAAAGAGCTGACATTTATGCCAGTCTCTATTATGGATTTGCCGTTAACGCCTAACGAGCCAAGCCCGACAGTCAGCTTAGCCAGCTTGGGGGCTGCGCTTACAGACATTGAAATTAATAGTGAGGCAGGCCAATGAAGTCTCGTATTAACCTGTATTTACCAGAATTACACCCAAAACTCGAAGTGCTTACGCTGTCATTCGTGATCGCAATTTGGGCAATTTTGTTGATAGTTTTTGGGGCAGTCTATTACTTCAATCATAGTCATGGCCAAAGTGTTGAGCAGGAATTAAGCGCTATACAAACACAAAAAAATCAGCTTGAAGATCAACTCGTCATATTGAATGAAACGTTAGCAGGGCGTACCAAAGACCCAGTGTTATTGGCCGCTATTGAAAGTAAGCAATTAGAAGTGAGCTTGAAACAAAGGGTCATTGATGAGTTGTCTGGGCAGGAACAGTTCAAATCCCACGGATTTGCAGGACTAATGACAGGGCTGGCTGAACACCATTTAGATGGACTGTGGTTAACTCGCATTCACTTGGATGAAAACCAAGTGATGTTAGAGGGTGCAGCAACTGACTCATCGCTTATACCTAAGTGGATGACCAGCCTGAGTTTAACCCCGCGTTTGAAGGGACAGGAGTTCTCAACCACTAAGCTTTATCGTGACCCAAATCAGCAGCTGATGTTTACTTTAGACACTAAAAAGTCAGTGCAAGCAGAAGTAAAGGAACAGCCATGAATCAAGCCGCTACCAACCAAGGATTAAAAGAAAGGTATAACACGCTTTTCGTGCAGTTTTTAAAGATCACGCAACGCGAGAAGCTACTTATTTTGTTCAGCGGTGTGGTTATTATTATCCTGCTTGGTTATTTGCTTTTCATCGAGCCTGTGAATGAAAGCACAACTCGAAATGAGCAAACTATTTCATCTTTGCAAAATCAGCTAAACAGTTTGCAAGCGCAAATCGAAGTTGCCGAGTATGCGCTTGGTAACGATCCGAATGATTTGCTGGTTGAATCTTTAGATAAGCTCACTGATAAAAGCCAAGATTTAGATCTGTATTTGCAACAAGAGACCGTCAATTTAGTACCGCCGACACAAATGCCTCTCTTATTAGAAAACATGCTAGCCGGTAGCCAAGGGGTAACCTTGGTGTCTATGCAGTCAATTGCGCCAACACCTGTATTGAGTTCACAGACAAAGAAAGTTGATGCGGAGTCTGACGCTGAAAGCAATGACACTGTGGTAGACGAAATTAACCTTTATCGCCATGGGGTATTGTTGTCATTAAGAGGAAGTTACTTTGATATTCAACATTATCTTACGCGCATTGAAGGCCTCAAATGGCAGTTTTACTGGAAGCGTTTTAATTACGTTGTGACTGGGTACCCAGAGGCTTTGGTTGAAGTGGAATTGTATACCTTGAGTACCAGTAAGGCGTTTATAGGTGTTTGATATGAATAATAAAATCAGCTTTTTTCTACGTGTTTTATTGGTTTTTCCAGTGTCCGTTGCTTCTGCTTATGGTCAGGTATTGGTCGATCCTACTCGTCCTTATGATGCAGTACCTAGTACTTCAGTTAATGGCGAATTGGCCGATAAATTAATCCTCAATGCCATATTCATTAATGGCTTGCACAAGCACGCGATTATCAACGGTATGAGTGTTAAAGAAGGGCAAGACATAGCAGGGAAAACCCTCGTATCAATTAGCAAAAGTCGAGTTGTATTGCGCGGCGATAAAGGCCCGCAAGAACTTTTTGTCAATCACTCTCAATTTATAAAAGATGCAAATGATGGATTTTAAGCGTATTACTTTAACTGGCTTCTTGCTGGTATTAGTTGCCTGTCAGGCGAAGCATGACACAAAGCATTATGAGAAATCATTAGACGACGCAATTGCTGACACAAAACAAACGACTGATACGAAAAAGACGGGGGTTCCAGCATTACCTGATGCTGTTCATCAAACCTTGATGCCAAAATCGGAACAAGCTGATAAGGCCCTTTTCGGTGAACCTAAATTTGATATTAATGCTCAGCAAATAGACGCGGTGAGCTTCTTTTCTGGCATCGTAGAAGACACCCCTTTTAGTGTGGCTATTCATCCTTCTGTGTCAGGCTTGATTTCCCTTAACTTAAAGCAAGTTACACTAGAGCAGATTTTTGACATTGTGACTGAAATTTACGGTTACGACATACAGCGCAGACAAAACATTTATCGTATTTATCCCACAGGGATGCGCACAGAAACGTTTGCGGTAAATTACCTACTTATGAAACGAGATGGGGCGACACAAACCAGTATTACCTCAGGTGGTGTGTCGCAAGCTCAAGGTGGTAACAGTAGTTCGGGCAGTTCACAAAACAATTTCAGTGGAAACTCTTCGTCTGGCAGCGGAAGTTCAAATAATTTGAGCTCGGGAAGTAACAGCAACGGCACCAGTATATCAACCAGCACGGAAACAGATTTCTGGAAAGACTTATTGGCCTCTTTGCAAGTTATGATTGGCAAGGAAGAAGGCCGTAGTGTGATGGTTATGCCACAGGCTGGTTTAGTGACAGTGCGCGCTATGCCCAATGAAATACGTTCAGTAAAAGAGTTTCTTGCCACGTCAGAAGAGCATGTTCAGCGTCAGGTTATCCTAGAGGCGCGCATTTTAGAGGTGTCTTTAAGCGATGGTTATCAGCAAGGTATTAACTGGTCAGAAATATTGGCAAACAGTGGCAGTACAGACTTTCAGTTTTCGACTACATCAGGCAGCCTAGGGGATGCCATTTCGGCCACGTTGGGCGGTGTAACAAGTTTATCCTTTGTAAATAAAGACTTCAGCGGTGTGCTTAACTTGCTGCAAACGCAAGGCAATGTGCAGGTTTTATCTAGCCCTAGAGTGACGGCAATAAACAATCAAAAAGCGGTTATAAAAGTGGGTGATGATGAATACTTTGTAACGGACGTCTCTAGTGAGAGCACAGTAACCGCAGCAACGGCTTCGACCACGCCTAATATTGAACTGACGCCATTCTTTTCTGGGATCGCCCTTGATGTTACCCCACAAATAGATGCCCAAGGCGGGGTATTGTTGCATGTTCATCCTTCGGTGATAGAAACCGAAGAGCAAGAAAAGGTGGTGACCTTAAATGAAGAGCAATTTGTACTGCCCTTAGCAGCTAGCAATATTCGTGAATCAGACACCATCATTCATGCGCGATCAGGGGAGATAGTGGTTATCGGCGGGTTGATGCAATCAATCATCTCTGAAACTGAATCTAAAACGCCTTTGTTAGGTGATATTCCTCTGCTAGGGAACTTGTTTAAGAACCGTCAGGAAAGTGAAATCAAAAAGGAATTGGTGATTTTGCTGCGTCCTACTGTGGTTAGTGCTGACACATGGCGACAGCAGTTAATCCGCAGCCGGAATCAAATGGCTGACTGGCTACACGTGGAATAAGCTTATGTATTTATACCACTACGGTATAAAGGAGTTGCCTTTTACCCTGACCCCAAACACGAGCTACTTCTTTGGCTTGCCCAGCCATAAGGAAGCAATAGCGGTACTGTTGACTGCCATTAAAACCGGTGAGGGGTTTATTAAAGTCACGGGTGAGGTAGGTACGGGAAAAACGTTAATTTGTCGTAAGTTACTGAACGAATTGCCTGACCATTTTGTGGCTGCGTATATTCCCAATCCGTATTTAACACCGAGCGAGTTACGCCGTTCGGTGGCTGCTGAGCTTAATGTCACGCTCAGTGAGCATGCAGATCAGCAAGAGTTTACTCAGCGCATACAGCGTCGTTTAATTGAAATAAATCAACAAAATCGAGGTGTGGTGCTGATCATTGATGAGGCACAAGCCCTTCCCGTAGAAAGTATTGAAGCGTTACGGTTAATCACTAACCTAGAGACAGAATCGCGTAAGTTACTGCAAGTCGTGCTGTTTGGTCAGCCTGAGCTTGACGATAAACTCGCTCTACCGGAGCTGCGCCAACTGAAACAGCGAGTGACATTCTCTTATGCATTGAAACTAATGGATGCAGACCAGTTATTCCAATATGTGCGTCATCGCATGTCAGTTGCGGGTTATCGAGGAGGCGATATTTTTTCAAGCCGAGCTTGCAAAATACTGTTTAAAGCTAGCAAAGGTACACCACGTATTGTCAATGTATTGTGTCACAAGGCGCTGATGTTAGCTTACGGCGAAGGGAAGCAACAGGTGGAAACAAGGCACGTTAAGCTGGCCATAGCAGATACCGAAGCGGCTTATAAAAATAGCTTTGGTCTAGCTAAATCGCTACTAGGATTAATGCTTATCGCGGGTGTTGGTCTGGCTATGTATATGGCATTTCAGAGGTATGGCATATGAGTGTGGTCAATAAAATGCTACAAGATCTTGAGGCAAGACAGAGTGCATCAGAAACCGCAAGCGCTGACTACCAGCCACCTAAACGCAACGTGGCTAAATTTGCATGGATAGTGCTCTTGTTATTGACTGTTGTTCTTATCGTATTAGGGGGATATTACTGGTCAATACTGGATAGCGACACCTCAAACCAAAGCGCTAACACACCTGCTGTGAATGCATTATTAGAGGATGAAGCGGCTGATGCCGTTCAAGTTGAAAAACCGACCGCCGATGCCCTAGCGGATGACTCAACTCGCCAAAAAGTGGTGTGGATTGAACCGGACACCTCAGCACCCACTTCGGCTGTAGCAGAAACAACGAATACGCAAAATGTCTCATCTGAGAGACAGACCCCACAAAGTCAGAATACAAATGCTAAACCTGACAATACAGCCGAGTTGGCTAGTACTGAGCCAGAAGCCCCAAGCGTAGCGAGTGTCAAGCAAACTGACTCAGGCAATAGCGCGCAGCCCAAAGCCGTATTTAGCAAGCAAACGAACCAAACTCGCTACGCCGAAGCTGGATTAAAACAAACAATCAATCAGGCACTACGTGACGGTAAAACCTTAATCGCGATTAGTGGATTACAAAAGCTGCTAAGCACTGACCCTAATAACGTGCGTATTCGTAAAAAACTAGCCTCTCTTCTGTTTGCAGAAAATCGTCTGCAGGAAGCGCAAGCACTGCTCACAGAGGGAGTGGCCTCTGCGCCTGAGCAACATGATTTGCGTTTGATGCTGGCGAGATTGTTTGCTCAGCAAGACAACCCAGCCAAAGCGTTAAGCTTATTGTTAGAAGTGTCTCCGTCAATGGTGTTGCACAGTGATTACTATGCTTATCGTGGTGCCCTTGCCCAGCAGATGGAAAACTATGCGCAAGCGCAGCAAGATTATCAAAAATTGGTTAATGCTGAACCTCAGCAAGCCAAGTGGTGGTTAGGGCTAGGTATCGCCCAGGATAGTTCAGGCGACAAGACCCAAGCCATAGTAAGTTACCAAAAAGCAGACAATGAACAGCAGTTAACGCCGCAAGTTATTACGTTTGTGCGACAACGTTTGAATGATTTAGTTGGAATAGAATGAAGCCAAGAACCAAAATTCGCTTAGGGGATCTCCTCGTTCAAGAAGGGATCATCAGTGAAGAACAGCTGATGCAAACCCTTTCGGCTCAAAAGCAGAGCGGCCGAAAACTGGGGCATATGCTGATAGAGTTGGGCTTCGTATCGGAAAACCAGTTACTGACTTTTTTGTCTCAGCATTTAGGGGTTCCCCTAGTTGATGTAACGCAATACCAAGTATCGGTAGAAGCGGTATTACTGCTACCCGAGGTGCAGGCCCGTCGTTACCGCGCATTGGTACTTGACGATAAAGGTGATCATTTACTGGTGGGCATGAGCGACCCGGCCGACTTAGCCGCTATTGATATTTTATCCGGCGTGTTACCTAAGCCGGTTAAAGTGGCTGTGGTAAGTGACGCGCAATTATTTCAAGCCTACGATCGGTTTTATCGTAGAACTGAAGATATTGCTTCTTTTGCCCAAGAATTGGCAGAAGAATATCAAGACGATGAAGAATTTGATTTTGATACCGGGGTGGATGACGAGCAAGACACCGCCGTGGCTCGCTTATTACAATCCATTTTTGAGGATGCTTTGCAAACCAAAGCATCAGATATACACATAGAGCCTGACAACGAATTGCTGCGTATTCGTCTGCGGGTTGATGGTGTGCTGCAAGAAAATGTCATAAAAGAAAAGAATATTGCCTCGGCCTTGGTCCTTCGTTTAAAGCTGATGTCTGGACTAGATATTTCAGAGAAGCGCTTACCGCAAGATGGTCGCACAAACATGCGCATTAAGGGCCACTCAATCGATGTACGGGTTTCAACCATGCCGGTGCAAAATGGTGAGTCAGTGGTTATGCGACTACTTGACCAATCAGCCGGTGTGCTGTCACTTGACCAAACGGGTATGCCGGGGCCTTTGCTTAAGCGTTTCCGAGTCCTACTGAAGCGTCCTCACGGGATGATCCTTGTTACAGGCCCTACCGGTTCAGGTAAAACAACCACATTGTACGGGGCATTAAGTGAGCTTAATCAGCCTTCCGCCAAAATCATTACCGTTGAAGATCCCGTGGAATATCGCTTACCTCGGATCAACCAAGTACAAACCAACAGTAAGATTGGTCTGAACTTCTCCAACGTACTGCGCACCACCTTACGGCAAGATCCCGACATTATCATGGTCGGGGAAATGCGTGACCAAGAAACCGCTGAAATAGGTCTTCGAGGCGCATTAACCGGTCACTTAGTGTTATCCACTTTACACACAAATGACGCTATCAGCAGTGCTGTGCGTTTACTCGATATGGGCGCCCCAGGTTATTTGGTTGCCAGCTCATTACGGGCTGTTATTGCACAACGATTGGTGCGAAAAGTCTGCGAAAGCTGCAGCGAGCCACATCAGCCATCACCTGAGGAAGGGCTGTGGTTAAAAAATATCGACCCTCAAGTGGCCAATGTCACGTTTAGGCGCGGTAGAGGCTGTCAAACATGTAATAACACTGGTTATCGTGGTCGTGTGGGTGTGTTTGAGTTGCTCGAAATGACCGAAAGCATGATGAATGCATTGAAATCCAATGACTCTATTCAATTCGGTCAAGCGGCCCAGCATAGCCCTGGCTTTGTCCCTTTAGCGAAAGTGGCATTAACCTACGCGAAAATGGGGATCACCACGGTTGAAGAAGTACTGAAATTGATAGAAATGGTGGCTGATGAGCAAAAAGAAGCCCCAGAATCCGAAGCGCTAGTAGAGCAAATTGATGCTGGCAGCGTAGAAACAAACGTCGACTCTACAGATACATTTGAATCCAAAGAAGATAAACCTGCCCCTTCAAGTGATGGATTTTCTTTCGAATTAGAGCCAAAAGACGATAGTTCGGATAACGGCCATGGCTAATTTTACCTATAAGGCGAGAAATGCCAGCGGTGAGCTAACCGCAGGTAATATAGAAGCGAATGACGCCTCAAGTGTGGCGCAAATATTACTTGGCCGACAATTTACCCCTATCGAAATAAAAGAGGCTAAAGGAGCTACTGCGGCCTCTTTGAATGTGTCTTTGTTTACACCGAAAATTAAACTCGAAGATTTGGTTATTTTTTCTCGTCAAATGTACTCACTCACAAAATCAGGCATTCCCATAATTCGTTCGGTTAAGGGCTTAGCTGAAACATCTAGTAGCGAGCGCATGACACAGATTTTAAATGACGTGTGCGATCAGCTAGAACGCGGCCGTACCTTGTCTTCAGCACTGCATAGACACAACAAAGTGTTCGGCCAATTGTTCGTTAGTATTGTACACGTAGGGGAAAACACCGGTCGACTAGACGAGGCATTTTTGCAGCTGTCGGATTATATGGAGCGCGAGCAAGAAACGCGCAAACAAATTAAAGCGGCTACCCGATACCCCACATTCGTTATCTTAGCCGTTGTGGCTGCGCTTGTGATCATGAACATATTCGTGATCCCTGTATTCGCCAATATGTTTACCAGCTTTGGTGCTGAGTTGCCCCTGATGACGCGTATATTGCTCGCTACTTCGGATTTTTTCATTACTAAATGGCCTTACATGCTGGTGGGGATAGTGTTAGCTATCTACTTGGTGTCGCGTTATATCAATACTGCGAAGGGGCGCTTTAATTGGGACAAAGCCAAACTACGCTTGCCAATTGTCGGCGGAATTTTTGAACGTACGTTATTAAGTCGCTTTGCGCGGAGCTTTTCTATGATGCTGCGTTCTGGCGTACCTTTAACTGCGGCGCTTAACTTAGTCTCTGACGCTGTGAGCAATGCTTTTATGGCCGACAAAATAGTTAAGATGCGCAAAAACATTGAAAAAGGTGAGAGCCTGTCTCGAGTGGCTAACTCAAGTAAAATGTTCACCCCATTGGTACTGCAAATGATTAATGTCGGCGAAGAAACTGGCAGGGTGGATGAATTGCTTGGAGAAGCTGCTGAGTTTTACGAACGTGAAGTAGATTATGACCTAAAAAGTCTAACCTCAAAAATAGAACCCCTGCTTATCATGGTGGTGGCAGCTATGGTTCTGGTACTAGCGCTGGGTATCTTCACCCCAATGTGGAACATGATGGGGGCGATACAGGGTTAATTTATGCGTAGAAATGAAGCCAGTGACGAACGTGAACGCTCCCTCTTTAGTAATTTAGTGGTCGTGGTTGTGTTTACCTCACTCATATTGGGCTTTATCGTTTATTTCAATGACAGCAGTCCGAGTATTCGCAAAGTGGCTTTGCAAACCTTAGTGGAGCAGTTCACCAAGAGTACATTGAATGCCCATTGGCAATGGCAAAATGAAGGAAGGCCGAGTAGTATTTTACTCGTGAACTATGATGCACAGGGAAACGAAACCGGCCGCCACCCACTTAATATGAGTCATTTAGGCTGGCCTAGGCTAGCGCCAACAAGTAAAGGCTGCGCTGACTTATGGCGCGATGTGCTGAACAAAGATTTAGAAGTAGAAGGATTTAAAATGTACGCCGAGTTTTATGATGGGGTGCAGATTAGTGATAATGCTCTGGCATCGATTTGCCGATACAGATTATCAACAGGGCCTTATTTTGAATATAAAGTGTATACGGGACAGGTTTCCAAAATCATAAGTTAACCGAATGGGTAGAGAAAGATGATGAAATTAGCTAGATCACAAAGCCACGCCTTTCCAACAAAGCGCGCTCAACGCCAACAAGGTTTTACCTTAATCGAATTGGTCATCGTTGTGGTTATTTTAGGTCTGTTAGCCGCCACTGCTTTACCGCGCTTACTGGATGTGACCGAAGAAGCGGAAGATGCAACAGTTGAAGGGGTTGCAGGTGGTTTTGCAACAGGCGTGGGTTTGGTGCGAGCTCAATGGGAAATTGAAGGGCGGCCGAAAGAAAATTTTGCCACAAATTTAAGTTTTGTGACGATGGATAATATTCGGATTGGCGTTGATCAGGACACTGGCTACCCGACAGGACAGCTTGATACAGATAGCAGTACCGAAGATACGCAAATAAGTCTGCTAGATTGTGAAAGTATTTTTAACTTAATCATGCAAAGCGCGCCAACTATCTCTTCTAATTGGAACAATCGCCCGTTTGATGAACACCGCTATTTTACTCGTCAGAGCGAGGGAAATGGCTCTGGGGGAAATGATCTTTGTTATTACTATTTAACCCAGACTATAAAAAACGATACCAATGAGCCCGTTGACAATACCGCAGGTAATGGCTTTATATACGATCCAAGAATCGGGCAAGTAATTGTTTTTAGTAATAATTAGTCAATAATTTGACACGCTACCATTTGCTAATAGCTGAGGCTAAAAGCAGCTGGTATAACTTTATACAGTTTAAAACTGCTATCTAGCAAATTGGAGTAACATCATGCAAAACAGTAAACAACAGGGTGGTTTTACCCTTATTGAATTAATCATTGTTATCGTTATTTTGGGTATTTTGGCGGTAACTGCAGCGCCTAAATTTTTAGATATTCAAGGTGATGCCCGAGCATCTGTTGTAAAAGGGATGGAAGGTGCAATGCAGTCAGCCAGCGACATTATTCATGCTAAATCTCTACTTGATGGGACAAATGCATCAGCAGCAGCAACCCTAGCCCTGAAAAACGGTGATAACGTGCAAACTGATTTCGGATATGCTCGTCACGATTGGGATCTTGCTTGGATCAATATGCTTGACGCAAATATTGAAGTATTAACCAGTGGAGCTTGTACTTCTGAATTTTGTGTTGATGAATCTCAAAATATAGATGCGGATCTTACTGCAGATGGCTTCACGACCTTACCAGCCCATAGTACTGTGGCGCTAATCGTTTATCCAAACGGTACAACGAATGCTGGGGCTTGTTATGCCTACTACATTCATAATGAAGCAGCTACAGCTGAAGGTGAAGAACCAACGATCGGCAGCATTACCACTGGCTGTTAAGCTGGTTAAGCCGGAAGAGTGTTAGTGATTGGCCAATTTTAGTTTGGCTTTTCTTTTCCGGCTTCCTGTTTGGAGTAAAATGAATGAATACGTTGGGCGGCAAAAACACATTCCCCGTGAATGCTGTGCAACGTGGTTTCACCCTTATTGAGCTAATAGTGGTGATCCTTATTATTGGTATTCTGGCTGTATCCGCTGCGAGTCGCTTTGATAGTACGGGCTATGCTGAATACAGCTATCAATCACGTTTATTATCAGCGTTACGCGCGATGCAACAACGCGCGATGCAAGACACGCGAAACGGTTATTGTTTCCAAATAAATTTCAATACATCGAATCCGGCTTTTGGCCCACCAACCCTTAGTTATCGTAATAACACCCAAGCTGAACGTACTGCGACTTGTGCAACCAGTATTAATTACACCACACCTGATTTTCTGCGAACCAGCGCTGGTGAAATCGCCGCTGATGGTATTAGCATGACGACGCTAGATACAGGAAATGGCGCATTCAATCTTATGGCATTTGATAGTCTTGGTCGCCCTTCAACCAATGTTGGAAGTTGCCAGACTGAGTGTCGTATTACCTTTCAAGGAAGTCAGTCGCCGGCTATCTGCGTCGAAAGTGAAGGGTACATTCATGAATGTTAACAGACTAACTGTGCAGTTAAAGGAAAATGCCGGATTTACCTTAATTGAACTGGTGATCGGTATGCTGGTGTTTGCAATCGCCATGACCTTTTTCGTCAGCATGATCGTTCCTCAAGCAACACGTAGTATTGATCCCATATTTCAAGTGAGAGCGACAGAGCTAGGCCAATCCTTACTTAATGAAATTAGCGGTAAGTCCTTTGATGAGAACTCAAGTCGTAATAGTAGCGAGCGTTGCGGTGAAGCATCAGCACCGGCTTGTACATTACCTGGCGCGCTAGGGCCTGACGGGGAAGGCCGTGGTGCATACAACGATGTAGATGATTTTCATGGTTTAGATGAGCGTGACGGCAACATACTCAGCGCCACGGGTGGCACCATGGGCATTAATGGACGCAACCTATACCAAGGCTTTCGAGCTACTGTGTCGGTTTTTTATGACGCCGATTTAAATGGCATAAATGACAACGCAGTAGGGCTTGCAAAGCTTATCACTGTGAGCGTAACGACCCCGAACAACGAAGACATAGTATTTTCGACCTACAGGTATAACTACTGATGGGTAAACATGTGTCGTTTCACCAACAAAAAGGTTTTACCCTGGTTGAGCTTATCACTGTCATTATTGTTTTAGGGGTGGTGTCTATCGGTGTAACTAGCTTTATTCGCTCTGGGGTGCAGATATTTAACGATGTAAGTGAGCGTGATGAGTTGCTTAGTCAAAGCCGTTTTGTGCTAGAACGTTTAAACCGGGAATTACGCAGTGCAGTGCCTAATAGTGCTCGTGTCGCCGAAGCTAATGGTAGCCAATGTATCGAATTTGTTCCTACCGCGTGGGCGACGTATTACACGCGTTTGCCAATCGTGCCTTCCACAGAGCGTACGGTAAATACCGTCGAGCTAGGTGATATCAACAGCCAATTTTCATTGGCTAGTGGTGACATGGCCGTTGTTTATCCCACGGACAGTGATGATGTATTTGATGTTGGTCGGCAAAAGCGGCGTTCTATTTTATCTTGTACAGACAGCGGAGACGGGAACTGTGGTAGCAATGACAGCCCAGAGCATTTAGCGACCTTAACAGTCGATGGTGCTTTTGCGGATATCTCCCCGGCATCTAGACTATATATAGTGCGAAATGCAGTGAGTTACTGCGTTCGTGGTGGCAGTATGTTTAGACACCAAACGTCTATCGGCCAAACCCAAACCGTCTTTGGCGCAGGCGGAACGCTAATGGCAGAAAACATCATTAACGATCTGTCAGTTTCTGCGCAACTCCCATTTACCATACAAAACGCCACGTTGAATCGAAATAGCCTCATTCAGATCCTGCTCGCCTTTGAGCTTAACGATGAAACCATTAACCTTAGCAGTGATATCCATGTGCCCAATGTCCCGTAAGCTGCATCCTATGGCGCAATTCCACTACTGCAAGAAACAGCGCGGTAGTATGTTAGTTATTGCTTTATTTATCATTATTGTGCTGGCTATATTAGCCTCAACAATGCTGACAATGTTCGCCGCATCAGCCGACAGCGTCGTCAGCGAAGTGTATGGTCAGCGGGCGTTAAACGCAGCGCGTAGCGGTGTAGAGCAGGCAGTTAGCGGTGCATTTCCGCTTTCTGGTGCGAGCAACTGCCCTGCTAATTACAATTTCACTTTTACCAATACACCTGGCTTAGGCAATTGCAGCTACACAAGTGCTTGCGATGTTGTGTCTGTGGATGACAGCGGGGATGTGTACCAGTATTTTCGTATTACTGCCCAAGGCTCCTGTATCGCAGGCGACACAGTGGTGAGTCGTAACGTATCTGTTGAAGGGATACAATAAAGATGTACTTAGGTATGAAATGCAATCCGTTACCCGTGTGTCAGTGGACTAGGCTTAAAAGATGAAAAGTCCGCTTTTATCTGCCATTTTTCTCATCGTGTTCCTATTTCCAGTTTCCGCGCTGGCAAATACTATGTGCACAGATTTACTTAGTGAAGAAGCCGTCGGTGATATCACTGACTCAGGCGGTGAAAATCGAGATTATTCCAACTTTGAAAATTGTGGGTTTTTAATTCGCCCCCAATCTAGTGGCAATATAGTGCTTTCTTTTACCGATTTTCAATATGAAAGTGGGTATGACACTTTGACTGTATACGATGGTTCTGACGCTAGTGCGCCTCAATTAGGAAGGTTTACTGGGAGCGATTTACCTGATTCAATTACCTCTACTTCTGGCGCTATGTTTATTGTGCATAACACAGATCAATCGGTCGTGGGGAGAGGCTTTTCTGCTACTTGGCGACAAATAACCAGAAACAGTTGTAACGCAGAAACTTTCACTATTGGCGATCATTTTCCCCAAGCGAGTTATGGCAATAGTACTGGTGCCCGAAATTGGACATCAAACTGGCGTGAAGTGAACGAAAATGATGGTGTTTCTCAAGGCGTATTGCGCGTGGCCAACACGCTATGCACGAATGGCAACTGCATGCGGTTGGGGATCATTTCTAGCTCAGGCCCTCGTAGTTACTCCGGTCGTTTCTTGTATCGAACGCTGGATTTATCTGATGCGGTTAGCGCTCAGCTGACCTTCAATTATCGCACCGGCTATATTACAGGTAGCTCCACTGTGCGTTTGGGTATTTCCACTAATGGTGGGCAGTCTTGGCACAATCTAAAGAACTACAGCGTCTCTTCGACGCAAACCTCGGCTAACTCTGAAAGTTTTGATATATCCAATTATGTTGGCAGTAACGTGGCCATTGGCTTCGAAGTAAGCGGTTCGAATTCTGTTGCCGGTTTTTATATGGACGACCTTGAAGTCACGGCCACAGAAGAAGAAATATGTGATGGGCCACCACTGGCCTTTTATCAATTTGAGCAAGCCAGTTGGTCTGGCAATGGCAGCATAACGGATTCGTCTTCTTCAAGTTATGACGGTTCACCTGTAGGGGATATTTTTCCTCAGTATCCCAGTGAGCAAAAATCTTGTCAGGTCATGAGCGTGCCTAACAATACCCGCTCAGATGTGAGCTCTGCGATTGACACTGGACTGCGCGTTGATAGTGAAATTGGTAAAAAAGGCACTATTTCCTTTTGGTATCGCAGTAATCAGTCATGGCAAAGCGGTACTCGGCGACAGCTTTTTGATGCGTCCACTTGGTTGGGCAGTAATGGTGACTCACGCTTTTTCTATTTGAGCTTAGGTTCAGGAAATTTAGACTTTGGTTTAGAAGACAGCACTGACGCTGATGGGGCATTACGGGTGTCTGGTCTGAGTTTCGCGGCGCAAGAATGGGTGCATGTCGCTGTGAGTTATGATTACAGTAAAGATAGTGCGGCAATTTTTATTAATGGTCGACAACGGGCACAAACTAACAATTTAGGCCTAAATGGGCAGGCTCCGGTTTTCGATACATTGTATGTGGGCGATAATCGTAGCCGCTATAAAATTCTCAATATGACTGAAAACTCAGCGAATGGAGAATTTGATGACTTACGTATTTATGACTACAGCCAAAGTAGCGATCAGGTCAACACCGACCTGAACAATGTTTCTCCCTGTCAGGTGGAACCTTATGCTGTGTATGAGTTTGAGCAAGCTGAATTTGACGGCATTCAAAGTATCTTAGACAGTACCGATAACGCGCGACATGCTTCGCCCGTCGGGAATATAACGTCCGTTTTGTCTACCGAGCAGATTTCTTGTCGCTTTACGGATATCCCTTTCAACAACTCTGCCAATAGCATTAATGCTATCAATACGGGTATCGCTCCTGATGACATGGGCTCTGCTGGAACGATTTCATTTTGGTATCGCAGTAACGAAGCGTGGTCTAGTGGCACGAGTCGTCAGTTATTTGATGCTTCTACAAATATAGGAAATACCAATTCTAAGTATTTTTATCTTAGCTTGCGTTCCTCGGGTTTGTATTTCGGGCTTGAGGATCTTAACGACCGTGATGCGGAAGTGGTTGCAAGTGGGCTAAATTTTGCGGCACAGCAATGGGTGCATATCGCTGTTAGTTATGATTATGCCGCCAAAACCGCGGTTATTTATGTCAACGGGCGAGAAGCAGGGCGTTCCAATAGCCTAAATTTGAACAGCGGTATTGCTCAGTTCAATAGCTTGTACATAGGCGACAATCGCACGACTTATATCGTAACTAATATGAGCCGTAATTCAGCAAACGGTCAATTTGATAACGTTCGCTTAAACGCGTTCGTGCAAAACAGTAGCCAAATTAATACCGACATGGGACGTGTGAGTACCTGTCAGGCGATAAGTCATTATCAAATTGAACATGACGGGCAGGGCTTAACCTGTGAAGCTGAAACCGTCACAATCAAAGCATGCGCCAATGAAAGCTGTAGCGAGTTATATACAGAGCAAAGCGCTTTGAGTATTACCCCAGGCACTTGGGGGGCAGGTGACCCATTGGTGTTTACTGGCTCCCTCGAAAATACGCCTCTTAGCGTACTTGACCCAAGTACCTTTAATTTTGGTAAATCATCTGCCGCTCCTGATGTGCCGCTGCGTTGCGTCAATACTGGCTCTGGAGCGCAAGATTGTAGTATGACATTTGTAGACGCGGGTTTTGAGTTTGTCGGTACTGATGTGGCTGACAAGTTTTTACCAGACCAATTAGCAGAACTTAATTTTAGTGGCGCTAATTTAAGAGCTGTGCAAAATACCAATGGTGTCTGCCAAGCATTGTTGCAGGGACAGCAAGAGATTACGCTTGGAGTCAACTGTACCTCGCCAAACCGCTGCGAAACTAACTTTAGCGGTATTGATACCAGTACAAACCCTAGTGGTGAGTCCACGGGTAGCGTTAGGCTAACCTTTGATGCTAATGGCATTGCATCTTTGGATACACTTAGCTATGCAGATGCTGGGCGCGTGGGACTGCGGGCAGAAGCACAAATAAACGGAGTAACTATCACCTCTGGCACAACGAGTGTGGATGTTGTTCCTGCTCATCTGCAGTTATCTGTGGCACCGACAGCATTGGTGTACACAGACAATAACTTTAGCGTTTACCCCTCTGTCGTCGACCCAGACGTGTACCCCGCCGGAGAAGAGTTTACCTTTACGATTACCGCTTATGGCGCTGTAGGGGATAGTCCTTTAGCGAATTATCAACCGGGGCAACTGCAAATAGCCGCAGAGCGAATGCTACCATACGAAGCAGCAGGTGCAGATGGCACATTTATCTACGGCGACGCTGCAGGTGTTTTAGCGAGTCTAACAAAACAGTTTTCTAATACGCCAACGCTGAGCTTTGTGGGCGGGCGATACGATTACCAAGCCAATTACAGCGAAGTGGGCGTCATTCGTCTTGACGTGCAAGACGTTAACTACTTACCAGATAACAATAACCCGATTGATGCGATTAACACTGACAGCACGCTTACTCTAGGGGAATTTACCCCAGCATACTTTGATGTGCAGATTTTAACTGCCCCAGAGCTTGTAAATCAGTGCGGTAATTTTAGTTATATGGGGCAGCAGGTGACGTTTTCGCCTTCTACCCAAGTTGAGCTGGTGGCAATGAATGCGCTAGGGAACGTGACTAAAAATTATATCAACGGATACTGGCGATATGGCCCTGACACAGCGGCTGGCGTGACAATTGATGATGCGTCAATTCATGCTACATCAAGCCCGGTCGTTACCCGCATTACAAGTGAAGCACCTGCATTGATCACCGAGCCAACAGCTTTTAATGGTATCACTTTAGTTGAAGTGCCAGACGCAACATTTGCATATCAAAAAGTGGCTACGGATTTTACTGCTTATCCTTTGCTAGAGCCTTTCGCGGCAGCGGTGGATATGCGCTTTCTGGCTACATTTTTAACAGCCGATAACAATGTGTGTTATCAAAGCGATTATCCTATATCGGGATGTGAAGATTTTAGCATTAGCGATGAAACTGGCAGCAATATCACAGGTACAAACGTGAATGTGCGTCACGGACGACTATCCCTTGAACCAAATTTTGGACCTGAAACAGATTTTCTGGTTACCCCTGTTCGCGCTGAGCATTATCTCAATGGTCGCTGGCAACTCAACCAAGAAGACAATTGTACACCTATCGATTTAACTGAAAGTGCAGGGCAAATAGTGTTGAGCGCTCAAGGAGGAAATGACATAACCGGACAAATTGATCCCACCGTCAGTAGCGGCACCTTGATTGCAGGAGAAATTTTAGGAAATAGCAACTTTGCGCTTACAGGCAGTGCATCAGGCAATGGCCCTGGCGTCGCGGGTGCAGTCGGAGTGACTTTAGATCCAAGCGCAGGTAACCCAGCTTGGGCGCAATACATGAACTTTGATTGGAACAATGATGGTTATATCTGTTCTGACCTAACGCTCTGCCCCGGGGCTAGCAGTATCGATGGTCCATCTTCTATTTTGACTTTCGGCCTGTATCGAGGAAACGACCGAATTATTCACTGGCGAGAAGTGTTTAATTAACGCTCAAATATATTGTCATTTTAATTATATAGCGCTGGGCACTTTCTGTTAAATGTATGGTCTGAGTGAGATCATATTTCCATCACGAAACATCTGCTTTTGTTCTTTTTTGAGGTCTTGATAAAATTTTGTTAGTGAAACCTGAATTAATATAAGGATTCTACATTTTTTATCACGTCAAATGAGGTGTTTACTTGCCCAAGACGAGGGGCATTGGTAAAGTTAGCGGATTATCTCTCATATCAAACAGGTTGCGGTTTTTCAATGTTCAAAAAGCTTCGAGGAATGTTTTCCAACGACTTATCTATTGACCTCGGTACAGCAAATACGCTTATCTATATAAAGGATCAGGGAATTGTACTAAATGAGCCTTCCGTTGTTGCCATTCGGCAAGAGCGCGCAGGTGGTCCTAAAAGTGTGGCGGCTGTCGGTGGTGAAGCAAAGCGGATGTTGGGGCGTACTCCTGGCAACATTAAAGCTATACGGCCCATGAAAGACGGTGTTATTGCTGACTTTTATGTGACTGAAAAAATGCTTCAGCACTTTATCAAACAAGTACACGACAACAATTTTCTTCGCCCTAGTCCTCGTGTATTAGTCTGCGTACCTTGTGGTTCAACTCAGGTCGAGCGCCGTGCTATTCGAGAATCAGCGTTAGGCGCAGGTGCTCGTGAGGTTTACCTTATTGATGAGCCTATGGCAGCAGCGATCGGCGCAGGTTTGCCAGTATCAGAAGCAACGGGCTCTATGGTGGTCGATATCGGTGGTGGTACCACTGAAGTCGCAATTATCTCGTTAAACGGTATCGTTTATTCTTCATCGGTTCGTATTGGTGGTGATAAATTCGATGAAGCTATTATCAGCTATATTCGTCGTAATTTTGGTTCGCTTATTGGTGAAGCAACGGCTGAACGTATTAAGCACGAAATTGGTGCTGCTTATCCTGGTGAAGAAGTTAAAGAAATTGAAGTGCGTGGTCGCAATTTAGCCGAAGGCGTACCTCGTGGATTCACGCTTAATAGCAACGAAATCCTAGAAGCCCTACAAGAGCCGTTAAGCGGTATTGTATCAGCGGTAATGGTTGCCCTTGAGCAATCACCACCTGAGCTGGCCTCTGATATTTCAGAACGCGGTATGGTGTTAACCGGTGGTGGGGCTTTATTAAAAGATTTAGATCGCTTACTCATGGAAGAAACGGGCATTCCAGTGGTGATTGCTGATGATCCTTTAACGTGTGTTGCACGAGGTGGTGGTAAAGCATTCGAGATGATCGATTTGCACGGTGGCGATTTATTTAGCTACGAGTAACCCCTAGTAAAGGATATTAAAAAGCGGCGGTAGCCGCTTTTACATTTCATATGAACTCGATTTTTCTGCGTGGTCCGTCGTTACACATTAAACTGGTTTTTGCCCTAGCGCTGTCAGTGGGTTTAATCGTGTTCGATCACGTATTCGACGGATTTGCTACGACCCGCGTTTACTTTAATTCTGTAGTCAGCCCCATTCAATATTTAGCCAATCTGCCTAGCGAAATGCTCAATGCCAGTGCGAGTCGTTTGGTGTCGCATCAGCAACTACTCGAAGAAAATGCTGAGCTACAACACAATGCCGTGGTGCTTAATGGCAAATTACAGCGTTTTGTTTTGCTGCAAGAAGAAAACGATCGTCTACGACGACTTTTGAATACGCCTGTGCGAGGCGATATTCGCAAAGAAGTGACCGAGTTAATGGCGGTAGACAACAACCCGTATAGCCATCAAATCGTGATTGACCGCGGCGCGATTCAAGGTGTGTATGAAGGCCAACCTGTTATCGATGATAAAGGAATTGTTGGGCAAATTATGCAAGTTGGTTCGACCAACAGCCGGGTATTGCTGATTTCAGATGTGACCCATGCTATCCCGGTGCGCGTGGCGCGAAACAACATACGTATGATCGTGTCTGGCTCAGGGAGCTTGAATGATTTAATCATCCAGCACGTTCCTCACAGCGCGGATGTGAAGGAGGGCGATTTGCTGCTTTCCTCAGGGTTGGGCAACGTTTTCCCCGAGGGATATCCAGTCGCCAGAATTACTTCTATTGTGCGTGATGAAGGTCGTCCTTTTGCCCAAATCAATGCTGAACCAGTGGCATTATTAGACAGACTAAAGTATTTGCTTTTGTTATGGCCAAATAATCTGGTAGGGCCTGAGCAAACTGTTCCGGAAGCAGAACAATGAAACTAAGAAACAATACTATCGGTCTGAGTATTATAGTGGCCTTGGTGCTACAAATTATGCCGATGCCCAGCATAGTTGAACAGTACCGCCCAGACTGGGTCTTTTTGGTGCTCGGCTATTGGGCACTTGCGTTGCCCGAACGCGTTAATGTTGGGGTCGCCTTTATTGTCGGTTTAGTACTCGACTTATTGCTAGGCACCAGTATAGGTGTGCACAGTTTTGCTATGAGTTTAAGCGTATTTGTGCTGGCGGCTAATTATCAGCGCTTGCGAAATTATTCAGTTTGGCAGCAAGCCATCGTGATTGGCATTTTGTGCGCGTTATACAATTTAGTGGTCTTTTGGTTAATGCACTTATTAACTGACATCTACTTTATGCTTACATACATGTGGCCCGTAATTACCTCTATGGTAATTTGGCCATGGATATTTTGGTTATTACGTCGGGTTCGTCGTCAGTTTCGTTTGAGCTGAGCCCCACCAGACATCAATTATGCTTATTTTAGCTTCTCAGTCACCCCGTCGGGCTGAGTTACTTAGTCAAATCGGTGTGCCATTTACCGCGTTAAGCGCGGATATTGACGAATCGATACTTCCGAACGAAACACCTGAACACTATGTGCAGCGACTAGCACAACAAAAAGCTCAAGCAGGTTGGCGAGCCAGTGCCGACACTGCTAAGCGCCGGCTCGTTTTAGGTGCCGATACTGTTGTGGTTATAAACGAACAAGTCATGGGTAAACCTAAAGACTTCGATGACGCTAGGGCTATGCTAAATCTACTTTCAGGGCAGCAGCATCAGGTGTTAACCGCGGTTACTGTTACTTCAGGGCAGCGCTTTGAGACTATTCTGGTTAAGACAGATGTGACTTTTTGCGCCTTAAGCCCGTCTCAGATAGAAGCCTACTGGCAAACCGGCGAGCCAAAAGATAAGGCTGGCAGTTACGCCATCCAAGGCATAGGCGGCAAATTTGTGACCCATATTAAAGGTAGTTATAGCGCCGTAGTCGGGTTACCTTTATACGAAACGAATCAATTACTTTCTCGGATGAGCCAAGCCCATGAGTGCTGAACTATTAATTAATGTTACCCCCTCAGAGTCACGAGTGGCGCTGATCGAAAATGGCATTTTACAAGAGGTCCATATCGAGCGTCACACCAAGCGAGGCTTGGTCGGCAATATATATCGTGGCAAGGTCAGCCGGGTCTTACCTGGTATGCAAGCTGCGTTTGTTGACATAGGTTTGGATAAAGCGGCATTTTTACACGCTTCTGATATTGCAATTCACAGCGAAGTGGAAGACGAAGTCTCCTCGAGTCACCTAGAAAAGCGTGATATTCGTGAACTAGTTCGTGACGGCCAGAACATAGTAGTACAAGTGGTCAAAGACCAAATTGGCACCAAAGGCGCTCGCTTAACCACAGATATTACTATTCCCTCGCGTTACTTAGTGTTTATGCCCAGCGTCGAACATGTCGGTGTATCTCAGCGTATTGAAGATGAGGCTGAGCGTGAGCGTTTGAAAAGTTTGGTGCAAGAGTACTGCAGTGAAAATGGCGGTTTTATCTTGCGCACTGCCGCAGAAGGTGTGAAGGCCCAGGAGTTGCGCCAAGACGCCGATTTTTTGCGGCGCTTGTGGGAAAAAATCCGTTCACGAATGAAGAAAAAAGCCCACATCTTATACGAAGATTTACCCTTAGCGCGCCGTGTGTTGCGTGACTTTGTAGGCACTGAGCTGGATCGCATTCGAATCGACTCAAAACTGTCTTTTCACGAATTACAGCAGTTTACCCGAGAGTATGTACCTGAGTTGCATCGTTTATTGGAATATTACCCAGGCGATCGGCCTATTTTTGATCTCTATGATGTCGAGAACGAATCTCAGCGCTCACTCGAACGACGTGTCGATTTAAAATCCGGTGGCTACATTATCATCGATCAGACCGAAGCCATGACCACAATTGATATCAATACCGGTGCGTTTGTGGGTCATCGAAATTTAGAAGAAACGATCTTCAATACGAATATTGAAGCGACATCGGCGATTGCTCGTCAGCTTCGTTTGCGTAATCTGGGTGGCATGATTTTAATTGATTTTATTGATATGGCTGACTCGGATCACCAGAGGCGCGTCATCCATTCACTAGAAAGTGCAACCAGTAAAGATCGGGCTAAAATCAATATACATGGCTTTACTGCGTTGGGGTTAATTGAAATGACCCGCAAAAGAACGCGAGAAAGTTTGGAACATATTCTGTGCGGAGAATGTCCTGTATGTAAGGGCCGAGGTACCGTAAAAACCGTCGAAACTGTGTGTTTTGAAATCATGCGTGAAATCGTGCGCGTTAATCGCGCCTATGATGCAGACAAGTTTGTGGTGTACGCCGCGCCCTCAGTGGTCGAAGCTTTACTAGGCGAAGAATCGCATATGCTGGCTGAATTAGAAGTATTTGTGTCGAAACAAATAAAGGTACATACCGAATTGCTCTATAACCAAGATAAATACGATGTGGTAATGATGTGAAGTCAGGCTCTTTTTATGCCGCTTACATTATCAAAAAGCTATGGTCTTGCGCTGCGATTTTACTGGTGCTGGTGGCTGTGGCAATCAGTGTTGTGCGCTACACCTTGCCCTATATGGACGGGCAAAAGCATCGAATAGAACAATGGGTTGAGGGCCAGTACGGAGTTGAAATTAATATTGGCAATATCACCGCACAATGGAAAGGCGCGGGGCCTGCGATTGTTCTTGAAGACTTGCAGTTGGTACAAAATGCCCAATCCCCCCTTAGTTTGGATATCGAGAAAACCGTTATTGAGCTGGACTTTTGGGACTCAGTATTGGCACGTCAAGTTCGCTCTCAACGTTTCGATTTAAATGGCCTGAACCTGAAAGTAGATTTGAGCTTAATGAACCAAGAGGGCAGCGACTTTCCTGTTGTTTCAGCGTTAAAACAGTTGTTTTTAGAGCAGTTGCAATCTTTTTCGGTGAGTAACAGCCAATTCGAAATCACTACCTCCCATGATCAGCAAGTGGTGTTAGTTAACCAATTGCTGTGGAGCAATAAAGGTCGTCATCACCAAGGGGTAGGCGAACTACAGGTCGAAGAGTTAGCCAGTAACTCTGCCTCTTTTACTTTAGATCTGCGCGGTGACAAAGATTCGTTGAACGGTACTTTTTATGCCAAAGCACATGAAGTCGACCTATCGCCCTGGATTAATCAGTGGCTGGCAACACGGTATGAATTAGTAGAAAGCCGTGGAAACTTTGTGGTGTGGGCAAGTATTGAAGACGGCGATATAAAAAATGCCCAACTGGATTTGGCCGATAGCCGATTTGTATGGCAAAAAGAAGATGCGCAAATCAAGGCTGCTATTTTAGGCGGCCAACTTAATGCTGAGCCAAGCAAAGAGGGTTGGATATTCAATTTGTACGATCTTGGTTTACAGGCTAACGACCGTTCGCAAACCTCTAACTGGTATGGTGAAATCAATGATAAAGGACAGGTGCATATACAAAATGCCGACCGCGTTGATTTATCTGCGATTACCCCTCTTTTGCCGCTGGCGTTAAACCCAGTTGATTTCAATGTACTACAAGGGCTTTCCCCAAGTGCGACATTGAACAAACTCAATGTGCAATTCGATAAAACCGATACCTATGCCCAAGTAAATGTGAGCCATATTGGCTGGCAACAGAGTGCAAATATTCCAGGCGTGGATAATCTTGAGCTGAATGTAAACTGGCACAACGATCAGGGCCGGGTGCAAATTAGCGGTCGGAATTCCCAGTGGAAAGTCGACAGCATAGTCGATCGCAATATTGAGTTTCAAACTGTCGATATTGATATGTATATTCAATCACTTGCACAAGGGGTCGAAATATATGCACCCCAAATAGCATTTAAAAGTGACTGGTTAAACATAGATCAGCATATGCGCTACAACACTCAAACCGGATTTCTTGCTCTTAACGGTACCATAGGCGAGTTAGATGTAGCGCAGGTGAATACGCTCTTTCCTGGAAACCTGATGGGCAAAGATACCAAAGCGTATTTGCAAAGAGCCCTCAAAGGTGGCCGAGTTAAAGGCGCAAATATTCTCTGGAACGGGCAGTTAGATAAGTTCCCATTTGCAGGTAACCAAGGGGTGTTTCAAATTTCAGTTGGGGTTGACGACGCACAGTTTGAATTCGCCTATGACTGGCCGCAACTCAGCGAGCTGGAAATTGACTTATTGTTTGAAAACAAGGGCCTGTTCATGCAAGCCCACTCAGGTAAATTGCTCGATGTGAATTTGTCTGATTTATCAGCGGATATCCCGAGTTTAGCTGCAGGAGCTGTTCTTACCATAGACGCTAAGGGCGCAGCTCTAGGGGCGCAAGTGAACACATTAATGAAAAGCAGCAGCTTGGCTACTAGTTTAGGAAAGGTGCTGGATGAGGTGCAGGTCAGTGATGCACTTAATGTGGATTTAAATCTCGTTATTCCCTTATCAGGTAAGGATGTAGTCGCAAGTGGTGTGGTGCATTTAGCAGACAACCAAGTTTATGTCCCGCGCGTTGATATGCGTTTGCAACATGCAAAGGGGCAAGTGGCGTTTAAAAACGAAGTGGTTGATATGAGCGGTCTGCAAGCGCAGCTTTTCGCCCAGCCTATAGAAGTTGATTTCCGTGGACGCCAACGTAGCGAGGGTTATCTAGCCAATATCGATTTAAAGGGCGATTGGAAAATCAAACCACTTGTCGAACAGTTTGTACCTAGTCTGGCTAGCTATGTTGACGGCGTATCTCCTTGGCATACTAATGTAAAGTTGACACTACCGGAAGACGGTTTTAGCTATACGGCCAACTTGTATACCAGCTTGACCGGTGTAGGCTCACAACTGCCTCAACCACTTAACAAAACCGTTAATCAAAATAAACCCTTGAGCTTAGATGTGTCAGGTGATGAAACTGCATCAACTGTTAGTTTGAAAATGGGCTCGCAGGTCAAATTTGATGGCGTACTGCCTTATGAAACTATGCAATTTTCTCGGGCGCATTTGGCAATCGGCGAAACGCTTGATATGCCGATGGGGTTGGGTTTCAGTGTGGCGTTTAACCTGCCTTACGTAAACATTGATGATTGGTACCATACGATTTCTGCTTTGTTGCATGATTTAACAGGGAATGACTCAGATATCCCATCTGACCCAAATAAAAAGTCTTTTATTGGTGAGCCGCAGCGTATTTTTCTGAATGCCGACAGCGCTACTGTGGCGTCACAGCAGCTGACTAACTTAGAAGCGGTGACCAAGAATACCGATGACAGTTGGCAGATTAGTATGAATGCTAAGGAAGTTAGGGCGAATGTTTCTTTGTATAAGGATTGGCTAGCCCGAGGCATTAATATCTCGGCAGATTATCTTGACTTGGTAGGCTGGGAAGAGGGAGAAGACAAAGCCGTAGAATTTGAGCCTAAGCTTGAAACCTTGCCGCCCGTTGAGTTTTTGTGTGAGCGTTGCCGTTTTGAAAATAAAGACTTAGGCAGAGTAGACTTTAAATTGTCTCGGGCAGCCAATGGCATGCATATTGATTCGCTGCGTCTAAATAACGACCATGGTCTTTTATACGCCAGCGGCGATTGGTTGTTCAATCAAAACAGCAGTCACACTAAGTTGGAAGGTGAGTTTAGTAGCTCAGACTTTGGTTTATTTTTGAAAGGGTTTAATTTTGACTCAGGCATCAAAGATTCAAAAGCTTCAGCCAAATTTAACTTAGATTGGCAACGCCCGCCGTTTGAATTTGACTATGCGACGCTAAATGGCAACGTTGATTGGCGGCTCAGTGATGGTTACTTAACCGAGGTTACTGATAAGGGCTCACGTATTTTCAGCTTACTTAGTTTAGAGTCGCTGGTGCGTAAACTACGCTTAGATTTTCGTGATGTGTTCGCCCAAGGTTTTTTCTATGACAAAATGAAAGGGAGCTTTCAGGTTGCACAGGGTACAGTGGATACTCGAGATACAGTGGTGGACGGTGGCGCTGGTGAAATCACCATGCAAGGCTACACCAATTTGAACACCCGAGAAGTGAATTACAATATCTCGTTTGCACCTAAAGTCACATCCAGTTTACCGCTTATTGTGGCTTATATGGTGAACCCCGCAACGGCATTAGCAGCTTTAGCATTAGATCAGGTGCTCACGTCAGCTAAAGTTATTTCCAATATCAAATTTTCGTTAACGGGCACCCTAGATGACCCTAAATTAGAAGAGCTTGAGCGTGACAGTAAAGAAATCAGCTTACCTGCACAAACCAATCCTGCGCCTGTTGATGCTCCCAATGCAGGGCTTGCAATAGACCCCATTGGCCACAATAAAGATATAAGCTTTCCACAAGATATAGACAAAGAGCGCTTAGCGCTGGAGGTATCAGATGGCTAATCTTATTGCCCTACAAATGACGTCTACACCTGACGTGACAGAAAATCTCGATCATGTTGAGCAGCAACTGGCTAGGCTAACAGTTAACGAGCCCACCTTAGTGGTATTGCCTGAATGCTTTGCCTGCTTTGGTGGGGGCGATAAAGTGTTACTCAGCATTGCTGAACCCTTGGGCAAAGGCCCTATTCAGTCGCGCTTAAGCCATATGGCCAAGCAATATGGCGTATGGTTAGTGGCGGGAAGCATGCCGCTCGAAGGCACGCACCCTGATAAGTTTACCGCGTCGTGTTTGCTGATAAATGATGCGGGCGAACGGGTGACTGAATATCAGAAAATCCATTTGTTTGATGTGCAAGTTGCCGATAACACCAAGACCTATTGTGAGTCTAAGTACACCCAAGCGGGCAGCACATTGGTCAGCGTGAAAGACACACCGTTTGGGCATTTAGGCTTAGCTATTTGTTACGATGTTCGCTTTCCTGGATTATTTCAGGCCATGGCTGAACACCAAGCATTGGATGTAATAGCGCTGCCGGCTGCCTTTACCCAAAAAACCGGTGAAGCCCATTGGCAAGCGCTAATAAAAGCGCGGGCAATTGAAAATCAGTGCTACTTAGTGGCAGCGGGTCAAACTGGTATTCACGCCAATCAGAGACAAACCCATGGTCATTCCTGTATTATTTCACCTTGGGGTGAAACCTTAGCTGAAATACCACAGTCGGTAGGCGCGATCGACGCCCAGCTAGACCCAACCATAGTTAATCGAATTCGCCGGGATATGCCGGTCTATTCCCATAATAAATTCAGGAGTTACCTTGTCTAATCTGGTTGAACAAAACCTGCTTACTGCCGCTAATCTCGACAGAGGTCATCTGGCCAATGCGTTAGATGCCATTTATCAACATGATAATGACTTTGCCGATCTGTACTTTCAAGCAAGCCAGCATGAAACCTGGGTGCTAGAAGATGGCATCATTAAAGACGGTAGCTATAACGTCGAGCGTGGTGTGGGAGTTCGAGCGGTCAGCGGTGAAAAGACCGGTTTTGCTTATTCAGATGACATCAACCCAGAGGCATTAATGCAAGCTGCAACAGCCTCGCGCAATATCGCAGGCGCGGGTGGTAAGCATAAAGTCAACGCCCTTAAAAGCAAAAAGGTCGACGCTAAATACCATGCTGATAACCCAATTTTGGGTATGCAAGATGAAGAAAAAATAGCGCTTTTACGCGCAGTAGATAGCTATATTCGCCAACAAGAAACTGCACTTAGCCAGGTTGTAGTCAGTATTTCAGGTGTATATGAAGAAGTATTGATTGCCGCCACTGATGGCACTTTCTGCACAGATATTCGCCCACTAGTACGCTTAAATTGTTCTGTGTTGATGGAAAAAGATGCTCGCCGTGAACGCGGTAGCTCAGGGGCTGGTGGTCGTTATGCTTATGAGTATTTTCTCAGTCAAGAAAACGGGCGCCCTCTGTACGAGAAAATTGCCGATGAAGCCATTCATATGGCGCGTGTAAACATGCGTGCGGTGGCTGCTCCTGCAGGGCAAATGCCAGTGGTATTGGGCAGTGGTTGGCCAGGTGTATTGCTTCACGAGGCAGTAGGTCATGGCTTAGAAGGCGACTTTAACCGTAAAGGCGCATCTACTTTCAGCGGGCGCATGGGTCAACAGGTCGCGTCTGAAGGATGTACTATTGTGGATGATGGCACATTGGCGAACCGCCGTGGGTCGTTGTCGGTCGATGATGAAGGCACACCGAGCCAATACAATGTATTGATTAAAGACGGTATTCTAACCGGTTATATGCAAGATAAGCTAAATGCACGTTTGATGGGTGTGAAACCAACGGGCAACGGACGTCGTGAGTCTTATGCGCATTTACCCATGCCGCGTATGACCAATACTTACATGCTTGGGGGCCAGTATGCGCCTGAGGAAATTATATCATCCATTAAAAATGGCATTTATGCCCCTAACTTTGGCGGCGGACAAGTAGACATCACCTCGGGTAAGTTTGTATTTTCTACCTCTGAGGCTTATTTGATTGAAAATGGTAAAGTCACTAAACCAATCAAAGGTGCGACGCTTATTGGTAATGGCCCAGAAGCCATGCAGAAAGTCTCTATGGTGGGTAACGACCTAGCGCTAGATAAAGGCGTAGGCGTTTGTGGTAAAGACGGCCAGAGCGTGCCTGTTGGCGTAGGTCAGCCGACGCTCAAAGTTGATGAACTTACCGTTGGCGGCACAGCCTAGATATGACTAAGCGATAGTTTACGCAGCAACTATTTGCTAAACGACCGTCGGTTCTACTTTTCAAACAATAAAAAATGGCGCGATTATCGCGCCATTTTTGTGTCTGCTGTTTTTCTAACCTCGTAGTATAAAGCTGAGTTTAAAGTCTAGTTAAGCGTCACTATTGCACTTGTGGCCGACTCAACCCCGCTAGGTGAGGTGATAACCACACTCAGTGTCGCCTGTGTTGTCTCTGTCACATCGTTTTCTAGTGTGAAAGTAGCACGTGATTCGTCGTTCACCGCTGTAATTGGCATGGTTAAATTCGTTTGCCCGTTAAGTTGCCCAGCGCTGGTATTGACGATAATGCTTGAACCGCTTGCAATAGGCTGGCGAGCCGTATCAGCGAAAACCAGGGTGAAGCTCTGAGTCGCGTTTCTAGGGATTGCTGATGAGCCTGTCGTTCCTTGATAATTACTGGCAATAATAGCAGCGCTGTTATTGATAATATCAATCTGCGCGGCTGAGCTAGAGGTTACTAAAACTAATGCTCGGCGCACATGCATGGTGCTAGCCTCGTCTGTAGCACAGTTACTACCTGTACATTGAGGGCCGTTAAATAAGGTATCGGGGGCATCAAAATTTCCATTGGCATTGTAATCAAGGAAAATCTCACCCGCATCGCGAACGCCATCTTCATCATCATCTCGCCAAGCTTCGCTTATATCCACAAAGCCGGTTTGGCCATATAAGCTATTACCGAATCCGCTGTCTGTGTCATCGTCAATGGCACCGCCATCCGCATCGTCGTATATGTTGTTGCCGTTGCTGTCGAACAAAGTTTCATGGCCAATTGCAGTGGCTAATATCGTAATGCGATGATCCGGTACAGTAGGGTTAGCGCTCACCCAAGTTACTCCGCAGGCACCTGATACCGTAGTACAGCTTCCGTCGATAGAGCCACCTTCAGCGGTAAAGCTAACTGCAGTTCCATCAGGTACTGGGTTATTAAAGGTATCTGCCAAGCGTACGACTAAGTTTACTTCTTGCTCATTGATATTAAACGCTTCTGGATTTAAGTTATCAGCGGTTAAGGTGAAGCTGTTTTGGTCTGGAAGGCCAGTGTTAACCGTTAATAAGTCAGATTGGGTGACAATGGTTTCACCTGATTCGGTTTCGACTTCAGCGGTTACCCGCACCGAGGTTGGCACATCACCAGCAGTAACACGCGTGCTCACTTGGCCCTGTGAATTAGTCAGGCCTGTGCTGGATGAAAGCGTTAAACCACCCGTTTCGGTATTTAAGCTAAATGCTACTTCTTGCTGGGCTAAAGGATTACCCAATGCGCCGTTCACTTGAAACACCAAGGTTGAAACAGACGAACTGTTTTGCCCACCAGTGCCACGAAGCACTAAAGAACTCGGTTCTGCTGAGACAAATGCCAAAGAGCCAATAGATTCAGCCTGAATCGAAATTGTTTGGGATACGCTTAGCGTTGCGTTGTTGACCACTACAGAGGCAACAATAGAATCGGTATTACCCTCGCCACCGGCACAGCTTTGGTCTTCAAAAGTAGCGTTCGCTACACCATTTATTGTATTGACTAAGGTGTCTATGGTGGCAAAGCCATCGGCAACACAGTTAGAACTAAAAGTGACTGGAGTTTGGGTTAATATGCGCTGGTCATTTTCATCTACCAGTGCAATAGAAAGACCTAAAGTGCCACCTGCGCTGATCTCTACATCGCCCTCGGTGTTGCGGGTACTTACACCTAATTGGTTTTCAATAAATACGTTGTCTTCGTCGAAATAACCCAAACGAATTACTTGCTCGCTTATCGCCCCAGCGGCTTGTATTTCATAGTTAAGCGAGCTGGCCAAATCTACATCATTGACTACTGCTATGGCCGTTGCTACGCCAGCGCCAATATCACTGTCAGTGGCTGATAACGTGACCTGTGCCACACCATTGCTATCGGTTAAAGCTGAATCAGTATTTAATGTGCCGCGCTGTGCACTGAAGGTCACAATAACACCGGCAATGGGGTCATCATTCTCGTCTACGATTTGGGTCTGCAATTGCACATCGGTATCGGCCTGAAAGCGATTGACTCCCTGACCATTGTTAAGCATCGCCGTGCTGACCACGGCAGTTTCATTGGCGGTAGTTGTGGCACTTAGATACTCATAGTTTTGCGTAGCGCTTGCATCGTCGTAAGTGGCACTTAATTCAGCAGCACCTATTTCGGTGTTCTCACTAGAGATAGTAATTTGCGCGACACCTTGGCTATCGGTCAATTTCGTGGTGCTCGACAACGTCCCTAATGAGCCGCTAAAGGTGACTATTTCACCTTGTACTGGGTTACCGTCTTGTAACAATGTGGCTTCGATGCAGGCTACTTGGCCCGAGGTGAAGCTTTGAGTAGGGGTAGAGCATTGGTCATCAAATGTAGATAGGGCTAGGGTATAATTAGCTGTGTCGCTGCCTGAATCACCGCCTGAGCCAAATGGGTCATCACCATTTTCTCCAGACACCCCACCACCACAACTGGTTAACGCAAAAAGCGCTAACCACACTATGTACTTCGGTAACCTAATACTCATATTTATTATCCGTCTATTGAAGATTTAAGATATTTAAATAACTCGCGAGCCGCCTTGGGCGGTTTATTATCCGCTTGTTGTTTTGCCGCTTGGCGAACCAACTGGCGTAATTTCTGACGTTCTAAAATAGGATGCTCTAATAGTACTTCTTCAATTGCGCTATCACCTTGGGCTATTAAGTTATCGCGCAATATCTCTAATTTGTGAAATTTTTGATTGGTTTTTTGATGAGAAGCCTGAATTTGCAGTAAAGCTTGCTCGATTGGGGTAACGTCCCGATGGCGCATTAATTTACCAATCAACTGCAATTGACGACGGTAACCTTCTTTTTTACGTAAAATCCGCCTTGCCAACATCACAGCGTCAAGTAATTCCTGATCCATTGGAATTTTAGCTAATGCAGTTGGGCTCAAATCTACTAGGGATACCCCTAGCTTTTGCAAATCATTCATTTGATTTTTGATCTGCGTTTTACTCAGTTGAGTGTCTTCTTGTTCTACTTCAAATTCGTTTTTATCTGGAGATACGGCCATAACAATGTCTTTAATGGTACACTAGGAAAATATTGTAACCTTGTATTGGCGATTAATATAGTTAGTCGTTAGTCGCCCAAGGTAATCTCGTTTGATAGTGAAGGGTGTATGCAGCAGCAATTAACGGATATCCAACAAATAGTCGAAGATGTACTTAAACTGGCCAAAGAAAAAGGCGCTACGCAGGCTGAAGCTAGCATGTCGAAGGTGAAAGGCATCGCCGTTTCTTCTCGTTTGAAAGAAGTCGAAACGGTGGAGTTTACAAACGATGGCGGATTAGGGATCACCGTCTACAAAGGTCAGCGTAAAGGCAGTGCATCTACTGCTGATTTAAGCCCTGATGCATTGCGTTTAACCGTTGAAAAAGCCATCGAAATTGCCAAGTACACAGGGGAAGATGACTGCTCAGGTTTGGCCGATAAAGCGCTAATGGCATTTGAGCCACAGGATCTTGATTTATATCACCCTGTTGAACTCAATACTGATTTTGCTATTGAGCAGGTTATTAAAGCCGAAACCGCAGCCTTAGGGTGCGATCCTCGCATAACCAACTCTGATGGTGCATCGTACAATGCGAACTTAGGCACCAAAGTATACGGTAATAGTCATGGCTTAAATGTGGGTTACAACAGTAGCCGTTACAGCATGAGCTGTGTGGTAATCGGCGAGCAAGACGGAGACATGCAGCGCGATTACAGCTACACAGTCGACCGCCAAGCTAACCTGATGGCAAGCCCTGAGCAAATCGGTAAAGAATCAGCTGAATTTACCTTAGCGCGCTTAGGTGCCCGTCAAATCAAAACGGCCAAGGTGCCAGTATTGTTTGACAAAGAAATCGCGTCTGGCCTTATTGGTCACTTTATCAGTGCTATCAGCGGTGGCAATTTATACCGTAAATCCTCTTTTTTACTGGATAAACTCGGCGAGCAGGTTTTACCAAGCTGGTTTAACATCAGTGAGCGCCCGTTTATTATGCGCGGCTTGGCTAGCTCAGCGTTCGACCATGAAGGTGTGCGCACCAAAGACAGCGAAATTGTCACTGACGGCGTGCTTAATCAATATCTACTGACCAGCTATTCAGCGCGTAAAATGAAGATGCAAACCACTGGGCACGCAGGTGGTATTCATAATTGGTTAATTAAGTCCTCAGGGCAAAGCGACCAGCAAATGTTAGCCGAACTAGGCACAGGTCTGTTGGTGACTGAGTTGATGGGGCAAGGTGTGAACGTGGTGACCGGTGATTACAGTCGCGGCGCGGCAGGGTTCTGGGTCGAGAATGGGGTTATTCAATACCCAGTACATGAAATCACCATTGCGGGCAATTTGGCTGACATGTTGAAAAACATTGTGGCGGTGGGCGCAGAAATAGAAAGCCGCGGTAGCATTCAAACCGGTTCTATTTTAATTGATAACATGCAAGTCGCTGGCGACTAAAACGCATTCTAAAATGACAAAAGCCCACGCTAAAGTGTCTTACTATCGCTGGGCTTTTGTATTTTTCCTCTTCTCGAATTTACTATTTAACCTGAGCTAGGCTTATCCAGTATTCAGGTTATTTAACTGATTAAATCATGAATTTTATTCAGCGACGGCAGAGGTTGGGTGTCTTGATAGAATAGACGATTTAAGCGCCCTAGTAAGTTAACGCTGCGCGTTGGGTCGTGAGCCTTTTTACGATGCTCGCTGGTGGTTTCTAAGAATTCCCAAGGCTTTAAGTTCCATGCAGCAATTTGTTTAGGTGTTGAGCCCACCGCTGCTACAGTGCTTAAAATACGCTCGGTCTTACTCTCGTTAGTGGATATTAAATCGTTTTGATAAGTGCTCTCTAATGGGGCGGCAATGGCTGCTATGGTGCTGTCAATCGCAATCCAAATTTGGTCATGATCAAAGCTTTGGCCTGCAGGGGCGTAATATCCCATTACTTCCCATTCTAGCTCAGCATTGCCCTTGGCTATTGAGCTGCCAATTTCCGCTGAATAGGCTAAATCAGGACGGGCTCCAATATTATACGCATCCACAGATAGCCCCACACACACTGCGATATCACCGAAACGTTTAGGGTCGTAGTAGATTGCTTCAAATGCGGCTCTTTTAACGCCCATCCAGCCGTGCACAACGGGCTCAGCTAATGCAAACTGACGTACTTCATCTGGTAGGTCTTCGCCGTATTTATCGATAAACAAATGGGACGGGTCCTGGGCTAAATGTGCATCTTGCACCCAAACTTCGTACTCTTGGCGATTATCTGCCTTTCCTCGACTTTTTATGCCGTAAGACAAGTTAATGGGCCGGCAGATGTCGCGGTTTTCGCCGTCTTTATGGAAAAACTCTGAGCGAAAGCGTTTGATGAATGGCGCATCACTACCGGCTATCGCGGCAGTAGGATAACGAAAACCAATTTCACTTTTGGGGATGATATGAAAACCTGGAATGCTTTTTTCAAGCTGACTTTTAACGCCGCGCAATACCTCTACATTGGGTACGACTATGCTGCGTTCAGGCTCAATGGTTAGGCGACGCCCATCAGGGGTAATAAATTTTGGAGTTTTGTGAAACTCGTGGTTGGTTAAACCCAGTTGAGATACATATTCGCTGCGTAATAAAGCTAATTCAGAGAACAAAGCATCGTGGTTTCTAATGTGTTTAAACAATGGGCGGTTTTCAGCCATAGGTGCATTCTTCTCTATTGTGGGTTACTTTCACATTTTGTTGCTGGTCATTTTTTTAATATTCCTGTTTGTTTATATGGATTTATACACAAAAATACAAGCGTTATAGGTCAGTACACTGCCAGTTTTATTGGCTTGGGATTGGGTTAAGCAAGGCATTTAAATAAGGTGATGAAAGATGAAAATCTACGGGGATGAACAATCTGGCAATTGCTACAAAGTGAAACTGATGTGCGCCTTACTGAATATTCAGCACGAGTGGATCCATGTGGACATATTAGCCGGTGGTACTAATGCTCAAGCATTTTTAGCCAAGAACCCGAATGGGAAAATCCCTTTACTTGCCCTTGATGACGGGCGTCATTTGTGGGAATCAAACGCTATTATTAATTATTTGGCGATGGGCAGTGATTTTCTGCCTAGTGATGCATTTGATTTAGCGAAAGTGCAGCAATGGCAATTTTTTGAACAGTACAGTCATGAACCTTATATTGCAGTTGCTCGCTTTATTGCTAAATACCTAGGGTTACCTGATAGCAAAAAAGCTGAATATGAAGCCAAGCAAGCAGGCGGGCATAAAGCACTTGCCGTGATGGAAACACAATTAGTGCAATCGGCATTTCTCACTGGCGAACACATGAGCTCAGCGGATGTAAGTTTATACGGCTATACCCATGTCGCGCACGAAGGTGGCTTTGATTTGTCCTTGTATCCTGCGGTGCAGGCGTGGTTAGCACGCATAGAAGCTTTGCCGAAATATATTCCTATGGGGCAATGAGCACCGAGGATAAAATAACGACAAAGCCTGCACTGAAGTGTGAATTACGCACAAGGCTTAATAGTGATTTGCCCTACGTCCACAGCGATGACTTCCACCTTGGTGCCACTGGCGATTGGTTGTTCGCTGACTAAGCGCCAGTTTATTCCAGAGTATTGATAGATAGCCGGCTGTTCAGCGCTGGTGTCTGCGGCAAGTATAAACTGGTGACCAATCATGTCATTGCTGGCTTTTTTAGGATCCACGTCTTTTTGCATATTTTTAAGTGGTTTCCATAAAAATACTGCGAGCACTGCTGTAAACAGGGATACAAACAGGGTCGCGTTAAGCGCGGTATCCGGCACAATGCCAAATTGAATCAATATGCCGGTGATAAGGGCAGCACCGCCGACAAAAAACAGTACAAATGTGGAAAACCCAAGTACCAGAATTTCAATTGCTAATAGCAAAAGGCCAAGGCTGATTAAGCCTATGCCCAGATTATCGCTTAGCCACATCATATTTTGCTCGGTTTAGTGAGTTAATAATGGTGGTGGCTTGTGCCACAACGCCCGCAATGTCGGTGCCGCTATCGGGCAATAACACGACTGATGATTCTTTGGCTATGGCCTCTTTTGCTTCGATGGCTTTGGTCGCTAAGTCGAGCTGAATGGCTTTTTGGCCTTCTTCGGTTGCAGCAGCTTCACCTACCTGACGTAGAGCTTCAGCTTGAGCAGCAGCGACAGCCACTATGGCTTTCGCTTCACCTTCAGCGCGCAATACCGCCTCTGATTTATCTGCTTCAGCGGCAAGTACCACTGAGGCTTTCTCACCTTCTGCGCGGTTAATGGCTGCTTGCCTGTCACCTTCTGATTCGAGTATCTGGGCGCGTTTTACTCGCTCTGCCTTCATTTGTGCTTCCATGGCTTCCATCACCGATAGCGGCGGCACAATATCTTTGATTTCGTAACGTAATACTTGAATACCCCAAGGGCCTGAAGCTTCATTGATAGCAGCCACTATGTTGGTGTTCAGTATGTCCCGCTCTTCAAACGTTTTATCTAGCTCCATCTTACCCAGCTCAGAACGCATGGTGGTTTGGGCCAATTGGGTGACAGCAAAAACATAGTCATCTATACCGTAAGTAGCTTTGTATGGGTCAAGCACACGAAAGTACAACACGCCGTCTACTGACAGCGAAATGTTGTCTTTGGTGATCGCACTTTGCTCGGGCACGTCGACGGCTTTTTCTTTTAATGAACGATCCGCTGCGACTCGGTCGATAAAGGGCAGTATGAAATTAAGGCCCGCTTCCTTGGTGGATTGATATTTCCCAAAACGCTCAATTACGTAGGCGCGGTTTTGTGGCACAAACTTAATTGAGGATTTAAGCAGTACAATAATAAACACCAAAAGCAGTGCTTGTACTGAGAGTAAATAACTGAGTAAAACGTCCATATATCTCTTCCTATTTAAATGCCCTTTGGGGCGGTATTGTTAATTATTTTACTTATTTGGCATAAAAGTGCTTGAAATGGGCAGGTCGATTTACCCGCCCCAATATAGCTCAATCCCTTACGTCTTTCGTTTTATCAGCACTGGGTGTTTAGTTTAAACCTAGGTCACGGGTCATATTTTCGTTCTTATCACGATGCACAATGATGTTGTCTTCAATGCGAATGCCGCCAAAAGGCCTAAAGCTATCAACGATATCCCAGTTTATAAACTTAGACTTCTCTGTGCTCTTTAAATCAGCCAGCAAGCTATCAATAAAGTATAAACCAGGTTCTATGGTAAACACTTGACGCGCCTCAATCATACGGGTGGTGCGTAAAAATGGATGCTCTGGGGGTGGCGGGTTCGGTGTGCCGCGATCATCTGCTACATGCCCTGCTACATCGTGAACCTGTAGCCCCAAGAAATGGCCTATACCATGGGGGAAAAACGTACTGACTATTTGCTCGGCAACAATATCTTGGGCAGATAAATTAACAATATCAAATTGATGCAATAGCTGAGCAACATGCTCGTGTGCAGCAATATGTATGTCACTGTAGGGTACGCCTGGTTTTAGCATGTCTGCTAGGGCTAACGTAACCTGATCCATGCCCTTTATCAGCTCGGCAAAGTGGCTACTATTGGCAATATTTTCATTGCAATATGTGCGGGTAATGTCAGCTGCGTAGCCATGAAAGCTGGCTCCTGCATCAATTAAAAAAGAGCGTGACACCTCTGGGGCAACAACGTCTTGCTCCATGTAATGCAAAATAGCGCTATTCTCGTTTAAGGCGGTAATATTGTTGTACGGGACTTGGTTATCGCTTTGGCGCACGGCGGCTAAATAGGCTTGATTGATATCGAATTCGCTTTTCCCTGCGCTGAAGGCAGCGGCAGCAGCCTTGTGCCCAGCGACCGCTAACGCGTTCGCTTGGCGCATACAAACTAGTTCATAGTCTGTTTTATAGGCGCGTTGATAATGCAGGTAGTTTAGCACTCTGTCAGGGTTGACCAAATCAAAGCCCAATGCCTTTGCTACCTCAATATATTCACCGATATACGCAAAGCGGCTTCTGTCGTAAGGTAGGTGTTTTTCCACTGCATCGGCTTGAGTTAAAAGTACTACGTCGAACTGTTCGACCCAAAAATCATTGGGCTCAGGTGGCACTTTATGCCAGAAATCTTTCGGGCGATAAAAAATCAGCTTGGGTTTGTCGCTACCGTTAACGATTAACCAGCAATTAGGGTTATCAATAACCGGCAACCACGCTTTGAATTGAGGGTTACACTTAAACGGGTAGTTGTTGTCATCTAAGAACATGCGCTTGGCTTGGCCTGAGTGAATGATTAACCCGTCAATACCTTCGCGCGACAGCGCCTCTTTGGTACGGGTTTGTAACTCAGAAATATGTTGCGGATAAAATTCGGCTAACTGCTGCATGTTTATGGTCCATGGCTCTTGGGTAATTCATCTCTTTACGTTACCACAACCCTCGATTATCGCGCTAGCTAGGGTTGCGACAGGGCTCACTCCCTCTATTGCTGAATAGGGGCTATTTGCATATCCACCAACTCTTTAAACACTTGGCTGGGTTGGCCTAACCGCTGGGCATATATCTGTTTGTATGCCATAACGGCCTTCACGTAATTGCGGGTTTCTTTGTAAGGAATCGTTTCCACCCAAATATCCATAGGAACGGCATCACGCTCGGGTAACCAATCTAATACTTTGCGCCAGCCAGCATTATAAGATGCAGTTGCTAGCACAGGGTTGTTGTCCATTTTGTCCATTAAATAGCGCATATATTGAGTGCCGTATTCTACGTTCTGTTTCGGGTCGAATAAGCTACTACTGCCGACTTTCTTTTTGGCTAAATAATTGGCGGTACCTGGCATCAACTGCATTAAACCTCTGGCCCCAGCGTGGGAGTTTGCATCAGGCATAAAGGAGCTTTCACGGCGCACGATCGCAAAGGCCCAAGCGGGGTCAACATGGTTTTTATTTGCACTGTTGATTAAGGTTTCATCAAAGGCGATCGGAAAGCGCCGCTCTAAATCGTCTAAATAGCCCACTCTAGCGAATGTGAATATCGCTTGGTCATGCCACTTCCAGCTATCGGCCAATACCGCGGCCATTAAGCTTTGCTGTTCATTCAGACCTTGCTGTAAATCGTACCATTCTCGTCTTGCGCTTAGGCTTCTGCCTAGCTGCAAAAACTCATAGGCACGTTTTGCTTGTGGCATGTTGGAAACTTCTAATAATTGCTCAGGGCTAAAGCGTAAAGTTTTGTCATGCAAGCTAGGCTGCTTGGCTAATTTTCCGCTAGCCATAAACCCATAGTAATGTCGCTGGTTCGCCAACTTGTTGAACGTTTGCTGAGCTAAGTCGCCGGCTTTTAATTGCTCGTAGGTGCGGCCCAACCAATACTGAAACGCTAAATCTTGGGCGATACCTGACGGGGCAGCTTCTATTAATTCCAGTGCATGTTGCCAGTTGCCTAAGCGAAGCACGTGGGCTAAATGCCAGCGAAATAACTCGATGTCAGTTGAATCGGCACTGGCTTTATCTAGCCATAATTCAGCCTGAGAATGGTCGGCTACGGCCAAGGCGATGGCGAAGCGTTCAGTCATTTCTTTACGCTGTGGGGCGCTAAAAGCAAAACGTTTTTCAAGGGCGTACCAGCTTTTTAAAGCCAGATCAGGGTGACTAAAAGCCAAGCGTTTCAAACCGTAAATTAGTATTTGGGTTTCTTTGCTGACGTGTTTGTGGGGAAATCTGGAACCACGGCTTACGTTGCTGGCATCCCGGCGCACGGCGAGCCACAAATCAGCCAGGTAGCGCTCATTTTCTGGTAGCAGCTTTTTTAAATAAGGGATCAAAGTATGTTTGCCGCGAGTCGCTGCAAGTACTAGGCGTTGCCAAACCATGTCTTTGGTCAGTAAGCCCGCCTTTTTCCATTCACGGAAAACATAATCACAAGCTTTTGGTTGTGAGTTACCGACAATCCACAATCTTGGCACTTCTGTTAACGCTACTTCGCGCTCGCTAGGGTCAGACAGCCTGAATTCAATGTTTTTGCATGCCAGTTCGGCGTTGCCAGTGTTGGTATAGGCGGCTAAAAATTCTGCCTTGCGCTGTGATTTAGCTAAATATTGAAGCCACGCTTTGCGCAAAGAGCGGTCTAAAGGCGTGTTTTTATATTTTTCAAGGAAAGCTTCTATCTGCGGACCATTTTTTCTATTGATGTTGTTCATCAATGCTTTCAACTGGACATACGGTAGCAAAGGATAGTCTACTAATTGTTCAACTAGCCTTTGATACGCAGCGCTTTGCGGGTTGTAAGCCAGTGATTCTGCTTCGACGAAAATTTCGCGCTGATGTTGTTGTTTTTGCTCTGTTGAAGAAAGTGTTGTCGTTGCCTGAGATGAGAAGCAGGCTAGCAGAAGCAACAGAATATGGAGAATACGCAGAATAACCCTGCCTCATTCGTTGGTTAAATAACTTCCATAAGATATCTGTAATCGGGGCTATGGGACAACCTAAGTTTCAACATATTTAACTGGCATGACCAGTTGAAATATGGCAACGTACCCCAATTTGATAATTGTTATAAATTAGTTGTTGTTTTGATATTAAGATATTAACCAGCGCATTGCTTAGCAGCCCCGCTCAGGAGCAATGCATAGTCATAAATCGAAATCTGAACAGTCATACAGTTTAATACCCTCAATCCTGGCCAAAGCCAAAGGAGAAAATAATGATATATGAAGGCAAAAGCCTCAACGTAACGCTGTTGCCAAACGGCATTGCAGAGCTTGTATTCGATGCTCAAGGTTCGGTGAATAAATTTGATCGCCAAACGGTTAGCGAACTAGATGAAGCAACTCAAGCCCTCAAGAGTCAGTCAGACGTTAAAGGCGTGTTGGTTCGCTCGAATAAGTCGACCTTTATCGTAGGGGCCGATATTACTGAATTCACTGGCTTGTTCGATATGCCTGCAGAAGAAGTATTAACCTGGGTAGCGAAGACGTCTCAAGTATTCGATAGATTCGAAGACTTACCTTTCCCGACCATTTCGGCTATCAACGGTTTCGCTTTAGGCGGCGGTTGTGAAATGACCCTAGCCTGTGACTTGCGAGTTGCTGACACCACAGCAGCCATTGGTTTACCAGAAGTTAAATTGGGCCTAATGCCCGGTTTTGGTGGCACTGTACGTTTGCCTCGCCTAATCGGTGCCGATAATGCCCTAGAGTGGATGACCACAGGCCGTGACCGCAAAGCCGCGAAAGCATTAGCAGAAGGCGCGGTGGATGCTGTTGTCGCGCCTGAAAAATTACGTGATGCAGCCCTTAGTATGTTGCAAGACGCTATTGACGGTAAGTTTGGCTGGCAAGCACGTCGCGCGCAAAAACAAGCGCCGCTTAAGCTAAACAAAAATGAATCCATGATGAGCTTCTCAACAGCTAAAGCTATGGTTTTTGCTCAAGCAGGTAAGCATTACCCAGCACCACACGCTATGGTTGATACGGTTGCAAACGCAGCCCGTTTAGACCGCGCGGGTGCGCTTGAACTTGAAAACCAAGGCTTTACTCAATTAGCCAAAAGTGATGCAGCCAAAGCTCAAGTGGGTATCTTCCTTGCTGATCAGTTAGTGAAAAGCAAAGGTAAAAAACAAGCCAAGGCCGCAACGAAAGACGTAAAACAAACGGCTGTTTTAGGCGCAGGGATCATGGGCGGTGGTATTGCTTATCAGTCAGCTGTGAAAGGCACGCCAGTTATCATGAAAGACATCAACCAAGGCGCATTGGATCTTGGCTTGAATGAAGCGGCAAAAATTCTTGGTAAAGGCATGCAGCGCGGTAAAGTGACCCCAGCTGTAATGGCTAGTACCTTGAACAACATCGTTCCGACCCTTGAATACTCAGCGATTAAAGACGTTGATTTGGTCATCGAAGCGGTTGTTGAAAACCCGAAAGTCAAAGGCATAGTGCTGAAAGAAACAGAGCAAAATGTGTCTGATGACACAGTGATTTGCTCAAACACTTCGACAATCTCTATTAATCAGCTCGCCGAAAGTTTAGAAAAACCAGAGCGTTTCTGTGGCATGCATTTCTTTAACCCTGTGCACAAAATGCCTTTGGTGGAGATCATCCGCGGCGAAAAAACCACTGATGCCACGATTGCAACAGTGGTAGCGGCAACGCTGAAAATGGGTAAAACCCCGATTGTGGTTAATGATTGCCCAGGTTTCTTGGTAAACCGTGTGTTGTTCCCTTATTTTGCGGGCTTTAGCAAGCTAGTGATGGACGGCGCTGACTTTGTTGCAGTAGACAAAGTGATGGAGAAAATCTTCGGTTGGCCTATGGGCCCTGCTTACCTACTTGACGTAGTAGGCATGGACACGGCTGATCACGCATCAAGCGTAATGGCCGATGGCATTCCAGAGCGTATGCAAAAAATCGAAAACGACCCTGTTACCTTGTTGTATAAATCTGAGCGTTTAGGTCAGAAAAATGGCAAAGGTTTCTACAACTTCAGTGTCGATAAACGTGGTCGCCCGGCGAAGAAACCCGCAGATGAAGCCTACGAATTGTTCGCACCACATTGCGCTGACAAACGTGACTTCGAGGCAGATGAAATCATTGCCCGAGTGATGATCCCTATGGCGAATGAAGCGATTCGTTGTTTAGAAGAAGGCATAGTAGGCAGTGCAGCAGAAGCTGACATGGCCTTGTTGTACGGGTTAGGCTTCCCTCCATTTAGAGGCGGTGTGTTCCGTTACATCGAAACCATGGGCTTGGCTAACTTTGTAGCCCTTGCCGACAAATACGCGGATTTAGGTCCGATTTATCAGATTTCTGACGGTGTGCGCGAAATGGCCGCCTCAGGTAAATCTTATTTTTCTCAATCAGCCTAAATTGCACCAGAGGACAAGAACATGAAAGAAGTCGTAGTAGTCGATTGTATTCGTACCCCAATGGGGCGCTCGAAAGGCGGTATATTCCGCAACGTACGTGCTGAAACCTTATCAGCACATCTTATGAGTAAATTGGTTGAACGTAACCCAAACCTCGATCCTAACGAGATTGAAGACATCATTTGGGGTTGCGTGCAACAAACCAAAGAGCAGGGCTTCAACATCGCCCGTAACGCTCAGTTATTAACAGACATTCCGCGCACTGTCGCAGCCGTAACGGTGAACCGTTTATGTGGCTCATCTATGCAAGCTTTGCATGATGCAACAAGCGGCATCATGAGTGGTCGCGGTGATGTGTACATGATTGGCGGTGTTGAGCATATGGGCCATGTACCTATGGACTTCAACATTGATTTTCACCCTGGGATTGCCAAGACCGCAGCTCGCGCGTCAGGCAGCATGGGGATGACAGCTGAATTACTAGGTCGTCAAAACGGTATTACCCGTGAAATGCAAGATGCATTCGGTGCACGTTCACATCAAAAAGCCCATGCCGCTGCTGTTGAAGGGCGCTGGGCGAATGAAATTGTGGCCACTGAAGGTCATGACGCTGACGGTATTTTACGTCTAATTGATACTGATGAAACGGTACGCCCTGACTCAACGGCAGAAAGTATGTCTGGTTTACGCCCTGTGTTCGACCCTGTTAATGGTACGGTCACTGCGGGTACATCGTCAGCGTTATCTGATGGTGCATCAGCTATGTTGATCATGTCTGCTGATAAAGCAAAAGCCCTAGGCCTAACACCACGTGCGAAAATTCGTGCGATGGCCGTTGCTGGTTGTGACGCCGCTATCATGGGCTTTGGCCCTGTACCAGCTACCCAAAAAGCGCTTAAGCGTGCTGGCATGACAATGGCTGACATCGAGCTAGCTGAGTTTAACGAAGCATTCGCAGCGCAGGCATTGTCGTGTATCAAACAGCTTGGCTGGCTAGATACATATGAAGACAAGGTAAACTTAAACGGTGGTGCGATTGCGCTAGGTCACCCATTAGGTTGCTCTGGTTCTCGTATCTCTACTACCTTGCTTAATTTGATGGAAGCGAACGATAAATCTATCGGTTTAGCGACTATGTGTATTGGTTTAGGCCAAGGTATTGCAACTGTATTTGAGCGTGTATAGCGGTTGCATTGAGTTGCTTTGATTAGGGGGGCGCCAGAAGGCGCCCTTTTTGTTTGTGGTTTTAGTGACTTCATGTACTGCGCATACCTAAACGCTGCGCTTGCTTATGGCCTGCGGCCACAGAGGATGCACTTCGTGCTCGTAAAGCATGCGCTTCGCTTACCAGCATCCATGCTGGGTATGACAGACCATCCGTGGTCAGCCAGTCACTTTTTCAAAAGACGACAAAGTAACCAAAAAGTCTCTTGCTCCAACAAACTTTCTAATCCGCTAACCGCCGCGCCTTTTTTGTCATACCGGCGTGAGGAAACATCCCTGTAAAACACACGCCGATCAGGTTCTTCGAAGGCGTTTAATACAAAACTCAGTTTCGACCCATCCTTGGTAGTGCACCCAGCTTCACCATCCATGGTGAATCGTTCACCCGACAGGAGCGCTGCTCCTAAAAGCCTCGGGTTCACCCATATCTGGCCATCTGACAAGTCGCTGCTGTTATCGGAAAAGTTTGAGTCGCGAATTGATTCGCTGCGCTCACTAAAGCATACGCTGCGCGTACTTATGGCCTGCGGTCACTACTGCATGCGCTTTGCTTTCCCGCATGCGGGGCTTCTTTCCAATAGGCTTGCAAAACGTTGACGCTAACCTCAAAGTTAGAATGGAATACAGTGAGTTATAATAAGCGACTATTGGCACCCATAAAGGTAGTTGGGGCGTGAACTATAGTGTTTGAGGCCAGAGGTTTGGTGCAAGGGTAATACCCCATGCAAAGGAGGATGTCATGATGAATAAATTCGCTCGAAATATTGCAGATGACGTGAAGTCAGAAATTTTATTGGCCGAAGCACGGGAAGCGGAAGGCCTTGCTTCAACTGCGTTTCAGCATTTAGAAAGTGCTCATGTATTAGGCCAAGAGTCGACCTGGTGGCATGTAAAAGTGCATTGCCTGATGTTGTCGTGGGCTGTTCGGCAAAATGACGCGAAGGAGTGTTTAGGTCAGCTTTTTCGAATCATCGGAGCGATAAGCAAGACAGCATTAGGCTTAGTTCCTGCGGGTAACACGGGCGGTACAAATGTGAGTCCTTTTAAAAAGCTACCCATCAAGCCTGAGCATCAAGCAGCAATTACCAAAGCCAAACAACGCACCTAAAATCAAGCTACACGCATAAAAATACCCCAGCATCACAGACACTGGGGTATTTGTTTATTCTTTGACTAGAAGCCGAATGCTTGCTTAGGCGGTGCTTTTTTGCAGCGAACGCATTTGGTCGTGGTTACGCTTCATGTCGGTCAACACTTTATTGAGTGCCATGGTACAGGCAGCGGGTTGATCTTCTTTAAGCGCTTCACGTAATTCAGCAAGAATTTTGTCTTCCACTTCTTCTAACTGACTGACAAATGTATGGTCACTGTTAGAGGTAAGCGAGCTGATCACCTTGGTGTACATACTTCTGATATCAACGGCCATTGCGTTGTCATCTTCATAATCGCCTTGTTCAGCGACTGCGAAAGGTTGCAAGGTAGTAATAGCAGTTTGTTTGTCGTTAATCATTTGCTGGAATACAGTTTTGATACTCTGCGATTCCACTTTCTTTATGGCGTCTGAATAGAACTCGATGCCACCGTTTAGAACTTTGATAATCGATGATACTTTTTCAACATGATTTGGATTAGACATAGATTACTCCTTTGTGATTAAACTTGTCGTCGTCAGAGAGTTGCTCTGAGTTATATGTATTATTGCAACGCTTATACCACTTATTTTTTATACTGCTATAATTACCTTTGAATTAAAAAACTTTATTTAATTCAAAGGTTTATTCTGGTTTTTGGTTTGGGGTGGCGAGATTTTTTGCAAAAGGAATTGATATTTGTCTGGGTTTAAAATTACACCGAGTAAAGTTTGCATTTAGACTTGAATAAAGTACGTGGCAGGAGCGGCTTTAATACCTAAAGCACCTCGGTAGACGAGGTGCCCACATATAACTAGGATTAACTTTGTGATTCGCCGTCACTAGGTGACGAGGGGGCATCAGCTTTAGTGGCATGCTCCTTACTAAACGTTTGTTTTGAAGCACTTTCTTGCGATTGGTCGTTTGTTTCGGCTTTTTGCTCACCTGGGTGTTTCTGACTGCTCAGCATTGAATCTAACTTCTCTCCGCCTTTGGCGCCAAAATCCAAGGTTCGAATCGGGAATGGAATTAAGAAATCTGCTTCTTCAAGGGTCTTTTTGATTAGGATCACAGCTTCGTGTCGAGCAACCATAAAGCCCGTATCCCCTGGGTAATCTATCCAAAACCATACCAGCATGTTGATACTGCTATCGCCGAAGCTTTCGACGTAAACGGCCGTCTCTTCTTTTTTAACGACAAAATCACACTCGTTCATTTTATCAGTGAGCAATTTGGCCGCAGCTGCTGGGTCGTCACCATAGGAAATTCCCACAGGGATCTCTAACCTGCGCACACCGATAGTGGAGTAATTGGTTAGGATGTTTCGGAATAAAATTTTATTCGGGATAACCTCTATCTGACCAAAAAACGTCTCGACTATTGTGTTGCGTAAATTAATGGCGCGTACGTTACCGAATACGCCTTCGGCCTGCACCACATCACCTAGTTCAAATGGCTTTCTGATCCCCATTGCGATGCCAGCTATAAGGTTTTCTGTCATATCTTGGAACGCAAAACCTATGGCTAACCCGACAATGCCTGCACCGGCTAACAGTGAGGTCACGGTGCCAGACAATCCTAGAAATTCCAAAGCGATAAATAGCCCAGTGCACATGACGATGGCTTTGAATATAGACGCAAGCAGGTCGGCTATTTGCCTTGATTCTAAAGCACGGTGTAAGCCTTTTCTTAGCATCCTGCTAAGCACTCTGGCGAGTATTGAGAAGACAATGGTGATGAGAATAGCGACAACAAAATTAGGTAAGTGAGCAATTGTTTGCTCTAGCCAGCTTTGAAGCTTGTCGGTTATCAGAGAGGAAAATTCGCCGAGCGCTGTAAATTCCATTATATGATCCTAAGTAGGTGAAACAGAGTTAGAAACGAAAAAAGCGAGCCCCGAATATTCGGGGCTCGCAAGCGGGAACGCGCTGTTAATGCAGTGTGAGTGCAGTGTAGGCGCAGCAGTGTTAAATCGTGTTTAGCGAAGGTTTTGCGCAAGTTGTTTTGCATCAAACACCTTCAATGGGGTTTTGGGCTCGCCCTTGCCCATAGTGATCAGTAAAGATGACATAATATTTTCTTTTACTTGCTTGGTCGTGACTTCGCCACCGGCGTAATTGGGGGAACTTGGCGTGGCACAGCCTAATAAACCGCAGGTCGTTTCACCGCGTACAGGCTTCGTCGTTGTAGGGCCTACGCGTGTTAGTTCTTTTGTTTCTACGTCAAGATCGCTATCGACTATGGTGAACCAAGTATACCCTTGGGCGGTGGTGAGTTCTGCGGCATGCAGCAGAGCGTAATTTTTTGCATCATCTTCGTCAGTGGTTTTATTGCCTTTAAACAATACACGGTACTGGTTGTCGCTCAACTGGACGTGACTGTATCCATTATCGCCATTTTCTACAGCAGCTTGATATTGTGTAGGGGGAACTGTGCTACAACCGAATAAGCAAAGGCAAATCATGCATAACGTAAGGGTCGGTTTTAACAATATGTAGTCTGGCAATATATTCATTAGTCATACTCTTTAAGGTCTTGGCTGGCGAAGGCAGCGTGCTTAATTTTATATGTAATGCTTAATTCAATATCGGGGCCAACCCTGCACCCCTTTAAAACAGGGACTTACAGAGATTTATCGTTTCATTGCTTGGCAAGTTTTACTGTTGAAAAAGTAAAAAGTGCACACAAGCGCGAGGTGTTTCGTTGCCCAGGAAATGAAAAAAGGAAAGCCTTGGGCTTTCCTTTTGGAATATGAAGTGCGATTTACTGTTGAAGCGGCTATCAGTGGATTATAGCGACAGCGATTAAAAGGCCGCGGCGATTAAAATGACCACAGCGATTAAACCGCGCCATGGCTATGAGGGCACAGCGATCAGTATAGTAAGTGAATTGGGGTTTACTTTAATGTCTAGCGTTTCTGCTTGGTAGGTCTCCCCATCAACAACGTATTGTAAGGGCTGCTTCGCGCGAATCTTTATGCGCTGAATGTGTTGATGATGTACATTTTTATTTTCCTCATCGCTAAATAGGTTCGGCGCGATAAGTTCTGACAAGCTAAACATATGGTCACCGAATGTCGCTTGTGGTGGCAACCAAGTAAGGTCTAACAGACCATCTTTCGCATTGGGTTCGCCGCCACCTTGAGCTAAAACTGTGGTAAAAGGCGCAGCATTTGCTACTACTAAGCTGCACACTGGCAGGTCGCGTTCTGGTTCGTCATCAATGCTCACTGACAGGGTCAGGGATTCATTTACGTTAACCGCTTCCCAAAGCGCTTTGATGTACGCGAGTTGCCCAGCAACATCTTTTTCGGAGCGGTCTGCATTTTCAATCATTTTTTGTTCAAAGCCCAAGGCCGTGACCAGTAGCATGAGTTTGCCGTTACAGTAAGCGGTATCTATTTTAGTTGGCTGGCCATTCTCAATGTGTTCACAGGCGACCTCTATAGGCATCACTTTACTTTGACTACCAAACAATGCGTGGGCAAGTGCGTTTGCCGTGCCAAGAGGAATGATCGCGAAATGTGTGTCGCTATTGACTAAGGCCGATGCTACCTCTGTTAAGGTGCCATCACCGCCACAGGCAATTACTGTTTTAGCCCCGGCTTTGAGAGCTTGTTCTGCTAAATCGGCGGCGCTGATTTCTGGGGTGGTTTCTACAATGTGAAGCTGCAACGACGCAGACAACCTTTGTTCAATAAAATCTCGATTTTCTACCCATTTCCCGCCCCCTGACACGGGGTTAGCAATTAACCAGGTCGGCTGTGACAAGACGAGCTTGCCCTGCTCGAACACCTTGCTTAACGCCCTAAGCTGGTGGGAGTTTAGCCGCGCGGTTTCACGTACGTCTTGTATCATCGTGATTGCTTGGCGTACGCTCAAATCTGGATTTTTACTGAGTAAGTAAGCCGCCATGATGAGTACCGAACGCCCTCGTCCTAGTGCACAGTGTACTACGACGCCACGGTTTGCGCGGCGCTGGTTTTCAATCCAATTCACTGCGCTGATTAAATCTTCTTCCGTGGGACTTTGATGGTCTAAAACAGGTACATTTAGATAGGCCAAATCCTCTGAGGTTGCGGTCCAGTCTAGGCCGTCAAATTCAGCGGTTACGTCGAGTATGGCTTTGACGTTCATTTCCTGTAGGTACTCAATATCACTAGGAAATAAACGGCAGGCGAGGTATAGGTCATCGTCAATTTGTTGAATTGCAGGGACTTTGTCATGCTTACGTGCCCAAGCGTTATAGAGCTGTGCACCGAGCAAAAATGGGATAAACAACCAGCGAATGTAAAAGGGGATCGAGCCGTCTTGTTTCTTACGAAAAATAGCCGGTTTTTGCAGGGCGTATGCACTACTAACAGTCACTAATGACAATGCGATCCATATCAAAGGTATAGCAATAAATAGGCTAGTACTGACGTAAGCTAACCATAAAGCGAAGAGTGCCCCACCAAGATAATACTTTACGATAAACATGCTGCGGTTCCTTTCGTGCAATAACGCTTATTTTGACGATTCAATGGTGAACAATTAACCAGGTATGTGAAGTGACTCAGCCTGTGTGCAGCAAACGCACACAGACTCATTTGCAGCACTCTAGATAGTTTTTGTGCCTCGAATGGGGTAGTCATTTTTTCGTGTATAACCTAAACCTGATACCAGCATTTTCAAGTCAGGGCGCACAAATGGACTATTGGCAATCTCCAATACCTGCACTTTGTTGTCATTGTTGATGACAAATAAACCAGGCTCAGGGAAGTCATGGTCGGTTTCTGCGTCTGAGGTGGGCTGAGAAACATACAAACCTAATTTACGCATGTGATCTTTGTTCAATCCGGCGTATACAGGAAATTCAACTGATACATCGGCAAGCTTGGTATTGAGCTGGTCCACCGAATCTGCTGACACCGCCACAATGTCGACGTTTATGTCTTGAAATTGCGAACGCATTTCCTGCAATTGGGTTAAGTATTTACTACAAATAGGGCAATGCACGCCACGATAAATAACTAATAATGTCCAATTTTCAGCCTCTTGTGGCGCGACTAAACTTTGTGTTTTCCCGTCTTTATCGAGCACTTGAATGCTGGGGAAGCTGGCGCCTGGGGTTAATTTTTCATAATTCATTTTGTTCCTCCTGATGGGGGCGTTTGAGTAAAATGTCTAAGGCTATTAAATGGCGATGCAATGAGCTGTTTAAGCTGATTGTTGTTCGCGCATTTCTTGGCGATAGCTAGTCGCTAACTTATCTTTTTGCGCTTCATTGAGAACCTTTCCAGCCATTTGGAAAAACTGCTGTTCTTCATCGTCTAAATGGTGAAGTACTAAGTGCTGTAGACTTTTCATGTGCGTCAACCAAGCGGAAGAGCTCATGTCGGTCGCTTCAAGCTTTTCGATCATTTCGTCGATTTCATGATGTTCAGATATCGCGTGACGCGATGGGTCAACCATCTTGTCTGACTTCATGAGAGGGGCATAGAAGTAACGTTCTTCAGCGAGCGCGTGACGTTCCAATGCGTCTTTTAATTGGCTGAACGCGAGAACACGTTGCTCGCTTTTCCCAGATGTATTTAATAACGTGTCCATTAAGTCTCTTTGAACATCGTGATCTTTGCGTAACGCTTCAAAAATTTTCATGGGTTCCTCTCACTGTTTTGCTTTCATTATTGTCTTTACCCTATTGTCTATACGCTAATGCGAGCTTTGTACCAATCACCTAGCAATTATAACTAACTGAATAGTATGGCTTTTTCGTTTTCGTTTTAGCATTTAAGAAAGGCAGGAGTGGTAAAATTTACACAAATTAAGTAGTTATTTCTGTTTGGTTTTTGGTCACAGTGGTCGATTTTGGCGCGTGAGCGTAACAGTATGTAGGGAGCAAATTTACAACCTATTTTTAAATATTAGCGTTCACGCTTAGGAGGAAAGGTGACACAAGTAATTCGTGCATATGTGGGTTCATTACTCGGTTTTTTATTGCTGGACGCACTATGGCTTGGCTTCATAGCGAAAGATAACTACACGCAAGCGATGGAAGGTTTAATGCGCGAAAAGGTGCATATTTGGCCTTGGATTGTGTTTTATACCCTGTATTGCATGGCGATGGTTTACTTAGTCATTCGGCCACAGTTTAACGCTGAAAAAGCCAGTGGTGTATTCATTGGAGGAGGCGTTTTAGGTGCAGCAGCCTATGGTGCGTACAATATGACAAATTATGCGTTATTGGCTGACTGGCCTTTAGGGATAAGCTTGCAAGATTGGGTATGGGGCGCAGTTGTCACCAGTTTAAGCAGCTATTGCGGTTGGCGTTTAGCTCGCCGCTGATTGATGAATCGAATACACAGAGCGAGTACAGAGCGAGTACAGTGCAGTGTAAATGAACATAGCGCCACGACAGTATGGGCTGTCGTGGCTTTGCGGCTATTTATTAAGTTTGCGAATATGGCTGTAATTCAGTAAAGCGACAAAGACAGAGCCGCCAATTGCATTGCCAAGAAGTACGACAGCAAGAGCTTTTAACATCTCTATCAAAGACAGTTGATCTGAGGTGAAATAGCCCACTAGCAGCTCTACTGAGCCTGCAATCGAGTGATGCAAGCCACCAAGGCCGATAATAAAAGTAACGATGTAAATACATAGTATTTGACTGGTCGTGGAGTGAGTTGAAAGTATAGTCCACGCGCCTAACGCCATTAACCAACCCGCCAAGGTGGCACTTATGAGCAGCGTGAGAGGTGAGTAAGACAAAATGTGCTCTGCGATAATGAAGTAACCCTCACTGGCATGTATCACCTCGTCACTCAGGGCTAAGAGTCCGGCGCTGAAAATACCACCGATAATATTGCCTGCAATCACAATACCCCACAGGCGAAACATGCGAAATACACTGATGCGCCTATCGAGAATCGGGTAGAAAGCTGTGGCTGTGTGCTCGGTAAATAACTGGGTACGACTTAAAATACACATCACAAATCCTAGCGGATACACTAAAGCCACCAATACCCGATTAAAGCCTGTAGACATGTCACCGACTATGGTTGTCATTACGCCTACGGCAAGTACGGTGAAGCAGATGATCATGCCTGCAGCGAGCGCAGACATGAACAGCGACATGCTCGGACGGGCTAGTTGTTCAACCCCTTCGTCTATGGCTTTTTCAAGAATGTCATCGGGGTGGCGAAAGGTTTCGTCCACGCGCTTAACTATTACAGAAGCGTATTCTTGACTCTCGCGGGTACGCTCTTTGGAGCGCTCCTTGGTGCTTTCATTAAACAATAGCTCACCAGAAGGAGAAACTATTTTCGCCTCATGATCGTGTTCGCCGTGCTCTAGATCATCACTCATTGTTTATCCTTGAATCAATGTAAATTAATGTTTAATCCACCATATCAAGGCCACTATTAGAGTGAGCCCGATGGCTGTAGGGATCTTATATTTTTTAAATAGCGCTTCAGCTTGGTTACCCGCCAATTTGACTAGCAGTGCGAGGCCAAAATAACGAATAGAGCGGGCAATAAAAGTCGCTAATAAGAATAGGCCCAAAGAGTATTTAGCAGCACCTGCTGCTAGCATGGCAATTTGAAAAGGAACGGGAATAATGCCTACGGACAATACGTACCAGAAGCCTTGTTCTTGCATCTGGGTTTTAACATTCTCTAGCTGCTGAGGGTCCGAAAACCAGCTGGCGATTTGCTCGGCGAATTGGTCAAAAAGATAATAACCGACGCCGTAGCCGATAATGGCACCAAAAATACAACCTAAGGTGGCCAACGTCGCTAACAGCCATATTTTTTCACGCTTGGCCTGCATTAAAGGGATCAACACGGCTTCAAGGGGAATAGGGACAATGATCGACTCTAAAAATGAAGCGATGACCAAAACAAGGTACATGTTCTTAGATTCTATAAATTGCTTAGTCTTATTTTTAAAATACGTGACCATGTTCGTCCTGTATAAAAACCTGGGCTTGATGTAAACCAAGTAGAGAATGAAACGAGTAGACTGACTGTGCAGGATATATACCAAAGGACGGCGGGGAATGAGTGAGTTATTGGCGCGCAAACCAGATCTGTAAACTAATACTGCTTTAAGCCTTATAAATCGCGGTGGTCCAGCTTATGCCCATACTTGTGAATTTGCGCGTATAAACGCAATTTGGATGCAACAACGTTGTCCTAAACAGCAAATATTGACTCGGCGCGGGCTGGTTTAGAGGGATTTTTTGCAATATTTACTTATCCAGTATTTAGGTTGCTTACCCAAGGTCGATGGCGAGGAGCCCTCTGGATAGAGCTGCAAATCGCTCTTGGGCTTATTCAGATGTCGACGATTTTGTTGCTTGCTGCTTCGCGAATTGGCGTAGGGTTAGCATACCGGAAACAGACGAGACGAAGTAAGGCACGATAAACGTTAGGAGCATACTCCCCCACAGAATCGGTGCTTGTCCAAATACGCCGTCATATTGGTTAATCACATTTAGTACCGCACCAACAATTAGCGCCGTGGCAAGCGAACGTTTGACCAAAGTAGGGTTAAAAAGCTGATTTAATAATCCAATATTTTTGTTTATCAATTGGGTTACCTTTTGGGTTTTGATGATAAAACAAGACCGATATCCAGCCTGTATTATTTCAGTGTATGAAAAAGACTGAAGACTTGAATGTGCCTACGCACATTGCTTTTCCAAGGTAGTTAATTCACACTCCTGCGCTTGATGGCAAAAGGGGCTTGAAATGAATGATAAAGCGGTGAAATCGGGCGTCTTATTCGCAATCGCGGCGTACACCATGTGGGGTATTGCGCCAATGTATTTCAAATTGATTGGCCAAGTGCCAGCAATGGAAATTTTGATGCATCGCATTATTTGGTCTGTGCTGGTATTAGTTTTACTGGTGGCTGTGACCGGTAAAATTAATAAGGTAAAGCAGGCGATATTAAATCCGAAGGTCATGCAGATTCTACTGATATCCGGATTACTGTTGGCCGCAAACTGGTTTATTTTCATCTGGGCAATCAATAATAATCATCTACTTGATGCCAGTTTAGGTTACTACATCAATCCCTTGCTAAATGTATTCCTAGGACGCCTATTTTTAGGTGAGCGGTTACGACGCATGCAAAAAGTTGCCGTGGGCTTAGCGCTTTCAGGTGTAGCGTATTTTATCGTCAGTTACGGCCAGTTGCCTTGGGTTGCACTTGCACTTGCTGGCACGTTCGGAATATACGGCTTATTGCGAAAGCAAGTCGCGGTGGACTCATTACCAGGGTTGCTAATTGAAAGTGTGTTTTTGCTCCCACCTGCTATCGTCTACTGGATTTGGTTCGCGGGTGAGTACAGCAATATGCTCACTAATGACCTGCCTTTAAATATTACCTTGATTTGCGCTGGCATCGTCACTACAGCGCCCTTGTTATGTTTTACGGCAGCCGCCAAGCGCATCATGTTTTCGACCTTAGGCTTTTTCCAATACATCGGCCCAAGCCTGATGTTTGTATTGGCTGCTGCGGTTTACGGTGAACCGCTGGATAACAGCAAATTAGTTATGTTCGCGTTTGTCTGGTTGGCGCTAGGATTGTTTAGTTATGATTCCTTACGCCAATACCAAAAAGTAAAGAAGGCGCTTAAACAGGCGCAGGCTTAGCGTACTTAGCTGGGGTCGTGCTCAACACGATTTCGGCCGTTATTTTTTGCCTGATACAGATATTCGTCCGCTTTACGCAGCATGCCGCTTATGCCCCCATGTTCTATAGCGGTCACGCCAATACTGACAGAGCAATGAAATGTTTGGCCCTCAAATTTGAACTCGATGTCAGTGAGGGCTTGGCGGAAATCATTAAATATTTGCACTGCCGTGTGCAGCTTAATATTCGGCATAAAAACGCAAAATTCTTCACCGCCAAAGCGGGCCGGAATATGCTGCTTGAAGGTGTCAGCGACTAATTTAGCAATTTCCCTTAAGGTATAATCACCACAATCATGACCATAGGTATCATTAATTTTTTTAAAATGGTCGATATCGATAAGAGCTAAGCATTGGCAAACCGGGATTAACTGCAGTGCAGCCGCTGCCCGCTCAAAGAAATGACGACGATTGGGCAGGCCAGTGAGAAAATCAGAATTGGCCGCACGTCTGATAAGCTCAATGTTTTCTATATATTCGATGTTTTGCATAATTCGACATAAGAATTCTTCTTGGCCGTAAGGCTGGGTCAGAAAGTCATTCGCCCCGCTTTTGATAAAGCGGGCAGATAGCCCAGTATCGCCTCTGTCAGACAAACCGATCACAGCGATATCTTCTTTTTTTGCTCGTTGTCGAACTTCGCTGAGCATTTTGATGCCGCTCGGGCTTGGTAAATCATTGGCCACAATCACTAGCTTGATATGACTCTGGCGCGTGAGTACTTCAAGTCCGTGCTGCCCAGTTGTTGCCTCGTAGGTCATAAAGTTATGCCGACGCAACAACGCTGTACTGCGCGCCCTATGAACACGTGCGTTATCTACAACTAAAACGCCAATATGTTTGTTTTTATATAACCGACTGAGTAACACACTCAGGTATTCGTATACCTGTTCACTTTCTTTGAGGATGTAATCAATAACGTCTTTGTCCAGAATACCGGCTCTGGTTTGTGAGTCTAAGAATTCAGTAGTGACTATGGTGGGCAAAAACGAAGCTAGGGTGAAGTCGATTGCTTGGCCGTGTGGGGCGTCTGGGAGGCGATAATCGACGATGGCACACAGAAAGTCTTCTGGTGCAGAACGTGAAAATATATGCTGGGCAGCCGTTAGGCTGGTGGCTCTAACTGGCGTTAGCTGAGCGTTAACGATGAGACTGGCAATGACACCTACGGATTGTTCGTTGTCGTCAATGATCAGTACTTTTGGGCGCATAAAACAAGTTTACCTTTTTCTGAGCACGGGAGTGCAATCACTCGAGGTAACTACAACGTACTCGGTTAAAAAAGTAAACCGGTTTTAATCAGCAATGGTCTATATTCGGTCAAGTTTGGCGAATGACAATACTAACCATTTACTGCCGACATTATCGAAATTGACTTGCACTCTGGCGTGTTCGCCACTGCCTTCGTAATTAAGTACGGTACCTTCACCAAATTTACGGTGTGCCACTCGTTCGCCGAGTTTAAACCCCGTGGAATCAAACGCGGTATGGCTGGCGGATGACTGAAAACGGCTTTGCATTGGTCGTGCAACCGTTGCTTTTGTACGCAAGCGGACTTCTTCAATGTATTCGCTGGGTATTTCTTTGATGAAACGAGAAGGCGTATGGTATTTGTCTTGGCCATAAACGCGGCGACTTTCAGCGTAGGTTAGAAAGAGTTTTTGCATGGCGCGCGTCATGCCTACATAACATAAGCGACGTTCTTCTTCGATTTTACCCGGTTCATCGTTACTCATTTGACTCGGGAACATGCCCTCTTCGACACCGACCAACAACACCATAGGGAATTCAAGACCCTTAGCTGTGTGAATGGTCATCATCTGCACCGCGTCTTGATGTTTATCAGCTTGCGCATCACCGGCTTCAAGTGAAGCATGGGCGAGAAATGCAGACATAGGGCTCATGTTTTCAGCTTCTTCAGGGGGTGCAAATTGCTTACAAGCAGTCACGAGTTCTTCTAAGTTTTCAATACGAGCTTGGGCTTTCTCGCCTTTTTCTGCTTTGTACATGGCGTATAAACCCGAATGCTTAATCACGTGATCAGCATGCTGTTCAAGGGGTAAGTCTTGGGTGTCTTTTTGCAGCAATAAAACTAAATCGATAAAGCCTTGCAGCGCATTCGCTGCCCGCCCAGATAGGCGCTTTTCTCGCAGCAATTGTAAGCTCGCTTGCCACATGGACAAATCGCTTTCTTTGGCTTGTTCGCGCACCTGAGCCAAGGTTTTATCACCTATACCCCGCGTTGGGGTGTTAACCACGCGTTCAAATGCAGCATCGTCAATTTGTTGATTAATGATGCGCAGATAACCTAAAGCGTCTCTAATTTCTTGGCGTTCAAAGAATCGCAGACCACCATAAATTCGATAGGCCACTGATTCTTGCAATAAGGCTTCTTCGAGCACGCGAGATTGTGCGTTGTTACGGTATAAAATCGCACAATCGCTAAGGGCGTAACCTTGGGTTTGCCAGTCTTTTATACGTGATACAGCAAAGCGGGCTTCATCTAACTCGTTAAAACCTGCGTATAAGGAGATAGGCTCGCCATCGGCTCCCTCAGTCCATAGCTCTTTGCCTAGCCGACCTTGGTTGTTATCGATAACCGCATTAGCTGCTTTAAGAATATTACCTGTGGAGCGATAGTTTTGCTCCAAGCGTATGGTTTTCGCTTTGGGGTAGTCACGTAAGAAATGCTGAATATTCTGTACGTTGGCACCGCGCCAACCATAAATAGATTGGTCGTCATCGCCAACAATAATCATATTGTTAGTGGGAGCAGCCAACAGGCGTAGCCATGCATATTGGATGTTATTGGTATCTTGAAATTCGTCCACTAGGACCGCGCGGAAGCGATTTTGATAGTGTTTCAGCAGCTCTGGGTTTTCTACCCATAGTTGATGAGCGCGTAGTAATAACTCGGCAAAATCGACTAAACCAGCACGTTCGCAGGTTTGTTGATACACCTGATAAATTTCACAGAGTTTTTTCTGGTTGTAATCGCCGTGGGTGTCGATGTGTTCTGGGCGCAAGCCTTCATCTTTATTGCCATTGATGTACCACTGAACATGTTTAGGGGCCCATTGTTTTTCGTCTAGATTCATACTTTTTATGACGCGGCGCACTAAGCGGTATTGGTCATCAGAATCCAGAATTTGAAAATTCTCGGGTAACTTAGCTTCTGCATAGTGGGTGCGCAGCAATCTGTGGGCTATACCATGAAAAGTGCCTATCCACATATTACTTAGTGCACTGCCTTGCAACTCTTCGATACGCCCGCGCATTTCCCGCGCCGCTTTGTTGGTAAACGTAACGGCCAGAATCCCCCAAGGGGCAATGCCTTCTACTTCCATTAACCAAGCAATACGGTGCACTAAAACACGGGTTTTACCACTGCCTGCGCCAGCCAAAATAAGCATGTCAGCAGCCGGTGAGGCCACGGCGTCGCGTTGTTTATCGTTGAGTTGTTCTAAGAGTCGAGATACATCCATGGGGGAAAAATGCTGTAGAATTATGAACGCATTATAACAGTTATACTGTGTTTTTATACAATTAATGAATTTGTTCTTAGTCATTAATGGGCTTTGAAATAACAACTGACTACACTGCCGACTAATGCAGAGATAAGGTGGATACGCGTGGACAACAAATTTTGGCAAACCCTTCGAAATGAAGCACAGGTAATGACCGACAAAGAACCCTTACTTGCCACTTATGTTAATGAATGTATTTTAAAGCAGCAAGACTTCTCAGGGGCGCTGAGTTTTATCTTATCAAACAAGCTTTCAGATAAAGTCATGTCAGCGGATGCACTGCGTACCATGCTGGACCAAGCCTACCGCGACCAGCCGTTGCTGGTTGAAGCCACAGTGTTTGACATTCAAGCCACATTCGAGCGCGATCCGGCGGTCAAGTCGTATTTAACTGTGTTGTTGTACTTTAAAGGCTTTCACGCCATTCAGGTACATCGTTTTGCCCATATGTTGTGGCTAATGGGCCGCCATGAATTGGCGTTATTCATCCAAAGTCGCAGCTCTGAAGTGTTGTCTGTGGATATTCACCCGGCAGCGTATATTGGCCAAGGCGTTATGTTTGACCACGCCACTGGCATAGTGGTGGGTGAAACGGCTGTGATTGAAGATAATGTGTCGATTATGCAGTCGGTTACGCTGGGCGGCACAGGTAACGAGGTAGGGGATAGGCATCCAAAAGTGCGCCATGGCGTGATGATTGGTGCCGGCGCCAAAATTTTGGGTAACATCGAAATTGGCCCTGGAGCCAAAGTCGGTGCGGGCAGTGTGGTACTGGCTAATGTTCCGCCCCATGTGACTGTGGCAGGCGTTCCAGCAAAAATTGTGGGTAAGCCAAGCTGCCAAAACCCTTGCCAGACAATGCGTCAAAACGTATTAGAAGATTAGTATCTAGGCTCGCGTGGTAACGAAATCACGCGAATCTAATAACAACCAGATAAACAGCTACAAATCACAAAGCTCGCTTAAATGCTCTAGCTGGATATCCGGTAATACAGTGACATCTTCGCTGCTCAGACTCATAGGGCGATTCACTGCATACCAAGCACTCATAAAACCGGCTTTTTTTGCCCCTAACACGTCTTTTTCTAAATTATCACCCACGTGCAAAATGGACTCCCTTGGCATTTTGAGTAACTGCTGTGCAGCGTCGAACATGGCACTGTTGGGCTTCATAGGGAAAGCCAAACTTGCGTGAAAGCTTTTTTGAAAGTAATCCGCGATACCAATTTGCTCTAAATTCACATTGCCATTGGTAATAGCGACTAAGGGCCAGCGTTCGCCGAGTTTGCTCAGCGTTTGTGTGACTTCTTCTGCGACCTTGAAATTGCTGCGTTCAAAATAGAAGAAATCAAAGGCTTCATCTACCGCGCTTTTTAGCGCTTGACCGCTGTGTCCAAACGCTTGAATGCCGCTGGTTAATACCTCGCGGCGTAACATGCCCATGTCGCTGTGCAGTTCTGGCTTGTTTTTCAGAGTGCTGAGCCTATGCTCACGCCAATACCCTGGGTGGCTGTGGGACGGCTCTGGAGCAAAGCCACCTAAAAATTCAATTAAGGCATGTTCGGCGCGCATTATGTAAGGGTGATTGTCGTATAGGGTGTCATCGAGATCGAACGTTAGGGCTTTAATGTCGCCGGTTTTACGGTAATAAATCATGTTTTCGATTCTGTCCTTTTTTCTTGCGCTAAATATCCGCCGATATGGCATATCGGCCGGATGACTATTTTCGTCGTTTAGCTCTTGGGTGCGCCGTATCGTATACGCTGGCCAGATGCTGAAAGTTCAAGTGGGTGTACACTTGTGTGGTAGATAAATTAGCATGCCCGAGTAATTCCTGCACGCCACGTAAATCACCGCTCGACTCGAGAATATGGGTAGCGAAAGAGTGACGTAATTTATGCGGATTAATATCTTGATCTAGATGCTGCTGTTTCGCCCACAGTTGCATGCGTTTGGCGATCTGTCTGTGGCTGATACGCCTTCTGTGCTTGCTTAAAAACAGGGCAGGTTCATTTCCATCAGCTAACTCGCCGCGCACTTTTAGCCATTGTCCGACGCACGTTAGTGCTTTTTTGCCTACTGGCAGCAAGCGCTCTTTGCTGCCCTTACCCATGACCCGTAATTGCCCGTCATCTTGCAAGCTATTGAGATTTAAATCTGCTAACTCAGCTAAGCGTAATCCACAGCTATAGGTCAGTTCGAGCATGGCTTTGTCACGAATAGCGAGCAGTGAGTCATCATCGAAATCCAGCAACTGATGCATTTCATCTACATTGAGTTGTTTGGGTAATGGTTTGCCTTGCTTCGGCGCTTGAACCGCTTTGGCTGGGTTGCTGGACAATACCTCAAGCTCAACCAAGTAGGCACAATATCCACGTAACGCAGATAATCGAAGCGCAATACTACGTGGGCTTAAACCTTGGCGTCGAGCGTGATTGAGTACTTGGCGCACATGCTCAACGCTTAGTGCTGACCAGCTTGAAATGCTTAAGGTTTGGCAAATGCTTGCGAATTGTCGTTGATAATTTTCAATCGATTTAGCGGCTAAATTACGTTCGTACTTGAGGTAGTCAAAGTACTTGTCTAGCAAGGGTTGCAGGCTTGGCTGCGCAGTCATTAATAAGCCAGAAGTTTGGGAAGCAGTATGCTTAAAAACTGCTGTAACTGGGTAATAAGCAGGGTATCCATGTCTGGGTTAAAATGCCCAGGATCGTTACTGCCAATGGCTAAAATACCTAGCTCACCGTTATCGCCTAAACGCAGCAAAGCTACGGATTCTGCTTGTTGGTCACTAAAAAGCAGCTTTTTCTCATGTTCACTCAAGCGCCCGAAGAAAAAGTCGTTATCTTTAAAGCGCTTTTCAGCGAACAGTTTACGTTGAATTTCCGGTAGCGCAAAGGCACCTTTGTAAGGCTTTAGAGCAACAGAGGAAAGGTTCAACTGCTCTTGCATCACGTCTTCTAACACAAACTGCACTGAGCTAATGTCAGTGCATTTCAAGACGCGAAGATTCAAATCAGCATAAATTCGGTATATAGCTTCGTTTTGCTTAGCAATACCAATCAACTGGCTGAGTTTAGTATTCAGTAACCGCACTTTTTGTCGCAGTTGTTCGCTTTGGCGTTCAACCAATGACACGCTGCCCTTTTGGGCATGGGGCAATTGTAATTGCTCGAGTAGAGCGGGGTGTTTCACGAAAAACTCAGGATGCTGTGCGAGGTAGACTGCCACCTGCTGCTCAGTTACACCATCCGGTTCAGCAAAGGCTGACGTATCGTCGAGTTGGCTTTTTTGCTGACCAGATGCTTCATTCATAACGTGATATTCCCATCAAAGACATGTTCCGCTGTCCCTGTCATTTTTAAGATTGACCCTGGCCCTTGCCAGCGAATTTTCAAGGTGCCACCGGGTAAATCGACAGTGACGTCCTTGTTTAATTTTTTCTGCATTTGCCCTACAGCTACTGCTGCGCAAGCACCGCTACCACAGGCGAGAGTTTCGCCAACGCCACGTTCGTAAACGCGAAGTTTTATGTGTCCGCTGTTTAGAATCTGCATAAAGCCAATGTTTGCCCCTTCAGGGAAGCGTTCATGAGCGACTAACATTTTGCCTATGCCTTCTACATCCGTCGTTGCAATATCATCGACCAATAATACACAGTGTGGGTTACCCATGGAAACCGCGCCACAAAAAAAGGTATGGTCATTTTCACGGATGATATAAATGTTTTCTTGCTTGTTAGCTTTGAGCGGGATTTTCGAAGGCTCAAACTCGGGCTCGCCCATATTAACGGTCACTTGCCCATCGCGCTCGTGATACAACACGATACGGCCAGCTTTGGTGCTGACCACTATTTTATTGCGGTTGGTCAACCCTTTCATTTTCACAAAGCGAGCAAAACAGCGAGCACCATTACCACACTGGGAAACTTCTGAACCGTCTGAGTTAAATATGCGGTAATGAAAATCTTGTTCTGGGTCGTACGGAGGCTCAACGACTAATAATTGGTCGAAGCCGATGCCGAAGTTGCGATCCGCCAACTGGGCAATTTTCTCTTTGCTGAAAAAAACGTTTTGAGTCACGTTGTCGATAACGACAAAGTCATTGCCCAAACCGTGCATCTTTGAAAACTGAACTTGCATGTGTGCCACTTACGTAAAAATCACTTAATCAGACGACAATCGCCCTTGTATCAAGTACCTATAATGATGGTTATATCATTTCAAAGCACTGCTGACTATGGATTTGCACCATCTTGGCTAAGGGATGGTGCAAACAGGGGCTTGATACCCTTATAGCGTGCTTTCACCACGCCATAAATCTTCAAGGGTTTCACGTTCACGCACTACTATGACGTTTTCCTTGTCGACCATGATTTCAGCGGCTTTACAACGACTGTTGTAGTTTGATGCCATCACAAAACCATAAGCGCCGGCACTGCGTACCGCTAAATAATCACCCGCTTCGATTGCTAATTCGCGCTCTTTGCCGATGAAGTCGCCGGTTTCGCATATTGGCCCAACAACATCATAAACTGCGCTGTCACGGGTGAGCGAAGTATCAAGGGGGATAATACTTTGCCAAGCTGAATATAATGCAGGACGAATTAAATCGTTCATGGCGGCATCAACGATCGCGAAATTCTTTTCAGCGCCTTGTTTTAAAAATTCTACCTTGGTCAATAACACCCCGGCGTTGGCCATAATGGCGCGACCCGGCTCAAAAATAAGCTGTAAATCTTCACGGCCTTGCATTCGCTGCGCGATGGCTTGGGTGTATTCATCAGGGTGAGGAGGCGTTTCGTCTTTGTAGGTTACACCTAAGCCGCCGCCGACATCTAAATGCGCTAAGGTAATGCCATTTTCGGCTAGTTCATCAATAAGCACTAATAGTTTATCAAGCGCATCAACAAATGGGGCTATTTCGGTTAGCTGTGAACCGATGTGGCAATCGATGCCTTTTATTTCTAAATTGGGTAATGAAGCAGCATGGCGGTAAACTTCCACCGCTTGTTCACGCTCGATACCGAATTTATTGGCTTTTAGACCAGTAGAAATATAGGGGTGCGTCTTCGCGTCAACGTCTGGGTTAACCCGAATTGAAATAGGAGCAATTTTATTTTCAGCAACAGCGACTTGGCTAATACGCTCTAATTCTGCTGGTGATTCAACATTGAAACACTTGATGTTGTGCTTGAGGCCTAATGCGATTTCTTCTGGGGTTTTACCTACACCAGAAAAAACAACTTTGCTCGGGTCACCCCCCGCTTTTATGACGCGTAATAGCTCACCACCCGACACAATATCAAAGCCTGAACCGAGCTTTGCTAGAACACTTAATACACCTAGGTTAGAGTTGGCTTTTACTGCATAGCAGACTAAATGTGGATGTGCGCCAGCTGCTTTATCAAAGGCTAACCAATGGCGCTCGATAGTGGCTTTAGAATACACATAACATGGGGTTCCATGGGTTTGAGCAATGTCGTGCAGGGATACGTCTTCTGCATAGAGTTTTTCATTTTTATAGCCAAAAAAATCCATATTACTGCTTACCTTCTTGGGTCTCTTGAGATGGGCTAGGAGAAGTCTGAGATGTTGTGTTTTGCTGGGGCTTTTCCGGCAAAGTTAGGGGTTTCTTTTGCCCACAGCCCTGCACTGTTAGCAGGGAAAGTGCACTTATTAGTGCTAACAAAAAAATCGTTTTACGTTGCATCTCAGGTCTCAACTAATAGTGTAGCCGCGTATGATGGCACTCTTAGCGTAAAATGCAACGTGTTAGCTGTGCTTTAAGCGTTATAATCTATATTCATTTTCACCAATACGCACTTAACGACACTCGGTTAAAAGTACGCGTGAACGTGGCATTGAAGTGAGTGTTAGCGGTTTGCAATGGGAAGTTTGTCTAACTGTGTGACCACTGATTGTGGAAAGCGTACTTTGCTCCAAAGTTGCTCGCATAATGAGTTAACGGCTTTCCAATCTCGTTTGACTAGCCAATCGATCAGAATATCTGGGTTTTGTGGGTAAGCAATACGTTCAATAGCAGGTTTAATTAACCATTCTTCGACAGTGTCGCTGTCCAGTGTTGGCATGCTTTGGGCTAACCCAAGTTGAACTAAGGTCTTGGCATTAGACAACTGTTCGTATTGGCCGCTCAGAGGTTTTATCAACAGTTTTTTACCAAAGTGCAGGCATTCACTTGCCAGTTCAAAGCCCGCGTTGGCAATTACCCCAGAACAGCTTTGTAGAATATTAACGAAGTCGGCTTTCGATGGTCGACGCCATTGAATATTTCCTGCCTGAACGTCTTGCTCTATCTTAGGATGAAAGCAAATGAAATCATGCTCTGAGAATGGGTCAAGCAGGGCATTGATATCGTCTACTTCTTCAAAGGGCAAATATACCAAATAAGTGCGCGACGGTGGGCAATGGCTGTCATCCGCTTCGATAAAAGGCGGCATAATGGCGTGGCCAAAGTGATACCAGTGCACACCTAGATGTAAGTCTGTGGGGGCAAAGTATCGTGTAATGAATTTATCGAACAAGGTGCCGGGTTGTTGCGGAATGGGGTGTACAAATGCCGCTTGATGGCTGATGGAAATAGACGGAATGTTATTGCGTTTTGCCGCCCAGGCGCTAATTGGCTCGAAGTCATTAATGATTAAGTCGTAGTCGCTCGCGCGCACGCGTTTGATATCTCGATACAACTCGCTGAACTTTGCTGATTTGAAAGTAGCAGATTTACTGATTTTGCCACCTTTGGTTTCGAAACTTAAGCCGCGATAGCTAGCGAAATCACCAAAGACTTCCATATCGAAATACTTGTCTTTATCTCTGCCTGAAAAAAGATAATCGACTTGAATATCGCTGCGTTGATTAAACGCTTTCGCCATGACTCGGGCGCGGGTAGTGTGCCCATTACCGGTGCCTTGTACACCGTACAATATCTTCAAAGGTGAGTTCTCTTTAGTTAGGACAAGTTATAGCAAAGACAAGCTGAAATAAGACATGCTTAGGCCCAGCGCCGCACCCGCTATAATGTCGCTAGGGTAGTGCACACCTAATAGCACCCGAGATAGCCCGATAATGCTGGCCCAGCAATAAACCAAAATAAGCATGGATGGATAGAAGCTAGCTATGAGTGAGGCCATTAAAAATGCCGCTGCTGTGTGCCCTGAGGGCAAGCTAAACTTGTCGGATGGGGTGATATGAGCACTGAAGTTTTGCAACAGATCGCACGGTCGCTGTCTGCGTAAAAACTTTTTCAAAATTAAATACACAGGCAGTTCTAAGCTGTATGCCAGCAATGCGCTGTATAAGAAGAGCGCACCATGCTCTGCCTCAAATAACCAAAGCAATAAACCAAGGAGTAAATATAGGTGCCCGTCGCCTGTACGTGACATCCAAATTATCCAGCGGCAGTCACGTTTCGCGGTTAACCCAAAAAGCCAGTGAAAAAGCTGGGTATCTGTCTGAGTAAGTGTTTTCAATGTGACACTCCATCAACTCGCATGTGTTCGATGGTGAAGATGGTATTTTTTCTGTGTGAAGCTTAGGTGACAGATTAAAGAACAGTTTATGAAATAAATTTCCCGGCAATGTGAATTAAAAAAACGCAAAAGCTTGATTAGTAGTGGCATTGCCAATACCTAACAGTATACTGGTGATAATTCGTCTGAAGGGGATTGGCAATGGAATATAATACATCTGCATTATGTGATTTATTTGCTGACAGTGTTGATGTGGTAGAACCCATGTTTGTTAGCTTTGGTGGCCGTGCTTCATTTGGCGGTGAAATTACCACCATTAAGTGTTTCGAAGATAAGGGTGTGATTCTTAAAGCGCTAGAGAAGCCAGGGTTAGGTAAGGTATTACTCATCGATGGCGGCGGCTCTATGCGCAGAGCGCTAATTGATTCAGCCGCAGCTCAAATTGCTTTAGATAATGGCTGGGAAGGCATTATTTGTTATGGCAGTGTGCGTGAAGTTGATGATCTTGAAGAAATCAACGTTGGCGTTCATGCGATAGCTTCTATTCCCGTCAGTGCTGACGACCAAGGTGTTGGCGAGGTAGATGTGGCGGTGAATTTTGGTGGTGTGACTTTTTTACCAGAAGATCATGTATATGCTGATCGTACGGGAATTATTCTGTCACCCGAACCTTTAGATGTAGAGTAAATCTAAAAGGTTAGTATTTTCAGAACAAACAAATTTCAGACATAAAAAAAGCCATCATTTTGATGGCTTTTTCGTATTCATTTGCAGTGTAATTTAAAAATTACTTACCTACTAAAACAGAAACGTTGGTAATACCAGCTTCTTTAGCTTGGTTAATGACTTCAGTTACTACACCGTGCTTAGCTTTAGGGTGAGCTTGAACAGCAGCAGAGTCTGTGTTGTTCTCAGCTAAAAAGCTTTGAATGTTCGCCACGATACGGCGGATATCCACTTCACGACTGTTCATCATGATAGTGCCATCTTGGTTAACGCGGATCGCTAAAGATTTAACATTCGTTTTCGGCGGCGGTGAATTTGAGTCTTTTGGACGCAAAACATCTAGACCTTTCTCTTTTACGAAAGAGGTGGTAACAATGAAGAAAATCAACATGATGAACACGATGTCCAACATAGGGGTCATATCAATTGCTGCTTCGTCATCAGAAGAGCCGTGCTTCTTTCTTTTCATCTGTACTTGTCGCCAAATTGTTGAAATTGAATTCGCCTAGTATAAAGGCACTTTTAGTTGAGAGCATCCACTAATTACATAAATTTATGCAATTGTATTAACGAAAATGTATTGTTTTTCACATGATGGGTATAAAAAGTGCCCAATTACCGATTTATCAACTGACAAATCAAAAGATGTGAATGGGCTATTCATGCAACAAACATATCGTTTGCTCTCTTTATTGACATATTCCTACGACCAAAACGAAGATAAGTGTGACTCAGATCAAGCTGAGGATCTCGCAGATCATTTTTCGGCACGCGCACTATTTGTATCGTAGAACGAGATGTTTTGCAAACCCAGTACATTTTTTAAACGCCTGTTCAAGGTCGGCATTCTGCACTAGCTGCTTTTGCTCTCGAGTGCTTGGCCAAGGTGGACAAAGTAGCGTAAAAAATGATCTTGAACGGTTCGTCTATGCGTATCTTTGGGGTAAACGCCTAACATTGCTTCTGGCGTTTTCTTGGTACCCTGCACTAAAAACGCGTTGCGTATGGGCTGATCCTGAATGATCGCTTCGAACGCTCTTGCGGCCATCTCTTGAGGACGAGCGAAATAATACAGTTTCATTTCTTTGTCCACTAAGGCGCTGGCTAATACGTATTGGTTTGGTTCTTCCTTGTCAGGGGATAGGAAAATAGCCTCGAAGCACTGACTAAGCTTTTTGTTCAGCGGGTGGGGATGCATCTCGTAATCATCTAACCATAGCTCGGAGGCAAAATGATGTGACTCACAGTTAACGAAAAGTTTATCGCAAATATAATGATCAAATGCGTGAAACCATTCATGGGCTAACGAGCCGCCTCCTGCATTTTTTGCCAGGGCAAGACGTTTTGTTTGGGATTCATAGTGGGCGCAACTGTGCTTGCGCCCGCCAGTACCGAAGGCTAAGGATAACGTACCGTTTAACGAAATAACCGATTCAGGGACCTGCAGAATATCCATTAAATCACAGAAGGCATCGAAAAATAAATTTGCTGCAATTTGCTGCTCTTCAGGTGTGACCCATTTGCCTATATTAACGGTACGAAATCCGAAAATTTTTACGATATCCTGAAAACTGACATCCGCTCCACCACGATGTTCATCACCATTGCGATAATAAGGGCGATGTAGCCGTGATTGGCCCGTTTCGGGTATCACTGGTTGTCGTTATCCAATTCTAACAACAATTGTTCAGCCCAGGTATCAATGCGTTGCTCGGTTTTATCGTACTGATTTTCGTCATCCAGTGATAAACCCACAAAGTGAGAACCATCTTGGGTAAGCCCTTTTGATTCGGTAAATTCATAACCTTCATTAGGCCAATAACCAATAATATTGCAGCCTAGAATAATCAGTTCGTCGTGCAACATACCAAGGGCGTCTTGGAACCACTGGGCGTAGCCAAGTTGATCTCCAAGGCCAAATAAAGCTACGGTTTTATCTTTTAGATTCAGACCACTGATATCTTGCCAGCACGACTCCCAATCTTCTTGTAGCTCACCAAAATCCCATGTGGAAATCCCGAAAATGAGCACATCGAATTGCTCTGCCTGACTTAGGGGAACATCTTTAATATTGAACATATCCACCACGTGAGCATCGAACAAGCGATTAAAAGCAGTTTGAATTTTCTCTGCAGCCATTTCGGTGTAACAGGTTGTTGAACCGTAAAATAAACCAATTTTAAAAGCCGAATCTGACATGGGTACCTTATATTGCCGCTAAAACGTTAGCGCTATTGTCCTTGTTTGCTATGCAATGGTCTAGGCTTGATGACACTTTGTGCATGTACTTTTGTTGCTAAGCAGGGTGAGGTAACTAACACTTTGCCGCGGCGTAATAGGTGATGCTACTAATAAGGCCGTCGCTAAGTTGATAGATAGACATCGCACATTGCGAGGTTTCGCTCTGCTGTTGTTCAGTAAACGCCTCTTCTATTACCGCTACGGTATTGCCCAATTCAATACTGTCTTTTATGCGGGAGCGAGCATTAGGCTTTGCTTTGAAATGTGCTTGCATGGCACTTTGTAGCTGTTTTTTATCTGCGGTTTCAACAATTAGCTGATTGTTAGCTACCCCAAGCCATTTCACGTCTTCGGTCATATTTATCAACATGCCATTGATATCATGTTCATTGTACGCAGCCATAAAATTAGCAATGCGATCAAGATTATTCGTTGGCTGTGCATGGGTGCGCGAAGCAAAGAGGGTTACACAGCTTATTAGAAAAACGGCTGACATTAACCGAGTTATGTTTTGGCGTGTACTCACGTTCATTTTGGTTCCTTAGAATAAGAACTTGAATGTTGTTCAGTATTTCATTGTTTTCCCAATGTACCAAGACGATTTAATTTGTCTGTTGACTCGTTAGTCAGCACTTTAATATGTAATATTAATATTATTTACACTGAGGCAGCTTGGCAATACCAGCTGTGTTCAGATGTGGGTTTTGAACGCCAGTCGCTGTTTATAAAACGAGGAGCTGGTGGTTGAGCCTATTTGTCCATTTTTATCACTATTGCTTACTCGATATTGGAGCCACTTGCTATGACATCTTCTGAATCTTCGACTGTACCTGATTGGCAAAATCCTCAGGTCTTCGCTATTAACAAAGAGCCAGCGCGAGCCTCATTTTATGGTTTTTCTCATGATCCACAGAAATATGTGGATACCCCGTTTGATTCTCAAGACTATTTTAATCTCAATGGGGAATGGGACTTTCATTGGGTAGAAGCCCCGCATTTGCGACCGAAAGATTTTTTCAAGCCTGATTTTGATGCCCGCCATTGGAATAAAATTGCTGTGCCGGGTAACTGGCAATTATTGGGCTATGGCGCGGCGAACTATATTAATATGGCGGTCGATTTTGCTAGCCATCCGATTGCTGGTGAAGTGCCGGCGGACAACAACCCTGTGGGGTCATATCGCCGCGATTTTGTCTTGCCTGATAATTGGACGGATAAACAAGTTTTTATCTATCTAGGGGCAGTTAAGTCAGCATTTTATATATGGGTGAATGGTCATAAAGTTGGCTATTCACAAGACTCTAAGACACCAGCTGAGTTTGATATTACTCAATACGTAAACGCAGGAAACAATGTGCTTGCGCTGGAGGTATATCGCTGGTCAGACGGTACTTATCTTGAGCTACAGGATATGTGGCGATTGTCTGGAATTGAGCGCGATGTGTATTTGTATTGCACACCTAAAGTGCGGGTGCGAGATTTTCATGCGCTGGGAACACTAGACAGCGATTACCTGCATGGTGAGTTTGCACTAAGCGTTAGTATTCAGTCTCATTTGACTGAACAAGAAAATAGCGAGCAAGGCTGTAAAGTGCGCGCGAGTTTACTCGACGCTGACATGGCCGTTGTATTCGAGCAAGTAGAGCCTGTAATAGACTTAAATGGGTATTCTACTGAATTACATTTTGCTGGCAAAATTGAGCATGTTGCTAAGTGGAGTGCTGAAACGCCTTACTTGTATCAACTTGAACTGACAGTGGTAACTGCTAAGCAGCAGGCAATTCAGCACATATACTCGCGCGTGGGATTTCGTAGCAGTGAACTGAAAAATGGCAACGTGTTAATTAACGGCCAGCCCGTATTATTCAAAGGGGTAAACCGCCATGATCATGACCCAGTAACGGGGCATGTCATCAGTCGGGAATCTATGCGCCGAGATATGCAATTGCTCAAACAGTTTAATATCAACGCAGTGCGTACCTCGCATTATCCAAATGACCCTTATTGGTACGCATTGGCTGATGAATACGGTATGTATATTGTCGATGAAGCCAATATTGAATCTCATGGTATTGGCGCTGCCAATCAAGCGATTGCTTACGACCCGAAAGGACATATGGGTAATATGCCTGACTGGAAAGGCGCCTACTTAGATCGTGTTTCTAACATGTATGAACGAGATAAAAACCACCCCAGCGTCGTGATATGGTCAATTGGCAATGAGACGGGCGACGGGCCGAATATGGAGGCTTTGTACGACTGGCTGAAAAGTAAAACCAGTATGCCAGTCATGTCAGAGCAAGCTCAGTTGCGCCGCCATACTGATATGTATAGTCAGATGTATGCGCCTATCCCTGTGCTTGAGCACTATGCTCAACTTGGTGAAACCCGCCCGCTCATTTTATGCGAATACGAACACGCCATGGGCAATTCCATGGGGAATCTTGCTGATTATTGGCAAGTGATCGAGAAATATCCGCTTCTGCAAGGTGGTTTTATTTGGGACTGGGTGGATCAAACCTTTGCATTGACCACAAAAGACGGCACGCCATATTGGGGCTACGGCGGAGATATGGAAACGCCGGGTATGTATAACGATGGTAATTTCAGTGCCAATGGCGTAATGGCGGCGGATAGAACGCCCAATCCTCACGCATTCGAAGTACAGACGGTTTATCAGCATATGTGTGTTGTTGCGTTTGATGTTGAAAAGCAGTCTATTAAGGTGACGAACAAACGATACTTTACTGATTTATCCGATGTGTCACTGCATTGGCATATCGAAGAAAATGGTCATGTCGTTCAGCAAGGGGTTATTGATACCTTGAACATTCCGGCGCAAGCAACGGCAGATGTTAGCTTTCCTATACAGGTAGATACATTGCCTGAGGCTGAGTATTTCGCCAACTTTGCCTTTATTAGCAAAACTAGCTCTGACATGGTGCCCGCAGGTTTTACTGTTGCTCGCAGTCAGATACTCCTTGAGCACTTATCTTGTGCTGTAGATTTACCGCAAGATACCGCTGAAAAAATAGACCAGTTGCAAATAAGTGAGTCGGATTCACAACTGATATATAGCGGGGCTGATTTTTCTATCCATTTTGATTTGGCATTGGGTTTAATTAGCGAGTATCACTTACAAAACCAAGCAATGCTGCTTGACCCTATTCGCCCAGAGTTTTGGCGTGCTCCTACTGATAATGATTTCGGGGAAGGCTTTCCTGAAAAAGCCAAAGATTGGCAGTATGCCGGGCAGAATATTGAGCTGACCAAGTGTAGCTGGGCGGCACTCAAAGATAGCAATGAGCATATTTGTGGGCTTGAAATAACAACAGAGCATTACCTGAAGGACGTGCAAAGCCGATATTTGAGTCGCTATACAATGGATAGCGATGGCAGCGTTACCTTTGATATATGGTTTTATGCAGCACCTCATCAATTTCACAGTGCCTTGCCACGTATTGGTAGTCTCGTGCAAATGCCTACTCAGTTTGATCAGGTTCAATGGTTTGGCCGCGGCCCCCACGAAAACTATTGGGATCGAAAAACGTCGGCATTTGTTGGGCGTTATGCAATGTCAGTAGATGAATTGGCGTTTCCTTACGTTCGCCCTCAAGAAAATGGCTATCGTAGCGATGTGCGTTGGGTGACTTTCCATGATGCAAGTGGAGTGGGATTGACCTTCAAAGGATTAAACCAAGTCGGCTTTGGCGCCCAGCGTTATGACGTACACGAATACGACCAGTTTGAAAAACGCGGCTTACATCCGCATGAATTAACCAAACATGAGCGGGTGTTTATCAATATTGATTACAAGCAGCGTGGCGTAGCAGGAACAGATTCTTGGGGCACAGCTCCTTTGTTTCAGTACACCTTACCTTGGCGGGATTATCATTATGGATTTGTGATGCAGCCAAGCCGTGGGTAAAGAGTAAGCGGACAGGCATTGGTGACGCTATGAATATATAGCGTTTTTTATAACATATTTAATTTTTATCCCATGAACTATTGACCAAGACGGCTTATCTACTTATAAAACATAGAAAAATGATTGAGCTGGAATATGCATGAAGCATAAATATTTGGTGTTGGGACTGATTACGACGGCACTATTGGGCTGTGGGGAAGTGCAGCTGGCGGCTGATGTAGCGCCAGTTGAACTGGATAAAAACACCGAAATTGCTGACGGGACAATGATGTTGAAAGGGCAGTGGATCACCGAACCAAATGGTGATGTGATGATTGATCCGCAAACATCAGGCTTAACCGTATGGAATGATAAACTAGTTTCGTTAAGTGATAGAAGCGCCGATGTTTCCCAGCGCATGCAGCTGCACGTAATATCCCCGGATACTGCTAAGCTCTCAGGTAAGCAGATGATGCTGTCGCTAAGTGAGAGCCTAAAAGACAGCTGTTTTGCCGGTTATATACAAGGTAACCCTGACTTAGAGGCGTTGGTAGCCGTTCCTGATGAGCCCGGGGTATTTTTGACGATTACAGAAGATGCCAGCAGTTATAAGGGGCTAAGTGAAAGCTGTGTTACTCAATATGGTGAGTCGGGCTCGGTAGATTACCCGTTTGTCCTTATTCGCCTAGAGGTACAACAAGACAACTCTGTTCTTATGACCCATGCCCGGCCCTTAAAATTTTCACCTTCGTTTAATCTAGGGGATTATCCAAATGATGGGATTGAAGGATTAGCCCTTAGCCAAGACGGGCGATTGTATTTTGCGCTAGAAAGAGACGCACAAGATAGAGCACGTATTTTTACCACCACGCTCAACCAAGATACTTGGCTGCACGAAGGGTTTATTGTGGTTGAGGATAGCAAAGTGAAATTGCCGGCTTTTAAGCACGGTAATCATCCCATTAATGCCTTGGAATTATATGAGCGTGACGGACATGAATACTTGTTTGCAGCAGCAAGGAACGACGAAAAACTTTGGCTGGTGGACCTTGCAGGTCAACAAGAAACACTGATTATTAACCTCGGCTTTTATGCCGCAGTGAATGAGCCAGATGATATATGCCCTGCCTGGGAGCCAATGGATAACGCTTCGATTGAAGGGTTAACCATCATTGATGACACTTTGTGGATGGTGAACGACCCTTGGAAGAAAGTGTACTTAAATAATATTAGCTGTGAGCAAAATCGCGCCAAATTCGAAAAAATGGCGCCTTTGCTTTTTAATCTGCCGATTCAAGACGCGTGGTTTACCTTAGGGGGGGACGAGCGCTAGACGCTTTTCAAACGGCTGGCGAATGTCTTTTTAAACTTAGCCAGTTTCGGGGCGACCACCATATTGCAATATTGGTTTTGAGGGTTATTGCTAAAATAATCTTGGTGATAATCCTCAGCTTGAAAGTAGTTGTTTAGTTCTGTTACTTCGGTCACTACTGGATCTGGCCAGATTTCCTCGTCGCTTATTTCTTGTATTATTTCCTCAGCCGCTGCTTTTTGTTGCTCATCATGATAGAAAATCGCACTGCGATACTGGGTGCCCACATCATTGCCTTGTCGATTTAATTGTGTGGGGTTATGTAGCGCAAAGAAAATTTCTAAAACTTCCCTATAGCTTAGTTTGTCTGCATCAAAATTGACTCTAACCACTTCAGCGTGACCAGTTTGACCGCTACAAACAGATTCATAAGTTGGATCTTGAGTTTGGCCACCGGCATAGGCACTGACCGCTAGTTCGACACCATCTACTGTGTTAAATGCTGATTCTAAACACCAAAAACAGCCGCCGCCCAAAGTCGCTTGTTGAATATTTGCCATGACTTGTCTCACTTAAATTGGTAAACCTTTAATGTGGTTACATTGTTCTGTGTGTTCAAGGCTGATGAGTAAACTATTTTTTCTTTGTAGGCGTAAAAGACCCCAAAGCAAGGTCTTACTTGTAGAGGTAGGTATGAAAATAAAGATTTTTTATGATGGTCTTTGTCCTCTGTGCGCGGCTGAAATGAAAAAGCTAAAGGCATATGACACTGAGCAGTGTATTCAGTTTGTTGATATTCAAATGACAGATTTTAGCCAACAATACCCAGCCCTGAATTGGGATGCGCTTAATGCGCGTATTCACGTGCAAAAAGAGAATGGCGAGTTAGTTACCGGGTTAGATGCAACTTACCTCGCTTGGGAATCTGTGGGTAAAGGATGGCTCTATAGCTGGTTACGCTGGCCAGTTGTTCGTTGGCTTGCTGATGGATTTTACGCATTCTTTGCGCGTAATCGCTACACCATTTCGTATTTACTAACCGGACAGAAACGTTGTGCGACGTGCGTTGTACAATCTGAGAAAGATAAGAGTAGTAACGTATGACGATGAAGGGAAATGCGCTGGTCATTGGAGTGTCAGGCGGGTTAGGTCGCGAAGTGTATAGGCAGTTGCTGGCCACAGGTCAATACAAAACAGTGATTGGGGTGTCCCGTCACGTTAAGCAAAAACCAGCAGCGGATATTTCACATTTTATATCAGGTGCCAAGCTCGTAGAGCTCGATTATAGCAAAGAGTCATTAGTTAAATCCTTTTGCCAAGAGCTTGAAAATACAGGGCAGTTTACACGGGTGGTATGTTGTAGCGGGGTATTGCATGGCTCCAGTGCCGACGGAGCTAAATTGCACCCAGAGAAACGCTTAGAAGAACTTTCAGCAAACATGCTCAGCGCGTATTTTGACACCAATACTGTCATACCTGCGCTTTGGTTGCGCTATTTGTTACCTTTGGTGCAAGGCCCGCTGTCTTCTGATGTCAGTTTTTTTAGCGCGAGAGTGGGCAGTATCGAAGATAACCGTTTGGGTGGTTGGTACGGTTATCGAGCGAGCAAAGCGGCGCTAAATATGCTGATTAAAACCGCGCAGGTTGAATATCAAAGGCGAGCTAAGAATGTGAGCTTGGTGTGTTACCACCCAGGCACTGTTGACACAGCGTTATCAAAGCCTTTTCAGAATAATGTAAAACCAGAGAAGTTATTCACCTGTGAATTCAGTGTTAGTCGCCTACTTATGCACTTGAACAAGGTTCAAGCCGAGAAAGGCCCGTATTTTATAGATTGGAACGGCAAAGAGATCCCCTGGTAATCCTCTGGATTTACAACTTGTAAATATTTTGTACATGTCAGCTATTGAGCGAATACATCTGAGCGAAGACTTTTTAATTATCTGCTGTTAACATCCGTTCATTATTATAAAAATAGATAACAACAATAAAGGATGTCTTTATGGGCGCACCTCGCGAACAGTTTGGCTCTCGTTTAGGTTTTATACTCGCCGCTGCTGGTTCAGCTGTGGGTATCGGAAATATGGTTGGTTTTCCGGTTGCTGCAACAAAAAATGGTGGCGGTGCTTTCTTGCTGATGTATGCCATTTTCGTTGCCTTCGTTTGTTTACCCGTGATGTTAGCCGAAATGTCGGTTGGTCGTGCAAGTCGTAAGGATCCGCTCGGTGCATATAATGACTTATCCGGTGGTCAACGCCATTGGAAAATAGCGGGCTGGTTGGCCACTATTACGCCTTTTATGATCGCCATTTTCTATCTCGTGCTTACCGTGTGGATTTTCGGCTACTTAGTGCAATGTATATTAGGTAACCTTGATGTGTTGGCTGACCCCAGTACATTTGGGATATTTATAAATGGTTACGAACTGTTTTACTACATGATTGGCGTACTCATCATTGTGTATATGATCTTACAAGGTGGGGTGAAACAGGGCATTGAAAAAGCCGCTAAACTGATGATGCCAACGCTCTTTGTCATGCTAATCGGCTTGGTTATTTTTGTACTTACTCTAGATAACGCATTTGAAGGGGTAAAATATTACCTTATCCCAGATTTCACCAAAATAGACGCTGCTGTAGTAAGCGCCGCCTTATCTCAAGCATTCTTTTCGTTATCTCTGGGTATGGGGATTATGCTGACTTACGGCTCATATCTCGACAAGCATGCTGATGTGCCTGGCTCAGCGAAACTAGTAGGTTTGATGGACACCGCCGTTGCTTTTATTGCCGGTCTGTTAATTTTACCTGCGGTGTTTTCATTCAATCCGAATACCAATACTGAAAGCCTAAGTGATTCATCTGTTGGAATGATTTTTACCTTCTTGCCTAAGATTTTCTTGGCCCTACAAGCCACTATTGGCTATACAGGCGCGAGTATTGTGGCGAGTTTGTTCTTTTTGTTGGTGTTTTTTGCTGCGATCACCTCTTTGGTGTCAATTTTTGAAGTGCCAGTTTCAGCGTTAATGGAAGATAAAGGTTATAGCCGTAAGAAATCTTTGGCGATACTAGGAGGATTGCTGGTGGTGATGTCAATTGCGGCAGCGACGTCTTTTGGTATTTCTACTTTCTTTACAGAGTTTCTCAGTTACGCAGGGCAAACAAAGTCAGTATTTGATGTCATTATCGACGTATTCTACGATACGATTTTACCCTTTAACGGCCTTCTGGTGTGTTTGTTTGTTATTTATCGTTGGAAGAAAAGCAACCTGAACACTGAACTCGATTTAGGTTCACCGAAATTCGCCAACAGCTGGTTTGAGAGGTATGTTAACTTTTCCTTAGGCACCTTCATTCCGGTCATTCTATTCTTAGTGTTTATTAATACGGTGGCGCTGAAGTATTTTGGCAGTGCTTTAATAGGCTAACCTACAGAGCCAAATACGCAGGGTATTTGGCTGCTTTAAGGCGACAACATTCGTAGATTCGAGAATGTTATAGCATATCGTAAGGGCTTGGGTATGCGAGAGACAGACTGAGCTTTCTCAAGGTGTACTCTGGATTAAGGTGTTTGCTTGGCTGCTCTTGATCTTCAGCAGAAAACGTCGGCGGTGTTAAGTTAAGCTGCTTTGCTGCCCAACTATAATAGGCTTTTCGAGTGGGGTGCTCAGTTGACGATAACAGCAACGTTTCCCCCCACGCATCATTTAGTATTATCTTTTCAATTGCGTTTATCACATCCCGCTGGTGGACCAAATTAATTTTTTGACTGCCTGCGGCCAACCCTTGTTTGCCTGCTAAAAACTTGCCGGGATGTCGATCAACGCCAACAAGCCCAGCTAGGCGTAAAATACAGGCTGTTTGAGGAATATTTTGGCAAATATATTCTTCTATAGCTTGGTGCGCGTGAGCTGACTCTGTGGCAGGGTTTAAGGGGCTCAGTTCGGTGATTTCCCCCTGGACATTACCGTACACCGCACTTGTGCTGATAAAGACGATTTTCGCTTTATGTTCAATGCTTGTACTGTGAATAAGTTCGCACATATTGCGAACAAACTCAGCGCTGGCTTGAGGGTTATTAGCTAAATTTTTGCGCCCAGGCGGAATATTAATAATCACTAGATCGTTATCAAGCAACACTGCTTTACTAGGATGGTCAGCGAGGGATTGACCAAGCGTAAACGCTAGGGCATTTATACCGTCTTTCTTGAGACGGTTGAGCCGCTCTTCACTGCGAGACGTGACTCTTACCTCAACAGAGGTGCCTTCGTTTTTTCCTCTGAATTCGTTGCTGCTCAGTCGAGTGGCGAGGGGCAGGCCTAACCAGCCCCCACCAAAAATAGTTATTTTCATAGTTGGCTTAACACAATAAGTGGGCTTGATATAATTACATTGCGTAGTGTTTTACCTGAAGTACGTCCATGTTCGCAAGTTGCGGTACTTCATTTTGCAGTTTTTCCTCCAAGCGATCTATGTTGGCTAAACTGGCGCAAAGTACTTCGGCGCGTGCTTCTAAGGCTTCACCTTGATGCTCAAACTTTTGTTCAATATTTTCAGCGAAAGTTTCCATGCGTTGTTCAAAATCATCCACATCACCGTCGCTGAATATAAGTTCACTGCCGATGGCGATCATTATTTGCCCTATAGAATGGGCGACAATGGTTTCTATGGCTTGCTCGAACTTTTGCTCAAATCCTTCACTTAAAAATTCGCCATCCTCGAAATGAGCAGAGTTTAAGCTTATTGAGCCATCATCACTGTAAAAGCTGCGGTCAAGCTCACGTTTTAGTTCACCAAGCTGGGCGCTAATGTCATCGACAACCGAATTGTTTTCCCCTAACAACTGCGTAAAGGTCTCATGCAGGGCATAGCGTGCCAATTCAATTGCGTCAGAAGCGATATTGGCGGCCATAGGCACCGCTGAGTGGATACTGTTATAAAACTCGTCTAGTCGTGCTTGTTGGTTATCGTTAAGTTGTGTTTGTGTTCCGTTTACCCAAAGCTGTTTACTTTGATTGATAACAATTTTGTCATCTTGTGTAGTGGTTAGTGTCAACACTTGGTTTTCTAGCTGCATGACACCATCAAATTCAACATCACATTGTTGGTCGGCGGCTACAGCCATGCTGCTAAAGAGTAGAGCAGTACAAAATATGAGTTTATACATAACCTTTTTCCTTTAAAGTTTAATTTCGTTTTGTCATCTGGCGTGATGAAATGTTCTTTTACAGGATAGAGCAAAGGCTAGGCCAATATTAAAAAAGCAATAAATACAAAGAGTTATTATTTTATCAGGGATCGTACTCTGCCATTTAACACGCTTATTTAGCAAAAAAGCTAATAGTTAGGCAATTTCACCAGCCTATGTTTTCTGGATTAATTTGGTATATAATTCCGCCACTATTTTTGTGGGCTTTTAGATTGATTTTTTGATGTTGAGGAAGAGTAATGGGTAATTGGACTGATGCAATCTTGTTTGGTTTTGGTTTAGTGGCGTTTGTATTGGGTGTTACCAGTATTATCATGGGCTTTATTGCTCAACCTGTACAACAGGAAGACGTAATGAAATCCCGTGTAGAATACGGCTTTTTCGGTGTTTCTGGTGTGGTTTTATTCTTGTTATTCGTATACGCATTGACCGTAGGCTAACTACCTACAGTCAAAGGTTTGCTTTCAAGTATGGTAGCTACCTAAGATTAGTGAGCCCTATCACTGATACGTTGATAGGCTCGCAATCCGAAGACTGGCAACATAGCCAGTGCATGATCAAATATATCCCCCTGAATACCCTCGTAAGCGATCCAATCTTTGTTGGCACTAAAGCAGTATATTTCTAAAGGTAAACCTAACTCAGTAGGTGGTAATTGCCTTACCATCAAGGTCATATCTTGGTTAACGCTGGGGTGATGATGCAAGTAGGAAACTAAATAGGCGCGTAATGTACCTATGTTCGTTAAGCGCCGGCTATTTAACAAGTCTTGAATATCGATTTTCTGCTCTAGATGATAAGCATCTAATTCTGCGCGCTTCTTTTCTATATACTGATTTATAAAACGAATTTTGCGAAAGTCGTCGAGCATTTCTTGATCGCAGAATCTAATGCTGTTTACATCAATGTATATTGAGCGTTTAATGCGTCGCCCTGCAGACTCAGACATACCGCGCCAGTTCTTCATCGAGTCGCTTATCAAGCTGTACGTTGGCACGGTGGAAATGGTTTTATCCCAATTTTGCACTTTTACTGTGGTTAAACCTACCTGAAGTACCGTGCCATCGGCACCATATTTAGGCAGTTCAACCCAATCACCGGTGTTCACCATGCGATTAGCGGCAATCTGAATACCCGCGACAAAACCAAGAATTGTATCTTTGAATAACAATAAAAGTATTGCGGTGACCGCTCCTAACCCAGAGAGTAAAAGTAGCGGTGACTTGTCGAGTAAATTCGAGATGATAAGCAAACCTGCTACTATCACAACGAACAGTTTACCTACTTGAATAAAGCCGGTAACAGGTGCACGTTTAGCCAGCTCTGATGCGTTATATATATCTTCAATTGTGTTTAGCAGCGCGCTACTCGCGGCAACTGCAGCTACTAGCATATAAATGATGGCAATTTTCTGCAGGGCGGTATAAAGGATAGGATCTTGTACTAAAACACTGCTACATAGATAAATCACCATAGCTGGCACAATATGGCCAATACGTCTGAACACACCATGTTCATGCAGTTCGTCATCTATGGTGTTTTTACTATTGAAAATCAGCCGCGTTAAACGGCCTGTTAAAAGTACGCGAACCAAACGGAAACTGAGCCAGGCTAAACACAGTAATAGTGTTACAGCGGTAATCGCAAAAATAGCACCATTGTTACTTACAGTAAGCCCAAGGTATTGATAACCTTGAATTATATACTCACTTAATTGAGCGCTTTCTTCCACTTATTTACCTCCAGATAACTGCTTTATTTGCGTGTCTTTGTTTGCCCATTGCGAGTTTAACCAGCTTTGAAAACCTGTTTTAAACCCTTCATCGTTAAAGTAATCACCGATGATATCAGGTTGCACTGGGGTGACGTTTGCGCGAAGAATGACTCTGCCTAAACGCCCCGCGAGCATATCAAGCATGGGTTTGTTGGAATTGTCAGGATACATCAAGGTAACATCTAAAATGCCTGTGAAAAGTTCTCCCATTGCAGCAAGAGTAAAAGCGATGCCACCGGCTTTTGGCGGCAGCAAATGGTTGAATGGGCTGTTACGTAATTGATGCTTTTGCGGGGTAAAACGGCTTCCTTCAACGAAATTAATCACAGTAGTGGGGCAGGTTCTAAACTTTTCACATGACCGCTTGGTAGTTTGTATGTCTTTACCTTTTAAATGAGGGTTTTTCTCAATAAATTCGCGGCTATATCTTTGCATGAACGGCATATCTAAGGCCCATGCCCCGAGACCAACAAAAGGTAACCAGATCAGTTCCTTCTTAAGAAAAAACTTAGGTGCAGGAATTTTGTCAGCCGCGAAATCGACCAGTAAAATGATATCTAGCCAACTCAAGTGGTTTGGCATCATGAGATACCAATGCTTTTTACTCAATTCACCGTCAATTTGAATATCAAACTCTACGGGGTTAAAAAGTCGAATAAGACGTACGCTGATCACACCAAAGGCACAAAGCATAAAATCTAACATTGGATTTAACGCACGGGAAATAGGGGGAAATGGTAGTAGAAACTTAAGTAATCCTAAGCAAATAATAAGAATGGCCCAGAAAGACAAATTAATGAGCTGAAGGCTAAGATGAAGCGGAAATACAAGCAGCCCGCGCATTACAGATAACATCTTTACCGCTCCATCGACAATTGTTCAATTTTGTTGTCTTTTTCAGTCCAAAGGCTGTTTAGCCAGCGTTGGAACAACACTCGTTGCGCGGAGTTTTCAAAGTAATCTTTCGCGAATGCGTCGCTTTGCAATAAGTCGCTGATAGGCGTAACTGAAACATGTACCTTGATTGTTTTCACCTTCCCGCACACAAAGTCCCAATAACTAGGGCTACCTTGCGGATAATAAATCGTCACGTCTAATAATTTGTGAAGTTGGTCTCCCATGGCACTTAATACAAAGGCCATACCGCCAGCTTTAGGTTTTAATAAATGCTGGAACGAGGGGGATTGGCGTCGGTATTTTTCTGTCGTAAAGCGGGTGCCCTCGACAAAGTTCATAATACTGACAGGTTTAGTCTGAAACTTTTCACAGGCTTTTTGTGTGGTTTCTAAATCCTTACCTTTGAGGTGCGGATTTTTGGCTAAAAAGGACTTGGTGTAGCGACGCATAAAGGGAAAGTCGAGCGCCCACCAAGCAATGCCTAAAAATGGCACCCAGATTAACTCTCGTTTTAGAAAAAATTTCAAAAATGGAATTTTACGATTAAACACGCGTTGAAGAATGAGTATATCCACCCACGATTGATGGTTTGCGATAACCAAGTACCAATCATCTCTCGTTAAGGTCTCAACACCAGTGACTTCTACTTTGGTGCGGCTGAAAATGTGTTGGTTAAAATTGTTGACGCTGATCCATGATGTTGCGCAACCGTCCAATAAATAAGAAAGCCCAGTTCGCCATATTTTTATCGGGATCAGTTTAAGAAAAGACAGTATTACAATGGGGATAACCCAAAATACCGTATTAATAAAATACAAAATAACCGACAGTACACCCATCAAATTGCCAAACAACAACGCCACTACCTGCACTCCAACCCAAAGCAATAACTAACAAAGGGGGTAGTGTAAACTAAAGTCGAAGCAAGCGAATAGTGAAGTATCAGGTTTTTAGGTATTTTGTACCTTAAGTTAGCTTAAATGCCGACATTATCCTTGTTATTTACGTTTTCCCACGTTCTGTTCTTAGAAAAGTGGCTGCCTAAAAACACCATTTGATCACTAAGTATGCGCCGGTTCATTAGATAAAAGCGCTCATAAATATTAGGTGTAAAGGGAACAGCAATTAATGAAAGCCCAGCTTCTTCTGGAGTACGATCAGCTTTAAAACAATTACAGCGATTGCAGGCAGAAGCGCAGTTCGTCCATGTATCTCGTCCACCTTTAGCGCGCGGAATAATGTGGTCTCGGGTTAACTCAGGTATACGGAATTTTTGACCGCAGTACATACACAAGTAGTTATCGCGTCGAAACAAGTAACGATTATTCAACGGTACTTTGCCTGACGGCGGGGTAACTTTTCCATCACAGCCGATGATTGAAGACAAGGTTAAGCGGCTCTGAAAACCTTGGTTGTTCCAACCACCGCGCAACACACGCTTACTTTCACCTAGCTCAAATAGAACGCGGTCTTGAGAATAGTATTTGGCAGCTTCTTCTAAGGTGATCCAAGCCTGAGGTAGGCCAGATTTGTTCAATCTTAATACCAACATACACTTGCCTCTTTATAGGGGGACAATATAGGTTCGCCCAAAGTAAATACACAGTGCATTTCTCATGTTGGGCAAATCATCCTACTATCCTACTGTGTACTTATTTTGACCAACTGTCATTAAATACTGTTTGCGGTCTGTTTTTTAGTTACCTGAGAAATATTTTGTGTCAGCCGCGCACCTGCTTTTCATGGGCTTCCCGCTTTTGTTTGCCACTTTCCCTGTTCGTCTAAGCTGTAAAGGAGACGTAGGTGGGGCAAGGGGGATAGGCGCAAATAATCCACTTGTGTTATGTGCACTATTAGCAGAGTAAAGTTTTCATCTGGTTGCGCATGGCTGTAATTTGATCCATAGCTTTCACGTAATGCTTCACTTAAGTTTTGCCAATGCGCAAGCCGTAGCTGCTGCTTGGAGCGAGATGTGGGCTGCTCCATAGCCGCATCGAGATGCCCAATACACTCTATCTGGCCTTTAAAGCGAAACTGCTCTCGGGTTTCACTAAAGTACCAACAAGTTTCAACGCGGTTATTACTTTCAAGTTGAGCAATTTTTTCACTTCGCTTATCTGTATGCAGATACAACTGGTTTTTATCTTGATCGAATCCCCTAAATACCAGCGTTCGACAATGTGGCTGTCCGTGTATATCGACAGTGGCGAGCTGTAAAAAACGACTGCTTGGGATATCCGTATGAACAGATAAGGCGCGGTTAATGGTTTCTTGCCAAGACAAATGCTGCTGCATAAGCACTCCTAATATGTAGAATGAGACAATTTCGGCATTTTCATTACCGAGGACCTTAACATATCTAAGTGTCTGGCATTCCGTGAAGACCAATATCGCTATGGGCTTTAGCGTAAGTGACTAAAAGTTGGCATCCTTCCTTGAGACTCCAATTGGACGAGGCGTATCAATATATTTTGAACAGTCGTTCATTTTCAACTTGAACGATCGTTCGGGTGGGTGTATATTGCCTTTACTGACTTAATTAAGTCCCGAAATTAACCTCAATAGCTGGAGATAATACGATGACAGATTTTACCCTTCACACAGTAGAAACAGCGCCTGAAAAAAGTAAACCTATTTTGGAGCAGTCACAAAAAACAAATGGCATGCTTCCTAACTTACATGCCGTCATGGCTGAAGCCCCTGGCTTGCTCGAAGGTTATCAAGTACTTCATAAGTTATTTATGGACTCATCATTCGACGCAGAAGAGCTGACCGTGGTATGGCAGACGATCAATGTTGAGCACAATTGTACCTATTGTGTGCCTGCACATACGGCTATTGCCCACTCGATGAAGGTTTCTGACGATTTAATTGAGGCATTGCGCAACACAGAGACGATGCCAACAGAAAAACTACAAGTACTACACGAAACGACCTTGGCTATGGTGCGTGAGCGCGGCATCGTATCTGACGATGTAATACAAAAATTCTATGCAGCAGGTTATGGGCAAAGACAACTACTAGAAATTATTCTATGCCTATCGCAAAAAGTGATGAGCAACTACACCAACCATGTTGCAGAAACACCGCTTGATGAACCATTTAAAAAGTTTGCTTGGAAGTAAATAGAAGCTTTACTCCCTACTATAAACGAGACCGCTAGATTAGCGGTCTCTTTGTATCTGGTATACTCAAGGTTTGTGCGTGTGCGCTGTAGTGTTATAATCCGCGGCCTATTTGTGTTCTCGCTTGTATCTGTGAGCGAAATGATCATTACCTGTGTTTGGTATTGGTTAAAAAAATACTAACTATTTATGAAAGGCTTCCAGTGAATACTCCCTCTGCTCCCCTCAATCGCACAATTTCTGTCGCACCAATGCTGGATTGGACAGATAAGCATTGCCGTTATTTTTTGCGTCAAATTTCCAAGCACGCTTTGTTATATACGGAGATGGTGACCACTGGGGCGATTATTTTCGGTAAAGGTGATTATTTAGCGTTTAATGAAGCAGAACATCCAGTCGCTTTGCAACTTGGTGGTTCAGACCCTGCGGATATGGCGCGCTGTGCTGTGCTGGCACAAGAGCGTGGCTATGACGAAGTGAACATTAACGTTGGTTGCCCATCTGATAGGGTGCAAAACGGTCGTTTTGGTGCTTGCTTGATGGCAGAGCCAAAGACCGTCGCTGACTGTATTAATGCGATGCAAAAAGAAGTAGATATTCCGGTTACAGTTAAATCTCGCATCGGGATCGATGACATGGACGAGTACAAAGATCTAACGGATTTTATTCAGGTTATTGCGGATGCAGGTTGCGAAATATTTACGGTTCATGCTCGTAAAGCGTGGCTTAAAGGGCTAAGCCCTAAAGAGAATCGCGATATTCCGCCTTTGATGTATGACCGAGTCTACGCGCTTAAAGAAGAGTTTCCACATCTTAATTTAAGCATCAACGGCGGGGTTAAAACGCTTGATGATGCAGCTTTGCATCTAGACAAACTCGATGGCGTTATGATTGGCCGCGAAGTATATAGCAACCCCTATATTCTAGCCGACGTAGATAAACGCTTCTATCAAGACCAAACCCCAGTACCTAGCAGGGAAGAAATCGTGCATGCCATGCTACCTTATGTAGAGAAGCAAATGGCAAGTGGTGCCCGCGCATGGAATATTGCTCGGCATATGCTGGGATTGTTTCAAGGGCAGCCTGGCGGGCGAGTGTGGCGCCGCTATTTAAGCCAACATGGAACGGGTCAAAGCAAGAACGGTTTGCAAGTAGGACCTGAGCTATTGGTCAATGCATTAGCCGCTGTTAACGAAGCTCGTGCTACAGCAAAAGCCTATCAAGATAGCAGGGTTAGTTAATTTAACCACCTAAGTGGTGGTTTTTGCTAACCTGTTGCTTTTTTAACCCACCTTTAATTTTGTTATCAGGTAAGATATGAAATATATTTTAGCAAAATCAATAACTTAAAATATATTTTATACTTGGCACAACTCTCGCAATATTTCACTCGACTTAACAATAACGCTTATAGACTTAAGCGAAATACCATTAAACGAGAGGAAATATCATGTTTACTAAAACAACTATCGCAGCAATCGCTCTATCATCAACTTTTGCGTTTAGCTCACACGCATCAGCAGCAGAAGTAAACCTTGAACAGTTTGTCAGTGGCATGATGGTGAAAACCATTGAAAGCACAAAAAGTGAACTTCAATACGGTATCCAGGAAGCAGTATTAACGGCAAGCAATATGTTTAGTATCGATAGCGACGCCCCTGTTATTGCGAGTAAGATTACGATTACCGATTTAAATACGGAAGAAGATAAAGACCAAGCAGAATAAGGAGTTGAGTATGTTTGACCATAACACTCTGATTACGCTTTTGTTTGCACCGGTGGTCGCTTATATAGCGGGTGCAGTTTTGTTTTCCATAATCACTTCGTTACAAGAAAGCACTTCTACCTCTTCTGGCCCGACAGGCTCACACATAAACAGCGGTCACTCTGTGTAGTATTGACCGCTGTTTGTATTATTGAGATTTTGCTAATTGCGGCATCAACTGTGTAATCTTCTCCCATCCCCATTTTTTAATTTGATCCACTTTGATCCATTTGTGAAGTAGTTCGGACACCCAAGATAGCCCGATGTACATGATTAAAATAATACACAATTTCTTTTGCCAACCGCTGTCGAATATAAGATTTACACCAGGTTCAATAACGAAGTACAACGGCATATGTCCAATAAACACAATTATCGTATTGCGCGAAAAAAACCGGACTATACGGCCTGCCTTGATGCGGCTAAATACAGTAATACTAAACAAGGTGTTACACAGATAAACAAATGAAACCGCTAAAGAGGTGTAAAGAGCATTTAAGTTATGTGAAGCGACATCGATATTTTTGAAAGGAAAACGTTGAGTCACATTAATGTTGTTCAAAAGTATCGCCCACAAGGTTAAGAACACTCCCCAAGCAACAACCCTCATTAATAAACCGTTTGATCCCTTCTGGTCTTGTCTTTGACACATGTACATACCAAGAAAAAATAAGGTAATCCAGTTCGGCAAGGTCATGTACGCAATAAAGGTCGAGCCCTGACTAATGAAATGATATCGGATCAAAATCTCAAACACTAAGCTCAAACACAACACAATAGGAGTGACTTGAATACGATAGAGTAAAAGTGCCCAAAGTAGAATTATGTGAAAGTAGGTACCAATAAACCAAGTTGTCGGATTAGCGGGAAAGAAGTTGAATATTACATTGATACCGAACACAAATGGCGCATAGTTGCTTTCGGAAATATCATTTATTACGAAGAAGCTAATGAAACTGATAAATACCGCTATTAGGATCCCCCAAAAAAACATCGGAAATAGGCGGTTGTAACCAACATATAGTGTGTCTTTGTTTAATTTTCCCAAACCCCATCCCATGATAAAAACAAACATCGCAACCCCAAGTTGCTTGGGATAAATGGGTTGTGTGAACTGATTAAATGGGTCGCCTATGAAATGGCCAAATACGATGAGAAACATGCCCACCGCTTTCATCCAGTCGACAAAATCGCAACGTACTTTGTTCATGATCAATCACACCTCAGGTTGGGAGGTTAGAACAGCTTCGCTTAATTTTTGCTCGGGCGTTAACGCAGGTGCTATTGGTTCAAAACTTTTTACAAACCTAGCGGGGTTACCGGCAACAACGATATTCGCTTTCACGTTCGTGTTGACCACCGCTCCTGCTGCCACCAGAGAGCCCTTACCAATACTTGCCAATATTATTGCCCCTTCTCCTATCCATACGTTTTCAGCAACATCTATTCGCTTGATATTTTCTGCAGAAAACGCCATCCACTCCCCATTTACTTCATTACGTGTGTGCTGAGTATTTCCGCTAAGTAGGCTCGAATGGCTACCGATAAGACTGTTTTTACCTAGATGGGCTGAACCTATTGAACAATAAATGCCAGTATAAACGTTATCTTCAACTACAGTGCTGCGATGAGCAAAGATAGTTCCAAATCCTATATACGCATTGAGGGAACACTTTTCTAATGTCAGTGAATAAAATGCCCTGCGTAAAAACACACCTGGCAGTCCAGGAAAGATTGAAACAGTATGAGTCCAAAATGAAAATATAGCTTCAGAATGCGAAGTGAGTCGAGTTTCTAGCCAACAGGTGATTGCCATAGGTAATACCAATAGCTGGCAAAAGCGGTTTATGATTAATTTAATAGTGCTGCGCATAGTCAATATCCTTGTAGAGTCGTAAAAAGGCAGAGTGGTTGGCTGTCTTACGATCGTTTTCGCATTCTTTTAAAACGTGCGTTATGAGTATAGTTGTCAATCAAGGTTATTTTTCTAGGGATTTTGTACGCTTGTAGTCTGCCGGTGCAATGCTGCCTTAATCTAACCTTAAACTCAGCTAATGTTTCGTCAGTGTCTAGTTTGATTTCAATGGCGACAATCATGCCAGTTATGGCGTGTGGCAGTGAATACACTGCAGCGTCTTCTACACCAGACATTTCGAGCACCACACTTTCGACTTCTGCTGGATAGACTTTTTCTCCGCCCACGTTAATAATTTCGCTTTGCCTACCGAGTATTTTTATCCATTCACCATCCTGTTCAACTTGGTCTCCCGTGTCCAAAAAGCCCTCTTCATCAAAAGGAGAGGGTGCATTCAGGTAACCTAGCATGGCCGATTCAGATTTTATCCACAGTCGTCCTTCGATAATTTTGGTTTCAAATTCAGCGCCGCCTACTTTTACCCAGAGCGACTTCGAATCCCTCGATTTTGAGCGCAGAATACCTACTTCAGATAAGCCATACGTTTGTAAAAGCTTGGTTTCTGGAAACCGAGCGGTTATTGCCGCTAACGTGCTGTCGGGCATAGTCTCTGTACCATAGGTAATCAGCTTTAGAGAACTAAGGTCAGCATCGTCAGCTGCGCCGGAGAGTAAGAGCAAATTTATAAAGGTAGGGGAAGTCGGCAAGACTTCGACTTGGTGGGTATCGATAGCTTCACATACGGATTCTGGTGTGCGTTTTGCTGGTACCACAGCGGTTCCGCCATTCGCCAAGGTATAAAGTAAAGTATTAACACCACCTATATGATCAAATTGCAAAAAGGCCAGTGTGCGCATCATTTTTCGCGGTACAGTAAACTTATTTAAAAGTTGCGATAAATCATGAAATATTGCTTTGCTTTTGCCCGTTGAGCCTGAGGAAAACAACACCAAACCTGGTTGATTTCTCTCATGCAATACTTTGTAGAGTTCATGGTCTGGTTGATTATTTGTTCGTATTAAGGAAACAGGGCCATCACCGAGTATAATATCGTATTGGTTTTGGGCTATGTCACAAAAGGTATCAAAATGTGCCTTTGAGTCATTTGATAGCGGGACGATAATATTGCGATTATGGGTCAGGGCTAAAAACAAAGAAATACTATCGGCACTGTAATCTGACTTGATACTAACGACTTCACCTTGTTGAATTTTTTCTGTTTTTATCCATTCAAGCCAATCATGATATTTAGTTAATAATTGTCCATATGTGATGACGTTACTGCCTACTGCTACAGCCTCTTGGTCTTTCAGCTCTGCCATTTTGTCCAATAAAAATTGTACCGTCATGATATCCCTCCTAGATAAATGATTTGACCAGTGATCATATGGCTTTCGGGCTTAACGAAAAAATCAATCAAATTGAGCACATCCTCTGGTTGCGCCATTTTGGGTATTGCCTGTTGTTTGACTAAGCGTGCTATTTTTTCCTCTCCCACCCCTCGAATCAGGTCTGTCGCTATTGGTGATGGACCAATCGCATTGCACGTTATACTAAAGCTGCTGAGTTCTTTTGCGAGTACACGCGTTAATGACTCAACTGCACTTTTGGAGGCGGCGTAGGCGGCTTCCCCCTCTAGGTTCATTGGTACAGCAACAGTACTCATGTTGATGATGCGAGGGTTTGTTGACTTTCTTAGTAAGCTGATTGCCTTTTGGCAACACATAAAGGTGCCTGCATAGTTTACGTCTATGGTTTCGCGCATATTCTTAAAAGGGGTTAGCGCGAAGGCGTTCATGCGTGCAACCCCTGCGTTATTAATCAACACATCTATGTATTTAAATGATTTTCTTATTTTAATGAATAGATCATTAACTTGTTCTTCGTTTGAAACATCCGCTTCAAAGTGATGGTAATTTTTATGTGAAAAAGGGCTCTTTCCGCGAGAGCAGCCCAGCACGATATTACCTTGAGCTAATAAATGCTCGACCATGGACAACCCAAGTCCACGACTCGCCCCAGTAACAAGTATGTGATGCATTGGGTTACTCCCCTTTTAAAAGAGTGTCTATATGCGCTACAAGCGTGCTGACATTTTTAAATGGGCTATTTGCTGCTGACATGGCTCGCTCATCGCTTAGGGAGATATGAATATCTTGGTCTTGCAACATATCTTCGATGTCGATAAGAAGCGCCACCAATCCCATGGAGTCGAGATGCCCTTGTTTGCCAAAAAGGGGAGTGTCAGATGCAATAGGGACTTGCGCGTCGTCTTCGCGAGATTGATTCGTCAATTCAAGCGCTGCGAAAACAAGTGATTGGATTTCGTTGTGGGTCATGTGCTTATTCCTTAGCGTAGCAGAACCATTGAGCAGGACTGCTCAATAACTGGGCAGTACGAACTATAATACGCTGAAAAAATAACTGTCTGCAAACGCTAATTTTACGCGACCTGAAAACGCATTCTTTCATAATAGCTATTTTCGCTAACTTATTGGTCAAAATAACCACTTATTCTTACCCTTGAAATTACTTTAAATGTCAGGAACTAAAAATAATTGTTTATTTTCAAAATCTTATGATTTTCGTCTAAGTGGCATAACACTTGTAATGTATCAATGAAGAGAATACATAAGTGTTGGTTGCACAGAATGTACAACCAATAAACCTAACCAAGTGGAGATTTATTATGGGTTTATTTACAAGAATGTCAGATATCGTGCAATCAAACATTAATGCATTACTGGATAAGGCTGAAGATCCTGAAAAGATGATTAAGCATCTTATTTTAGAAATGCAGGACACATTAGTTGAGGTGCGCTCAGTAGCTGCGACAGTATTGGCTGATAAAAAGCAAATTGAACGTCGCATCGACAAATTAGAAATTGAAAGTACGAATTGGCAAAACAAAGCACAGATCGCCTTGCAAAAAGACAGGGAAGACCTAGCAAGAGCAGCGCTTGGTGAAAAACAGCGTGTCGCTCAGGCATTAGATGGCTTATATGAGCAGTTAAATGAACTCAAGGAGGCTATCGGCAAATTGCAAAGTGATAGCAGTCAGTTAAATGACAAGCTACTTGAAGCTAAAGCAAAGCAAAAAACATTAATGATCAAGCAGCGTACGCAAAGTACTCGCTTAAAACTAAGAAGTTCGGATGCTTACAGTAAAGTGGACACTGCTATCGTAAAATTTGATCAATACGAGCGCCGCATCGATGACCTAGAAGCGCAAGTTGACGCGTTTGATTTGGTCAGTGAAACAAAAAGTCTTGATGCTGAGTTAGCTGAATTAGAAGCGAATGACGAGATTGAAAAACAACTTACCGAGTTAAGAAACAAAGTCGCTTAAACGTGAGTAATTCATTGAGTCGCTAGAAGTATTATAGATCGGGGAGCAGCAAAGGACAGTTGCTTACCTCATATTAGGAGAATGACATGAGAGATTATATTAATTTGAACAGGCTTCATCGAGATACTTTGCACGCAAAAATATCAGGTGTTTGTGCTGGGCTCGCAAAGCATTGGGATCAGCCGCGATGGGCAATACGCGTTGCAGCAATCGCAAGCTTATTACTTTTACCGGTGCCTACGGCTGTGGCCTATGGTATGGCAGTATTGCTATTGCCGACACGCCCATGAATGTACTTAAAAACCTAGCACTAGCGGTTCTTATTGCGATATTGATTACCTACAGCTTAGGTTATGCCGCATCTGATCTGCTCGATATTCGTGTTCAATTAGACAGTGATTTTGTCGAGCCGGTGACTTCGTTAGCGCTTCTGGTGATTGTCGGTGTCGTATTAGTGATGATTGGTTTTGCTGTTGCTCTAAGTCTTATGGCTGCGATTGGATTTACCGTATTTGCGGTATTAGGGGCCTTAGTGTTCGCTGGCCTAAGTAGCATTTGGCCCGTAATACTCGGGGCGATTATCATTATTTGGGCACTTAAAGACAAAAAAAGCAATGACGGTTACTCGTAAGTGCAACAGCAAACTACTTTTTATAAGTGAAGCACATGGACGTCCATCTATTGGAATGGGTAGCATCTTGCACGGATTTACTGAATAATTCTGTTTTGGTCTATTACGATGGAATTGTAGATGCTACTTACTTCACGCGCTTTAATTACCACCACATTGATATTGATTTCGAATATTGCCCTTGCTGAATTACACGTAACGCAGGCAAAAATTCGATTATTGCCGCCTAGTGTTCCCAATACGTCAGCTTATTTTGAAATCGAGAATAGTGGTGAAAACGACGTTACCCTAGTCGGAGGAAAAGCGGATATCGCCAATAAAGTGGAGTTGCATAATCACATAATGAGTGGCGACGTTATGCGAATGGAAAAACAAAGCGCTGTTATTATTCCTGCGGGTAAAACCATTACGTTTGCGCCAGGTGGCTTGCATATGATGATATTTGGCTTGAAACAGCCTTTGAAAAAAGAGCAAATCGTGCCTTTAGCATTAATGACAAAAGACGGCCAACAGATCAAATTCGATGCACACGTCGTATCACCTAATCAACATCGTCATCACTAGGAGGTGAACATGCAAAAATATTTAACTCCCAAATGGTTGCTCAGTGCAGCAGCAATTTTATTTATCATTTTCTGGCTGATTGCTATTTATTGGAGCTTCGAGCCGGCAACGTTTAATCCCAAGCAGACCGCTCAAGATTACGCAGCACAGCACAACGAAAAACTTGTACCTGGCTACACCTTGACCACTAGCTTGATTACCGTGACTGAAACACTGTTAAATAAATCCGGTGGTTACTTATCAAATGATGTTATGCCTCCGGGTTTGTTCATGGATAACATGCCGAGTTGGGAATTTGGCGCATTGGAAATGTCACGAGATTTGGCGCTATCAATGCGTAAAGATATTAGCCGCTCTCAGTCGCAGTCCAGTGAGAACCCGTTTCTGACTGATGCTCAGCCAAAACTCAATATCGATCACCGCAGTTGGCTGTTACCGTCGGCAGAATCGCAGTATCAAGATGCGATTGACAAGCTCTATCAGTACCGAACGAGCCTATCGACCAGTCGTCAAGGTAGTGCACAATTTTACGCTCGTGCCGATAATTTGCGTGACTGGGTTAAACAAGTAGAAAAAAGACTCGGCAACTTATCGCAAAAGTTAAGTGTAAGCGTAGGCCAAGACCGACTCGATACGAGCTTTGCCGGCGATAACAGCGCTGGAAGTATTCCTGCAGAGGAATTGCGTGAACAAACCAGTTGGTTCCAGTTAGACAACAATTTTTACGAAGCTCGCGGCGCTAGCTGGGCCTTAATTCATTTTTTAAAGGCGGTTGAGGTTGATTTTGCGGACGTACTAGATAAAAAGAATGCTCGCGTTAGCGTTCAGCAGATCATCCGAGAGCTCGAATCGACCCAAGAGTCAATTTTCAGCCCAATGATTTTGAATGGCAGTGGCTTTGGTATGTTAGCCAACCATTCTTTAGTCATGGCGAACTATATTTCCCGAGCAAATGCTGCTCTAATTGAACTTTCTGAACTGTTAAATCAAGGATAACGCATGAACAAATCACTCTGTGCTGGTGCATTGGTATTGGCTCTTTCTAGCTTTTCTAGCCAAGCAGACACCCTTTTAGGCGTATATGCGGGAGCGCAAGCATGGGATATGGAAACTACAGGTGGGTTTTCAGACAGCAACAGTAATGTAGACTTTAACTTTGAAGATGAAACCAAAGGTAGCTTTTATGTTGCCTTAGAGCACCCAGTGCCTTTGATACCAAACATAAAACTACAGCGCACAGGCTTAGATACCAATGGGGAAACACTGCTGTCTTCGAGTATGACCTATGATGGAGAGTTATTCTCAGCAAATACCTCTGTCAACACGAGCCTTGATTTGGTGAGTACCGATTATATAGCGTATTATGAATTGTTCGATAATGACTTGGTCAGCTTCGATTTAGGTGTGAATGCCAAGCACCTTGATGGTGATATTTACGTTGAAGCGCAAAATGATGCCACTCAAAATGCAGCCCAAGATTTTTCTGGGTTTGTGCCTATGTTGTATTCTCGTGTTGCTGTAGGGGTACCTTTTACAGGTCTTGGAGCTTACCTTGAAGGGAGCTTTTTGGCATTTGATGACAACACCATCTCAGATTATCAGGCTGCCGTCACTTATGGATTACTCGACAACATAGCGATTGACGCTACGCTACAGTTGGGCTATCGCCAATTGAAGATGGAATTAGACGATCTAGACGGTATCTATACGGACTTCGAATTTAGCGGCGCATTCGTCGGTGTTGAAGTGCATTTCTAAACCGACGGGGCTGTAGTGAATAGTTGACTTTTCGCTCAGTCCATTAAGTAATAAAAAATTAGTATTTATTCTTTCCTGTTATGAAGATAGATCGCTAACCTAGTGCCATAGCATTCGAGGTTAGCGATATTATGTCATTAAATACACAGCAAAATTTAGGTTCTACAACCGCTCTTAGCGATACCCAGTGGGCACAGCTTAATCAGTTGACGCCGACACTTACGCCTGCACAATTAGGCTGGTTAAGCGGTTATTTAGCAGGGTTAGCTCAAACTCAAACAGGCGTTTCTGCTGCACAACCATCTCCGATGGTAGGAGATGCAGTCAGCCCTGAGAAATTCATCACCATATTATACGGCTCCCAAACGGGTAATGCGAAAGCATTGGCGCAAGGTTACAAAGCCAAGCTGGATGCGGCAGGTATTTCTGCCAAGTTAGTCAACATGGCTGATTACAAAGTTAAACAACTGAAAAATGAAAGTCATATAGTCGTTATTGTCAGTACCCACGGTGAAGGGGATGCACCTGATGACGCAGTTGAATTACATGATTTTCTATCAAGTAAGAAAGCCCCTAAGCTACCTAATTTAAGTTTCTCTGTGTTAGGCCTAGGTGATAGCAGTTACGAATTCTTCTGCCAGACAGCGAAAGATTTCGATAAAAAACTCGAAGAGCTAGGGGCAAAGCGTATTGTTGACCGTGCAGATTGCGATGTTGATTATGATGACGCTGCGGATACTTGGTCTCAAAAAGTGTTAGACAAGGTTCAAGACGAGCTTAAAGCGAAAAGCAATTCGCATGTAGTCTCTATGCCTCACGTCGGCAAACCGAGTTTGTCAGTGGCTGCAGCGCAATATTCCAAAAAGAATCCATATACAGCAAGCTTATTAGACAGCCAGAAAATCACCGGCCGTGATTCAGTGAAAGATATTAGGCACATTGAAATTTCACTCGAAGATTCAAGCATCCAATATCGTCCTGGAGATGCACTCGGTGTTTGGTTTAAAAATGATCCCGTCATGGTAGACGAGTTACTCGGTTTGCTTGAACTTGATGGTTCAACACAGGTAACTATCAATGATGATACGTTGTCAGTGCGCGACGCCTTAATTGAAAAACGTGAATTAACCCAGAGTTACCCCTCGTTTGCCACTGCTTATGCTGGGCTTGCTAATAACCCTGAATTGAATGCTCTGATTGAAGATAAAGCAGGATTGCGCGTTTTCTTAGGTGAACGTCAAATTATCGATGTTGTGCGTCAATATCCGGCTAAAGCTGATGCTCAAGCCTTGGTTGATATGCTGCGTGGCATTACACCGCGGTTGTACTCTATTGCATCAAGTCAGGCAGAAGTTGAAGATGAAGTGCATTTAACTGTTGCACTAGTTGAATATGATGCCCACGGACAAGTTCATCAAGGAGGCGCTTCAGGCTATTTAGCTCAGCGCTTAGAAGAGGGCGGTGAAGTACAAGTCTTTGTTGAAAAGAACGACAACTTCCGTTTACCGGAAAGTACAGATACCCCTGTAATCATGGTTGGCCCTGGTACCGGTATTGCCCCTTTCAGAGCGTTTATGCAAGAGCGTGAAGCACAAGAGGCTGAGGGTAAAAACTGGTTGTTCTTTGGTAACCCTAATTACACCCAAGACTTTTTATATCAAACAGAGTGGCAACGCTTTGTAAAAGACGGTGTGCTGAATAAGGTCACATTGGCATTTTCACGCGACCAAGAAGACAAAATATATGTTCAGCATCGCTTACTAGAGCAAGGCGCTGAAGTATTTGAATGGCTTGAGCAAGGCGCGCATTTTTATGTGTGTGGCGATGCCAATCATATGGCTAAAGACGTGCATGCTGCACTTGTTGAAATAGTACAAAAGCACGGTGCAAAGAGCGCCGAAGCTGCCGAAGAATATTTAACTGCATTGCGCAGAGCAAAACGTTATCAGAAGGACGTTTATTAATGACAACAGACAATAAATTCGTTGTACAAGGCAAGCTTGCCGACAACGAGCGCCTTAAAGGCGAAAGCAATTTTTTACGTGGCACAATCGCTGAAGATTTAAAAGACGATTTAACTGGCGCATTTGTCGGTGATAACTTCCAGCTAATTCGTTTTCATGGGATGTATCAACAGGATGACCGTGACTTACGTGCCGAACGTGCTAAGCAAAAGTTAGAGCCATTGCAAAATGTGATGCTACGTGCACGTTTACCTGGTGGCATCATTAAGCCCGAGCAGTGGTTGGCGATTGATCAATTTGCTGAAGAAAAGTCATTGTACGGCAGTATTCGCTTAACCACTCGCCAAACGTTTCAGTTTCACGGCGTGCTTAAACCGAATATTAAGTTAATGCACCAAACGCTTAATCAAGTGGGTATCGATTCAATTGCGACTGCCGGTGACGTTAACCGCAACGTACTATGCACTTCAAACCCAATTGAGTCAGCTGTGCATCAAGAAGCCTATGAATGGGCGACTAAGATCAGTGAGCATTTGTTACCCAAAACACGTGCTTATGCAGAAATATGGCTAGATGGCGAGAAAAAAGAGACCACGGATCATGAGCCCATTTTAGGCTCACATTATTTGCCGCGTAAATTTAAAACAACAGTGGCTATACCGCCTCTCAATGACGTGGACGTGCACGCAAACGATTTGAACTTCATTGCTATCTCTAAAGATGGAAAGTTAATTGGTTTTAATGTGTTGGTAGGCGGTGGTCTTGCGATGACACACGGAGACCACACTACCTTCCCACGTAAAGCAAGTGACTTTGGTTTTATCAATGTAGAAGATACGCTTGCAGTCGCTGAAGCCGTTGTTACTACCCAACGAGATTGGGGAAACCGCGTCAATCGTAAAAATGCCAAAACAAAATACACCCTTGAGCGTGTAGGCGTTGACAACTTCAAAGCGGAAGTAGAAAAACGTTCTGGTATTACGTTTGGGGAAAGTCAGGCTTATGAATTTACCGAGCGTGGTGATCGGATCGGTTGGGTTGAAGGCATTGACGGAAAACATCATCTTACGTTGTTTATCGAAAACGGTCGTATTTTAGATTATCCCGGTAAGCCGTTAAAAACAGGCTGTGCTGAAATTGCAAAAATACACGAAGGTGATTTCCGTTTAACGGCTAACCAAAACCTAATTGTGGCGGGTGTCAGCGAGCAGAACAAAGCGAAAATTGAAGAAATCGCCAGAGCTCACGGCTTGATTGAAGATGAGTTGTCAGCTCAGCGTAAAGACTCTATGGCCTGTGTTGCCTTACCCACTTGTCCTTTAGCGATGGCGGAAGCAGAGCGTTATTTACCAGAAGCCGTTACTCAGTTAGAGGGCTTGTTAGCTAAACATGAAATAGCGCAAAAGAGCATTATTTATCGTGTTACCGGTTGTCCAAATGGCTGCGGTCGGGCCATGCTGGCTGAAATTGGTTTGGTCGGTAAAGGACCTGGAAAATATAACTTGCACCTAGGTGGAAACCGCGAAGGTACGCGTATTCCTAAAATGTACAAAGAAAACATCGGTGAGCAACAGATTATGGACGAGCTTGACGTGTTAATCGGCCAATGGGCGAAGGACGGGCAAAGCGATGAATCGTTTGGTGATTTTGTTGTTCGCACCGGTGTAATCGCAGAAGTGGTTAATTCCGCTGAGGATTTTTATGCGTAACCTAACATTGCAGTCGTCGCAAAATGCCGAGCCAAACGACGGTACTCCCAAGATTTTAACGCAGGTTTCATTGGAAGAGCTGAACCAGCAGTTGGAAGCGAAAAGTGCGGTTCAGCGTGTGACCTGGGCGCTTGAAAATTTGGAGCCAACTTTTATGTTATCTTCAAGTTTTGGTGCCCAAGCTGCAGTGATGTTACATATGCTAACTCAGCAGTTTCCTGATATCCCAGTGGTCTTGACTGACACTGGATATTTGTTTCCTGAAACCTATCAGTTTATTGATGAACTAACCGAACGCTTGAATCTTAATTTGCAAGTATACCGAGCACCTATGTCTGGTGCTTGGCAAGAAGCACGCTTCGGTAAATTATGGGAAAAAGGAGCTGAGGGTATTGAGCAGTACAATAAGCTGAACAAAGTACAACCTATGCAACAAGCACTCTCAGAACTTGGGGTTAAAACCTGGTTTGCTGGATTGCGCCGTAGTCAGTCTGAAATGCGTGAATCTTTGTCTATTTTGCAAAAACTGACACGACAAGTGAAGGTGTATCCGATCCTTGATTGGAGCAATAAAGACGTTCATTACTATTTGAAAGACAATGATATGCCGTATCACCCATTATGGGAACAAGGCTATGTGTCGATTGGCGACTGGCATACAACGCGTTCATTGCAAGAAGGAATGGATGAGAAAGACACCCGTTTCTTTGGCTTAAAGCGCGAATGTGGCTTACACGAGTTTGGTGATGGTGACGGTATTTAACTGATCGTAAACGCATTGTTTAATATCAGCTTTAGCGCCTCTAAGTATTTCTCTTGCTTATTGGCGCCCACCAAAGTGAACAACTCAGCTCCAGATGTAGTAAATTTAAAATACTTGAGTGTTGTTCCCTGCTTCTTCGCATTTAAATGAAACGTTTGGCCATTGCTGCGCCATTCAACATCTGTATTTATTGGCCATTCTCCCGACTCAATCTCAGTTTGATGTATTAAGCCTAGGTCGATTAACGATAACAGGTCAGGGTAACTCAAGCCAAATGTTGCTAAGTTAAGTTGCTGCTCTTTTCGAAGGCGAAAAACGGCTAGCATCGAAGGTTGCTGATAAAACCCGGTCAGTATTTTTGGAGTTGTATCGCCTTTTCGTCTGCTTGATAAAGAAACCGCCCGACGAAATGTTTGCGCATCCTTGTGAGTCAACTGTTTTAAAATTAGCAGGGTACGAAGTGAAAAACTGCCAGGTCGGTTGGTTTCAACGGCGAATATTTTCCCCCATAATTCCTGCATGGCGGGCGAGTGTATCTCCTCAGCCATATTCACAAAGTTATAGAACCAATCAGGGTCAAGACGTTCGTTCTTGCCGTCTTCGATACAAAATTTGAGCGCTTTTTCAAAGACACTTTCTATGTTGGTTAGCTTACGCTGCGCGGCTATTTTCTGGCGCTTTTGCACTCGGCTTTCAATGCTGTTTGCTCGTAAACCTTGATAAGGCAAAGATACACCGATTTGTGCAAACCACTGCGTAATAAGTGCTGCGGTGCCTTTTGTTTCTGGGTTGTGCTGCGCAGTTGTTTGTTGACTAGCCGTCTCTGTTTTTGTTGGCGTCGATGGGCTTTTAGGGGCTTGCACCGTTTGGGACGTATTTGGGCTATCTATTTTCATTAGGTACTCATTCACATATCTAATTTAGTAAATTTTATTTACCATACTGTGCTTATTCCTAGTAGCATGGCATTAGGTAATATATTGGGTAAACTAATTTTTGATTTAGTCAAGATTTAGCTAGACTTAAGAAATAGTGCTGTAGTGGTTAGGTAAACTCAAGAGAATCGTAATTTAAATGTGCCCAATGGAATATGAGAATGATGAGCTAATTTTCCTGTCTGAGGAAAATACGGCAGACAATACAGAGTTCACCGGTAGCTGGAATGTATTAGTTGTTGATGATGACGAAGAAATTCATTCAGTGACACGATTGGCCTTATCAGATCTTGTTCTCAATAACCGGAATTTAACCTTTTATCACGCTTATTCTAAAGCTCAAGCGCTTGAAATCATTAAGTCACTTGGTTCGAATCTTGCCATCATCTTATTAGATGTCGTCATGGAAACTGACGATGCTGGACTTCAAGTTGCCCAAACAATGCGTAACGAAATGGGGTTATCGGAGCCTCGAATTATTTTACGCACCGGTCAGCCTGGTTACGCTCCCGAAGAAAGTGTGATCAAAGAGTATGATATTAATGATTATAAGACGAAAACTGAATTAACCCGCAGCAAATTAGTCACCACTATCATTGCTTCGTTGCGTTCATATCAACAGATTCTAACCATTAATCAGAGCAGAATTGGTCTGGAAAAAATTATCCAATCCGCCTCCAATTTGCTGGAGGAGCATTCCATTAACCGCTTTTGTGAAGGGGTGGTTACCCAGATAAGCTCATTAATTGGTTTGGACTCATCAGGAGTAGTTTGTGCGCGAGCTGGATCAGTTATCGATAAAGACGAGAACGCGGTTTATGTTTTAGGGGCTGCGGGCGAGTTTGCGAGCTATATCAACACCAAGATCGATAACCTGCATGATGAAAAAATAGTGCATGCAGTCAATCAGTGTTTACAACAGCAACAACATATATATGGCAAGCATTTTACCGTGCTTTACCTAAACAGTTCCGACTATGACGCGGCTGTTTACCTAAAAGTCGGTCAAGAAATTTCAGATGAATACAAACAGCTGATAGAAGTGTTTTTATCTAGTATTTCAATTGGCTATGAAAATGTGAATCTGTTTCATCAGCTGCATACCGCTGCCTTTAAAGATTGGTTGACTAAGTTGCCAAATAGGGTCGAGTTTATTAATAGGCTGAATGATATTAGTAATGATGCTGAGCATGCGAATGATGTTGTAGCGCTGATTGATATCAATCATTTTGCTGATATAAATGATGGTTTAGGACAAGACACAGGGAACGATACATTATTGGCCTTAGCACAGCGTATTGAGTCAACTTTCCCCGCAGCTTCTGCATTAGGACGTATCGGCTCAGATGTATTCGCCGTTGTAGGCACTGAGCGGGAGGTCAACCCCGCTACGCTGCAAGGGCTGTTTAACAATGCATTTGAAGCTGGAGATCACATGTTGCCACTTAGTGCCGCATTTGGTTTTTATCGTTTTAATGGTAAAAAACACAGCGGCATCAACATATTAAAGCATGCAAATATTGCACTGAATCGCGCAAAGAAAAGCCTCAAAACCAATTTCGAATATTACGCCCCTGAAATGGAAGAGCAAACGACGTGGCGCTTAGATATGATCCGCCAACTGCGTGATGATTTTGGCGAACGAAAGTTACAACTTTGGTATCAGCCACAAATCGACTTGGTTACCCAAGAAATAATTGGTATGGAAGCGCTATTGCGTTGGCCTTCATCGGATGGCGGGTTTGTTTCGCCAGCGGTATTTGTGCCTCTGGCAGAGTATTCAGGGTTAATTATAGATATTGGCGCTTGGGTAATGCAGGAAGCTTGTGAAAAGTTAAGATTGCTAACTGAAGCCAATTTCATCGGATTGCGCATGGCAGTAAACGTGTCAATGCCGCAATTCAGGGACCCTGCATTTATCGACTTGGTTAAAAAAGCGATTACAGACAACAGCCTAGCCCCTGATTGTATTGAACTAGAGATAACCGAAAGTATTGTCATGGATGAACCACAACTAGTAGTAGACGCGTTACATGAACTAAAAGAGTTTGGTGTAAAGGTCGCTCTAGATGACTTTGGTACCGGCTTTTCTTCAATGAGTTACCTACAGCAATTGCCGCTAGACCGTTTAAAGGTCGACCGAGCTTTTGTGAATGAAATTAGTCCTAATAAGTCGGCTTTCATCGCAGAAACTATTGTCACACTAGGTGCCAAGTTAGGCTTGAGAACTATCGCAGAAGGCATTGAAAAACCAGAGCAGGCTAACTTTTTGTTGAAGTTAGGCTGTGATGAAGCCCAAGGCTTTATGTACGCTAAACCAATGCCTTTTGACGATCTTTTGACGTTTATTGAGCAGCATAAAAGCGCTTAACTATCTGAATTTACAATAATTTAGCCAGCACTTTTTGCATGTGAGGTACCACCTCATTTTCAAACCAAGGGTGTTTCTTTAGCCAAATATTGTTGCGCGGAGACGGGTGGGGTAATACAAAGTACTTTGGTTGGTATCGCTTCCAATTAGTCACTCGCTGTGTCAGCGATAGTTTGTCATTTAAGTAGTAGGTTTGAGCATATTGACCTATCAGTAAAATATGTTCAATCGACATGCTATTAATGAGCCGCTCATGCCATGTAGGTGCGCATTCTTTTCGTGGTGGCTTATCACCACTTTTTGCTTTTCCCGGATAACAAAACCCCATAGGAAGTATGGCGATATTATTTGCATCATAAAATTTTTCCGCTGATATACCCAACCATTTTCTCAATCGAACACCAGATGCATCGTTCCACGGCATATTTGTTTCATGGGCAAGTTTCCCTGGTGCTTGCCCCACAATCAATACCTTAGAGCATTGATTTCCTTGAATTATTGGGCGTGGAGCCAAGGGCAAAAATGCCTTACACAGCTGGCAATTTCTTGCGTTATCGAAGTCGTTAATGTAAAAAACCTTCCAAAAAAGACAGTTTTGTCATATTATTGTCATAATCCTGTGGTTTAGAGTTTGGTTTGTTTCCACATTGGATTGCGATGCTCAGCACTTTGCTAAGCGAATTATCGAGGAAATCAAAATGTTAAGAATCAAATTATCTATCATCGCCTTATTAAGCGCATTCGCAGCAACCGCTGCTCAAGCTGATACCCAGAACAATAGACTGTTCGACTGCATGGAATCAACCACATTTGCTATTGATGGTTCATGTATCGCTAATAAAATTCAGCAAAACGTTAAATTCCGTGATATGCAATTAGACATTGCTCAAAAAACTCAAGTGCAAGACGCAAATGCTATTGCCACTATGCAGTTTTTTGAAAAAGAAATGCGTATTAATGTCATTGCTCATAAAGACGCGTTAGCTGAGTCAGAGCTTTTAGCACTAAATTTAGCCGAGTAAAAACGTTCGTTAAATAGCGCTCTATCGTTCAATACAATGCTATTCGCTTTGTATTGAACGTATATTTTTCAATTCTTCTACTTCGAAACTATCTTCTTCCATTTTCGTTTTTATCGGCAATAAAAAAGCCCCCATTTGGGAGCTCTTATCGTTTATGCCATCTGGTATTTAACTTGGTAAAGCTGCAACCATTTCTGCTTCTGCAACTCTAGATTGTATTTTAGCTCTCGGTATTTGAAATCCAGTTCGAGCTTTTCATAATTACGTTTTAATTTGTGTTTGCGAATTTCCATTAAACGTTTCTTGGTAGCGTACATCTCAGCCATTTTATGTAATATCAGGTCATATTCCTGTTGTAGGCTATGCAATATTTCATCTGCATTGGGGAGAACGGATAAGCTCTTCTGTGCACGCTGGAGTTGCATTGCCATCTTTGCCTTTTCGATGCGTTCTTCGGGGCAGCGACGTAGATTTTTCGTCCAACCGATAAATGACAATCCACGGATGAGCCACTTAGTTGGGTCAAATTGCCACCACTTTATGCCATTACGATAATCGTATTCAAAAATATGGTGATAATTATGATACCCCTCACCGAATGTGAAGAAGGCTAGAATATCGTTATCACGGGCGGTATTTTTGTCGGTATAAGGCTGTCGCCCCCATATGTGAGCAAGCGAATTAATAAAAAAGGTAACATGGTGCACTACCACCAGACGGAAAAAGCCAGCTAGCAACAACATGCCGAATATATCGCCATTGAGCCACCCCAATAGCATTGGAATGCCGAAATTTGATATCAGCATAATCGGAAGATAGTACTTGTGCTGCCAGACTACGATTTTATCTTTTTGCAGATCTTTGCAATTACTGTAATCCGAGTATCTGTCAACTTGATACTCACGTAACATCCAGCCCATGTGAGAATACCAGAAACCTCGTTTAGCTGAGTATGGGTCTTTATCGTTGTTGTCTACGTGTCTATGATGAATTCTGTGATCAGATACCCAGTGTAGAATACTGTTTTGTAAGGCCATTGCACCGCCAACAGCCAACACTGCTCGTACAACCGCATTTGCTTCATACGCTTTGTGCGCCCACAGCCTATGATACCCGGCAGTAATAGACATACCTGAGAAATATATAAGCGTGATACAGGCAATGATTTCTGCGCCATCGAATCCTTGCGTAAAGGCAACGTACGGAACAAGCAACAGTGCGATCAGTCCGGTGATCACAAAGACTAAAATATTGGTGATAATTAAACGCGGTTTTTTCATTACAGAGGCAGGACTTTATTGAGCTTACACTTGTACGCTAATTTAGCTTATCTAGCGCTTAATTAGCAAGCGATTTATCTGTTTTAACGATAATTTATCGTGCTGATTTGTGTTAAATATTGATAATATATAAAGATTCTGTTTTCAATTGGAGCGTCCTTTGAGCCGTCAAGAACAAAAACTAAAGACGAGACGTGCAATTATTGAAGCTGCGTTCAGTTTGCTTGATGAGCAACGGAGTTTGTCTAGTGTAAGCTTGCGAGAAGTGGCTCGCGCCGCCGGTATCGCTCCCACCTCTTTTTATCGTCACTTTAAAGATATAGACGAACTCGGGCTAACCTTAGTCGACGAAGCGGGCTTAAACCTTAGGCAGTTGATGCGCCAAGCGCGATTGCGTATCGCGTCCGGAGGTGGAGTAATTAACACCTCCGTAGATACCTTTATGGAGTTCATTTGTGCTCATAGTAATGTGTTTAGGTTGCTGCTTCGTGAGCATACTGGGACTTCGTTGGCATTTAGAGCGGCAGTGTTGCGCGAAATCCAGCATTTTATTGTTGAGTTAACAGATTACACTATGAGTACTACGGGCTTACCTTACCAATATGCGAATTTACAGGCTGAGGCAATGGTTAAGCTTGTCTTTAGTGCCGGAGCAGAAGCATTAGACTCTGGCGCTGAGCAACAAGCCGTATTAGCTCAGCGCGTAAAGTTACAATTACGATTCATCGCTAATGGCGCTAAAGAAGCCGCTGGTGTTTAACGTTTTTGTAAGAATACCCCTGACTCCACATGGTGTGTGAAGGGAAATTGATCAAAAAGGGCGAACCTAACCACATCATGTGTTTCACTCAAGACTGCTAAGTTATCTTTGAGCGTTTCAGGGTTACATGAAATATAGACGATGTTGGCATAGCCTTGCACCATAGCAAGCGTTTCATCGTCAAGTCCTGAGCGCGGCGGGTCAACAAGAACGGTCTGACAATTGTATTTTTGAAGGTTGACTCCCTCAAGTCGCCTAAAACTGCGCTCGTTATTCAGTGCTTGTACGAACTCTTCGCTAGACATGCGCAGTATTGTGACGTTATCAATATTATTTAAGCGTATATTGTGCTGCGCTGCCGCAACGGATGACTTAGAGATCTCCGTTGCTAGTACCTGTTTAAAGTTCTGTGCTAACGGCAAACTAAAGTTACCCGCACCGCAGTATAACTCGAGTAAATCACCTTCACAGTCTTGCGTGACATCAAGCGCCCACTCAAGCATTTTGCTGTTCACACCAGCGTTAGGTTGGGTAAAACTATTTTCAATTTGCTTAAAGGTATAAATTCGTTCATTAACCGGTAGCGCTTCTAATACATAATCTTTGTCCAATAGCACTTTCTGCTTTTTGGCTCGGCCAATAAGATCTATTTTAAATTCTTCTCTTAACACTGTACGCAGTGCTGTTGCTTCTATTAGCCATTCCTCTTCTAATGGCTTGTGATAAACCAGAGTGACCAATACTTCGTCAGTTAACGTACTTAAGTAATCAATCTGAAACAGTTTTCTGCGTAATACTTCGTTGTCTTTCAGTAGTGGCACCAGCTTGACCATGACTTTATTGATAACAACGCTTGCAGGCGGGAACTGGTTTACTGAGTATTTTTGTTTGGTGGCTTGGTCGAACATTACATGGTCAAGGTTATCTCCGTCATGCCATATTCTAAACTCAGCACGCATCCGGTAATTTAGTGCAGCTGACGTAAAAACCTCAACGTTTGGCATAGAGAAAGCCGCAAAAGATTGTTCAACGCTATCAACCTTTTGTGCGAGTTGTTTGTCATAGTCCGCGGGATTAATTTCAGTTGGGCGCACGGCAATTCTCCAAGAAGTGTTTTTTATCAAGCGCGGGATTGTAAGTGTTTTCAGCGCTTGTGCAATATTAGTTTTTGAATGTAATGATTTGTACTAAATTTAACCACATTGCAGCCGATAAACTATTGAGGATAGTGAGGTAGCTGAAATGAATATTAACGAGATTAAAGCTTTCATGCATGAAAAGCCTGCTCATTTAGGTGAGGCAAGCAGTGTGCAGAATAAATTACGAGATGCTGGGCTAGAGCAAGCTCAAACGATGCTAGGTGATAAAGCCTCCCTAAGTGACAAAGGGGCTTCAAAAAGTGTATTTGCCGCGCAAGTTTTGATGAACTCAATGAGCCATAGTGTTTCATTAGGACTAAATAAACCTGAGTTTCGTGCTGCGCAACAGACAGAGCAAAAAGAAGAGAGTAAAGGGTTATTCGATTTTGAAGAGGTGGCCCGTAACGTACTCAACTTTGTTGGTGGAGCCGTTAAAAATGCTAAAAATAATGGCGCTGATGAAGAGGCGCTAAATTCATTATTAGAGCAAGCTCGTGCTGGGGTACTTAAAGGTATTGGTATGGCAGAAAAAGACCTTGCCGGTATTATGAATGATGATATAAAAACCGGTATACGTCGTAGCCAAGAGTTGATTGATACGGGGTTACAGAAACTAAGAGAATCGATTTTTGGCGAAACCCAAGAAGCCAGTGCAGCCATTGCCACTAAGGTTGCTTTGGAGAGCCAAGTGAACTATGAACGTCGAGATAGCGGTGAGTTGCGTATTCGCACTTTAGATGGTGATGAAGTCAACATTCGCTTTGAAAATTTAGAGCGTTTTGAATTTAATCAAAAATTGCTGGTTGAGTCGCAGCAAGAGCAGCGATTTGACAAGCCCGTAGAGCCACCGCAGCAGCAAATTAGCGCGGCTGTAGATGACCAGCAAGGCGGTGGGCAGGGTATTACCTCTGAGCTAGTCGATACAGTAGATAAACAAGATGAAGCGTCACACCAAGTAGTAAGTCCAGAGGTTAACTTGCCCAATACGGACAAAGTCGTTGCCACTGAACGTTACGAGCACTTTAATAGCAATGCTTTATCATTCACAGTTCAGGGTGAGCTTGATGAAGATGAATTGAACGCCATTGGCACCTTAGTTGCCGACGCTAGTGACTTAGCCGACGAGTTTTTTAACGGGGATATAGAATCAGCGTTTAATCAGGCACTTAAACTTGGCTATGACGAAAAAGAATTGACCGGCTTTGCGCTGCAATTAACCAGACAAGAACAAACACAATCAATTCAAGCGTACGAATCGGTATCACACTTTAGTGAAGATGACCCTAGAGGCGATCCGAATAAAACCGTTAAACCAGTAGCGCATTACTTGGACAAAATGCTTGATGTTTTTGAACAATCCAGACAAAAACTGGAAAGTGGTGAGCAATATGATGATTTAATAAACGGATTAATTAATCAAATGGGAGAGGTTCATACCCCTGATTTGATTTCCGCAATACAGCGATTCCATTCTTTTAATCAGAAATTATTAAATGGCTTACCACTGAATTTCAGCGAAATCGGTAACACTGAATAAAAATAGCGGAAGCACGTTAGTTGAAAGGTAACTTGACTAACGTGCTCAAGCTAAGCTGTATTAATCTTCTAAATTTAACTTCTTAAGTAATAATACCGCTTGCGTCCGAGTATTAACTTCTAACTTTCTAAACACCGCGCTGATATGCGCTTTTACCGTTGCTTCTGTTACGTTTAACTCGTGGGCGATTTGCTTGTTTAATAGCCCATCGTGAATAAGCTTTAACACTTGGAATTGCTTTGGTGTTAATTCAGCAATTCTTTGCGCTAAGTTAATTTCATCACTATCGATTTCAGCTATTTGTACTTTTAATTCGTCCGTTAACCATACTTCACCATTCATAATGCTTCGCAAGGCTTCGGCAATCGTTGGCGTAGGGCTAGACTTAGGTATAAAGCCTTTTGCACCGAAACTCATTACATAAGATACCACTTCAATTGAGTCACTTGCTGAAACGACTGCAACGGGAATTTCTGGGTAATCTTGAGTAACACGTATTAGACCGTAAAAGTTTTCACAACCTGGCATATGTAAATCGAGCAAAATTAAATCAATGTCCGGATTTGCATCCAGCGAGTTTAACGTTGAATCAAGCGAATCTGATTGTAAAATTTCAACTTCTTCAAATAACGGTTCCAACGCACCAACTAAAGCTTCGCGAAAAAGCGGATGATCATCTGCGATTAAAAACTTTGCCATTTATGTGCCTTCAATAAATAATTCTACATTAAGTTACAAGACTAATACTTTAGTCGATAATATTGAAGGGATTAATTAACAACCCTGCAATTTATGTGACATATTCTATCAGAAGCCACAAGTTTGATGTAACTAATCCTGTACATCTTAATCATATAGCCTGTATTGATATTACCTATGTAATAAGAAGTTGGTTGTTTTAGTCAGGGCAATTGCTTGGCGCAAGTGGTGCGGGTAGAATTACGAAATGTAATCAGTAGAAGTTTTATCTTATGCAATCAGGCAAAGACGCCATTTATTCTCAGCCTCAACAAGTTAGCAAATTTCGTTTTGACGATGCGGTTGCTGACGTTTTCCCAGACATGATTCAACGCTCGGTTCCAGGGTACAGCACTATTGTTGACGCTATCGGTCAGTTAGTGGGGCGTTATGCTACAGATGACTCAAACATATATGATCTCGGTTGTTCCTTGGGTGCTGTTAGTCTTGCTGCTGCGCGGTACGTCGAAGCAAAAGCGTGTCGTATTATCGCGGTAGATAATTCAGAAGCTATGGCCGACCGCTGTAAGCGCCACGTAAAGGCGTATAAAGCGAATACACCTATTGAGGTCATTTGCGACGATTTAACCAATATTAATATCGAAAAAGCATCTAGTGTTGTGATGAACTTTACGTTGCAGTTCATTGAACCATCTCAGCGTGATGCAATTATTCAGTCTATATACGATGGTTTAGCCCCAGGAGGTATTTTTATTCTTTCTGAGAAGTTGCGTCATGACTCAACCCAAGGCAATGAGTTATTAATAGACTTACACCATGAGTTCAAGCGGCGCAATGGCTACAGTGAGTTGGAAATTAGCCAGAAGCGGGAGTCAATCGAAAATGTGCTGCGCGCTGAAACCTATAATGCCCATCAGGCACGATTGAAAAAAGCCGGCTTTGACGATGTTGTACTATGGTTTCAATGCTTTAACTTTGCATCTATCGTCGCAATTAAAAACTAAAACTGCTTCAGTTATTTACTCTACAGGCGCTATTCATGTCAGTTAGCTGGTTTAATCAATTTTATAAAGAAATCGCAGAGTCTCCTTTAAGCGCTTGGCTTGAGTCACTGCCTGGACAAATTGCCACATGGCAGAAAGAGCAATTGCACGGAGACTTCAATAAATGGGTGAAGTTATTAGGAAAGCTGCCAAAAACTGAACCCAGCGTGATAAATACCAAAGATAAAGTCGAGTTTGGTGCAGAAGACGATGTAAGTGAATACACGCAGAAGCAAATTGTAGGGCTATTGAAACAATTTATGCCATGGCGTAAAGGTCCCTTTAATGTTCATGGTATTCATATTGACACGGAATGGCGCTCAGACTGGAAGTGGGATCGTGTGCAGCCGCATATTCAGTCATTAGAAAATCGCTATGTGCTTGATGTTGGCTGTGGCAGCGGTTACCACATGTGGCGTATGTTAGGTGAGAATGCGAAAATGGTGGTGGGCGCTGACCCTTCTCAGTTATTTTTGATGCAGTTTCAAGCTATCAAGCATTTCAATCCAGATCCGCGTATTCACTTGTTGCCTGTGGGAGTAGAGCAGTTACCTGAGAAAAACGCTTTTGATACGGTCTTTTCAATGGGCGTACTTTACCACCGAAAAAGTCCATTGGATTTTTTACAGCAACTCAAAAATCAACTTCGTCCTGGTGGTGAACTGGTTCTAGAAACGCTTGTAGTTGAGGGTGATGAGAATACCGTACTTATGGCGGGTGATCGATATGCGCAAATGCGTAACGTTTGGTTTTTGCCCAGTACCGACGCCCTATGTTTATGGATGACACGATTAGGTTTTAAGCATGTTCGCGTCGTTGATTTAGCAAAGACAACGATAGAAGAACAACGGGCAACGCAGTGGATGGACAGTCAATCTTTGGTTGATTTTTTAGACCCGAATGATCACGCAAAAACCATTGAAGGATACCCAGCGCCGCTGCGTGCAGTGATTGTTGCAGAGCGCTAAAGTATCCTCGTCAATCGTCTATTCGTTTATAAAAATTCGTTTGGCTCGGGTCGGCATACGGGTGACAAGTTCATAGCCTAGTGTGTCAGCCCATTGAGCAACCTCATTTACCGACAGTTCTTTACCCCACAATTCTACGTCATCACCAATTTTTACCTTGTTTAACTTAGTGACATCGACACATAACATGTCCATGGACACCCGCCCCGCTAAAGGTGCGATTTGACCGTTTATCATCACAGGAGTGCCAGATTTAGCAGTGCGTGGATATCCGTCTCCATAACCCGCGGCAACTGTGGCGATTATACTTGGCTGTGTTGCTGTCCATGTTGCGCCATACCCTACAGACTCACCAGCATTGACCTGCCTGAGGGCAATAATTTTAGAATGGAACTGCATAGCCGGAATAAGAGGCGCAGAAAACGTATTTTCGTGATCAAATGGACTAATACCGTACAGCATGATCCCAGGCCTATTCCACGTTCCATGACTTTCTGGCGCGGACATGACGGCTGCTGAATTTGCAGCACTATTTGGAATGAGTTGGTCAGTCGTTGATAATGCCTTTACAAGGTTATGAAAGTCCTCATGTTGACGCTTAAAAAAGGTGTGATTGGGTTGGTCTGACATTGCAAAATGGGTCATCAATACAATCGAGCGCACATTTTTGCTGTTAGCTAGCGTTTGATAAGTATGGTTAGCATCGGCCGCGGATATACCTAATCTGTGCATTCCCGTGTCTATTTTCAGCCAAACATCTGCAGGCTCATCTAAAGAGGTATTTAGTAGCTCTTCAATTTGATGTTGATTATGCAGCACAACTTGCAGGTTTAAGTCATCTAAAACACTTAGCTCACTAGAACAAAAACAACCCTCTAACAGTAATATGGGCGTTTTAATGTGGTTTTGTCGTAGGCTAACGGCTTCCTCGATACTAGACACTGCTAACAATGTCGCTTTACCATCAAGAGCTCGGGCTGTGGCAACAGCGCCATGCCCATAAGCATCGGCTTTAATAACGGCCATGGTTTGGCTTACGTTATCGAGAGAGTCGCCATTTTTAGGTTTAGCGCCAAGTGACTGAGCATAGTTAAAGTTGTGGCGAATGGCGTTAAGATCCACTGTGATTGAAATAGGACGGGGCATTAACGACCTTAATATTGGTACTTATATTGACTAAATAGTGCTTGGGCCGCTTGCCATACATCACCGACAGAGCCACTACCTACAGGCTTTTCATCTAGCGTGATAATAGGCGCGACTTCTTTACTTGAACTGGTCAGCCACAGCTCATCAGCATTACGGACTTCTTCCATAGTAATGACGCGCTCTTCGATTTTATAGTTGCTGTGCTCTCTAAGTATGGCTAGCAGTAATTTACGTGTCACCCCAGGTAACAGTTGATTGTCCAGTGCTGGTGTCGCTATCACATTATTTTTAACCACAAAAACATTACATGAACTGGCTTCTGTGAGTTGCTGTTGTTGGTTAAATAAAATCGTTTCTTGCATTCCGAGATCTTGGCTTTGTTGAAAATGCATAACATTCCCAAGTAAAGACGTAGATTTTATATTGCAGCGCTTCCAGCGCAGATCTTCGCTGCTGGTAACGTTAAACGGTTTTACTTTTGATTTATCCGGAGTCGGTGCCGCTGGGATCTCAAAGGAAAACGCGAATACTGTTGGCGTGACACCACTAGGGTAGGCGTGCGCACGCTTGCTGTCAGTACCTCGGCTCACATGTAAATAAATGCCGCGATTACCCGATTCGTTTTTACTGACCAAATTATCGACGATCTGTTGCCAGTCTTCATGGCTGTAATCCAGTTTGATACCAATAAAGCTTAACCCCTGTTGCATACGCTCTATATGAGCGATAAACCCAACGGTCTTACCTTGGTAGGTAGGAATAACTTCATAGATACCGTCGCCAAATAGAAAGCCGCGATCCATAGGAGAAATTTTTGCTTGCTCTTGAGGAAGGTATTCCCCATTTAAAAATACGATACTCATAATAAGAACCCAGAAATAGCATTAGGAAGAAAGGCGATAAGAGGCGGATTATGCCACGAATTTTTGCGCTAAATTAAGCTTCTTTGTTAGTAAATTTGAATTTTTACCGTGACAAACTGTGTTATCAGGTACAATAAGGTTCGCTTCTATAGTTCAACACAGACAGGTTTTATGCTGCAAATTGGTAAGTTCAACTCATTAAAAGTAATTAAACAAGTGCCTTTCGGCTTCTACCTTGATGGTGGAGACGACGGTGAAGTGCTGCTACCGACTAAGTTCGCTGACGAGGCGTGTAAAGTAGGTGTCACCTGCCAAGTATTCGTATATCACGACAGTGATAGTCGATTAATTGCTACAACCCAAACCCCGTTTGCTCAGGTTGATGAATGTGCCTTTTTAAAAGTGGTCAGTGTTAATAACGTCGGTGCATTTTTAGATTGGGGCATAGATAAAGATATTTTGGTGCCTTACAGCGAACAAGACTTCCCCATGGCAGAAGGCGTGTCTTATGTGGTGTTTGTTTACTTTGATGATGAAACAGGAAGAGTGGCGGCATCAACGCGATTGCGAGATTTTCTGTTTGAAGAAGGCAAAAACTTCGACCCTAAGCAAGAAGTTGATTTACTGATTTGTGGCCGTAGTGACATGGGTTATAAGGCGGTGATAAACGGTAGCCACCTTGGTTTGATTTTCAAAGATGAAGTGTTTAAACCGCTACGCATAGGTCAACGCACCAAAGGGTTTATTAAACGCGTTCGCGAAGACAACAAAATTGACCTGTGTTTTCAGTTTCATGATGATGGAGCGCGTAACGATCTGGCTGAGCAAATAATTGATGATTTAGAAGCTCATGGCGGCATCTCGACGTTAACGGATAAGAGTTCTGCACAAGAAATATCGAAACGTTTTAATGTGAGTAAAAATGTGTACAAAAAGGCATTAGGCGCTTTGTACAAGCAGAAACGCATCTTATTGGATAAAAGCAAAGTTACCTTAATTAAGTAAATATTATTGCATCAATTCGCAGTGGAGTAGTAGATGAAAGCGACGGTCAATTGGCAGTCAGGCATGAAGTTTGTGGGTGAAACTGACTCAGGTAAATGTATTGAAATGGACGGTGAGGGCAGTCAAGCTTCACCGATGGAAGCAGTATTGCTTGCAGTGGGGGCTTGTTCATCTATTGACGTAGTGGAGATCCTGAAAAAATCACGCCAAGCGATTACTGGCTGCGAATGCCAACTTGATGCTCAGCGAGCGGATGAAGCGCCTAGGGTGTTTACTGAAATTCATGCGCACTATGTAGTTAGCGGTGAAAACCTAAGTGAGAAACATGTTCAACGGGCGGTTCAACTTTCTGCAGAGAAATATTGCTCAGTGATGTTAATGCTAGAAGGTAAAGTGAAGATTACTACTAGTTTTACTATTCAGCCTTAAATAAGCAGGATCCAAGTACACTATGGATTTAGCGCAGGGAGCGAGTTGAGCAGGGTATTCATGTTCAACTCGTTCCTAATATTCAGCGCTATGTTTTACGCTAGTGCGGTAAAGGCTTGTTCAAAGTCGGCGACGATATCGTCTACATCTTCAATACCAATCGAAAAGCGCAGCATATTATCATTTATACCCATGTCAGCTCTTTGCTCAGCTGTATTCTCAAAGTAAATTGTTGACGCAACGGGTAAACCTAAAGTACGAGTATCGCCAAGATGAGTGGCGCAAAGCACGAGTTTAAGTTCATTTAAAAATGCCAACGGGTCAATGTGCGCTGCCAAGTCAATGCTTACAATGCCACCATAGCCAGTGAATAATTCTCGCGCGATAAAGTGTTGAGGATGATCCGCTAAGCCAGGGTAGTAGACCTGCTGTACATGTTCATGGGTGTGTAAATAGGTAGCAAGACGCAATGCATTTTGACAGATGCGTTCAACACGTAGTGCTAGCGTTTCAAGGCCAATCGAAATGCTATGCGCTGAATCAGGTGACAAGGTTGCCCCCATATCCCTTAGCCCACGTTTTTTGATTTGGGTAAGCCCCCATTGTTGTATATCGGCGCCGCGGTACATGGGAAGTATGTTGTCAAACCCACTCCAGTCGAATAAACCGGTATCAATTATTACACCGCCAAGTACGTTTCCGTGCCCAGATGCGTATTTAGTTAGCGAAGCAATGGTCAAAGAGGCTTTGACACTTTTAGGCTGGAAGATGTTTGCTGGTGTCATTGTATTATCGACGATAAACAACAATTTGTTTTCTTCGCATAACTGGCCGATTGCTCTTAAATCAGACACTTGGGTCGCTGGGTTGGCAATTGTTTCTGCATACACTAATTTTGTTTTGGGCGTGATCGCTGCGGCCACGTTTTGCACATTTGTAGCGTCCACATAGCTAATCTCAATACCTAGGCCTTCAAGCGTGCTCGCTAAACTGCTGGTGTTACCGAATAAATATTGACTTAGGATGATGTGGTCACCACTGCGTAACAAACTCAGAAAAGTAGCGCTAATCGCGGCCATACCGGTAGAGAAAGTAATGGCACCGATGCCTCCCTCTAGCGAATTGAGAATATTTTGCAGCGACACGCTAGATGCAGACGAGGAGCGAGAGTACACATGACCTGCCATTTTTCCTTGAAACACATCTACTAAGTCTTGTGCGTTATCAAATGAAAACAGTACGGAATTGTTTGTTGCTTGGTGCACGGCACCGTTTTGTGGTTTGTTGATAATTCTATCTGCGTGTACTAAACGGGTGGTAAAACCTTGGTCTTTCAATCTTTGTCTCCGCTGGGGGGCGTTAAGTTGGTGGCTACATTATCAGGGAATTTAGCATGCACAGTATGGTAATGCTGATAAATGCGCTGTAATTCTAACGGTATATTCTCACTTATTGTAAGCACAGGACCTAATTCAATTCGCTTTTTCTTATAATCAAATGCAACTAAGAATACGGGCATGTTAGCTTTATGAGCGATATGTAAAAAGCCCGTTTTCCAGTTTTCTCGTCTGCTGCGGGTGCCTTCAGGTGCCAAGCACAATATCATTTTCTCCGCATTACGCGCTTTTTCGGCCATTTGATCCACAATACCATGCGCTTTTTGCCGCTTGATGGGGATCCCGCCCCAACGCTTAAGTAACATTGAAAACGGGGGGATAAATAGACTATTTTTAGCAAAGAAAGTAATTTTAAGTTTTAGTGTAAATGCCACTGCTATTCCAATAACAAAATCCCAGTTCGAAGTATGTGGGGCAACGGCAATTATCATTTTCTTGTGTGCGGGGAATTGACCACTGAATTTCCAACCCATCATTTTGAGCACGGTGTTGCCAATAAAGCAGCTCAACGCGTTACCCATACGTGGTAAATCTTCATGTAGAATCGGTGTATTTAATTTGTTAGCCATTTCTTTCTTAGTTGTAGCACTTTACACTAGACGAATGATCCGACATGTCATCCTCATTGTCGAGTGCCAACTCTGCATGCGCATTCAAATGGCCTCTCAGGTATAAAAAAAGGAAAAAAGAATTTTGAGATATTTGTTTTTCGCGTTGGCTTTATACAGCGTTATGGGGTTTGCTCAACAAACAGCACAAAACCTTTTTAGTCATTATCAAAGTGCATTGTATCAAATTAGAATCATTGAATTAGGTTCAGGAAATAAGTCTTCGATCGGCTCAGGGTTTCAAATTAATGACTCGGGCGTGCTCGTGACTAATTATCATGTGGTGTCTGAGTATGTTTATTTTCCAGAAAAGTATCGTATAGAGTACCTAGCCGCAGACGGAACGGTAGGCGAGTTATCTTTGGTGAATATCGATGTAGTAAACGATTTAGCGTTAGTGCAGGTGCAAAACGATAATAAAAGCACGGACTTTTTCTCTTTGTCTGCTCATTTACCTGAACAAGGTAGCAGCATTTATTCACTTGGTAACCCTCACGACTTAGGCATGATTGTGGTGCCGGGGACCTTCAATGGGATTAAAAAGAACAGTTTCTATCAGCGTATCCATTTCACCGGTTCAATTAACCCAGGGATGAGCGGAGGCCCTGTAGTTAACCCCGAAGGTGAGGTAGTTGGTGTCAATGTGGCCACAGCGGGAAATCAAATTGGGTTTTTGGTGCCGTTAACCAAGATCCGTGCATTGATAAGCATGAATGACTTTACGCCGATATCTGCCAATGAATATAAGCGCGTGATCGCCACTCAACTGATGGACAACCAACAGCGCTTGTTTGAACGTCTTGAACACGAAGAATGGAAATTAAATGAGTTGGGTGGCGCAAAAATCCCTACGCTTACAGGGCCGTTATTGTCGTGTTGGGGGGATTCAAACAGTGCCGATCAAGAAGCATTGTATTTGTCAGTAGAAAATAGATGTAGTTTAGACGAAGAAATATTCCTTCATGGCGGTCTACGTACTGGCGGTATAGAAATTGAGTTTGAATGGCTTGAAAGTGATGAGTTTGGTGCACATCGTTTTTATGACTTTTTTAGTGGCAGTATTTCAGGCGCAAGCGCAGGTAACCATGCGGGTAAAAATGATGTCAGTAACTATCAGTGCAAACAAGATATTGTTGCCAATAACCATGATGTAAAAACCAAAAGTATTTTATGTTTGCGTGCGTATAATGAGTTCCCCCATTTATATGATGTTTTATATATAGGGGCGACACTAAACCATGAGTCTCAGGGCTTGATAAGTCACTTCACTTTAGCTGGTGTAAGTCAGGGATCTGCAATGCGATTTACTAAGCAATTCGTGGGGGCAATAGCATGGCAATAGTGCTTGAACTACTCTCACGTAAAGACCAAACATTAAAATATTTTAAATTTAATAAATCAGAAATTTTAGTGGGGCGAGATCATCATTGTGATTTGCGCTTAGAAGACCCTTATATCAGCGCTGAACATGTGCGTATAAAACAAGATAGTGAAGACCACACTATTTCTTTTGAGGATTGTGACACAGTAAACGGCACCTTAGTAAATAAGCAGTTGTTGCCAAGTGGGCAATTGCAAGGCAACGATATTCTAAAACTTGGGCGCACACGCTTAAAGGTTGTTAATACAAACCAACCCGTTTCAGCAGCGCTGCCTCTGAGTCAATTAGAAGAAAGCCTGAATTGGTTGTCTCACAGCGGGGTAGCGATTCTGTTGACCTTGGCGTACTTGGTGCTGTCTATGGTGCTTGAGTTTACCAACAGTGTCGTGGCTTACAATGTGTTTGATATGCTACCTAAAGAAATGGGACAAATGGCACTTTTAAGCGCTTGGCCGATAGCCTTCGCGATTATGGGTAAGGTCTTCAATAAAGAAAGTAGGGTGGTGAGTCAATTCTCTATATTGTGGCTTACACTGTTTATTTTTTATGGTTTGTATTTATTGGAAAAACTGGTTTCTTTCAATTTCAATGCACCAGAGGGGTTAATCTGGGTTGAACTAATGGTGTATGCGCTGGTGTTATTTGCTTGCATTTGGTTGTCATTGTTTTTTGCTTTTCACCAAACGAATAAGCGACGTAATCTTGTAAGTTCAATGATGACCTTGGTGATCGTTGTACCAATAGTGAGTTTGAGCATGCTAGGCAGTAACGATTTCAGTGCTAAACCTGCATATAACAGCATTATGTTGCCGCCAATTTATCAATTCAGACCCGCATCGGATGTAAACACTTTTGTCGAAAACTCAGCGTCGCTATTTACCGAACTTGATGAACATCTAGCCAGTGAGAGCTCGGCGCAGAAAAACGCGGATGATTAAGAGCATTAACTTAGTAGTGAAAACTTATGTGTATTTTATTTATCGCTGTAAATCAGCACCCCAATTACCCGCTTATTGTAGCGGCTAACCGCGATGAGTTTTTTGAAAGGCCGACAAGCGAGTCATCTTTTTGGTCCGAGCATCCACACATTCTTGCCGGTAAAGACCTACGCGCTGGTGGAACGTGGATGGGGATTAATCAACAAGGAAAATTATCCGCGTTAACGAATATTCGCGATCCTCAGCGTATTGCATCTGATGCCATCTCCAGAGGCGAATTAGTCAGTGACTATTTGCAACATTCGCCTAGTAGTGAAGGGTATCTGGCTCAGGTATCAGCGAACGCTGAAAAATACAATGGCTTTAACTTACTCTTTGGTGATTGGAACGACCTGTATGTATTCAACAATCACACACTTCAATCGGACAAGTTAACCACAGGCGTATACGGTTTATCTAATGCGAGTTTAAATACCCCTTGGCCTAAAACGTTGCAGGGTATGACGCAATTAACCGAATATTGCCAAGACTCTCAGTCACTAGAAAGCGAACAATTATTTGCTTTACTCAAGAATCAAACCAAAGCCAAAGACGATACCTTGCCGCAAACTGGTGTGCCAATAGAATGGGAGCGAAAATTATCTTCCATTTTCATACAAAGCCCAGAATATGGAACACGCTCATCTACCTTGCTTTTAGTGGATAATCAGCAGCAAGTTTCATGGCAAGAACGAACATTTAATAATGAAGCTCAGTGCATTGCCGAAAATAGCTATCATTTCGCTATAAAATAGCATTATTTTAAGTTCGAAAAATCATCAGGCAATGGCATAATGTCTGCCGTTTAGCCTATTCACCATAAATTCAGAGGAACATCATGTTTGAAGTATTGCCCCAGTTACCCGCCGATCCTATTTTGGGATTATCAACTGCTTATAAAGCTGATACCAATCCATTAAAAATAGATTTGGGAGTAGGCGTATATAAAGATGAGCAAGGGCATACACCAATTTTATCTTCTGTGGCTAAAGCTCAAGAGCTTCTATTGGCTAAAGAAGATTCTAAAACCTACATTACCCCTCAAGGTGTGCCAGGCTATATCGATGGCATGTTGCAGTTGCTGTTAGGAAAAGGCAGCAAAGTCATGCTTGAAGATCGTGTTGCAGCCGTTCAGGCGCCAGGCGGATGCGGAGCATTGCGTATCTTAGCTGAGCTGATTAAGCGTTGTAATAGCGAATTAACGGTTTGGGTCAGTGATCCTACATGGGCTAACCATATCCCACTTATTGGTAACGCTGGGCTTAAAATTGAAACCTACCCATATTTCAACAAAGCAGATGCAAGCATCAATTTTGAAGGTATGGTCGATACATTGGCACAAGTTAAATCTGGTGACGTGGTGTTACTACACGGATGCTGCCACAATCCAACGGGAGCTGACTTAACGCCTGAGCAGTGGCATACAGTGTTAGAGTTAGCACAAAAAACCGGATTTATTCCGTTTGTTGATGTGGCTTATCAAGGCTTCGGTGACGGACTTGAGCAAGACGCTTACGGTTTGCGTTTACTAGTGGAAAACTTACCTGAAGTGGTCATTGCCGCTTCATGTTCAAAAAACTTCGGCCTTTATCGTGAGCGCGTAGGTTTAGCTGCAATGATCACGGCAAATACCCAAACCCGCCAAGCTATTCAAACGCAAATTCAATCTATTGCCAGAGGCATCTATTCAATGCCACCTTCTTATGGCGGTGCTTTGGTAGACATTATTTTGAGCGATGAGGCATTACGTACTGAGTGGGTAGCCGAAGTTGAAGCTATGCGCACACGTATGCAAACGCTACGCGGACTGTTAGTCACTAAACTTGCTGAGAAAGGCGCTCAACGAGACTTTAGCTTCGTGAAAGAGCAAAAAGGCATGTTCTCATATTTATGTATCACGCCAGAGCAAGTTCAAGAGATGCGCAACAAACATAGCGTTTACTTTGTCGACTCGAGCCGAGTGAATATCGCAGGTATCAGTATAGCCAATGTCGATGCATTAGCTTCGGCGTTGGTTTCAGTACTGTAATTTACGAATTACCAATAAGCTTCATGCATAAAAAAGCCGATGTTATCATCGGCTTTTTTGTTGCTGCTATATAGAGGTAACTAACAAGACTGAAATTAGTCTTCTACTTTGTCTTTCGCCATGCGTACTTTTAACGTTCTTTCTTGAAACTCTGAGTCATTCAAGTTTTGAATCGCTTTTTCTGCGCCAGCTGCGGTCATTTCAACAAAACCATAACCTTTGCGCTTGCCTGTACGACGATCTTTCATTAAACGAACAGAGTGCACCTGTCCTTGTAATTCAAAATGTTGTTGCACGGCTTGCTCATTGGCACGATAAGGCAAATTGCCAACATACAATGTTTTACTATTATCTACGTCTGCTTCTTCTGTGACTGTTGCAGCTCCAGAAAACTGACTACTAATGATAGGGACGAGAATACCGCCAAGCAGTAAACCAACGGCTATGGCAACATTAGAGTCAAGGTTTGTTGCGATAACAGGTAATAAAAAATAGCCCGCAATAGCAAGAACGACGGAAAGAATTATATTTATTATAGTGGGTGAGTTCATGTATCTACCTAAAAGATTGTGTGTTTATAAGAATATAAGGCTTAGCTATGTTAACCATTTATTACAAATTCGCCAACTAATAAGCCTTTACAATTATATATATAGAAGTAAATACCAGCATATAGGCCTAAAGTTAGTCATTTTGTTTGTTAAATCGTCAGTCGAACACTTTTCTGAAATAAACGCTTGCGATCAGAAATGGGATCTCTATAATGCGCATCTCGCTTCGGGACAGCCGCTAAAACAGCTGCACTGACACTGGTTTTACCAGGTGATTCAAGACTTTTTAAAAGTGTTTAATCAGCGTGATGCAAGGCGGTTTGATTTGCTTTTGTCGGTTTTAGATTCACTTCAAAAATTGATGCAAATTAAATAAAAATAACACCTTGACATCGAAGATTGAGAGCGTATTATACGCCTCCCGCTTAAGAGGGTCCACGGACAGCATCTTAAGCCGCTTCTAAGGAAGCACGCTGCTTTGGCAGCAAATGTTCTTTAACAATTAATAACAAGACAATCTGTGTGGGCACTCACTTGATGAGTGTCTACCAAAAAAAATTCATGTTCGATAAATATTTAATTGAAGAGTTTGATCATGGCTCAGATTGAACGCTGGCGGCAGGCCTAACACATGCAAGTCGAACGGTAACATTTCTAGCTTGCTAGAAGATGACGAGTGGCGGACGGGTGAGTAATACTTAGGAATATGCCTTTGTGTGGGGGATAACCATTGGAAACGATGGCTAATACCGCATAACGTCTTCGGACCAAAGGGGGCCTTGGCTCCCGCGCAAAGAGTAGCCTAAGCGAGATTAGCTTGTTGGTGAGGTAAAGGCTCACCAAGGCGACGATCTCTAGCTGTTCTGAGAGGAAGATCAGCCACACTGGAACTGAGACACGGTCCAGACTCCTACGGGAGGCAGCAGTGGGGAATATTGCACAATGGGGGAAACCCTG
>OJCK01000004.1_pt1 | contig 201091 bp, 174 predicted proteins | sample 1592141 | NCBI WGS metagenome assembly OJCK01 (sample SAMN05416893, study PRJEB24817) | seawater metagenome | isolation source: Sea water | place: Canada:Atlantic | collected 2013-11 | reverse complement strand
AGCTTTTGATTCACTTGAGTATCAAGCACTCATTATCCAGAGTTCAGGTTAAATACTCTATCTACCCTTTTTCTATCACCTACTATATTACCTTGTTATAAATTTTTGATTAAAAATGTAATACACCTAAAGGTTATATTTTAATTTTATATTAAGCTCGTTAGCGTGTTACGATAAATTATTAATAAGGGAAGTCGCTTATCAATTACAACAAAAGGAATATCGATGAAAGCTAAAATTTTGATCAGTATATTGAGTGTATTATGCATCACATCGTGTAGCGCTTTCTTGAGCAACAATACAGGTAAGAAAACTCAATCAAGTAGTTTAATGGACTTTCTTTACCCTAATCACGAGAGCAGGGCTGCACATAAGCCTGAAATTCCGGTGTTAACTTTACCCGTTAAAGTGGGTTTAGCTTTTGTGCCATCAAAAAATTGGCAACGAGATGGTATTCATAACAAAGATCAAATTGAACTACTCGAAAAAGTAAAAAAAACATTCCTTAAATATGATTACATCGATCGCATTGAAATTATCCCAAGCAGCTATTTAAATGGCGGAGAAGGTTTTACCACATTAGAGCAAGTTGGCCGCCTTTACGATGTTGATGTTATGGCACTAGTTTCATACGACCAAGTTACTCAATCGCTAGAGAATAATGCCGCTTTGTTATATTGGACTATTGTTGGCATGTACATAATTCCGGGTAATGAAAACTCAGTTCAAACGTTTGTTGATACTGCGGTTTTTGATATTAAAAGTAAAAAAATGCTTTTTAGAGCGCCAGGTTTAAACAAACTTGAAAAACGTACCACAGCAGTTGGCGTTGACGACACCTTAACGCAAAAGTCATTAGAAGGTTTTGGTTTAGCTGTTACCGATATGACCAGCAACTTAGAAGCTGAATTAGCAAACTTTAAAATCCGAGTAAAAGAAGAAAAAATTGCTAAAGTTGAGCACAGAGCAGGCTATAGTGGCGGGTCAATTAGTTATTACTTCATATTTTTACTCTTAATTTTTTGTACAAGAGTTTACTTTAGCCAAGCAAATAAAGTTCAGCAACACGGTACTTTACTAAGAAAAACCTTAAAATGAACGAACAGAATAAACCACTAAAGTCAGAAGATGAAACCGGTGTTAGTGCCGAAATAAATAAAGAAATAAAAGCAAAATGGCGCTATTGGCTTAACATTAAAAGCAAGAAAAAAAAAGCGTTGCTCATCTTAATATGTATAGCTTTGGTTGGCTTAAAAATTTTTACAACCGTGTTAACCTTTGATTGGTTAGCAAGCTTTTTTAACTAAGCTTGACTAAAAATAAGACTTAAGCTTCGATTAATTTCCCGTTATTTTAAGGTCGAGTTCATAGTCAGCTAAGCTAAAGTTTACTTAAGGTAATTCAACATACTTCAACTCATCTCAATTCAAAAAATGGGCGACTTCCACTTCTAATGAAGTCGTTATCCCATTTGGCAATAGTGCTTAACTGTTAGTGCTGATAAAAACCTCGATTACACCGCTGTGCTGCTAATAGCTTATAACTGACAGCTTAAAGCTTAAAGCTTAAAGCTTAAAGCTTAAAGTTAATCACTTACGGTAAAGTACAAATTTCTTGTGCCTGTTTATGATAATGATCAGGGCTTAAACCTAAAAGCTGTGGAATAGTTGCCGACAAAGCAATTGAAGAATACGTACCGACTAATATTCCGCTAAACAATGCGATAGCAAAGCCTTGTAAAGACTCCCCAGCGAATAAACCTATGGCTAGAACAGTAGCTAGCGTTGTACCCGAAGTAATTAAAGTGCGCACTAAGGTTGATTTAATCGCTAAGTTAATTGTGGTATCAACATTACTGTTTTTGTTACGCATGATAATTTCTCTGACCTTATCGCCAACAATTATTGAGTCATTCAGCGAATAACCAATAATAGCCAATAAGCTCGCCAAAATGGTTAAATCAAAAGAGATTTCAAACCAAGCAAATATGCCCAATACCACCACTACGTCATGCATAAGTGCTACCACTGAGCCTGCCGCTAGTCGCCATTCAAACCTTAGCGATAAATACACCAAAATTACTATTGCCGCGGTCAGTAATGCTAAGCCACCTTGCTCGATTAATTCATCGCCAACTTGGCTACCAATATACATGGCATCTTGTGGGGTTATCGATAAGCCACTGCTTTGAGTAAACTCGGTTAACCAAGTACTATTTTGTTGCCCAGCATTATTGTCCGCTTGTCGCACACTCCAATGGGTGCCGTTGTCAGCAGACGATAATTGAAAATCTTCTGATAAGTAACTGCTTAGCTTTTGTTGCATCTCGGCTTGTTCAAACGATTGCTCGGTTGAAAACTCGGTTATATAACCGCCGGTAAAATCTAAACCAAGGTTTAAGCCTTTGGTAAATAATCCGACTAAAGAAATAACAATAAGTGCGGCGGCAAAATAAAAACTCGCAAAGCGAAGCTTACTGATAATAGATGTTGGTTTTACCTTGGTATTGTTCATGAATTAGCTCCTAAGTCGGTAAGTTGCTCTGTTTTACTTTTAGTTGTTTTTTTAGATTTGTTTTTAGTGTTTAGTTTTGTAGAAGATTGAGCTATTCGTGAAGCTTTAGTGTCGTCTTCTAGCGCAATACCCATAAGTTGTTTTTTATTATCTCGAATAACCATATTGGTTAATGCTTTTGCAACGAATACGCCGGTAAACATACTGGTGAGAATGCCTAAGCACAAAATAATGGCAAAGCCTTTTACCGGCCCATAACCTATGGTGTATAAAATAATGCCGGTGATCATAGTGGTAATGTTAGCGTCTAAAATAGTGGCAAAGGCACTTTTATATCCAACCTCAATCGCCGATAAAGTTTTACGTCCTCTTCTTAACTCTTCTTTAATACGCTCAAAAATAAGTACATTTGCATCAACCGCCATACCAACCGTAAGCACTAAACCTGCAATACCGGGTAAGGTTAAAACAGCGCCGGGTAATAAAGACATTAACCCTAATAAGCTGACTAAATTTAGCGCTAAAGCAACATTAGCAATAAGCCCTAAAGTGCGGTACCAAACGGCCATAAACAACAAGGTAAATGCAATACCTATACTGAGCGCTTTAACACCATTATCAATATTGTCAGCGCCTAGTGTTGCTTCAATATTACGTTGCATTACTATGGTTACGGGTGCATTTAATGAACCTGCTCGCAACAAAAGTGACAGTTCTTGCGCGGCTTGTGGACTCGACATGTTGGTGATACTAAATTGTGAACCTAAGTGCTGAGAAATATTGGCAACATTAATAATTTTACTTTTTTTAACAATCTCATTATTGCTGTCACGATGAAATTCAGAAAACAGCGTTACCATGGGCTTACCAATATTTTCTTTTGAAAAAGCCGACATTTTTTTACCGCCGACACTATCCAAGGTTAAATTTACCAGTGGCATACCCATTTCATCTTGTCCTGCGCGCGCATTTTTAATGCTACTGCCAGAAAAAACAACTTTGCTATTTAGGATGAACTTACGGCCGCTGCTATCGGCCATTTGTAAAACGCCAGCAGTATGTGAACCATCAGCAAGTTGATAAAAATCAAGTGTAGCGGTAGCACCAATAATACGTTTAGCTTCTTCAGGATCATGCACACCAGGTAGCTCAATGCGTATTCTATTTTTACCTTGTTGCTGGGTAATCGCTTCACTAATGCCTAGTTCTTCAATACGTCCACGCATAGTTTTCAAGGTTTGTTTCATGGTGGCTTGTCTAAAGCTTACTTGCTCTTGAGGCGAGTAAAATAATGATTTATGCGTATTACCAATATTTTTAACACTCAGCTCAGGCGACTGTTTGGTGATATCACTAAGCAGAGATTCAACTTTATTCTGCATAGAAATCGGAAAACTAAGTTCAATTGAGTTGTTATTCGTTTGAGTAAAATTAACGCCGCGTATACGTTTTTCTATACTTTGAGTCTTTAAGTCGTTACCAAGCCCTTTTAAGTGTTCGAACATTGCTCTGTCGGTATCAACATCTAAAACAAATAATACGCCGCCACTTAAATCTAAACCTAATTTTATTGGCTCCATTTTCATCGATTTAAACCAAGCTGGGGCATCACTTGTCGTACTGCTGCTTACGCTATATTTACCGTCTAGCGCTTTGCTTAAAAGTGCTTTAGCGGCTTGTTCATCTGATTTGTTTTTAAGGGTAATTACCGTGCCGGTGGCATTGGTAATTATCTGCTCTGAAGCTAAGTGGTTATTTAGCAAGAGCGTGTTTAATTGCTCTGGAGTCGTTTGCTCAATGTCGTTGCCACTGCTGATTAACTGAATGTTTGATTTTTCAGGGTACAAATTTGGTAATGCACTGACGATCATAAATATCAGCGTGATAAGTATGACAATGTTTCGCCAGCTAAAGCTTTTAATAGTTGATTTGTTGCGTGTGTTCATTTTGAAATCTCGTTATCTACACTTTTTTCAAACGTTAAGCTAAAAAACTAAACGCATGCGATAAGTGACTAAATACCATCAATGGCATTAGTAATTTAAAAGTAAAATTTTCGATTTGTGCTCAGCCAATAAAGCTAATGTTTAAGGCTTGTGCAGAAGATAAATGAACTAGCTGTGATAGGTTAATGTTGCAGTGTATAAAAAGTTACCGTCTTTCCAGCCGGAAATACGCGATGAACTTGCTTGATTATGCAGTTGTTCAAACCAACTAACTAATAAAGGTGGTGGGGCTAAACTCTTATATTCTCTAGCGCTGCTCTCGGTTTTAAAAAACTCGATAACCAAAACATAAATTGGCGCTGTTTGCGCTTCAACTGAAAAGGTAGCAGGGCTGAAGGTATTAATTCTAGGTAAATTAAACAAATGCTCTGGCTGATGCTCGTCTAAATTTACATTAACGTGTTGCTCATCTTGGGCAAGGTTGCTTTGTTGTATGCTATGTTTTTGAGCATATTCTGCGTTCGATAAAGCGCTAGCATTTTGTACTAGAAAAAATAACACCAAAGTTATTGTGATAAAACGCCACATATCGATAAGTTAAATTGCCATGAATAAGCCTAATATTAGGGCGTTAATTTTTTTTTCAAGCGGGCAGTAAGATATTTTAATAAAAATATATGCTTTGTATGCAAACTTAATGTAAAAGCCCACACAAACTTTACATTATAAAACAAACGCAATTGCATAATAAGGTTGCTGTTACAGTGAGTAGTCCCCATATCAATCATTGTGGTTATAAATACCGTAATGCTTTTAATTAGGAGTAATAATGCAAGATTTAGAGCAGCAATTAAATTTCATCTTAGAGTTAGACCGTCTCAAAGCCGTTTATCGACAAGTCACGGTAAAGTCTGATAATAACAGACGTGAAAACAGTGCTGAGCATAGTTGGCATATTGCATTAATGGCACAAACATTAAACGGTTATGCTGCAGAGCCGGTAAATGTTGCACGAGTGACTATTATGCTTCTTATTCATGACATCGTTGAGATTGATGCTGGTGACACATTTGCCTTTGCACAGCAGGCTGATCTTGATGCCCAAGAAGCGAAAGAGCTAGCGGCCGCAGAACGTATTTTTGGTTTATTGCCTGCAAAGCAATATCAAGAAATGTTAAACCTTTGGTTAGAGTTTGAAGCAGCAGAAACCAACGACGCAAAATTTGCTAAAGCCATGGACCGAGTTTTACCATTATTACAAAATATGAAAAATAACGGTGGCAGCTGGGCAAAACATAAAGTAAGTAAATCTGAAGTTATTGCCCGTAATAATTTATTAGATGGGCTAGCCCCAAAACTTTGGACTTATGTCTCTAAGCAAATTGATTTAGCCGTAGAAAACGGTTGGTTACGCGACGCATAAGCAGTTTAAACTTTAGCTTGGGAGCTTGTTTTTTTAAGGCAAGCATCTTTAGCTAAACTTCTGTTTCATTACTTAGCTAACCAGCTTTCGGGTAACCGGTAATAAAAGGTATATTTTAGCGCTTCTTTGCTTGTTATCTTGCCTAAGATACACAAAATAGACGTTGTAATACCTAGCACTAAAAATTGTCCAAGATAATAAAAAATAAAAATTGTGCTGATATAAGTCGACCAAAATAATATGTCGCTGAATTCTTTTAAATCAGTGACATAATAACCAAAAGACGAATCTAGCAGTATAGAAAAAGATTTAACAAACAATAAACCACCACAAACAATGCTTGTAACATTTAAAGTATCAGTTATAACTTTGAGCTTTTTTGAAAGCGATTTTCGTTCTCGCCTAATTATTCGAATGTACTCGAACATCGCCTTACTATATATCGTTGATATAACGATCCCTGAAATAACTTATTATTAATCATTTAGCTAAATTCGCATAGCAATAGCCATACTTTTTAGTTCTGTCTAATTTGCTAGCTCGTTGATTATTCAATCTTTACAATGCCCATAATATGTAAAGTCAACGGGTATAGCGATATCAGTAATTTCATTATAAGTGTATAATTCTGCCTTACACATATTGCCGCTTAAGCCTAAAACCCCAGAAACATTCATTTTATAGTACTGATTAATTTCCGGATTGAATGATGCGTAAATAGTACAATTATCCATGCCTGCCACCGACATAATCATGAAACTGTACTTGTTGCCAACTGAAAGCTTTACACCATCAGGGTTCAATTCAGAAATTAGTGGGTTGCTATCATCTAGTACAATTAATTTTGCAGCACTCTTCGAACCAAATGATTTACCGCATGTATCTTCTTCAGTGTGAACATTTATAAATGTAGAATATCCAAGAAAAGGAGCATCAAAGTTGCTAATTACTGTTAACTGCGCTGATGGTGTGTTTGTTGGCGGCTCAATATATGTTGGCAAACCTGCACACCCTGAAAGTAATAATGGTATTAATAAAAAACTAACTCTCATAATATCTCCTTTTAATAGTTATCATTGATGCTGAAGCTCTTTTAACAAAGCTTGTTAATATTCACCAAATTAATGATGATTTTTTAGTGGGTTTGAGTAACTTATTTTATTTTTTATGCACATCTTTATATACAAGCATATCAGCTAAACGCTCCTCTCTTTCTGGCGTAAAGCCACAAGAGTGCTTCCATTCTTTAGGGTTTTCATAAGTACCGAAAAGCATATCCCACCAGACAATATCGCCATAGTTGTTTTTATGACGACCTGTTTGATGATGTATTCTATGCATTTCAGGACGCTGAAAGATATAACCAATCCAACGAGGTGTTTTTACATTAGTGTGGTAAAAGAACTCACCAATAGCAGTAAAAAAAGTGTAAATTGCAGCAGCTTCTAGTGAAAGCCCAAGTAATGTATAAACCAATAAACTACCGAGTATTGAATTTACAATCATTTCGCCAGGATGCTTATAGAATGAAGTTATAACCTCTAACCTTCTCGGGCTATGGTGAATTTGGTGGAAACCAACCCATAATAAATCAAACTCATGACGCCATCTGTGCCACCAATAAAAAACAAATGTAGCAATAAAATAAGCTATAAATCCATCTAAAGCAGGAGGAACCGATTCCGATAAGTTAAAAACGGACCAAGATGCCAGCCATAACTCCCATGATACACCTGCCAATAATACAACACCTATTTGAACTGCATTAATTAATAACACACGAATAGGCCATGTTTTAATATGTGGTAAGGGCCAGCCAGGCATTATTCTTTCAAGAATAAAGCAAGCGCAAAAAATAAACATAATGGTTGGAAGCATCCGTACTCTCCTAAAAATATAGCATCTAATATAGCAGACTAAATAATGTTGGCTGATATTTGTTTGAAAACTAGGTGGAGCGAATTATGAGTAGTCTCGATTAATTTTCGGCATGTTAAAAACTCAATTAATGTTCAGTTCTACAAGCATAGCTTTGCCGCCAAAGCCGTGCTGATTGCACTTTGCACGTACGATAACTTTAGAGATGTTTGCGGGTATGTTTATATTACATTGGCTACGTGTAAAGGGCTGTTCATTAACATGGGGGTGATGAAGCTTGCGAGTGCCTAGTTGATTACCTTCTAGATCTATTATCTCCCAGCCATTTGCGTAATGCTCCCAACCTTCATCATTATGTATTACAGACGTTCCAAAGCACCAACTACCATTTGCTTCTTGGGTAGCCAAAACTTCCTTAACTTGTGCAAAGTCAGTAGATGTAGAATAGGTTTCTAGATCAAACTGTGTAGCTGAAACTGATGATGCAAAAATTGATAAAATTAATAGTAGTCTCATGTAAACTCCATTTTATATAATGATAGGTTAAGTGATAAGAGTTATTGGCTAAAATAACGTAAAGGCTCACTTCTTTTTAATTCTGTTTAATTATCGTTTAACCCTGTTTTAGCTTATTAAATTGTTACTTTATCTGAGCCTTGGTTTATTTTATGTTGCATATAAATCACATGAAAAATTGATGTTATATATGGATTTAACCAAAGCTTGTCACCTTTTTTAACTCCTGCAATCATATTCATATTCATATTCATATTCATACGATTACGTACCATTATTATCCAAGTTACATCAAAAACACTTGAGATCATATGAATACCAATCGAGCTTTTTAAAATAGTGAGGTCATGAAAATTAGCCAAACCGTAAATTAAGCTCCCTAATGAAATTATAAATAACGCAATACTGGTAGCCATAAATAGTGGAGATATTTTAAACGTTGTTAGATTATTTATTTGGTAAGAAAAACGGTAAAGTTTATATATTAAATAAGCCCCGATAGTAAGTACACAAAGTGCTAGCGTCTTAGGTACTGAATCGGCTCTGTAAATCCATTTTGCATTTATTGTCCTAATTGACGTCTGAGATTATTACATCGCTATATATTATATAAGAAGGTAGTAGTTTATTAAATTATACTTATTTTAGACGTCTATACGTTTAGAGGTTGACATAGCTAGAAATCCAAGTCACATTATACTGAGATAAAATTAGTAAATATAAAAGCTGTTTCTCAGCGTTATTTTATACTGATTAAGTCCACTTATAATTAATACAGCTATAACGGTTTTCAGATATTAGGTTAGTGCTATGCCCATAAAAATCCCCAATGAATTACCTGCTTTAACGATTTTAGACAAAGAAAATATTTTCGTCATGTCTGAACGTCGTGCCGCCGATCAAGAAATTCGTCCTATGGAAGTGGCAATTCTTAACCTAATGCCGAATAAAATTGAAACCGAAGTGCAAATTCTGCGTATGCTGGCGAATACGCCACTGCAAATAAATGTTGAGTTCGTTCGTATTCATGCAAACGAATCTAAAAATACACCGCAAGCGCATTTAGATAATTTTTATCGCTTATTCGATGATATTAAACACAAACAATATGATGGTTTGCTTATTACAGGTGCACCGCTAGCGTTATTAGATTATCAGCAAGTAACCTTTTGGGATAAAATTTGCGAAGTGTTTGACTGGGCAGAACAAAACGTTACCTCAACCATGTTCTCTTGTTGGGCAGCTCATGCCGCGCTTTATCATCATTATGGTTTGAAGCGACATTTGCGAAAGCAAAAGCTATCAGGTGTTTATCGCCATCGTTGTTTAAAGCCAGATGAACAGCTTACTCGCGGTTTTGATGAAACTTTTAGTGTACCGCACTCTCGTTATGGTTATATCGACAAGGCTGATTATCAGTCACTTGAACATATTGAAATATTAGCTGAATCTGCAGAGGGTGGAGTTTACTTAGCCGCGAGTAAAAATAAACAGCAGGTCTATTTAACTGGCCACCCAGAATACGATGCAAGCACACTCAGCGAAGAATACTTTCGAGATATTGCCGCTGGCGGCGATGTTACAATACCGGTTAATTATTTTACCGATAATGACCCAGAAAAAGAAGCAATTAACATGTGGCGCAGCCATGGCAGCTTACTTTACACCAACTGGTTAAACTACTACGTTTATCAAATTACGCCGTATCAATTAGATGCAGACCATATTAAAGCCATTCACCCAGGAAAATCTCGTGTCTAAGCAATCAAACACTCAATTAAAAACCTCAGTAGTTCAATCAGCTTCTTATGGCTTATTACAAGCGCAGTTAGATAAACGTATTCTTATTTTAGATGGCGCAATGGGTACTATGATCCAAGCGTATAAATTTGAAGAGCAAGACTATCGCGGCGAACAGTTTGCCGACTGGCATAGTGATGTAAAAGGCAATAACGATATGTTAGTGCTAACGCAACCGGAGGTGATTAAAGCCATTCATCGTGAATATTTAGTCGCTGGCGCTGATATTCTTGAAACTAACACCTTTAATGCCACCACCATTGCCATGGCTGATTACGACATGGAAGGTTACAGCGCAGCTATTAACTTAGCGGCAGCGCAATTAGCGCGTGAAGTTGCTGACGAATTTACTGCACAAAACCCTGATAAACCGCGCTTTGTTGCTGGTGTGTTAGGGCCAACAAACCGTACCTGTTCAATATCGCCTGATGTAAACGACCCAGCGTATCGTAATGTCACTTTTGATGAACTTAAAGACGCTTATATTGAATCAACTAATGCTTTGCTTGATGGCGGCAGTGACATTATTTTAATTGAAACTATATTCGATACTTTAAACGCAAAAGCAGCTATTTTTGCTATTGAAACCGTATTTGAAGCACGTGGTGAGCGCTTTCCTGTGATGATTTCAGGTACGATCACCGATGCCTCAGGGCGCACATTGTCGGGCCAAACCACCGAAGCTTTTTATAACTCGCTGCGCCACGCTAAGCCGATTTCATTTGGTTTAAACTGTGCACTTGGTCCGGTTGAGTTACGCCAATATGTTGAAGAATTAAGCCGTATTTCAGACGCGGCTGTGTCTGCTCATCCTAATGCCGGTTTACCTAATGCCTTTGGTGAATATGACTTTACCGTTGAAGACATGGACAAACATGTTGCTGAATGGGCAAACTCTGGCTTTTTAAATATTATTGGCGGCTGTTGTGGCACTACGCCTGATCACATTAAAGGCATGGCTGAAGCCGTGGCTAACATTGCGCCGCGTGAAATTAAGCCGAAAGAAATTGCCTGTCGCTTATCAGGCTTAGAAGCGCTAACCATTAAAGAAGACAGTTTGTTTGTTAACGTGGGTGAACGTACTAATGTGACTGGCTCGGCTATTTTTAAACGCTTAATTACCGAAGAAAACTACGACCAAGCCATTGCTGTTGCCTTGCAACAAGTGGAAAACGGCGCGCAAATTATTGATATCAACATGGACGAAGGCATGTTGGATTCAAAATCCGCCATGGTACGCTTTTTAAACTTAATTGCCGGCGAGCCAGATATTGCTAAAGTGCCGATTATGCTCGACTCGTCTAAATGGGATATTTTAGAAGCCGGCTTAAAGTGCATTCAAGGTAAAGGGGTGGTTAACTCCATTAGCTTAAAAGAAGGCGAAGACAACTTTCGCGAACAAGCCGAATTGCTACGTCGTTATGGTGCAGCGGTTATTATTATGGCGTTTGACGAAAAAGGCCAAGCTGACACTCGCGAGCGTAAATACGAAATATGTAAGCGTGCTTATCAAATTTTGGTGCATGAAATTGGCTTCCCAGCAGAAGATATTATTTTCGACCCGAATATTTTTGCCGTAGCCACCGGTATTGAAGAGCACAACAACTATGCGCGCGACTTTATTGAAGCCGTAGGCGATATTAAGCAAAACTTACCCCATGCGATGATCTCAGGCGGCGTATCTAACGTGTCGTTTTCGTTTCGTGGTAACAACCCGGTACGTGAAGCGATTCATGCGGTATTTCTTTATCATGCAATAAAAAATGGCATGGATATGGGCATAGTTAACGCTGGGCAATTAGCAATTTATTCTGATATTCCTGACAACCTTCGCTTAGCGGTTGAAGATGTTATTCAAAACTCAGACGATGGCGCAACCGAGCGTTTATTAGATATCGCCCAAGAATTTCGCGGCCAAGCCGGTAGCCAAAACAGTAAAGCCGATCTTTCATGGCGTGAATTAGCAGTTAATAAACGCCTAGAATACTCATTGGTGAAAGGCATAAACGAATTCATTATTGAAGATACCGAAGCCGCAAGGTTAGAGGCTAAACGACCTTTAGATGTTATTGAAGGGCCGTTAATGGACGGCATGAATGTCGTTGGCGATTTATTTGGCGCTGGTGAAATGTTTCTGCCGCAAGTGGTAAAATCAGCACGAGTAATGAAACAAGCGGTAGCGCATTTAAACCCGTTTATTGAAGCTGAAAAAACCGAAGTTAAATCGAACGGTAAAATATTACTGGCAACCGTAAAAGGCGATGTTCACGACATTGGCAAAAACATTGTTGGTGTAGTACTGCAATGTAATAACTACGAAATTATCGACCTAGGCGTAATGGTGTCGTGTGAAGATATTTTGCGGGTTGCCCGGGAAGAAAAGGTCGATATTATCGGCTTGTCGGGCTTAATTACGCCATCGCTTGACGAAATGGTGCATGTTGCCAAAGAAATGAAGCGACAAAACTTCGAGTTGCCGTTATTAATTGGTGGCGCGACTACTTCAAAAGCACATACTGCGGTAAAAATAGCGCCGCAGTATGATCATCCTGTAGTGTATGTACCTAATGCATCGCGCTCAGTATCGGTTGTTAGTACGCTACTTTCAGACGAGCACAGAGACGCTTTTGTTGAACGCCAAAATGCTGAATACGTAAAAGTGCGCGAACGTCATTATAAAAAAGGCCCACGCTCAAGTTTAATTTCATTAAAAGACGCTCGCGCCAATGCCGTGCCAATTACATTTGAGAACTATACGCCAACCGTGCCAAACAAGTTAGGCGTCAGTGTGCTTGATAATATCGATTTAAACATTGTTCGAGGTTATATCGATTGGACGCCATTTTTCATGACTTGGCAGTTATCAGGTAAGTATCCGTTAATTTTGAAACATGAAGTTATCGGCGAAGAAGCAACTAAATTGTTTAATGACGCCAACGCCATGTTAGACGATGTTATCAACAACAAAAAACTAACCGCAAAAGCCGTTTTTGGTTTGTTTCCAGCGAATCGCGAGCAAGACGATTTACAACTTTATACTGATGAAACACGCTCAGAGCCATTAATGAAGCTGCATCAGTTACGCCAACAAAGTAAAAAACCAAGCGGGCAATATAATCGCTGTTTAGCCGATTACGTGGCCGATAAAGCCTCGGGTATTAACGATTATGTTGGCGCATTTGCGGTATCGGCAGGTTTTGGCGTAGAAGATTTAGTCAAAGCCTTTGACGCCGATCACGACGACTACAACAGCATTTTAATTAAAGCCGTAGCCGACCGATTAGCCGAAGCAAGCGCTGAGTATCTACACGAGAAAATCCGTAAAGAATATTGGGGCTACGCACCAGACGAAAACCTAGAGAACGACGATTTAATTCGTGAAAAATACCAGGGCATTCGACCAGCTCCCGGCTATCCTGCTTGCCCAGAACATACCGAAAAAGGCTTGTTGTGGCAGCTGCTTAATGTTGAAGAAAACATTGGTATGGAATTAACCTCAAGCTTTGCCATGTGGCCAGGCGCAGCGGTAAGCGGTTGGTACTTTGCCCACCCAGAATCTAAATACTTCGCGGTAGCCAAAGTAGCGCAAGACCAAGTAGAAAGTTACGCCGCCCGTAAAGAAATGACCATGCCACAAGCTGAACGTTGGCTGTCGGCTAATTTGGATTATGAGCCATCGTAGGTTGTTTTCTAGAAACCTTAGATTTATGGTTTTTGTAATAACAATAGAAAGTGACATAGCTTAAGTGGTTATGTCACTTTTTTTTAATGTGCTTTTTTATATAAATTCCGTGTGTTTCCTGTTTTCTTGACAAGGCAAGTTAATCCGCTTTTTTACATAGGATATTCAACGGACGGTATTAACTTATTGAATGTAAAAGGTTGGTTATGTATATTGATTTGAATAAATATTCATTAGTTGGGTTGTCTTGCTTGTGGACGTGGGATCTGATCTGTCTAATAAGCTATTATGCCTAAAGGATTAAGCAATGGAGTCAATTCCAGCATATAAAGGAAAGCCTACCGTTTATCTTGATCAGAATATTCTAGATTTTTTCACCAAAGAAGGGTTGGGGAAATTTGGTCAGATTTTAATAAACGACTATCAAGTAGTTTATTCAGATGAAACGCTCAAAGAAATTAGACGTTCAAAAGGCTTTGAAGAATGCTTCCTCAAGGTACTTAAAGACCTAAAAGCAAACTATTTGAAATTAATTGTTGAACAGCCTAGTTTTACGATCACAGATAAAGCCTTAATAAGTAATCGTGACCCTTTTGAAGTATACACAGAGTATTGTGACAATGCCGATGATGGTATCGACATGGAACATGCAATGCAACAATGGCTATTCAAATTCTCAGGTGGAAGAAAAGGCGATAGTATTGCAGATATTAACAGCGAACAAGTCTCTGCATTTTCTGAGTTAATGAAATCAATAATGGATAACTCTGACGAATTATCCCCAGAGATTCAAAGTCAGTTGAGTGTTTATACTCAGGAAATGACTACTCAATTTAAAACAGCTTTAGAAAAAACAGAAAGTATGATGATTGAAAATATTGAAGATGATAAAAATTGGGATGGTATTAAAGATTTTCGTTCACAAGTAGGTATTGGTCCCAAACAACTAAATAATATTGAGCCGCCAAATGTACTTATCAAAATTTGGGATACGTTAAAAGAACTCCCAACTTATAGCCAAAAAAATCTTGATGTAGACGGTTTGTTTCAATTAAATAAAAACCCAATTAATCCAGAACAGCCATATTATAAACACCAAAAAATAATCGGTATTTATAATATGTTGAATACTTTGGGGTATTATCCTGACTCAAAAGTTCATAAAGAAAGGAGGTTTATTGCTGCCGTTAGTGATAATAGCCATGCATCTATAGCTTCATTCTGTCATATTTTGATGTCTAATGATGAAAACTTTATTAAAAAAGTTAATGCGGCATACGAATACCTTGAAGTACCAACACTAGCTCAACATGTAGTGTTAAATTATGCATAAGATTAATTTGGACACTTAGATTAATTTGGACACTCACTCTAAATAAAGTATTACAACATTAATAAAAAGGTAATCATTGATTACATTTAGATTAGTGCAATCAACACATATAAGAAAATTAAGCGGGTCTGCTAGAGTTAATTTCAATAACCTTGGCCTCAGCTATTCAGTGTCTAAACCAATGAAAGATATGTTATCTTTTGTCATGCTAGCCTCTGCTTTATATTGTTGATACATATATTATGGCTCTGGTTTGTAAAATTAACCCACGTTCAGAAGCTAGCACTTTTTGGAGGTCATTGTGTCTATAATGCTAGGGAAAATTTGGTGTATGCGTAAACTTTTAATATTTATTTTAGTAGGCTTCACTTTTTTACAGTGGTCAAATTTTTCAAATTCTAGATCTCTTAATGAAGCTTATAAAAATCATAAAAGTAATGTTCAAGTTCAAGGCTCTGGCAAAGTTATTAGTATACTAAGCGATGATAATCAAGGAAGAATTTATTAAGCCACCCATAATAAATTGTTAATGAGCCATAATATCAGGCAAGAGTTTGAATAGTGCCAAGACCTGCGCCTTTAATAGTCACTTTATGACATTATTTTGTACAAAACCAGAAAAAAAATAAAACTAAATATCAATATAACACATTGATTTTTATTTGATAATTTTATTTTTTATTGTTTATGATAAATTTTGTTGCTGTCTAACTAATATTCAATAATAATTGCTCGCTTTTTTTGTAACGTAAGACGATAGTTGGCGCCCAGTCAACTCGGTGAATTGGAGTAAAACATGAGTGATTTATTAGGTATTGCCATATTGATATTATTTGGTGCCTTGTTTGCTATGTCGGAGATTTCCATCGCCGCTGCGCGGAAAATCAAATTAAGAGTTATGGCTGATGAAGGCAATGAAAAGGCCAAAGCTGTTGTTCGCTTGCAAGAGCAGCCCGGAAATTTCTTCGCCATGATCCAAATCGCCCTCAATGCCATCGCTATCCTAGGCGGTATTATTGGTGAACAAACTCTAACGCCTTATACCGCTAAATTAGTGGCGCTGGTGTATACCGGCGCACTGGCAGAACAAATTAGCTTCGTGCTGTCTTTTTTAGCCATTACATCGTTATTTATCTTGTTCGCTGATTTATTGCCGAAACGCATTGCTATGATCATGCCTGAGGCCGTTGCTGTAAAAATCGTTGGTTTGATGAATACAATCACCTACGCGTTAAAGCCATTTGTGATGTTATTTAACAGCATTACGAACCTGATCTTACGTATTTTTAAGGTGCCGACAGTACGTGAAGACGTGGTTACTACCGAAGATATCGTCGCCATGATGGACGCAGGGGCAGAGCACGGCTCGTTGCAACAACAGGAATATCATCTTCTGGGTAATGTGTTCGAACTTGAAGGGCGTACTCTGCCTACTGCGATGACGACACGAGATTCTATCGTTTATTTTGACATTAATGATGACAGCGAAACCATCAGCGCTAAAATCCTAGAACACCCGCATAATAACTTCTTAGTATGTGATGGTCATTTAGAACGCGTTATAGGTTCGGTTGAGTCGAAACAAATATTACGCCAACTGCTTAAGGGCGAATCCGCTCATTTGAAAGACAGTATGATCCAAACTGAACTGTTTTACTTACCGGAAACCTTAACCCTGTCAGAAGCGCTTAACGAGTTTAAAACAGCGCTGCAGCCTTTTGCGATAGTGGTTAACGAATATGGTATGGTCGTTGGTCTAGTGACGTTAAAAGACTTAATGAGTAGTTTTATGGGTAACCTAGTGACGATGCACGGCGAAGAGCAAATTGTTGAACGTGATGCCAACTCTTGGTTAGTTGACGGCGTAACGCCGATAGTCGATTTGATGAAGCTGTTAGAGATAGATATATTTCCCAACGCTAACCAGTATGAAACTCTTGCCGGGTTTTTGATCTATACATTGAAACGTCTACCAAAACGTACTGATTATGTGATCCTCGACGGTTATAAATTTGAAGCCATAGACGTTGATGGTTTCAAAGTCGAGCAGCTTTTAGTTACACGCCTGACAGAGCCTACAGTAATACATACAGGTGACACGAACTGAGCACCCTAAGCTCTCGAAGGATACTTGAATTAAAGTTTACTCAAGTATCCATCACGCAGCAGCAATGTCCTGTGGCACTGCTGCTAAGTAAACAGGCGCATGACGCTATTAAAGCACAGCTTTTCTGCATAATTTTGCCATTAAGTACATAGATTTCACCATCAAAACTGCTCTGAGTCGTCAATCCTTGCCCTGCCAACTCTTTCATGGTTTCTGCGGGGCCAGGTTGGTTGAAATGTCTCAACATACGGGTATGAAGTTGTTGGTTACAATGTTGAGTAACGAAAAAGCTAACTGTTTTTTCTTGTTAATTAGCTTGTATGGTTTTATTGAATTGCTGCAACTTTCCAAACATTTTTCTCTTTTTTCATTAATACAGTTTTAACTGTTCCGTCTGGAAGTTTAGACCTAAAAAATGCCTTAGTTTCTTGTACTAGCTCCTTACTAATATTATCCATACTAGCACGAGCATTTGTTGCCTCATCGGCCAAATTCATCTTAATACAAGTATTAAACATCATTTCTTCATCTGAAATAGATAACAATTTGGTGATTTCAGTTTCTGTAAGTTGACCGTTTGTTTTTTGTTGTTTGTAGTGCTCTTTAGCTACGTCATGCAATTTTTTTAGGTGTGCGCTGTAAGTTAAACTAACCATAAATTTACATGCATAAGTTTCATTAAAAGAAGCATACTCTATTAGTTTATTAGCTCCAGTTACATATGACTCACTTGGCTTCATACCGAGAGTTAACTCCTCATATGAGATATACCTTTCTTCTGCGAGAGATAAAAATGCTATAAAAATAAAAAGCAGAATGGCTAAGTTTTTCATTTTAAGTCGTAATTCCTTGTAAAAAATAACTGAATAGGTGGTAACTTGTCTATTTTCCTCATTACGTGACTTGGGAGGAAATGAGATCTAGCTGCAAATATGTAACTTAGTGCTTTCTTATTTAATATACCCAACTTCAACAAACCAATCATGAGCTTTTTGAATGGCTTCTTTTATTGAGTGGGTGGTCTTAAAGCCAAGTTCTTTTTGTGCTTTAGTGCCATCTAAAAATTGTCCTGAGGACATCACTGCTATGGCCGTATCACTAATTTTAGGTAAATCTGCATTACTATGCTTGTATTTAAAGTACTGAATTTTCGCTATAATTTTTGCAACAAACAAAGGTGTGCTTTTAAGAATTGGGGCTTTACTGACTTTAGCCATTAACGACACTAAATCATCCATAGCGATATTGTTGCCAGTAAATAAATATCTTGCCCCCGGCACACCTTTTTCACAAGCAAGGGTAAGGCCTAAGCCGGCGTCGCCAGCATAAATTAGATTACGGTCGCCTTTTACATAACCCGGTAACGATTGATTCGCTACGCCCACCAGTAATTGCCCCGTAGAAGGGCCATAGTCGTATTCTCCAAAGGTCATTGAAGGAATGCCAATAACGACAGGTAATCCTGCTTTTGCTTTGTTCATTGCTTGCACATCCATGGCCCATTTAGCTTGAATGTAAGGGTTTTTATTAGCAGGTGCCGTTGAGTACTCTAGCGTTTCATTGGCTGGTAAACCTTCAGGATGTTTTTTTAACGCAATAGCAGCGCCCAAATACACTATTTTTTGAAGGTGCTTTTGCTCGCAAGCGTTGTAAAAGCTTTCCATTTTGGCAAGTGAGTTTTTAACTTCCTCTTGCCATGGAATAGGAACCGTTGGATAGGGAGCAGCACAGTTAATTACCGCATCAACATTTGCAAAGGCTTCTCTTAAGGCTTTTTCATCAGATAAATCTGCTATCGCAGAGGTATAAGGTAAGTGTTGGACTTTACTCATATCTGAAGACTCACGATGAACAATGGTTAGCTCATGGCCTCTTGCGACAACGGCTATAGCGGTATGATGTCCAATCATCCCTGTTGCCCCTAATACGGCTATTCTCATTTAACTTCCTTTTATAATATTGAACACCCAAATAATGGGCTACTGTAATTTATATTGCGCTAATATCAATCAAATGGCGCTGAATACGAGTTTTTATAATCAGTAATCATGCCACTCATTTTCTAAAGCGCTACTTAATCAACTCAATTAATTCATGAATAGTTTTAACTGGGGTGATTTTAGCCCCTAAACCTTCCATTGATTTATGATAGTTTCGAAATGGAATAAATATCTCTTGAAAGCCATGTTGGGCGGCTTCTTTTACTCGTGGTACGCCGCTGTCTATTGGGCGCACATCTCCATTTAAACTAAGTTCACCCATAATGCAGGTGGTTCTTGGAATAACAAATTCATTTAAGCTGCTTAGAAGCGCGGTGACTAAGGCAAGATCAATACAGGTTTCTGACTCATCTATTTTTAAGCCGCCAATAATGTTGAAAAAGGTATCGTGATAAATTTTTGTTTTGGTGTGTTTACGCAAAATACCGGTTAACATTTTTATGCGATTCATATTCAAGCCAACACAAACACGTTGTGGAAACTCAGCCTCAGTTTCAGTGGTTAAACACTGAATTTCGAGCAATAAGTTACGGTTACCTTTGCGAATACACGTTATGGCAGAGCCTGGGGATTCAGTGCTTGAGCCCGATAAAAATATCTCACTTGGGTTATCAACACTGAGCATGCCGCGCTCACACATTTTGAAAATACCAACGGTATCAATATCACCAAAGCGGTTTTTATTAGCGCGTAAGGTACGTATTTGGCCGTCGTTAGTGTCAATGTGGAGCAGGGCATCAACAATGTGTACTAAAGTTTGTGGGCCAGCAATTTCGTTGTTTTTATTCACATGGGCAATTAAAAACATAGTAACGTTATTTTGTTTACAGTATTGGGTTAATGCTTGCGCCGCGCCTTTAACTTGTGAAGGTGAGCCTGGGCTACCATTGGCATTGTCGGTAACTACCGCTTGAATGGAGTCAATTACCGCGAACTTGATTTTCTTTTGCTCTAGCTCTTCAATAATCGCTTCAACACTGGTTTCAGATAATAAATATAATTCTTCAGGATTATAATCAAGCTTTAAGCGCTGCACTCTGTTTTTAAACTGCGACAGCGACTCTTCTGCGGTACAGTAAAGCGACGGCATTAATTGTGACATGCGAGCCACTAAATCCGAAAGTAGGGTGGTTTTACCTGCACCCGGATCCCCTGAAATAATATTGACAGAGCCGGTGGTAACGCCGCCACATAATACGCGGTCAAGCTCGCCTATGCCGGTTAACTGCTTTTCAGCCTCGGTGGTTTCAACATCGTTTATTTTCTTTGAACCGCCACCCGTGCCGCCTGCATAACCAGCAGATACCGTACGACTTTTGGTGGCACTTTTACTTTGATTTGGCGAGATTTTCATTTCTGCCAAGGTATTCCATGCGCCGCATCGACACTGACCTTGCCAACGCGGGTAGTTCATGCCGCAATCGGTACAAACGAATTCTATTTTTGCTAACTTTGCCATTTGGCTGCCTATTTCTTAAATTATTTTCTTTCTGATTTAAGGTAGTCAAAATGATGACAATACCATTTATTAATCAATAACGACTTTTTGTATTGCGTGTAAAATTTATTTTTCACTTTGTAATTAATAACTTAAAAGCTTTTTGTTATACTTTTAGGTATTAAGTTTATATTTATTGTTTCTCGGCTTCTATAATAATTTAAAAGGTATGGTTATTGCTTTAAAACAGTTAAATATAAACGAGTTACTTTTCAATATTGTGCACAGCGGGTAGTGAATATTTACTACAAGCCGCATATACTAGCGCAATATTTGATGAGTAGTTTTCTTTATTGTAAAGATATTGAAGTGTAAATGAATAAAGATTTTTCAAAATACCAAAAAATTATTACTGAACTTAGCGGCCAAGTCTTAAATAATGACTTTGAAGCTAGGTTTAATGCTGTCACAAAAGATATTCCTAAAACTGAGCGTTTTCTTTTAAAAATGGAAATAAAGCGTTTAGCTACACCTTGTAGTCGTTTGATTGATTTAAGAGGCTATGTTGATGGAGAGTGCAAATCCTTTGAGCATGAAGGCAGAGTTCACTACCTAGACAGTTTGGCTATTTCGGTGTTTACCTCCGCATTTTCTCGCTACGGTGCTTATACTTTAGGCGTCTACGAAGAAGTTATGAATACAGAGAATAACTTTCGAGTTATCTATCAAAAAGAAAAAACGAATACGGCAAAAAGCCAACCTGCCGATAATAATAAGATATTTGAAAAGTCGCAATTTCCAGCCAAATTTCATCGTTTTGGCGCATATCATGATCGTAATGAAGAACGAATGAATTTTGTTATTTCGATTAAGGTCATGCTAGATACAACAAACGAATTTAAATGCTCAACCTCGGATATGAGTGTACATGGCTGTAAGTTCAGAATTAACGACTCTAGCGCCATCGAAATAGGGCAAAAAATTACGCTGCGTTTTATCGGCTTAGAAGAACAACATCAACTTACTGAAGACAGCGAATTTCTCTACGAAGTTAAAAATGTAACTGTTTTAGATAATATGCAGCTCGTTGGCGTGCAAAGAATTATCGAAGATAGAACAGAGTCAGAAAACTTTACAAAATATTTAATGAGTTTTATTCGAACGAATAAGCGTCGTTATAAAATTAATTTAGACAATACCATTCGGGCTTTGCAAACACGTAGTTTTGAACAGTTTGTTTTACCAAAGTCAAATGAACTACCTGTTTTTATAGAAAAGAATGTAAATGTATTATCGCCAAAATATGCACTTACTTGTAATAACAATCAAAATTTATATCAGTATTGGCAAGACGAAAAACGCTACTCAACACTTTACTGCTTACTTTCTCCTGAGCGCATCGTGAGACTAAAAAAATTAGCCTTGAGAAAAAAATCTTTATTGGTTTTTAGCTTTATTCATCGTAGCCAAGGTAAGTTTTATTTTTATACCGCTGATGAGTTACAACTGAGTGAAGACCCAGAGTTTATGTTGCAATTTTTAGGTTTTGCGGCAAATAAAGAAAACTTTTTAGTTACCCAGTTAAATTTAGTCGATATAGCGCCTGACCGTGCAGAGTCACATTTTACTTTAGCCAATAGCACCACTAAACAAAACGAATACTTAAATGCTCCCATACCTGAAGACATTAGCGCCTTAATAAGCCAAACACCTTATATGGTTGTTGTAAAAGATGTAACGCATGCCGACAGCACTATAGCTTATCAGTCGCTCTCTTATGAAGGCGTTAATACGGTAAAACTAAAAAGGTTTGGACATAAACGTTTAAGTAAACCTTTTAGTGTTGATGAAGTGGGTATTAATTATAGAAATAAACGACAAGAGTTGCGTTTTACTTATAAAACCCCTGCTAATGTAAACATAAATGGTGTTACTTCAAAGGGCGTTTCAATCAACTTTTCTACTTCTGGTTTAAAAGTTGAATTAGAACAAAGTACAAGTTTAATTGTTGGTGATATTGTTTATTTAGCACTTCCTAAGTTGCAAAAAATAACCTCAAGCTTTGATTTAAGCGCTTTGCCTTATGAAGTCATGCGGATTAATCGCGCTAAAACTACTGTTAATTTACGTGTTTTTGTTGAAAAACATCAGCATATTGGCCGTAAGTTTTTTAAAGCTCTAATTGATAAGAACCGTGATAAATTAACCTCAGATGAGTATGTAATGGCCAGCCCAGGCTTAGCTAAAGCATTAAGAAATATTTACAGTGCAAGCTCTACTATTCCGGCCTTGGTAATACAAACAAGTGGTAGTCGTTATAAAACAGAAGTTATTGCTAGTGGCGACTCTAGTAGTAAATTTATGGCTGAAATGGCGCAATTGAGCGAACGTAAATCTCATTATAATTTATACCCTATATTGGGTCATGCCGGGTTTATGGCGAGTTTGACCGCTAAACTCAAAAAAATGCAACAAAGTGAAACTGCCAGTAATGAAATACTTTATATTGCGATAGACCCAAGTATTGAACTGGTAGAAAAAGCCGTAAAAATAAAACTCTCGACTGAACTTAATACCGAAGCGTTAAAACAAAGGTTTATTCATCAAGCATTGAAAAGCGGACAATTCTTTTGCGTGATGGTAAAACTTTCGCGCGCAGCGGAGCCTGATATGAGTCACCTTCACCCTGAGCTTAATTATATTAGTGGTTATGCCATTCACCGTGGTAAACAGATAGAGCAAGAAATATGGAGTGTTGCAGGCATAGCGCAAATTTTCGATATAACTCAAGAAGTGGTTTTTCGTTATAGGTTAATGCGATAACAATTAAGGGTGTTGTAATTAATGCGAGGGTAAGTTTATATTACGGCCTTTTACCTTAAAGTACATATAATGCAGTAATGACTTTCATTAAAATTGGCCGCTAGTTTTAACCGTTAATTTTTAGGGCTTATACCAATTGAAATAAATAATCGATCATTTTAGGCGGTTTAAATCGTCAATAATTTATTACATTTGATATTAGTTTTTAGCATTTATTTTCAAAAGCTTATAAGAGTTTATTCACATATAGAAAATATAAACTTATAATGTAGCCTCGATAGTAAGCAGAGTTTTTTATGATCAAAGCAATTTCACGAGTTTTATTTACAGCGTTTATGCTTATTGCCTTTGTTGGTCAAGCAATTGCTTTTAATAGCGCTATGTCTTGTGAAACATCAGAAAATACTACTTCTGCATCTGCTCATACAAATAGTGCACAAGCGCAACATAAAAGCTCAGCGGCATCAGACTCAAAAAGCTCAGAAGATTGCTGTGGAATTGACTGTTGTGATCTCGATTGTAACTGCATTGCTAATGCGTGTTCATCATTCATGTATGTTGAAACTGAAGGTTATGCGGCTAAAAATTTTTCATTAAATGAAGCGGTTAGGTTACCACTGGCAAACCAGCCAAAAACCATGACGAGTTTACTTTATCGCCCCCCCATTTTTACCTCGTAAATACTTATCCTACTAGCTATATAACAGCTATATACAACTTAAAAAAACAGTAAGTTAATTCACAGTATTGTGCTGATTAACTGCTAAGTATTACCTGAGGTTAACATGTTTGAAAAGTCATTAATTACACCCGCAGCATTACTGTTAATACCTGCTTTTGCCTGCGCAGATGAAAAAAACAATGAACATAAGCATGAGCATAAAACTGAGCAAACTAGTGCTCATAACAATGTTCAGAATAAAGAACACGACCAGCATGATAAAGCTGAACATCATGATCATCATGATGCGCCAATTGAAAGAATCCAAGTCAGTGCTTCTCGTTTGGGGCGTATTGTTACTGAGTCGGCAACACGCACTGAAATTATTAGCGGTGAAGAAATACAAGAAAAAGCCCTTATGCGCCCAGGCAATATTTCTATGTTAGTCGCTGAAACAGGTGGTGTAAGAGTACAAAACACTTCGCCAGCTTTAGGTAGCGCTAATATTCGATTGCAAGGTTTGTTTGGTCGTTACACACAACTATTAAGTGACGGTTTACCTTTATATGGTGGCCAAACGGCTTCAATTGGTTTGTTACAAATTCCACCCACAGACCTTGCCAATGTTGAAATAATTAAAGGCTCTGCTTCTTCTCTTTATGGCGGCTCAGCACTTGGCGGGGTAATTAACTTAATATCGAGAACGCCTTCGAATGAATATGAAGGTGAGGTATTGGTCAATGCTACTTCAAAAAATGGCCAAGATATTACCTCGTATTTTGCATCACCATTAACTGATAGTTTAAGCGCATCAGTAACTACCGGAATTCATCACCAAGAAGAGCAAGATTTCGATGACGATGGCTGGATTGATTTAGCTGGGTATGAACGAGGCAGTATTCGCCCTCGGCTTTATTGGCAAAACGACAGTGGTGCAAACTTATACTTAACCTTAGGTGTAATGAAAGAGCAAAGAGATGGTGGTACTTTAGATGGTGTTGAGCTAAGCGATGGCAATGAATTTCCGCTGACTCAGAACACGCTAAGAACCGATATTGGTTTTATTTATGACCAACCTCTGGGCGAGGTATTAAATTTAAATTGGCGTGGCTCAGCAATGAATCAAGACCACGAGCATCAGTATGGTGCTGTGCTCGAAGATGATAGTCACGAAAGCTACTTAATTGAGACTAGTTTATCGGGGTATTCAGACAAAACAGCATGGTTGGTCGGCTTGGCGTTACAATCTGAAAAGTTCGCTTCTGATACCTTTGCTGAATTTGATTATTCTTATCAAGTACCAGGTTTGTTTTCGCAACTCGATTATGAAGCAAGTGATGTTGTTTCAATGTCATTCAGTGCTCGTACTGACTGGCACAGTGAATATGGCACACAAGTAAGTCCGCGTATTTCAGTGTTATATAGCCCCGAAAACTGGACGTTTAGAGGCGCATACGGGCAGGGCTTTTTCGCGCCTAGCCCATTTATTGAAGATCTTGATGAAACCGGATTATCGCGCCTCGAATCACTAGAAAAACTTGAAGAGGAGCAAGCATCTACAGCTTCTTTAGATATTAGTTATGTGATGGATGGTTTAGAAACTAGCCTGACATTATTTTCTTCAACAATTGATAATGTTACAGAGTTAGAAGTTATTGACGCCGCGGAGCAAGTTTCTGGTAAACAAGTTCGTATTGTTAATGCTATTGGTGAAAGTGAAATAAGCGGTGCTGAAGTATTGCTGCGTTATCGCTGGCGAGATATTAAGTTTACTGGCAGTTATTTATATACCGATGCGACGAAAGAAAGTAACGAAGGTTTTAATCGAGTACCTTTAGCATTAACACCTCAACACTCGGCAGGCCTAGTGGTTATGTGGGAAGAACACGGCAGTCATTTGCTAGGCTTTGAAGCCTACTATACCGGCACACAACAGCTTGAAAACAACCCATATCGTGAGCGAAGCGAAGCTTATTGGCATTTAGGTTTGTTAGGTCAAATAACGGTGGGTAAAGTTAGCTTCTTTGTTAATGCTGAAAACCTGCTTAATGTGCGACAAACTAAAGAAGATTCTTTGTTGTTACCTGAACAAGCACCTAGCGGCAGATGGACAACTGATATTTGGTCAAGAAATGATGGCTTTACCGTTAACGCAGGCTTTCGGTTTCAATTTGGTGATTAACCCGTTAACTGTTTAGTTAAGAGTTGAAATAAGACTATAGCTATTGCAGCGTTGGTTAACAAGTTAGGCTAAAATGTTAAAGCAAGGCTCTGTGCATTTTAGCTTATAACCTAAAACCTAAAACTTAATGAGTAGCTACAATAAGTGGCTACTGCTGTTTTCTTATTTATATGCCTTACTTAAGCCAATGTAATAAACAGTCTAAACCTGATTTAGTAATACAAGCGTCTGCTTGAGCGAGCACTAATGGTTTTGCATGAAAGGCGACACCTAAATGTGCTGCTGCCATCATCACTAAATCGTTAGCGCCATCGCCCATGGCAACAGTTTGCGTTGGCGCAATGTTAAACTCGCTAGTGAGTTGCACTAAGGTATCTGCTTTAGCTTGTGCGTCAATTACATTGCCTAAAACTTTACCGGTTAGTTTGTTGTCTTTTATTTCCAACACGTTAGCTACAGCGGCATCAAGTGATAGCATGTTTTTTAAATGATCGGCAAAATAGGTAAAGCCACCTGAAGCAATAGCAACACGCCATTGATGTTGTTTTAATGCAGTAACTAAAGTCTCTAAACCTTCCATAAGCGGAATGTTATCTGCAACTTGCGCTAAAATATCTTCTGATGAGTTTTGCAATTTCCCCACCCGTTGATGCAAACTTTGGCTAAAATCTAATTCGCCTTGCATGGCGAGTTCAGTTACCGCAGCAACTTCTTCACCAACACCCGCTAGCGCAGCTATTTCATCGATGCACTCAATTTTAATGGTGGTTGAATCCATATCCATCACTAACAAACCGGGTGTAGAAAGTGTTGGTGCGTTTATTAATAATGCTGCTTCAATTTTTGCTGCAATATTAAAAGCAGATAAACGGTTTCTCGCCTGTTTTATGTCATTGGTTTTTACACTAAAGCGATAGCTTGTGGCGTTATTTCGTTGATTAATTGCGTGCAAACTATTTAAGCTTATTTCACACTCGTTAAGTAAATTAACTAAGTTGACTAGGCTTATATCATTAAAAACAACCAATTCAATTAATTCTGATAAGTTACTGTCTGCTGTTATTTCATTTGCATCATTTAAGATAAAAGCTTGCTGTGCTTGATCAAACTCAATTGCCATTTCGTTACTGACTGAGTCAGCAGGTAACCATTGTGCTAAGTTTAAGTGTTGGATATCGTTCAAAGGAATAATTTTTTGTTGCATTGTCACGGAAATACCTTATTTGAAAAACACGCTTTTAAACGATTATCCTAGTATAAAATGTTTAAATTTAGTTCTATACTGTCATTATAAAAATGTAGGAAAAAATTCGTTTGATGAAGCAAATAGAACAGCCTTTATACCCTAAATTATCGTCGATTTATAATAAAATATTGCAATTAGCTATAGCGATTTTGTTGATTGTGTTGGTGATGGACTTTTGGGTTAGCAGTCGTGACACACAACAAATGCACATTCAAGCTCATGCCAATAAAATTGGTAAGCTTTATTTAGCACAAGCCGCAACAAGCGCAATGCCATATTTAGCGCAAAAACCTAATGAATTACAACAATATGCCGACTCTTTAATGCAACAACCTTTAGTTAAAAGTGTGCACATTTATGATACTACAGGTCAAGCTATGGCGAGTTCAGAGCAGGCAGAATCAATTAATGATTTATTTGGTATTAGCCTTAGGAAAATAAACAAAACTGACGATATATTCCCATTTGTTCAAGAGCTTAGAAGTGACCAGTTATACGGTTACATTAGGTTATCGCTGCATCGTTCATTGTTAGCCGATGATCTGGCCGAAAATAGCCGTTCACAATTCGACATTATGCGAATACTTATGATAGTGGCAGGTGTTATAGGGTTTCTCTTAACTCGTGGTTTAAATCGTTTTAGTCGACAAGGTTACAGACCTCCAACGAAGTAATATTCGTTAAGCTAGTGACTCCTACCTCAGCCCTTATGTACTCCCTAAAGAATATCTTAGGGATTTACTATTAATAACCTATGATTTATTAAGCTTAGGGAAAATGGCGGTTATATTCTCTTGCAGTGCATAGGCAAGTTCTTCAGGAGTTTCGGTGCGAATATTCGCTAAAGCTTGAAAAACATTAATCACTTGTAACGGCGAGTTATCTTGGCCCTGAAAACCGTATAATGGCATGGAGGGAGCGTCGGTTTCTAACACTAAACTCGTTAGCGGTAATCGCTTAATTGCCTTTATGGTTTTTTCTGCTCTGGGGTAGGTAATAGTGCCGCCAATACCTAATTTAAAGCCTAAATCAATGTACTGGCAAGCTTGCTGATAACTGCCCGAGAACGCATGAACAATGCCTCCTTGAGTTAGTTTTTTTGCTCTAAGAATGCGGGTTATATCTTGATGTGTTCTCCGGTGATGAACAATGATGGGTAATTTGAATTTTTTTGCTATATCAATTTGTTGTTCAAACACTTGAATTTGTAATGATAAATTATTTTGCTCTTTATCAATAACGCCATCAAGGCCTGCTTCACCAATTGCTACAATATCGTTGATATTGCCTTGTACTAAGTGTGCTAAATCATCCAAACTGTTTGCTGTTAAATCATTAAGAAACCAAGGATGAATGCCCAAGCAGGGGGACAAGGTTAATTGTTGTGTGCTGTGTTGATTTGCTAATGTAAGCACTTTTTGCCAGTTTTTAGGACCAATACTGGGGATTATTATGTTGTTAATATTGGCTTGCTGGCATTGCTTTAGTAGCTTGGGAAAATTGGCATTAAATTGTTCAAAGTCAAGATGACAATGACTGTCGGTAAAGCGTAAAGAGTTTGTCATGTTAATTACCTTGGTTACTTTAGTATGCCACTATTAGATTAAATAACCTTAACTCTGGATAAGCAGCAATTGTTCAATGCTCCCTTTTACCCCATTATCTGCGTTAAAACGTCGATAAATAACTCGCTATTCATAAACGTTTTGCCTTGAAAATGCCATTAAGTGAAGCATTGATGGTGTCTATTTGTGCAGTTCACCTTGCTATAGTATTTACTTTACCGCCTAAGCTTTTCAGTCACTTGAGTATCAAGCACTCATTATCCAGAGTTCAGGTTAAATTAGTTTTTTTGCCCGCAGCGTAAGCGCATCAATAACACTAGCGAGTTTATAATGGTTTATAAAGGCTTCATCTGGTGTTTGTTGATGAACAAGTACATTGGCAAGGTAAACAGCTTGCGCCACGCCAAAGGTTTTGTGTAATAGCTTTTCTGGTCGGTGATGCAAAATAGTGGCTTCAATAATTTGATATGAAAACCCCCACATGTGCAGTAAATAACCACCTACATGGCAGTGATCACTAGCAAATATTTTATTTTCTAATTCGATGTTGTTTTCTTGGTTAATACGATGAGTGAAAAATGATGCCGTTAATCTTTCATTTATCTCAAACAGTACAACCTTGCCAATGTCGTGCAATAAACCAGCAATCATGGTGTCTTGTTTTAATTGCGGTTTTACCATCGAAGCCGCTAATTTTGCCGTAGCTAAACAATGCATTTGCTCGTCTTGAAGCGAAAAACCTTTAATTTTTGGTGTATAAGAGAAGAGCTCTGAGGTCATCACGATACAGCACAGAGTATCAATGCCCATTTTTGTTATCGCCTCAGTAATATTCAGCATAGGTTTTGCGCCAGTTGGAAAGGCATTATTCGAAAACTGTAATACTTTGGCGGTTAGCGCAGGGTCTTGTTGAATAATTTGGGCAATTTTTTGTGAGTCAGTATTATTCTCTTTTAAAACCGCATTAAGTTGCATGTAAACTTTAGGTGGGCTAGGTAACGTTTTAGTATTAGCAACGGTTTTAACAATAATATCTTTAGTGATTGCTTTATTGTTATTCGCTAAATTGGCAATAGTGCTAATAATTGTTTTACATTCTATTGGCTGAGCGAAACGATAATGCGCACTGGTATTGGCTTGTTGTTCATTATCGTTAATTAAAATCCGAACAATCGTTGGGAATTTTTTCGCGATCATGTCAAGTATCGTATCGCCATCGTTTTTTTCTACGATGGCGGCACATATTACGACATTAAAATTGTATTTTGAAAGGGCTGAAATCGCTGAATTTAAACCGTTTACATGAGCAAGTTTAGCTCGAGATCTAACGAATTCTTGTTTAAGTTCGAGCAGTTGGTTCTCGTTGTTATCAATGAGTAATATTTTCATCTACAGCTTATATTTCCGTGAAATTTACATACGTTCCATTACGTCGATACCTAAAATATCTAAACCTTGTTTAAGGGTGTTCGCAATGATGTAACTCAGTGCTAATCGTGATTGTTTAACCTCAAGTGCAATATCATCTTTTAATATCGGGCAAGCTTCGTAAAAACTCATGTACAGACTGGCAAGTTCATACAAGTAATTACAAAGTAAGTTAGGAGTACATTCGCTAATAACCGAGTCGATAACATTCTCTAATTGTAATAGTTTTAGTGCTAAAGCCTTTTCTTGTGGTTCGTTAATATCAATAGCAGGGATATTATCTGCAATAGCAAAACTTGCTTTGGTGAAAATGCTTTGAATACGAGAATAAGCATATTGTAAGTAAGGCGCTGTAGCACCTTCAAAGCTCAGCATGGTTTTCCAGTTGAAAATATAATCGCTGGTGCGGTTTTTCGATAAATCAGCAAACTTAACTGCGCCAATACCTACTTTTTCAGCAATTTCAGTTAAATGAGCTTCTGAATAATCTGGATTTTTTTCTGCGATTACCGCTTTGGCTCTAACTACAGCTTCATCAAGTAATTCAGCCAGTTTAATGGTGCCACCAGTACGGGTTTTAAATGGCTTGCCATCGTCTCCCATCATCATACCAAATGGGCAATGGTCGTAACCTACATGTTCAGGTAAGAAACCTGCTTTGCGGGCAACAATTTCGACTTGTTTAAAGTGTAGAGCTTGGCGAGCATCAGTAAAAATAATAATACGGTCTGCTTTTAATTCACCAACACGGTAACGACAGGCTGAAAGGTCGGTTGTGGCATATAAATAACCGCCACCTGATTTTTGTACGATAAATACCGAAGGGTCGCCGTCTTTATTCGCCATTTCATTGATGAAAACAACTTTAGCACCTTGATCTTCTACCGCTATTTTTTGTGCCATTAATTCATCAATAACATTTGATAAGTCATCGTTGTAAGCACTTTCACCCATAATGTCTTTACGCGCTAACGTAACATTAAGTTTTTTGTAAATGTCTTCACTGTGAGCAATAGAGATGTCGATAAATTGTTGCCAAAGTACCGCACATTGCGCTTCACCACTTTGCAGTTTTACTACGTAGTCGCGGGCACGGTCAGCAAAACCTTCTTCGTCGTCGAAACGAACTTTTGCTTCACGGTAAAAGTTTTCTAAATCAGCTAGCGCTGTTTCAGCAACTTCATTTGACGCTAATTTATCACTTAAGTGCGCAAGCAACATACCAAACTGTGTGCCCCAATCACCCATGTGATTTTGACGAATAACATGTTCACCACGAAACTCAAGTGCACGAACAACTGCATCGCCAATAATGGTTGAGCGTAAATGACCAACGTGCATTTCTTTAGCTAAGTTAGGCGCTGAATAATCAACAACCACATTTTGTGGCACTTCTGCTTGGCTAACACCTAAGTTTGCATCGGTTGATATATTATTTAACTGCTCAGCTAACCAATCTTTGGCTAAATGAATATTAATAAAGCCAGGGCCTGCTAATTCAACTTTTTCAGCAATACCTGTTAAATCAAGCGCTTCAACAACCTTTGTTGCTAACTCACGCGGATTAGTTTTTAATTTTTTAGCCGCACCCATAACACCGTTAGCTTGGTAGTCACCAAAATTTGCACGGTTAGATAAACTTATTGCAGGGTTTGTGCCTTCAGGTAAACCTGCTGCTGTCATTGCTGCACTAACTTTTTCACTTAGGATGTTACTAATATTCATTTTATTTAACTCTTATTCAATTTAGGTTCAAGTTAGTGGTGTTAACTTGAATGAATAAGCCTAATGATAGGCATTAGGCTTATAGGTAAATTACGTGATTGACTTTGTTTTGTCATCAGTTACTTATCGTTAAGTTTGGCATCAGACATTATTCACTGATGCTTAACTTAATATGCAGCAAATTAGTGCTCACGTGTTTTGTGAAACACAATATCCGGATGACGTTCCTGCGCTAGGCTTAAGTTCACCATAGTTGGCGCGATGTAAGTTAAGTTATCGCCGCCATCAAGAGCAAGGTTGTCATAAGCTTTCTTTTGAAATTGCTCTAATGTGCGTTCATCATCACATTTACACCAACGTGCGGTTGCTACGCTAATAGGTTCGTAAATTGCGTCTACTTTGTATTCGGTTTTTAAGCGTTGTACTACAACCTCAAACTGCAATACACCAACCGCACCAACGATCATGTCGTTAGAATTGAATGGTCTAAATACTTGTACTGCACCTTCTTCAGATAACTGAATTAAGCCTTTTTGCAATTGCTTAGCTTTTAAAGGATCGCGTAAACGAATACGGCGGAACATTTCAGGCGCAAAGTTTGGAATACCACTGAATTTCATATCTTCACCAGCGGTAAAGGTATCACCAATTTGAATGCTACCGTGGTTATGTAAACCAATAATATCGCCAGCGTATGCTTGCTCTACGTTAGAGCGATCACCAGCCATAAAAGTTACCGCATCAGCAATTTTTACGTCTTTGCCAATACGTACTTGTTTCATTTTCATGCCTTTTTCATACTTGCCTGAACAAATACGCATAAAGGCAATACGGTCACGATGTTTCGGGTCCATGTTGGCTTGAATTTTAAAAACAAAACCAGAAAACTTTTCTTCTTCGGCATTTACAGTGCGAGTAGAGGTTTCACGAGGTAATGGTTTAGGTGCCCATTGTGTTAAACCGTCAAGCATATGGTCAACACCAAAGTTACCTAATGCGGTACCAAAAAATACTGGCGTTAGTTCACCTTTTAAGAATTCTTCTTGATTAAATTCATGTGAAGCTCCAACAACAAGCTCTAACTCTTCACGTAAATCTTCAGCATAGTTACCAATAACTTTATCAAGCTCAGGGTTATCAATACCTTTAATAACGCGCTTTTCTTGAATTGTGTGGCCTTGACCTGTTTGATATAAAAATATCTCATCAGTTAACAGGTTATAAACGCCTTTAAACTCTTTACCCATGCCAATTGGCCAAGTAATAGGGGCGCACTTAATCTTTAGTACGTCTTCAACTTCATCCATGACTTCCATTGGGTCGCGCACGTCGCGGTCCATTTTGTTCATGAAGGTAATAATAGGGGTATCACGCAGGCGCGTAACTTCCATTAATTTAATGGTTCGGGCTTCAACACCTTTTGCTACATCGATAACCATTAAACAAGAGTCAACAGCGGTTAGCGTTCGGTAAGTATCTTCCGAGAAGTCTTCATGGCCTGGAGTATCAAGCAAGTTTACCAAACAGTCATTATACGGAAACTGCATAACCGAGGTAGTAATTGAAATACCACGGTCTTTTTCCATTTCCATCCAGTCAGATTTTGCATGTTGGCCAGATTTTTTACCTTTTACGGTACCGGCTTTTTGTAACGCTTGACCGAAAAGTAAAACTTTTTCAGTGATCGTTGTTTTACCCGCATCGGGATGACTAATAATAGCGAAGGTGCGTCGTAGGTCGACTTCCTGCTGTTGTACAGACATGCAAATTACCTGTTTAAAGTGGATGAAAAATTAGCTTAAATTTGAGCGCGCAACATTATAGCGAAAACGAGTGCGAAGGGCAGTAACAATATCGAGCAAACTAAATTTATTTTTAAATTACGGGCTGATTACACGCTAATTATTGTAAAAATATCACTTTGTTAGTCTCAGGTAAGTCAAAGTTGAGCTAGTTTTAGATAAATTTATGTCCGAGTTTATGTCCGAGTTTATGCCTGAGTTTATGCCTGAGTTTAGGTTTGAGTTTCTGTCTGATTTTACCTTAGATGTAGAGCTAATATGCTTAATTAAGTTTGTAATAAGTAATATTAAGTTGGATGTTATTATTTGTAATACTTTTATTTATCAATTGCTTGGGTCTTTATTTTCTGGGTGGCTGTACGTTTGAAAAAGGCGTATGTTTTATATGAAAACTACGCCTTGTCTTGATATTAAGTGCTGTGATTTAAATAACTTTGGCAGATGTTTTAGTTGCTGTAACAGCCAAGTAAGTCAAACCAATAATACCTGTTAATGCAAAGGCCGATAAAATAAATGGGTCAATCAGCAAGTTATCTTTAAATTCAAAGGTACCTGCTGATATTTTTTTCCAGCCCATAAAGTGCTGATTAGCGGCCACTGTTGCGCCAAAAAAACCAATCACTAAAGCAAAATATTTGCCTACCCAATGTGTAACCGCGGGCGTTATTAATAATAAACCTAAAAGGCCAATTACTGAGCGCTGAACTCTACAATAGGGGCAGACATAAACGATGCCCGATAGGTCTGTGCTCCACGCAGCTATTGAAATAACAATAGCTATTAAACCGACTATTTTAATATGTGTAGAGTAGGTGGTTAAGTTTAAAATGTTCATGGGTATTGCTTTCCTACGTTAATTTTTTTTGAATTATGCTAACACAAGGGCGGTTAAAAACATGCCAAGGCCAAATATGGTGTGTCCGACAAAGCTTTTAATGCGCGTTACAGTCGGGTTAGGTGTTTTTGCACCGGCCATACCTGCGCCCATGCCTGGCATCATTATAAAAAAGGGGGCAACTATGCCAAACCACGAAACAAGCAATGTAGGTAGTATGGTTGGAAAATCAAGCCATTGGGTGTTAACACACACCATTAATATTAAGCCATACACTATGCCTATTAGGTAATGTACAACCCAACCAATACCAAGCTCACCAGCTATTTTTTCGGCTTTAGTTAGCGCAGGCTGATAAAATTGCCCCGACTTCATATGGCCTACCCAGCGACCGACTAATCGCCAATTTGTGGCGGGTAAAGCAAAAAACTTAGTGAGTAAGCACGCGTAAATATCTAACACTATTGTGCCCCCTATACCTATTAATATAAAAGTATAGATAGAGTCGTTGATCATGTGTTGTGTCTCCCGACGATAGGTAAATTGGTAGGCGTTTTACAGCTATGTATACATGTTACAAATAGCGAAGCGCGTAGACTTGCCTATGTAATGTGATAATATTACCAAAACACCATTATGAACACTAATGGTGAAAGCTGGATTTGGAATGAATTTAAATCATAATGCTTGAGCGTAATCATCTACACATTATTAAAGAGGTTAATCGCCTTAAAAGCGTGACCGCCGCGGCCGAAAGTTTACACCTAAGCCAGTCGGCTGTTAGCCATACTATTGCTAAATTAGAGCGCCGCTTTGGCGTTAAACTGTGGCACCGTAAAGGCAATACACTGGTGTATTCTCAGGCGGGGCTTTATTTACTTTCGCTTGCTGAAAAAATGCTGGTTGAATTTGAATATGCCGAGCGAGTATTGCAAGAGTTTGCCCAAGGCCGCCGAGGAATAATGCGCATAGGAATGGAGTGCCACCCGTGTGAGCAATGGCTAATGGGTAAAATTCAGCAGTTTTTAAAAGCATGGCCAGAGGTAGACGTAGAAATAAAAAGCGCCTTTAGGTTTGATGGCGTTGCAGCGCTAAAAGCCAACGAAATAGATGTGCTAATAACCCCCGACCCCTTAAATACAGACGGTTTACACTTTAGGTCGGTGTTTAACTACAATTTATGTATTGTAGTGAGCGAGCAAAACCCGCTTTACAATAAAGCGTTTGTTACAGCACAAGATCTCGAGAACGAAATACTGTATACCGTGCCCGTAGGTTACAACCGATTAGATGTATATACCCGATTTTTAGACCCCGCTAACGTGCAACCTAAACGCAGAGTACCGATAGAAACCACCGAAATGATGTTGCAACTAGTGTCGGCTAATCGCGGCGTGGCAGTGTTACCCGAGTGGCTAGTGTCATCACACGAAAGCCGTTTAGGCATAAAAGGCATCAGCATAGGTAATAAAGGGCTGCAGAAAAGTGTTAATGTAGGCGTGCGCGAGGACGACTTACAGCTTGATTATGTAAAAGGCTTTATCGCATCAACGCGTTCGAATGTGTAAATGGCTTTACTGTTAATCATTGCGAGGTGAAAGCGTAGTAATAATGGAGTAAGTATTAACTTTAGTTGTAAGTTCGGAGCGAGTGTAGATAAAAAAGGGGATTATTGATTATCATTAATCCCTTTCTGCTGGTTAATGATCACGAAATAATTAGCTGTTGTTTTTAGCTGCACCAGGTATCGAATTCGACGGATAAGTAATCCTCGTAGGCTCTTATCCGTCTGAAAGTCTAAAAATACCACTCTACAGCTAGTTGCATGTGGTCATCGTTTTTAACAAAATATAACGCGTCAGTTGTTTTTGTACTTTGAAATAAACGCAGGTCTAAACTCACCTTTACACTTTCACCAAAACGGCGGTTAGCCTCTACAATAAAGCTAAATGCATTGTGGTGTAGATCAGCACCTAATCCCATTAAAAACTCACTACTTTGTACATCATTAAATGCAATACGACTACCAAAAAACACATCGTCTTGTATATTAGCACCTGGCTCGTTAACGCTGCCTTCACCACGAGAGTCCCAACCATATTCAACTAACAGGCCTAGATCAGCATTAGTATCAAACACGCCAACATAAGTGTATTCAAAGCCACCTTGTAATGCCCAAAAATCATCATCATCGGTTGTGCGGAAAATAGTTTCGAATTTCCATAACCAATCATCAATTGTTGCTTGAACATCGAGACCAAATTGATCCATTTGGTTATAATATTGCTTAAGCTCTACTTTATTACCTACCGTAACCGGAGTAAGAATTGGGTCTCGATTAGTACCATGGAACCAATGAACACCAAAATCAAAAACATCAACGCTATGCGACCAACGTACAGCAGCATCAAGATGCTTATCTTCAGCAGAAGATTGATAAGTGACGTTTCTGTCACTTACAACAGGTCCACGCAAACGCCCATTACTACCCGAAAATGTTCTTTCTCTAAAGCCTGGCAATAAATATAAGTCGACAATTCCCCATTCTTTTACAAGCGATAAATTAACCATAAGTTGTCCAAGTTTATCTTCGCCGTCGAAATCTTCAACATTATCTGTTTGATTGATAACATCGACTAAATGTTGAAACTCTGTTACGCCCCAAAACTCTTTACGAATACCCGCTCTTAATTCCCAGTTATCACCAGCATGTATATAAGAAAATTCACGAATATCGCCATGGCTACGTTCATCATCACGTTCATCTTGGCGATAGAAAGGCTTGAATAACACACTATCATCACCGTTATTCCAGCTCCAATAAAGTTCAGGCTCAACTAATACTGATATTTGTGTGTGTTCTAGTTGCTCTGGACTGTTACCTTTTTCAGAAAAAACTCGTTGCCCAACGCCTATTCTCCCTGAAAGCTCAAATTCAGCGGCGTTTGTTACCTGAGGTAACAAAACGCCATTGAGCGCGAGTATGCCAGACAATAATAACTGTTTATTGTTGATGCTCACGCTTATCTCTACCTTGCTCGTTTTAATGTGTTTGTATTAAAGTCACCGTCAACTAAACCTGTTTTGAAAGCGTAATTACTCCACTTAAGTTCAGTACTTTTACCGCTTTGATGATTAGTCATTAAACCACTCGCCGGGCGCCAATACTTATCTAAGTACTGCTTGAAGTCTGTGTATGATAGTGTTTTTAATAAGGCGTTTTTTCGATCATAAAAATCAACCTTTTGTACGCGATACTCGGCTTTATCAATCCATACAATACGACGTGTATAACCTGAATTTTCATCGACTGGAAATTGCTCAACCATAAAACTATCAAGACCATTAATTTTTTCATCGCCTAAGTAGTTATAACGGTATTTATCAACTTCAAATGAACTTAAATCTTCAAATGAAAACTCAGAGCCCATAAAAGGACCTGACTTATTACGAGATGAAATACGCTTAACGCGCTTTAATGAAGGTAAGTACAACCATTGGTCATCATTTCCAACAACATGAGAAAAACTCAAAAATGACGTTCCTTTTACATCCCTAGGTTTATTAAAAACGGTTAAACTTTTATCTCCATCATCTAACAACTCAAGGGTTTTATTTTTAATTTCACGGATACTTTCTTGACCCTGTTTATTACGCAGTATCATTAACATATCTGAAGTACTATCTGTCCAACCGGTATCACGTAGCTTAGCTTCTTGTGAAATCTCAAGCCCCAAACGTTGTGCTTCTTCTTTTGAAAGTGGTGCTGCGTTAATATTAAATGTGCAAAGTAATAAAGTGGTAATTGCAACCGCTTTCGTCGTAAATAATTTTTGTAACATATTAATTTCTCCAGTAAATTTTTTTAAATCAAATACCATTAAGCATTAGATTCTTGAGAGGGTAATTGCACTTCTTTAACTTGGCTTTTGCGTTCAAGTAACATAAGAAGCGGGGGTAAAAATAAGAAATCAACCACAAGCGCAATGAAAATAGTAATTGCAGTGAGCAGCCCCATATCGGCATTCAAACTAAAAGTTGATTGTGCCAGCACACTAAAGCCAACCACTAAAACTAAAGTAGTTGTCCACAACGCTGTTCCAACATGTTCAAATGCGTAGCGTACAGCCGCTTTAGGATCGGCTTTCTTTTCTCGACGTGCATGTAAGTATTTACTTAAAAAGTGAACCGTATCATCGACTACAATGCCAAGTGTCATGCCCACAACAACCGAGATACTCAAACCAACTTGTCCAACAAGTAGCCCCCAAGTACCAAATGCCACACCAGCAGGAATAAGGTTAGGTAGTAAGCTGATTAAACCATAACGCCAGCTTTTAAGTGCAAAGCCCAAAATAGCCGAAATAAGTAAGAAAGCGAGTGTTGTGCCCAGTAACATACTGTGAATACTGCGTTGACCAATATGGGCAAACATTAAACTTGGGCTTGCAATTATGATGTTGTATTGCGAAGCATTGTTAGCAAACCAGGCATTAATACGAGTTTCTAATTCAATTAACTCATTGCTTGTCAGGTTTTTAAAGGTACCTACAATTTTAGTGGATGATTTATCTACATTTAATTGATTATTTAAATCTAAACCGTACGGCAATGACATTTCATAAAGTAATAAGTATTGTGCTGCCATTTCCTGATCGGTAGGTAATTTATACCAAGTTGGATCGTCACCATGCATATTTTTATTTAAACGTTTAAGCGTATCTGTAATCGTATTCACATGGTCTGTTTCTGGCTGAGATCGTAACCAATCGGTGAAATTAGATAGCTTTTTCAGATACTCTGGATTATTAATACCGCTAGAAACACCTGTTTCAATCGACATTTCTAGTAATGTCATGCCTGAAAGGTTTTCTTGCATAAAATCAGTGTCTGCACGAAAGGGTACAGACTCATCAAAGTATTTTACAAAGTCATCATTTAACTCATTCTGTGTAATAAATACGGTTGACCCGATAATCAACATACTCGTTAATGGCAATAATATACGTCTTTTAGCAATAACAAAGTTAGCTAACGACATCATCATTGTGTTTTTACCTTCTTTGGTCGACTTAACTTTGATAGGTAATACCGTTAGTAAGGCAGGAAAAACAGTAATAGATAGAATAAACGCTAGCATAACGCCAAGTGCAACCATATTCCCTAAGTCGTGAAATGGCGGCGAATCAGAAAAGTTCATTGTTAAAAAACCAATGGCGGTTGTGATACTAGTTAAGAAAATGGGTTGAAAATTAAGTTGCAAACTGCGCTTTATTGCGGTTTTTTTATCAGCGCCTCGGCGCATTTCATAAAACATTGATGACAGAATATGAATACAGTCGGCAACAGCCAGTGTTAAAATCATCGTTGGTGCAGAAGATGATGGACCGGTTAAGTAAACGCCCATCCAGCCTGCAACTCCCATCGTTGCGGCAATACTTAGAATAATAATAAGAACTGTCGCAAACGTTCCAGAAATTGTGCGTAACATTAAACCGATAAAAACAATAACCGCCAAAAACATTAGTGGTACAAGAGTAGAGCCGTCACTCATTGCCACTTCTGCAAAAGTGTTATTCATGACGACCATTCCAGAAAGGTGTATTTCTATATCAGGGTGCTTCGCTAAAAAGTCGGTAACTAATGGTTTAACAAATGCCCCAACTTCAGGTTGCTCAGTATTTAAATCAATACCTGGAAATTGAACGGTAACATTTACAACAGATACATGCCCTTGTGGCGATATAACTTTATTAACTAATAAAGGTTCATTAATCGCGATTGTTTTAATCTTTTCTAAAGCTGCTGCCGTTAAGTTAGCGGTGTCCATAACTAAATCTTCAACAATCATGTCGTCATCTTCAGCATGAGTGTACTGAAAGTTAGTCACTGAATCGACACGGGTAGAGTAAGGTATTTGCCAACTTTGCTTAGTTAATGTTTTTATTGCTGCTAAGTGTTTTTTACTAAATACATTCCCGTCTTTAGGTACAACAATAAAAGAAACATTGTCACTTTTATTGTAAACATTTTGCATTTTATCGTAGGCCACTAGTTGCGGATTATCTTCGCCGAAGAACACTCTATAATCAGCTTTAAAAACTATATTTTTAACGCCGGCTCCTGCTGCTAGTGTAATCAATAGTGTAAGTAGTATGACTCCAAAGGGATATTTCCCGATAAAATCAAACAGTTTATCTTTCATAACTTCTCCATAATGACGAAACGTCACTTTATAGTGTTAAAAAATGGCCCCAACGACCAGTAAATTCATACAATCTTAAGTGACGAAACGTCATCTAAGTGCTTAAAAAAAACGGCTTGAAACTGCCGAGTTCTATTTATTTATGTGTATATATTCAGACAACATACACGTTATAAAATTATCTGTTAACCAAAGTTAAAATCTCTACCAAGCGACTTCAATAATGCCAACTCGCTAGGAAATACAGTTTTAATTGCCTTGACCAATGTTGCCTTATAATTGCCATCTTTCGTTAATGGTAGCCATTGCAAACCATCAAAAATCAAATTATTTTGATTATATAACTCTTGTTCAACTATCATCCCGATACTGCCAGAACATTGTTCAATTTCTGTAGCTAATAGTGAAATAGCGCCATAACTCGCCGACCAAGATGAAAACGAAACCTGCAACGCCGTCATATGAGAAGGGATAACCAATTCTTTTGCAGATACTGCATCATCAATAATGCTGATCACGGTCCCCATTAACCTTTCTTCTAAATGATCTTTTTCGGCAATGCGTTCTTCGCTAGCTTTAGCATGAACATATGGGCTGCGGGCACATTGAACTGACTGAAAGAGCGCAGGATGCAAAACCGCATAAATAAGGTATGAGACATGTAATAGAAGCATACGTCCGCGAGAACAGCCATCAAATTTCGCAGCACGCATAAATAAATCAAGCATGATATTAGTTGCGTGATTACTTACCGCTAGAAATAGATCTTCTTTACCCAGAAAGTGCTTATAAACCGTACCTTTTGAATACGACACAGCCGCAACTACTTTATCCATGGTGATATTTTCAACACCGGATTTACCAATAAGAGCAATCGTAGCATCGATTATATCTAGCTCTCTTGCCTGTAAGTCTGCTTTATCAAGTACTTTAGGGGACATATCTCTCGTGACGATTCGTCATTAATTGCGGTAATTTACATTTTAAACATAAAAGTGTCAATAACTGGCTTTGAAAAACATGTGCGTAAATTTAACGAATTTAGTGCTAACCTATGTGGCGTTACCTGAGTGATTAGTATCGTCGCACGAAAGCCGCTTAGGTATAAAAGGCGTCAGCATAGGTAATAAAGGGCTGAAAAAAGTGTCAATGTAGGTTTGCGGGGTGACGATTTAGGGCTTGATTATGTTAAAGGGTTTATAGAGTCAACGCGCTCGAATGTGTAAATGGCTTTGTTGTTAAATGTTGTGAGGGGGAAAGCGTAGTAATAATGGGGTAGGTATTAACTTGAGGTGTCAGATTTGATTGATAGGGAGTAGTCAAATTTGACAGGATATGTGCCAAATTGCAGACCTTTTTATGTTCTTTTTAAAGCGAAAACTAACAACACAAAGTCGACGGAAGAGAATTCGAACGGGCAGACCATATTGAGCCAAAAACCATCACCCGATTGAGCAAACATGACTGACCGTTGAGGGCGAGTAACGTACCTTGAAAGTTGGTAACCTGATGGTCTGATCTAAGCTTGTTGCGGTTCTTGAAGTCATTATGGGTAGCCTGTTAATTAAGAAAGTGTATCTGACCCTACTTAATTTTGACCCTACTTAATTTTTGTTGGGTTAGGTTAGGTCATTTGGCTTCATTGATTAATGATCTCAGTACAACAGGGATACTGAGACCATTTTCTGTAAATACTTATGACATTTTCTTCTGCCATGCCAATTTTTGGAATGGTGTATCAAGGGGTGTTTTTGCAATGTGATTCACATAGTTACTGATCACCTTTTGAGAAAGTCCCAAAATAATGTCCAATATTTGACGTTGCGCATAACCAGCTTCGAAAAACTTAGCAACTGCCGCATCATCCACATTGCCACGATTACGCACGATATTCAGTGTCATGTCTTGTAGTGCTTGTAGCTTTGCTGTTGGCATTGGCTTTTGATCTCTCAGCGCTTCGGTCAGCGCCGGATCAACCTTCATCATACCTGCAATAACCGTATGCGCAGGTACGCAGTAAGTACAACCATGCTCAACATTAATTGTCTGCCATACCACCGTTAGTTCCTCTGCATCGAAAGAAGAAGCAATAAATAGGTCATTAAGTTCGCGGTAAGCAATAAGTAATTCTGGCGACTCAGCTAACACACCATGTAAGTTAGCAATCATGCCATTTTGTTTAAGTGATGCTTCCAGTAGTGGTTTGCTTTTTTCTGGTGCTGTTTCAAGGTTATGGATAGTAAATGTAGTCATTTTTAATAGTCTCGTAATTGGTTTGATTGATTGTTTGCTGAAGTAGCGATCATTGAGCCAAGTAGGCCTAATGAGCCATAGCTTCAGTTAATATTTGTTTATAGCCTTCAATGGTTTGGCTACCGTTAACTCTTAATTTCTGATTAAAAAACATTGTTGGTACAGAGGAAATACCCACGGCCTGCCACTTTGAAACCTCCGCTTCAATGTAATTTTGTATATCTTGGTTATTAAACACATCTGCCGAGTCATTTAATTCTAAGCCAACAGTTCGCATTTCTTGCTCTAGCGCCTCTGTTTTAGAGATGTCTTTTTTCTCCGTAAAAAAGGCAGTAAATAATCGCTCCTTTAATGCTGTTTGCTTACCAAGCTGTCTGGCATATTCCAAAGCTACATGTGCTTTATAGGTATTTATCACTCGTGTGTTGTCATCAAGGTTAAACGTCAGGCCATTGTCTTTAGCCATTGCGGTGATCCGCTCACGGTTAAGGCGACTCTCTTCCAAGCTACGATTGTATTTTCTCGCACCATAGTCGTTATTGTTTTCGCCTTCTTGTGGCATATCAGGGTTTAGAAAAAACGGATGCCAAACAATGTCTACCTTGTCTTGCAAGCCTGTTTCTGCTATTGCTTGCGTAAGTCGTTTATAGCCAATGGCGCACCATGGGCAAACCACATCTGAAACAAAATCAATTCTAATTTTTTCCATGTTAACCGCCTCTCTATATTGAATGTAATTAATCATTGAGCTTATTGTGGCGTAATTACGAAAAGAGATAATCAGAGATATTTACCTATCATTGTGGTAAAAAAGGAAACAATGAAAGTTTATGGTGTAATATGCTCATCTTGAAACTTAGCCTAAAGTGCACTTGAAAATGATTGCGGTAATAGCGGCATCACTCCAGATAGCCAAAAACAAATAAACTCAAGCAGGACGATTAAAATGGACATTGCCAAAAGATTGGATCTCTTCTTAGATGTAGTAAAACAAGGCTCTTACACTAAAGCAGCCAATTTAAGACAGATAGACCGTTCCGCTTTATCAAAGCAGATTATGATTTTGGAAAAGGAGTTGGGCATTCGTTTACTTAACCGTTCTACGCGCTCTTTATCACTCACCGAGGCAGGCAAAGAAGTGCTAAAACAGGCCGAATCGGTCAGGCAAACTGTTTCGGATACCTATCGAATTGTGGAAAGTTTTAACAACGAACCTAAAGGGTTGTTACGTATTACCAGCCCCACCTTATTTGGCAAGTTGTACGTGCATAAAGTGGTTAAAAAGTTTATGCGTACTTACCCCGAAGCGCATATTCATCTCACGCTCGATAATCAAAAGCTAAAACTCATTGAAGAGCGTTACGACTTGGCTTTTAGAATCGGTAACCTAGGTGATTCTAACCTAATCGCTAAAAAGCTAGCAGATAACCATCCTGTGATATTAGCTTCAGAAGACTTTATTAAAGAACATGGCCAACCAAAAACACCCGAAGAATTGATTAAACTACCTGCGGTATTTTATGCCAGTGACGGTTTGGTAGTGAATCGCATTCCAATGATTGAAAGCCTGAGCAGTGGTGAGGCTAAATCTTGGGAATTTCAGGGGCATTATCGGGTGAATGAGCCAGAGTTGATTATTGATGCCGTGCGTTCAGGCTTGGGCTTTGCGGTGGTGGGGCGCTATATGCTGGATAAACCGCTGAGTGAGTTAGGCTTAGTTCCACTGTTAACGAACTATCAGTTTCCGGATTATTTTGGAGGAATTTATGCCGTCTATCCTCATCGCAATCCCACTCTGCTAGTCAATAAATTTATTGAAATGATGCAAGATGAAATTGGTGACATTAAGTAGGTACAATGGCCGTTTATAGATTAAGGAATTGCGTGCTATTACTAGAGTAAATAAAACTTTGGCGACTGTTAGTGATAAGTCGTTAATGTCAGGATTGTTGATGTTAACGACTGACTTCTCTTTACGTCAGTTGAAAGCCAAAAGAGGGCGTAAGCTTTGTTATACCATGAACATATTAAGGACGATTTTAACCCAAGTAACTAGATATTTGAGTGTTCGAGTTGGTCATTGCAATTGTTATGGGTAGCCTGATCTTTAATAAAGTGTACCTGACCCTACTTAATATAAGCTCAAGTATCAGCCATTACAAATCACGCTTTAACATTTTTAAGTAATGCTCAACACCTATGTTTGCTGCATCAACTGCACCGGCAACATAGCCCGGAAATTGCACCGACCATTCACTACTAATACCTACTAAATTTTGATGCCACGGGCCATTTTGCGCTGTTATGTCAGGTGCTGGCGCATGTGCGCTCGCTGCGTGTGTATCTAGCGACGTTGCTGTGAGTGGGTCTTGTGCCCAGTCTTTAATAATATCGGCTTTTGGTGTGGCAGCTTGTGCGCCAAAAAGCCTGACCAATTGCGCTCTACAATGTGTGATTAAATCTTCATTACTAATGCGTTTTCGACCATCGGCAGGTATACCAATAAAGCCAAATAATGCGGCTTGGCCTTCTGGGTTTGATGCGTCGTGTATTTCAGCCATTGGCCCAACGCTGCTGCGGGCGCTGCCCGATAATTCTTCCTCGCGCCAAAATGGCTTGTTGTATACAGCAATATACTTAGCGTGCGGTGCCATCCAGGTTGCGGTGTTTTGCCACTGTGTTACTAAATTGCTTGGCAATGCAGGGGTAAACGTTATTTGGCTTACGGCTAAGCGTGGCGGCAGCGCAAGCATTACGTGCTCCACATTTACCTGATTATTTACTTGGTTATTTGCTGTGTTTGAGGTGCTAAAGTTAATTTCAATATTACCGTTTTGATTAGTAATTGTGTTTACCAAAGTGCCAGTAACTATTTGTTTGTTGCTAAGCTTTGCGTGTAAGGCATTAATGAGAGTGCCCATGCCACCTTTTAATCGCATAGAGGTAGGAGAGTGCGTATAACCGCGCATCGCTGTTGGCGGCTGCGTATGTGAGCGCTCTACTAAAGTATTGCCTTGCTCGTACTGGGCAAATGTTTCTAGGTTTAGCGTTTTAATAATGGCATTTAATTGCGGCTGAAACTCTGGCCAAAACCATGTTGGGCCAAGGTCAAAGTTATTTGTTGTAGCTTGCGAAAGGCTTGTAAAGCCCATAATACGCCCACCTAATTGGGCTCTGGCTTCAAGCAATATGTAATCGGTAATGCCTTGTTGCTCTAACTGGTAAGCTGCATACAAGCCGCTTAATCCACCGCCTATAATCGCAATTTTTGTACGCATTATTTAGCCTCCACAGCCTATGTTTTTAAAATTACCTACTTTAAGGTAAATTTTAGCGCTATTGCTTCCCGCTAATATTAACGCTTTGCTATTGCTTGGCAGCCTAAGCCAGCTTCCTTTTGAATATTCTACCTCGTTATGTACTACGCTGCCGCTCAGTACAAATAACTCTAAGGCATTATGTGCATTTACATTATCAAATAGGGGCTGCTGCGGTACTAACTTTACCAGTTTAGTTACTTCGTTATCATCTTTATAAAGCGGGCATATAGTGCGGTTGTTTTGTGTTATCCACGTAGCCGGATCGTCTGTATTTATGCGCACTGGGGCGGTTTCTGTTACGCACATTTGCCACAGTTTTACAAAAATTGTTGCGCCACTTTTACTCTTAGGTGCATGTGAAGACCCTGGCGGGTTTCGTAAATAAAAGCCTTGTGGGTAGTCGCCCGACTCATCTGAAAAGGTGCCCGAAAGTACCATTATTTCTTCTCCGCCTGGGTGAGCATGACTTGGAAAAGTAGACTCAGGCGCGTAGCGTACTACGCTTGTTGCTCTGGCTTTTTCAGCGCCTATTCTGTCGAGCATTACGCGCTCAACACCCGCCTGAGGCGATGTTTGCCAACTATATTGACTTGGCAGCATTAAAGCGTGTTGTGAAAAATCTGAATTGACTCGCATTTATCCAACCTAAATAAAATAAGAGCAATAATGTATGTTATTGCTCTATAAATTTACGCTTATTAAGCGCTTTGTAATTGTGCGTGCATCATTGATATTAGTTACGACCTGCCATTACACCGCCGTCAACATCCCATACGGCACCCGTTACCCAAGCGGCTTTGTCGCTGAGTAAAAACGCAATGGTATTGGCGACATCTTCGCTTGTACCTACACGGCCAATTGGGTGGAAGCTGTTAAAACCTTGCAGGGCATCGTTTACTTCTGCTTTAGGAATAAAACCTTCGTAAATTGGCGTTTGTACAACCGCTGGCGATACTGCATTAACGCGAATATTGTGTGCTGCTAATTCCATTGCCAAATGTTTAGTTAGCGCATGTAAACCTGCTTTAGCCATTGAATATGCCGACGATGGTGTAGCGGCAATAGCTTGCTTACCCCACATAGAACCCACATTTACAATGGCGCCTGCGCGTTTTGCTGCCACTAAATTAGCGGCTACTTTTTGAGTAATAAAAAACAAGGCGCGGTTAATTTGCATGTACTGATCGTAATCAGCCGCTTCGTGCTCTAAAAATGGTTTAGGGAAAAACACACCAGCGGCATTTACCAGTAAATCGACGTCTGCGTGGTCTTGTGAAAGTGTGTTAATTAAGTTTTGCACGCCTTCATCGCTGGTTAAATCAGCGGTTAACACCTCAACAGTACCTAAAGCTGATAGCTGCTCTTTTGCTGCTTGGGCTTTTTCTTTACGGTGGCCAACAATGACAGCCTGGCCGCCTTGCTCTAAAATTAATCGAGCCGTTTCAAAACCCATGCCGCTAGTGCCGCCAATAACGAGTAATTTTTTACCTGAAAACTGCTTAGTCATCATCATTTCTCCAAGCGCCACTATGCGCTGTATTTGTTATATAAATAAAAAGTATTGAGTTGCCTAATAGCAAGTAACTTGCTGTTTGGCTTGGGAGGTATTTTTTACTTATTTACTTGCTTTAACAAACGAGATAATCTGAATCATCAATAAAGAAAAAGTTTATCGCATGAAATCACCTATACATCTCAATGCATTAAAAGCGTTTGAAGCAAGTGCAAGGCACCAAAGTTTTTCAGCGGCAGCTGATGAGCTAAACGTAACGCCTGCAGCCGTTGGGCAGCTGGTTAAAACATTGGAAGAGTGGTTAGACACGCCGTTGTTTCATAGAATGAGCTCGGGTAAAACACGGCTAATAACCACCGAAACCGCGCAAAGTGCCTTGCCATTAATACGCGAAGGGTTTGATAAACTCGCCCAAGGGCTGGACGTTTTAAAAGACAATGCGATTAGCGGTGTATTAACGGTTGCAGTAAGTCCTGCATTTGCTGCGAAATGGTTATTACCTAGGTTGCATCACTTTCAAGAAATATGTGCGCAAACCAATGTAAATTTAAATACTAATTTAAAACCGGTTGATTTTTCAGATCAGCGTATAGATGTAGGCATACGCTTTGGCGTAGGTAATTGGCAAGGCTTGAGCGCAGAAAAACTAATGGATGAAGAAGTATATCCGGTATGCTCCCCTAAATTTTTAGAAGACTCAAACCGCTTAAATACCATTGATAAACTATTGAACGAAACCCTGATACACGATCAGTCAATGGATGACCATACGGGTTTTCCGTCTTGGTCAGCGTGGTTAAAAAAAGCCGGAGTAACAGGGCCTTTAACTACTAAAAGCATTCAAATAAATAACTCAGCGGCTGTATTGCAGTCAGCTATTGACGGCCACGGCGTAGCTTTAGCGCGCAGTGTTATGGCTAAAGATGACCTAGCTGCAGGGCGGTTGGTCAGGTTGTTCCCAAATATTTATTTTGAATCACCTTTGGCGTATTACGTTGTTTACCGCCCCGAATGTGCTGAGCTGCCAAGAATACACGCATTTAAAGAATGGCTTTTTAAAGCGGTAGCAACAGCTGCAATTAAAAGTGAATGATTTTTATCTAACTTGTATTTTTCATTAAAGAAAATATTTACTTTAATGAGGGGGGGTAGCAACAGCATATTGGGTTGGTTTTTCCTATTTTAACGATTTAAATTAGTTATGGAATTTAATGAGACGCGATTGATATGAACTGCGGATACGGCTTGAAATAGCAATGTTCGAATTGCAGTTTTCAAATAGCTGAGTAATACCCAGTGGGTTAATTTATTGTACGGCTTAAAATGCTCTATCCATCCAATTTATGTGTTATGTTCGATCTACATAGTCAGATATTTTTCAGCAATTACTCATACATTATCTTACTGTTTTACACCATGTAAGAATCAATTAAAGACCTTGAGTACGAGTCGTTACATTTCTTAAAAAAAGAGCAAAAATTTAATCAGTCTGATGGTGGTATTTAGTTAATTTTTATTAGTTTAAGTAGCTCTGTCATAAAAGTGATCAGCCATGAACTCGTTGTACTTAACCTGAACTCTGGATAATGAGTGCTCGATACTCAAGTGAATCAAAAGCTTAGGTGATAAAGTAAATGTTATAGCAATGTGAACATCTCCAATAGGGAGCATTGAGCAAGTGCTGCTTATCCAGAACTCAGGTTACTTAAATCTTTTTCGACATCACAATAGCGTCTTCATAGCCAAATCCGCTGTTACTTGGGTAGTAACCGGTTCTTCGTGATATTTCTTTAAAACCTTGATTGATATAAAGCATTTGAGCACTAATGTTTTTTGCTCGCACTTCTAAGAAAATCGTTGAAGTAGTAAGCTGTTTACAATGTTTAAAAAACTGTAGTAATAATGCTTTACCATAGCCGCTACCTTGTTGCTCTGGGTCAACACAAATATCCATCAAGGTAGATTCGCCAGCCACATGCTCCCCAACATAAAAGCCAACAATAACTTGGTCAACAATTAAGTATTCACCAAAATACCGGCCATCAATACAGCTTCTAAATGTTTTATCACTCCAGGGATGTGGATGACAAGCAAGCTCGATTACCATGAGTTTTTCTACTATTTCCTGCGTTACAGGGTGGAATGTGGTATTGGTTGCTTGTGTCATGTTGAACTTAAAGATCCTAGTGATTGCCATAAGGCTTTTTTTAATGCAGGTGAGTTAGCAAGTGTTGTTAAAACAGGGGTTTTAAGACAGTTATGTTTGAATTCAATCGCTGAATTTTCGCTGAATTTCCAATTAATAATACCGAGATCTATTTGATCATTAGCAATCGATATATCAGCGCTGCTGGCGCCAATACTGAGAATAATGTCTTTAAAAAGTTGCTGTTTAAGTAAAACATCTAAGTCTATGGCTACTTTATCGCTGATGCTCGTCTGTTGAGTTTGGCTAGGGTTAGAATCAGAATGTACTACCGATGAAGCTGATGTATTTTCAGGTGCAGAGCTAGCCTGGTCGATTTCATTGCTATTTTTCTTGCTTTGCACAGCGTTTGATGAAGTTGAGCTAGTGTTGGTCAACTCACGTCTTTGCCAAACAGTAATGCCCATGGCTTGTAATATATTAAACTGTCGTTTGTTAATGCTCATATTAATACCAATTGAAATAAATAATCGATCATTTTAAGGCGGTTTAAATCGTCAATAACTGTGTTGTTTTCAATCCCAATAGCCCGCTATTACTCAATCAAACGCCTTATTCTTGAACAATTTATCCTCGCTTAAAATTGGTCAATAACTTATTACATTTGGTATAAGAAGAGATATTAAAATAACATGCGTAAATCAGATAAAAAATTAGATAATCAAATTGTTAAAGCGCTAACTCAAGTTTGTCATTCAGCGTTAGAAGATATCGATGGTTTTGAATGGTTAACGCATACCGTTAATTTTAATAAATTCCCGGAAAGCTTAAAAATTGTATGTGTTTTTGATAGTAACGCCAAGCTTGCACACTATTTAAAATCAAGCAGTAAAGATAGTTTGGCGCTACAAATTATTAATCAACTTGCTGATGTTGGCATAGAATTAAAAAATGCCAAAAACCAAATTGAACTCGACAGCGAAGAAAACTGCACGCTATATCATGGCGGTAATTGGCAGAAAAGGCTGGCCTAGTTAGTTATAAGTTATTAAATAATGAACCCGCAATTGCACACATTATTAGCCCAACGATGATATCAATGTTTCTTCTAACTTTGGCTTTGCTTAACCAAGGCGACATTTTTGCTGCCGCTCCAGCTAAACTATAAAACCAAAGGATAGATGCCAGCATAGTGCCAACGGCAAAAGCGACTTTTTCATTACCTTCAAATTGGCCACCAACACTACCCAGAATTAATACTGTATCAAGGTAAACATGTGGGTTTAACAGTGTAACCGCGAGTGTAGACACAATAACTAACCATGGTTTGTTATTGATTTTTATTCCTTCTTCTGACGTTTTCTGATAATTATTTTGCCAGGCTTGGCGAAAAGACAAAAAGGCATATCCAGACAAAAATAATATTCCTCCCCAAGATATAGCTATAACTAACGAAGGTGAAGTAGCGATTAGTTTAGCCCCGCCAAATACGCCGATGGCAATAAGAATTACATCACAAAGCATGCAAACGGTGGCCGCCAAAAAATGACGATTTCTTTTAATACCATGGTTAAGTATGTGCGAGTTTTGCGCGCCAAGAGGAATAATCATACTGCTGCCTAAAAAGAGGCCTTGTAGAAGAGGGGAAACCATTGTTGCTCCAAAAAGTGATTGTCTGTTTTGTTAATGCGGCTAATCTAACGTATGTTGGTACATAAATATAATTAATGTTTTTTATCTTTGATAAGTTTTGCTAATGTGTGTGTGGTGAGTTAATCACTATAATTTTTGGAGCGAAAAGTCATGCTAGATTATAAACTTCTCCACGCGTTGAGCGTGGTGCTAGACGAACAAAATTTTGATCGAGCAGCGTCTGTTTTAGCAATTACACAATCAGCAGTTTCTCAACGTATTAAGAGCTTAGAGCAAGCAATAGGACAGCCAGTATTAATTAGAAGTCAGCCTATTGAAGCAACCATTATTGGTAAAAAATTACTTGCTCACTATCAGCAGGTTAAATTACTCGAGCAAGATATTCTTCCTGATATTTCGGGTGATAAAAAGCACGAAACAATAACCGCAAATATTGCGAGTAATGCTGACAGTTTGGCAACCTGGTTAATTTCGGCAATAGGTGATGTTTGTCACGAATATAATGTTGCGGTAAATTTTAGACTTGCTGACGAAAATAGAACGATAAATTACTTAAAAGATGGCGAAGTGTTTGGCGCTTTAAGTACGCACCCGCACGCTTTACCCGGTTGTACTTTTGAAAAGCTAGGAGACATGCAATATTTACTAGTTGCTTCGCCAAGTTTTGTTGCACGTTATTTCCCCAAGGGCATTAATCAACAAGCATTAGCGACTGCACCTGCTGTAGCTTATGATCAAAAAGATGAAATGCATATTGATTATATTGAGCAAATTTTTGGCTTAAAAAAGGGCTCTTATCCATGCCACACCGTTAGATCTTCTGAAGCATTTGTTAATTTTGCCAAACATGGCATTGCCTATTGCTTAATACCTAAACTACAAATACAAGCTGAACTCGATGCTAAAGAACTGGTAAGTTTAATGCCTGAACACCAAATTATAAGAACTTTATACTGGCATCATTGGGTGTTGTTAAAAGGCGTATTTAAAACATTTTCAACTGCTATTGTTGCACGGGCTAGACACGCTTTAAATAATCAATAATAGTATTTAGCACTCTATGCATTTACTATTAAATGCATAATAAAAACCAAATAATCAGGAGCTAATGTGAGTAATTTAGTTGTAAGAAAAGCAACAGCAAACGATACCGGCATATTGTTTAAATTTATTATAGATCTCGCTATTTATGAAAAAGCTGAACATGAAGTATTAGCAACAGAACAAACCATTAAAGAAACTATTTTTGCTGAGAACAGCCATGTTTTTGCTTTAATTTGTGAGCTTGATGGTGTGGCTATTGGCTCTGCCATTTATTTCTTTAATTACTCAACTTGGTTGGCAAAATCGGGTCTTTATTTAGAAGACTTGTATGTAATGCCAGAATACCGAGGTAAAGGTGCTGGTGTTAAGTTGTTAAAAGCCATGGCTAAAATAGCGGTTGAGAAAGATTGTGCTAGATTTGAATGGAGTTGTTTAGATTGGAATACACCTTCTAGAGAGTTTTATCACTCGTTAGGTGCAGTCGCGCAAGAAGAGTGGGTTGGTTATCGAATGACAGGCAAAACCCTTAGTGATTTTGCAGCTGATCTGACTGAGTAATAGTAATACCTAGTGGTGGATGTTCAGCATAAGCTAACATAGCATTCGCCACTTTATTTGCTTTAATTACGCGGTATTTCTTTGGGATCATAAAAGCTAATGCATTCATCACTAGCGTGCCGAATTGTTCACCCAGTCTATATTCATTTCGTTGACCTGATAACATTGATGGTCGAAATATTCCCAAGTGCTGATAGCCAATATCACATATTGCTGACTCTAACTGACCTTTTACTTGGTTATAAAATATAGCTGAAGATTCATTGGCTGCCATTGCTGTTACTACACAGAATAAAGAAGCATTTTCTTGATAAAAGTGTTTGGCGATGAGCAAAGGGTATAAATAATCAACTTGCTTAAAGGCTGACTTAGAACCTGCTTTTTTGATAGTACTGCCGAGTGTGCAAAAAACATGATCTATTTTAGGTAAATAATCTTCGTTTAAATCTAACTTTTCCTGACCGTTATTCGGCTTAGTCAGTTGCGTTAAATTATGTGCTAAATTATTAAAATCTACTTGTTTTTGTATCAATTTATTATGATTAACATCAAGCGGTTTTCGTACTAAGGCAATGACTTGGCTATAATTTTTACTTGCTAATAGTTGCGAGAGTAAATGCTGACCAACCAAACCACTAGCACCAACAATTAATGCTACTTTCGGCTGAGCTTTACTTTTTAATGCGTTAGTTACTGACATTTCAGGCTTAATCAATATATTTGTATAAAAACAGGTTAACATGCCATTAAAGCATGTAAATCATTAATGTTTCAGCTGTAAGTCATTATGATGACATTTACACAGGCCATTAGGTCGAGGCAATTATTCAATTTGCCTTTTTAGAGCGTAAAATTCAAATTGGTGCTTTAGCTACTAACGCTAACAGGGCTATAAAACACATGAATTAATATGTAAAACCCTGTCAGATATTTTGACAAGAAGGTTATCTTATCTATTTTTGTACATTCTAACGATAAAATGCTTCTACCGTTCCTTTAACGGAAACTAAAAGAGGTTGGCCGCGACGATCGAGTGCTTTAGCCGCTGCAACTTTAATCCAACCTTCGCTGATACAATACTCTTCAACATCGAAACGTTCTTTGCCATTAATTTTAATGCCAATTTCATGTTCGAATACAGCAGCCACATAATGTGGGCTACGAGGATTAATAGAAAGACGATCAGGTAAAGCCGGTTGTGAGTTTGTATCGGTCATTTTATGTGTGCTGTTAATAAATAAAAAGTGCGCTATTGTAGGCAATATAAGTGTCTTGCTCAAGTACTGTAGGTTGATTTATCTCGGATATATATATACAAACTTTAAGTGATTAATGTTGTTTTTGAAGGTTAGAAATAATTTTTAATACTCAAAAGTAATCAAGAAAGTATAATTCAGCCTTTGTATTCATCAGGGCGCAAGACAACCAGGTTTTTTATAAAACTTTTAGTGCCCATAGGGTTGTTTATAATACACAATTAAATAAATATTAAGAGTAATGGGGTTTTATCAGGTAAACTCTTTAATTCTTTCTTTAAAATTTTCTTAAATTAACGTTTTTGATAAATTTTATGAATGTATATTTTCGTAACATCATTATTTTTAACCAGGCAGCTTGTTAGTCTGAAGTATTATTTTCTGTAAGAATAAGTAGTTTTTATATGATAAAAATAAAATGGATATAAACGCTAAATGGACTTTAAGTTATGAAAATTAACATTTTGCTATTAACGCTAGTGTTTTATTGTGTATTTGTATGTTCTGCTAATGCAAGTACCAATGATTTGAAAATTACACTTAATAGCATAAAGCCTTCCCACGATTATATTTGTCCTGTCGATAGCGTGTTAAATGAAAAAGTCGAGGCTTTGTTAGCTAACAATGTTGACTTGTCGAACCTAGCAAGATCAAAGTTACTGTGGCAAAAATCTAAAGCTATCTTTTGTAAATTCGGCTTTAGTGAAGATTACCTACGACAATTAAAAAAAATTACACAGTTACCCATTGAAGAAGTAAATCATGACGTTTTGAGTATTGCTGTTTATGATTTGACTGAATTTTATTATAAATATTCACAAAAAAAATCATGTGATTTTTTTTATGAAACCAAGTCAAGCTTAACTAATGCCTCTCAAGATTTTATGAAATATTTAGACATGGCTGAAATTAAATACTGTTCTGAAGTGACGCCGGTAGAACAAATTAAACTATTTTTAAAACTATTAGAGTCGTATAAAGGCGATAATATATTTATCAGTAATGCTTACCTCAATATAGGTGAAATATATTCGACAATTGGTCAGTACAACCTTGCCGCTAACACTTTTATAAAGCAGTTAGCGTTTATAGTGGATAAATACGATATACATTGGACATATTACGCTATTGCTACTGAATTTTTAGATGCAGGAGCCATTGAAAATAGTAAAGAGTATTTTAAAAAGTTTGAAGCAGGAAAAGATTTATTTACAGATACTCAAGACTACAAGGTTTTATCGTTAATTTTGCAAATAAAGTTTGCTTATATAGATAAACAATACGATGTAATGCTAGCACTTCTTGAAGAGTTTGAACCATTTCAAAGCAGCACGCAAAGTCTACATAAAAATAATAGAATGGCTTTATATAAGGCAATCGCTTGTGTAGAAAATAAGAAAGTCCAATGTATTAATGATTTTATTGACAATAAAGACACATTACTCCAGCAGACCAATGAAACTAACTTAATTTACTACTACGAATTTTTAATTAAATATTATATTTCTCAAGGACAAAGTCAGTTAGCGAATGAACACTTTGAAAAGTTTATTGAACTGAATAAAACTTCACTGGCTCATCAACAAGACTCGGTGTCTATTTTAGGTTTTGCAGAGTTGCAGCAAGATTTAGCTTCATTAGAACTGGGCTTAGTTTCTGCGAAATTAGAGAATTCAAAAATTGTTTTAGTTTTATCGAGTATTTTAATCTTGTTGTTGGTGGCAATTTGTTTATTTGTTTGGCACTTGAAAAATAAACAAAAAATATTATCAGAAACAGATGAGTTAACTCGTATCAATAATAGGCGCGCTATTTTTGAACAAATTAATAGCCTTAAAGATAGTCAGCAGGGCAACGTACATGCGATTATTCTATTTGATTTAGATGACTTTAAAGCGGTTAATGATAAGTACTCACATATTTTTGGTGATAAAGCGTTAAAGCATATTGTTAAATTAACCAAGGGTAATATCAGGCAACAAGACCTTTTTGGAAGGGTTGGTGGTGAAGAGTTTGTTGTGTGTTTGAAAGATTTAGAAAAAATTTCAGCCCAAATAATTGTTGAGCGCATTAGAAAAAGCTTTGAAACTAATCCTATGGCATTAGACTCAAATGAAAAATTACATGTAACTGCTAGCTTCTCAATAGCTTATGTTAAAAACTCTAAGTCTAATTTTGAAAAGCTGTATCAGAAATTAGATAATGCGTTATACAAGGCCAAAGACTTAGGACGAAACCGAATTGAAGAGGTGTGATCTTGAAGCGAATGAATTGGCTGTTAAGTTGTTATCTCATTGATAAATAGTAACGTTGATTTAGTGTTTTAATGAGGTAATTAAGTTGTGATATCAATTTAACTACCTCAATATTATTTTATGTTGCTATCGATAAATAGTTTGTGCCCAACGCGTTAACCCAGCAGTTACACTACCAAAATGATCACCAATGACGATTTCAGTATTTGCAAATTGATCTTGTAAAAACTTATTCAAAATAGGCGATTTAGCGGTACCACCAGTAACGAAAACTACATCAGGTTGGCAATTTGCTTGTGTAATAGCATCTTTCATTAACGTGGCAATTGAGTTAAGTTCACGTTTACACGCTACAGCAAAGTCATCCCTGTTTAGTTGCACGTTAAGTCCTTCGTCGATATCAGACAAATCGATTAATTGCTCAGATTGGTCAGTTAAAGCAATTTTAGTTTGTTCGGCAGCATTGACTACACGATAACTTAATTTTTGTTTTTGTACTGTCAATAAACGCGATAATAACGCAGGTTGCTCTGCATCTCGTATCAATTGCGCTAAAAATCTGGCATTTGTTGCACTGTAAAACTCGGTTTGGTCATTAATATTATTAATGGCCATTGCTTGCCAAAAGCTGTTACTCGGCATAGGTTTGCCCGTTTTTAGTAAGCTATTTAAGCCAAAGCTTGGCATCAAACCTTTTAAAGCAAATGCTATATCAAAGTCATTACCACCAACACGCTCACCACTATGACTCAATAAATCAGTATTTCTATCGGCAGATTTCGCTTGTTTAGGGCCCATTAATAACATCGAACAATCGGTTGTACCGCCGCCAATATCTACTATTAATACTTTAGTTTCTTGGGTTAGGCTTGCTTCATATTCAAAGCCTGCTGCAACGGGTTCAAATTGAAATTCAACATCTTTAAAGCCAACGCGTTTAGCTGCATTGGTTAATATTTTTAATGCTTGTAAATTACTTTTTTCACCGCGTAAACCTTGGAAGTTAATAGGGCGACCAATAACCGTTTGCGTAACACTTCGACCTAGACTTTCTTCGGTAAGGTTTTTTACGTTGCTCATCATGGCGGCAACAATATCTTCAAATAAATCAATTTGCTGTGGCAGTAATCCACTCGCGCCTAAAAAAGATTTAGGGGATTTAATGTAATAGCCTTCATCAGGCTCTTGTAAGTAATTATTTAAGGCTTGTTGACCAAATGACAAATCGGTAGGGTAACCATCTAGCGTTAATTCACGTAACGTGTTTTTACCTTTTTGTAGTTGATGCTGGCGCTGTAACTGAAAGTTTTTTTGTTCAGATTCTGAGAGGTTCTTATGTAACCAATTTACAATAACGTCACGACTTGGTGCGTACAAGGTTGACGAAATATAGCGCCCATGATCACCTAAAGATAAAAGTTTTGGGCTGTTATTTTCCATAACACCGACAGCGCAATTTGAGGTGCCGTAATCAAATCCAATCATGTGAACTCCAGTGATTTAAAGGCCGCGTAGAATACTGACATATTGACCACTAGGCAAGGTGTTTTAGGCTATCTGATGATAAAGTTAATGTTTGATTCTGAATATGAATTTTATTTAGACAGTGCTTGTTGGGAAGAGAGATATCGTTAGCATAAAATTTATCTTAGGTAAGTCTCCTTCAATGCTAACAGTATTAATGCGTACGTTGTTTTCAGTTCGAATACTATTGTCATTGCTAAGTATTGTGCTTGGTAGACACAGTTTAGTAAACACAGGGCTAATCAAAGGTTTTATATTGAGCTTTTAAACATTTAGCTTTTACAATGCCAGTAAATTTGTTCATTATATTAGCAAGCATATTTGCTTAGTTTAGCAAATTCCTTTGTTGTAAAACGTAAATACCTTTTATGCTAGGTTATAAATTTTAATAAAAATATGGAGATTACCTTGAAAAAATTTATTGTATTAGTCACCTCGTTACTTCTATTGTCTGGTTGTGTTTCATTTAAAAGCTCTTTGCCTGAAGGTTATTCTGGCACTACAAGCACCATTTCTGATTCATTTTCAAATCATGAGGGTTCTACCGCTCATTTTTATATTGTTAACAAAGTTAACGGTTTAGCTATCGAAGACAGTGGTTATAAAACACGAGTAGTTAATTCAGGTCGGGGCTTTAATATGACGCCTACTATGGTGTCTAGAGAAGTCGCTACCATATCGCAAATTATTTCTATTGCCGGTTTTGTGCAATTTGCTACCGACGGGCAAGCAATGTTTGGTGATAGTATGCTAGTAACGGGTGACATTGAGTTCACCCCTGTTGCTGGAGAACGCTATAAAGTGAACGGTAAGTTAACTAAAAATGGCTCAGAGGTGTGGCTTGAAAACTCAAGCGGCGAAGTGGTGAGTGAAGTAGTTAAATCAGCCGTTAAAAAAGCCAGTTAATGCTAAGCTGATCATTCTTGAAAAAGGCCATTGCAATTTGTCACTGCACCTTAGCATTAAATATTGCCACTAAATGCAATAGCAATGGCTTGAAACGAATCATTCGAAGTTTAAATAATAACTTACTCGTCTATTTCGCCGCTAATAACTGTGCTTAACCTAGCTGGGTCTAATTTTATTTAAGTTAATTTTATGAGATCTGTTTAATGTTTGAACTTAAAACCATTGCACTATTTGCCTTAACTGCTTTGGCTGAAATTATCGGTTGTTACTTGCCTTACCTTTGGCTAAAACAAGATAAGAGCATTTTGCTTTTAATTCCCGCAGCGGCGAGTCTGGCCTTATTTGCTTGGCTTTTAACTTTGCATCCAACAGCTGCAGGTCGAGTATATGCCGCTTATGGCGGCGTTTATATTTTTGTTGCTATATTATGGCTTTGGGGCGTTGACGGCATCAAACCCTCGCTTTGGGACATTGTTGGTGGTTCAATCGCGTTAATTGGTATGGCTATTATTATGTTTGCGCCAAAAGCGTCATAGCGTTACATACACTGCAACTTTGTTATTTTAAGGAAGGATTAACAAGTGAAAATAGACAGTAATCAAAGGTTAACCGAGCTCGATTGGTTAAGGGTAATATTAATATTTGCTGTCTTTATTCATCATGTTTTGATGCCGTTTAATGGTGATAATTGGCATATTATGAATAATGAATCTAGCAAGTTACTTGACGATGTCATGGTGTATTTTGAGCAGTTTAGGTTACCTATTTTATTTTTTATTTCTGGTGCTGGCGCGGTTATTTTACTGTCAAAAATATCAGCTAAAAAGTTTGCTGCTGATAAGTTATTAAGGCTTTTAATTCCGCTTATCATTGGCATGTTATTGGTTGTTCCTCCGCAAAGTTATATTGAAAATATCAACCAATACCCGTCATATTGGCAAGCATATCCGTCACTTGCGCTTAACTTCTCCACTAATCATCTTTGGTTTATAGAATACCTTATTGTCTTCTCGTTGCTGGCCATTCCCTTGAATATAATTTTAAACACTAAGACAAGTGCTAAGGTGTTTAAATACCTTGTTGAGCTGACCAAGTTTAACGGTGGGTTATTTTTATTCGTTGGTTTACTGATAGCGATAAAAATCAGTTTTTCTTTATGGTTTCCTAGCGACGATAACAAAATTGAAAACTTATCTTCATCGACTTATTACTTGTTCTTTTTTATTACAGGTATGATCTTTGTGGCTAACAAGCATCTTTGGCAAAGGGTTTGTGAACATCGTTTTTATCATTTAATGATGCTTTTAATCAGCACAGTCTTTTTTTATGGCTATTACTATTCTCCTGATCTGAGTGCATATTTGTCATTAAATATTCGATGGTCAATATGGTGGTTGGTGTGTTGCTTAGTTTCATGGTCTGCTTTGTTAACTATTTTGGGCTATGCCCAATTTTATTTGAAAAAAACACCACAGTGGTTACGTCTGAGTAATGAACTCATTTATCCGTTTTATGTTTTTCATCAAACGGTGATTGTTGTCATCGGCTTTTATATTATTAGTTGGCAAACAGCTATTTGGATCAAAGCTGTTGCGCTGTTTTTATCCGCTTTACTTATCACTTGTGGAATTTGTTTATTTATTATTAAGCCTTTTAATACTTTGCGTTTTTTATTTGGTTTAAAGCGAAAGGTATAGAGATAAAACTAGCACGGTAACGTTAGCTTATTAACAGCTGAATATGTGTTAGAACGTTATCATTTGATAACGTAAAAATACCGCAGGAATCTTTAATCAAAAGTATGGAGATTGAATGAAAACAGCGATTATATTGGCTACTTCTCGTGCAGATGGTAATACTCATCAGCTAGTTGATTTATACCTTAAACATCAACCCTGCGATTTATTTAATTTAAAAGACTACGTAATCTCCCCCTACGATTATCAACATAACAATCAAAATGATGATTTTATTACTTTGATTAACGTGTTGGTGAAATACGACCATTTAATTTTTGCAACACCGGTTTATTGGTATGCGATGAGCGCTCAAATGAAACTGTTTGTTGACCGATTATCAGATTTGCTGACTATTGAGAAAGCTTTGGGTAGGGCACTTAACGGGAAAAGTTGCTCTATTCTTGCAACAGGTACGGATACCAAAGCACCTGATTGTTTTATTGAGCCTTTTAAATTGACAGCCAAATATTTTGGCATTGATTATACCGGTATTTTATATTGCTGCTGCAGAGAAAACTTTATAGTTGAAGAACATATCACGAAGATAGAAGCAACTTTCTCAAAGGAGAACTAACATGGCGCAAGGCAAACATAAAAAGTTGTTGAACAAAAAACTGAGAAAAGGTGATAAAGGCTACCCAATCGCCACTATCGCATTTTACGGTGCTGACAATACCAAAGCATCTAAAGTGGTTTGTGCGATTATCGCCTTTGATGGCGCAGAAGCAGAGCCTGTGAAAAAATGGTTTTCGACTTCCGACTTAAGAAAATCAGAACAAGTATTTCAAGAGATATTGGCATTTATAGACGACAACGGCGCTAATTCTGTCAGTATGATTGAGCAAATATTTGGTTGTCCGCATGAAGAAGGTATTGATTATCCTGAAGGTGAACATTGTCCAGAATGTTTATATTGGAAAGGTAGAGACAGATATACCGGCGAACTAATGCACTAAGTTCTGCCTGATACATTTCATCAAGCTATGCATCAAACCAATTGCATCAAGTTATGCATCAAGTTATGCATCAAACCAATTGCATCAAATTATGCATCAAACTATGGTCAGTACGAGCTGTTAACGAACGGGGATAAAATCAAAGTGGCAACAATGAGTCAAGCTAGGGTAATAAAGTAAGCTAATGAGTTACATAGCTTACTTCATTAACCGTGCTATTCCCTCGATAATGCACAACAACCGCTAGTGTTATCAGCCTTGATGTGGTTAAATTTAGCCATAAGAAAAATGGCTAAAAAGGCGCGCATTTGTTCTATCTTTATCCCGCTAATAAAATGGAAAATTTGTTAGTATTGCTCGATAAAATTCAGCAACTTTCCCCACTTCCTGTTTTCGCTCAAGACACCGTTATAGTGCAAAATGCTGGCATGCAACATTGGCTGAATATGTCGCTGGCTGAACAGCGCGGCATCAGCATGAATATGCGCTATGCTTTACCGTCGCAATTTTTGTGGAATTTAATCAGAAATCTAGCCAGCGATGAAGACGTTCCAGAGCAATCGCCTTATTCTCGCGAAGTACTCGCCTGGCGAATTGATACCTTATTAGGGTCTGATGAGGTTATTAGTGATAAAACCTTTGCGGTGGCAAGCACCTATTGGCAAGCGAATTCAACAGATACGGTAAATACACTATATAGCGAAGCAGAGCAGTTAAAGCGTTATCAATTAGCCTGTCAGTTAGCTGATTTATACGAGCAATATTTAATATTTAGGCCTGAGTGGATCCATGCTTGGCATCAAGGCGAATTTCCTGCTTTTGATCAAACTCATTCCTCGAGCGATAGTGCATCAGACGTTATCGACCTAACGCTAGAAAGTAATGCTGTTTGGCAAGGTAAGCTCTGGTATTTATTGGTACGTGAACAACCTTATAATCCACAAGAATTAGTCGCTCTGGCAATAAAGAATCTCAATAATGTTGATCGATTAAAAGCAATGGACTTGAAGCATCGCTTATCGTTTTTTGGCATTAATGCCATGGCGCCGCTTTGGCTTGAATTTATTAGTGCTTTGAGTGCTAAAATTGATGTGCACTTTTTCCACTTAAACCCTTGTTATGCTTATTGGGGCGATGTGGTAACGGAAAAAAATGCTATTGAAGCTTGGCTAAATGGCACAAGTTTTAATGAAGTAGAGCAAGCAATTGATAAAACTAGCGATGAGCAAACACAACAATTAGGTTTGTTTGTTGACGATGAACAACCTGAAAAAGATAGCCATGATTTAGCTGATATAAACCGGCAAGTAGGTAATCCGTTGTTAGCCAATTTAGGCCAGCAAGGTCGAGAATTTATGGCCTTGTTATATCAATACAGTACCATCAATATTGATGTATTTGAGTCAGCCGTGGCAGATCTAGCCAGCGAAGATTCGACAACAGCAGACAACGTTATTCCAAGCCCAGAAGCTTTTGCACAAGCCAATGTGTTGGCAAGTGTTCAGCAAGATATTTTATCACTAACCGATGCGCGCTCAGCAGAGTCAAAAAGCCAGCAACAAGCGGCTAAAGTTGATGGCTCAATTTTAATCACCAGTGCACACAGCGCACTGCGAGAAGTACAAGGTTTACACGACTGGCTATTACATCAATTCAACCAAGATAAAAGCTTAACACCAAAAGATGTTTTAGTGATGTGTCCGCAAGTTGAACAATATGCGCCTTATGTTAATGCAGTTTTTACCCGCGGTTGGCAAGATATTGCTGACGAAGTACCACCACTGCCATGTTCAATTGCCGATCGAATCAGTAAAGATGCTGAGCCATTAGTGGCCGCGTTTGCACAGTTATTAACGTTACCCGATAGTCGTTTTCAGGTATCGAGTTTAATTGCTTTGTTGCGCTTGCCAGCGATGCAAGCTCGCTTTGGTATTAGCCTAGAAGACATTGAAAAAATCACCCATTGGTTAGAAATTTCAAGTGTGCATTGGGGACTAGATAAAGCGCATAAACAACAAGTGCTGTCGCAAAGTGAAACGTCTGATACCAACAGTTTACATAACACCAGTAATAGCTTTACCTGGCAGCAAGGTTTATCGCGCTTAATGCGCGGTTTTGCTTTTGGCGATCACAGCGCTATTTATCAAAACCAAATGTTATTGCCGAGCATAGAAGGCAGCGATAGTGAACTTCTTGGTAAATTGATGTTGATTATTGAGCAGTTACAAATAACCGCCACTAACATGTCAAAGGCGCGCACAGCCTCTCAATGGCAGAAATTTTTGTTTGAATTATTACAACAACTCTTCGACGATCAAAACGATAACGGTCTCAATGTTGTGCGCAGCGCTGTTGAGTCTTTAGTTGAATATTGCCAACACGCAGCTTATAACAGCGACATTAGCTTGGCGGTTATTCGCGATTTTTTAAACAGCCATTTCAGTCAGCCAGACCCTGGTCGCCAGTTTATGATAGGCCAAGTCACCTTTTGTTCAATGCTACCTATGCGCAGTATTCCTTTCAAAATCATTGCTGTTCTTGGCTTAAATGATGGTGAGTTTCCACGTCAACGCCAACCGTTAAGTTTTGATTTAATGAGCACAACACCGGCACAATTAGGTGACAGATCGCGCCGTGGTGACGACAGATACTTATTTTTAGAAGCGCTTATTTCTGCCCGACAAGCTTTATATTTAAGTTATCAAGGCAAAAATATTCGCAACAATAAAGACCGACAGCCATCGTTAGTTTTAAAAGAATTAATGGAATATCTTGCCCGCGGTTACGGCTGGAAATTACTGGGGTTAAATGCTGATATTGAAAGTACTAACCCCAACAATGAATTTAACCAAGTTCGACAATTACCCATGCAGGCGTTTAGTGAGAAAAACTATCTTGGCCGCTTTGCAAGCTTCGACGCTAATTGGTTGAACTTACGCCGAACAGAAAAAGGTGATAACAACGAAGATCAGTTAACAGCAAGCGACTTATCATTAGACAAGCCGTTATCCATGCTTGAAAACAGCACTGAAATTGTTGATTGCCTATTATCGGCGAATGATGTTATTCGTTTTTATCAGCATCCTGCACGTTATTATGCGCAACAAGCGCTTTATTTATATTTAGATAGTACTGATACCTTAATAAATGATGTTGAGCCCTTTGTGCCAAATCATCTCGATAGTTATTTATTAAGACAAGAGCTGCTTAATTACTATATTGCCCCAACTCAAAGTAAACAAAGTGTTGAAGATATTTTGCTCAGTGCCAGGCTTTCAGGCAATTTGCCCGATTTACCCAGTACTGACGAGCTTATTAAAGGTTGGCAAAAAGACAGCGAAGATTTCAGTCAGTTTATTATGACTGAATTAGCACAAACCGATGCGTTAAATATCGAGCCGATAGATTGTAGTATTACGCTTAATTTAGCCAGCGCGTTAGGCAATTTAACTGCGCAGGCTGATGGCTTATATTCAAACCATGAGCTGACAATATTAAAAGCCGTGCTGCCTAAATGCTTAACGCTGAGCAGTAAAATCACCATTGTAGATAACAAAGCGGTGTTTTATCGCAGCAGTAGTGCGAAAGCAAAAGACTTATTTACCTTGTATTTGCATCAGTTAATTATTCAAATAGCACAAGCCGGTGTAGCGCAAGAGAACGCCGAGTTATTTACCGGGATTAGTGCCACTCATGGTTATTATTTTGACACCAAAAGCCAGAAACCAAGCCAGTTTTACTTTAGCAATATAGAAGATGCGAAAGGGCAATTACTACGTTTATTGGCAAGCTTTTATTTAGGCCAACACCAACCCTTGTTACTTAATGGCGAACTCGCTGAAAAAATACGTAAAAGTAAAGCATTTGAACAAACAGAGCTTGAACAGTTTTGGGCAGACAGTAACAGCTTTCAAGCTTTTGGTGATGATGCTTACATACGATACTTTTGGCCAAAATGCCCCGAATACAATCAAGTTTCAGCAAAATTATTGGGTATATATCAGCCCATGTTCGATGCTTTGCAAACAGTAAAGGTTAGCGCAAAGCAAGGAGCTAAAAAATGAAAAATTTAAATGCCAATACTATTGCACTGCAAGGTAAACATTTAATTGAAGCCAGTGCCGGCACCGGTAAAACGCACAATATTACCCGTATATTTTTACGCTTATTATTAGAGCGAGAATTACCAATAGAGCAAATTTTGGTAATGACATTCACCAAAGATGCCACCGAAGAAATTCGAGGTCGTATTGATGATTTTATTCGAGAAAGCTTATATAGCTGGGACAGTTTAATTGTTAGCGATGACTACTTTAAAAGTTTAAGCGCGAACTTAGCCAAGAAAAATATTGGCAGTTTAGAAGTAAAAGCACGTTTAACCCAAGCTTTATTGTATATCGACGAAGCGGCTATTTTTACCATACATGGTTTTTGTAAACGTGTGCTGAACCAATATGCTTTTGCTAGCGGCATTAGCTTTAATGCCCAAATGGAAACTGACACTCAAGACATTACCTTAGAAGCCTGCCAAGATTGGTATCGAGTGTTAGCCCTAGACAGCGAAAATAACAGCCAAGCCTTTAAGCTTGTTACCGAGTTTTGGTCAGAGCCGAGCAGTTTTATTCAACAGTTTTCTAAAGCATTAAGTACAGAAAATGTGCTGAACGTGCAAGACCCCACAAACATTAGTGTGGAATTTAAAGCGTTAGTTGAACAAGCTATTGCGAGCTTAAATGAACATAAAGCGATGTTAACCGAGTCGCTAATTGATGTAAAAAAAGGGCTTGAGCGTGAAAAGCGCCAGCAAGAATTAGATTTATTATTAAACTGGCTGCAAGCACTGTCGGCTGATGTTACTGGCCAACATGGAAAAATGCCTGATGCCTTTATTGATGGCAGGCGATATGCGCGCTCAAAAGTTAAAACCGAGTTGGTTGAAATTTTTGCTGCGGTAAATGTTGTTAAAAAGCAGCACCCAGAACTCGCTAAACAACTTAATCGCGCATACGCTTTACTGGAAGTGCGAAAGGGCATTTATCATATTCGCCAACAAATCGACCGTAAAAAACTCCAAGCCAATGTTATGGGCTTTGACGATTTAATCAGTACATTAAATCAATGTTTAATTAATGAACAAGCAGGCGAGTTATCAATAGATAAGTTAACAATAGATAAGTTAACATCAGACGAGCTTGAACACAGACAAGAAAATACCCCCACACAGTTTTTAGCTAACAGCATATTTTCGCAATTTCCAGTTGCGCTAATTGACGAATTTCAAGATACCGACCCTCAGCAATTCTCTATTTTAAAAGCAATTTACTACCATCAGCCTAATGCTGCACTTTATATGATTGGCGATCCTAAACAAGCGATTTATGGTTTTCGTGGTGGCGATATTTTTGCCTATCTCTCTGCGCGAAACGACTGCGATTTTCAATGGGTAATGGACACTAACTGGCGTTCAAGTGCGGCTATGATCACCGGCTATAACCGTTTGTTTTATGGCAATAAACTAACAGGCGATGCAGTAGATGTGTTTGGTTATCAAATTCCATATTTACCGGTTAAAGCATCACCCAAGGCAGACGAAAAACTGTTTTTAGATAGCCAATTTAATGCCCTGCAATTTGTGCATTTTAATGTTGAGTCTGAAACTAAGGGCAAAGACGGTAAAGATAAGCCGGTAAAACAAGGTTATCGAGTCGCTATGGCTACGTGGTGCGCCAACGAAATTGTACGTTTGTTAGCAAATCCAACACTTAATATGGTCAGTGGCGATATCGCGCTATTAGTGCGCGATGGCACTGAAGCTGCCGATATTAAAATGGCCTTAAATGCGTGTGATTTAGCCAGTGTATTTATGAGTAATCGCGCGAACTTATTGCAAAGCGATGAAACTAAACATTTGCTGCAAGTATTAAAAGGTATTCTTTTTTTAGAGAACGACCGTTTATATACTGCCGCTTTAGCAAGCCCATTAATGGGCTTCAAACGCGATAAATTACTGCAACTGCAACAAGACGAGCAGCAATGGCAGCACTTAAAAATTAGCTTTGAAAAACTGCGTAATGAATGGCAGTTTAAGGGCTTTATTAGTATGGCATTGCAGTTAATGCATCAACATTTTCATATTGATATGAGTGATGACAATGACAGCGACGCCGATCGTATACTGACCAATTTGTTGCACTTGTTTGAATTACTGCAAGGGGCAAGTCAACGTCATCGTCACCCTCAAGAACTGCTGTTTTGGTTTGAGCAACAAAGCCAAATCGACAATCCAGAGGTTGAAGCTGAGCTTCGATTAGAAAGCGATGAAAACCTGATTCGGATTATTACCCAACATGGCTCTAAGGGCATGGAATATCCCGTGGTGTTTGTACCGTTTGCTACTCGCCATAAAGACCCTCTGAAGTTTGGCCCTAGAAATGTAACCTTTATTGAGCATCATGATGATAACGGTGGGGTTCACCATAGTCTTGATGGCACTGAAGATGCAAAATTACGCATGGCATCAGAAGCCTATGCAGAAGCTATACGTTTGCTTTATGTTGCGGTAACTCGCGCAGAAAAACGCTGTTATATTCTCAGTACCGCGTTTGACAGTTTTCAAAAGTCACCTTTAGGCAAAACTTTAAAGTGGGGAACCGAAACTGATATTCCAGCCAGTTTGCAGCAATTAGCACATGATAATCCAGACGAAATCGCCCTTGAAGTATTTGATAATTATTTATCGGCTGACCTATCGCCGAATGAAACCCTCTCCAGCTCAGCGATTTCAAACAACCATAGCGAAAATGTCGCTAAAGTTACGCCTGAGGTTGCTAAATTTAACGGTAGCATTGAGCGTGATTGGTGGTTAAGTTCTTTTTCAGCCTTGAGTAAAAATCTGCGTCATAACGGTGTTTCAGCGCCAGATCGTGATAACCAGGAAACATTGCTCGCTGATGAACAAGAAGCTATGTTTACAACACCAACACAACACAATTTAGCCCTTCGATTTTCCTTAACCAAAGGTGCACAAACCGGAAATTTACTGCATGATATTTTAGAACAAACCGATTTCTCAGCCCCTGATTGGCAAAAAAGTTGTCATTGGCCGTTGGTAAAGTATGGCGCTATTGACGTTACTCTTGACGGTGCAGCGGATGCCATTTTAGAAACTTCATTAAAAAATGATGGAAGCCTAGAAAGTAACGCACAAGATCATGGCTATACATTGCTAGTTGCTTGGTTAGAGCAAGTGCTACTAACGCCATTGAATCAAGACAACACCTTGTCTTTATCTCAATTAACACTACAAGATACTTTACGTGAAACCGAGTTTTATTACCCTATGCGCTCAGCGAGTAGTAGTGCATTAACTAAACTGCTGACCGAACATAGAAATAACTTCGCTATAACTAACAAAGGTAGTCAAGGTAGTAAAAGCAATCAAGCATCGCCGCAACATCGTGTACACCTTCCATCTTATCAACAACTTAAAGGTATGATGCACGGTTTTATCGATTTGATTTTTCAAGCCGATGGTAAGTATTATGTTTGCGATTATAAATCTAGTCACTTAGGTGATAACTTCAGTGATTATAACGATGCAGCAATGCGGAAAAATATTGAAAAAAATCATTACGACTTACAATACCTTATTTATGCTTTGGCACTGCATCGACATTTAAAATATGCTTTAGCCGATTACGATCCTCAGCAGCATTTCGGTGGTATTTATTATTTGTATTTACGTGGTATGACAGATCAAAATGATCATCAAGGTTGTGGGGTATATCATCGTCAAATTACCCTTGAAGAATTAGCACAACTCGACAATATTTTTGCCGGAGAATCGACACATGTCTGAAGCTATAATTAGCAGCGAAAAGCAAGCAGATCGCCAAGTGGATAATATTTATACGTCGTTTCAACAGGCCGCTAAACAGTTACATGGTTTGGTTGCTGTAGACTACTTTTTCGCGAAAGAATTAATTCAGTGTATTAGCTTTGAATCAAGTTACGCCGCTAACGATGCCGATATAACAATTAGCCAAAAGCAGCAGCAATGGTTTCACTTACTTATCGCATTAAGCGCCAGTTTGCGTGATGGCCATAGTTGCTTACCTCTGAACGAAGTTGCAGGTAAACGTTTATTTTCCGACAGTAATAATTCAAATGACTTAACACCTCAAGGCTTTTTATTTGCTGACTTAACCATTATCACTGAACTGTTGGCTGAATTACCTTTAGCAAATTCGCATAGCAAAGACGATGATCAACCACAACCGATAGTATTAAACCACGAACGTTTGTATTTACGACGCTATTATCAATTTGAAGAAGAATTAAAGCAGGTGGTGCGATCAAGAAGAAGCATTGCAGGCCCATTTTTAGACTCAGATGTTAGCCATTTTGAGATCGCTGATGAAGGGCATAACGAAACAGGAAATAAAGAGCAAAATGATACGGGCAATATTAAAAATATTATCGCTACCTTATTTCCAGATTTAGCTGCTCAAAGCAACTTACAAGCGAATGATATACAAACAAGTGAAATTGATTGGCAAGCAGTGGCGGTTGCAAATGCTATTAATAAAGATTTTGCTATTATTGCTGGTGGCCCAGGCACAGGTAAAACCTATACTGTTACTAAGTTACTTGCCGCGCTCTTGATGTTAGCTAAAGCTAAAAGTGGCGACAGTTTTATAGTTCCGAAAATTTCTTTAGTTGCCCCAACAGGTAAGGCCGCTCAACGCTTATCTGAATCTATCACCAAAGCTGTAGCAGATTTTCGTGGTAGTATTGACGACAAAATATTAGATCTCATTCCTGAAAGCGCAAAAACCATTCATAGGCTACTTGGCGTTATACCTGAGCAAGTTAACTTTCGTCATCACCAAGAGAATAAACTCGATATCGATATTTTATTGATAGATGAAGTCTCTATGGTTGATTTACCTATGATGACACGCATTTTCCGCGCCTTGCCAACACGTACTAAAGTTATTTTATTAGGTGATGCTGACCAATTACCTTCAGTTGCCGTTGGGAGTGTACTCGCTGATTTTGCGCCAAGACCTCATATCGGTTTTAGCGCCTTAAATCATCAATATTTAAGCCAAGTAACGGGTTATCAATCGTTAATTAAAGATGACTTAGCTAACACGAATAACACCTTTAACACCAGTAATAGCCATTATAACCAATACAGCGCTAGCGATTGCGTTACCTTTTTATTAAAAAGCCGTCGCTTTGATGGAGAAGGTGGCATAGGCATAATCGCTAACTTGGTTATTAATGGCCAATATCAAGAAAGTTGGCAGTTATTAAAACAAAATGAAACACTGGAAAGTTCGCCACAAAATGAACCTTTGGCTAAAAACAAACAACTAACCTTATTATCAGGCAACATTGAAACTTGGTTAACGCCTTTGGTTGAGCAATATTACGTACCTTTATCACAATGTAAAAAAGTTGAAGATGCTTTTGCATTACTGGCAAAGTTTAGAATTTTATCTTCTACCCGCAAAGGCCCACAAGGTGTTGAAAGCCTGAATGCTCTAGTGATTGATATTTTGCGTAATAAAGGTGTTATTGGCTTTAATCGCTTCGAATCTAACAACCCTTTATATGCCGCTCAACCGATCATGATAAACGAAAATGACTACCGGCTTGGCGTTTATAATGGTGATATTGGCGTACTTTGGCGCAATAGCGAAGGCCATTTAATGGCTGTTTTTGAAGATGCTACGGGCGGATATACTTGGATTTTACCTTCACGTTTACCGAAATTTGAAACAGTTTACGCGATGACTATCCATAAAACTCAAGGCAGTGAATTTAAACATGTTGCTATGGTGTTGCCTGAACAAAAAGACAATAGATTATTGTCGCGTGAATTATTATATACTGGCATCACTCGAGCGAAGCAGCACTTAAGTATAGCCAGTAGTCAAAGTGTTTGGCAAAGTGGCGTAAGTCAGCAAGTGAGTCGCTTCTCTGGACTCGCCATAGACTAGCTCAAATGAGTAAAATACCAATTGATATAAACAATCGATCATTCTAAAGCGGTTTAAATATCCAGTATCTACGTTGCTTTCAATCGCAATAGCCTGCTATTGCTCAATCAAGCGCCTTGCTACTGAAAATTTATCCTCGTTTAAAATTGACCGATTCATTAAATCAATTGGTATAACCGTATTATCTATATAAAATCTAACAAGTAAGTAGAGCAATGAAGTTAAAAGAGATTGAGAAAACCGTTTATCGTAAACATTTAAATATTATTATTGTTGGCTTTATTGCCAGCTTACTTACTTTAGCGCTAGTTTACGGGCAAGGCCTTATTATGCTCTTTGCTGATAATGCCTTATTACCCAACTCAGCTAATGTAGGTTCGGGCGAAATGGTTAATGAGGCCGCAACAGAAAGTAATTTCAGATATAACTTTATGGGCGTGTTACTTGCGTTATTAACCTGCGTTTTCGCGCTACATAGATTGCGCTTTAGTGCCTTTTTTAGTGAAGTATATTATGTTTGGCAAGTTAAACAGCAGCAGAACTTTATTTATCGTAAACTGAAAAAAATTAAAGCCGCTGCAGAAGCTGAAGACGTAAACGTCAATGCCTTAATTATTTTGAATTTTTATTATGCCAGTTTAAAGCAAGTGTATTTATTAGATGACAATACGCTCACAATGTCTAAACTCAATACAGATATAAATGAATTAAATATACGATTAGAAAACCTTAATTTAACTCTTTCAACCGACCAGTTTGAACCATCAATGTTGGCTGATTTTTAAAATGTAAATAAGAGGGATATACCATGATAGGTTACGTTACTTTAGGTACCAATAATTTAGAGCGAGCAGTCGCTTTTTATGATGAATTACTTGCCACCATTGGCGCAACACGCTTTCTTGAAACTGAGCAATTTATTGCTTGGTCTAGGTCACCAGAAGAAGCCGGTATATCTGTCACCAAACCCTTTGACGGTAAGCCAGCAACAGTGGGGAACGGCGTTATGGTCGCTATCATGCTACATTCTCCTGATGAAGTAGACGCTTTTTATCATAAAGCTCTTGAGCTAGGCGCTATCTGTGAAGGACCTGCAGGGCCAAGAGGGGAGTTGGAAGGTTTTTATGCTGGCTATTTTAGAGATTTAGATGGTAATAAACTTAATGCTTTTTATTTGGATATGCCAACCGCTTAAGTTTGCTAATAAATGCATATTAATATACTTGAACAAGGCTTTATCATTAATACAGGTGCGTTAATGATCAAGCCCATTAAATAAAATACATAAAATAGGAACCCGTACTGCAGATGAAGAAGTTAAAAAATGAAGCAGAATTATTAAAAAAAGCCATTACTATTGGTGAAGGCTACGCAAAAAATCGTGGCTACAATGGGTTTTCAGCCACCAATGCTGCCAAGGAAAAAGTTGAAAGCTTATACCGTTTATTAGTTAACGATAAACTTATTCAACCTTTACCAAAAGACGGTGAAGACTTAGCCAGCATGAAACACAAATTAGCGTTATGGATTGCTAAGCAATTACCTGCGGATCACCCTTTGCTTAAATAGCCATAAATGTAAGTAGCAAACGATTACCGCATTATAATATTACTAAGTTTGCGGGCTTAATTATCCCGCAGTTACCAGTAGTTATCAGTGATTATCAATAGTTAACTACTGATAACTATCGTTCAACCATTAAACACCTTAATCATTAAAAGAAGCATACCTGTTATATGAACCGTAAAAAGAAAATTAACCAAACCTTGAAATCAAAGCTTAAAAAGATGAATGCTAAACTGCAAAATTCTAACAAACCAAAGTATGTCTCAAAAGCAGAACGTGCCGCGATTGCTGCGAAAGAAGCAGAAGCTAATCTAGCCGTCTCGGGTGAAAGCTCAGATGAAAGCACTTCGGCAAATGATACGGATAGTATTGCTAAAAGCGAAACAAAATAAGGTCTAATGTATTGCCATGTTAGCAGCGAGTAGCGACGTTAAAAGAATTGTGATTTTTGGCAACTCTGCCTCGGGTAAATCTAGCTTGGCAAAACACCTGTCAGAGCTACATCAACTTGCGCATTTAGATTTAGACACTTTGGCTTGGCTTCCAATCACCGAAAAATCACCTGTGCCGCATCGCCAAAGTGTCGATATTTCGGTTAGTGAAATAGACCGTTTTATTAAGCTAAACAACGCGTGGGTAATTGAAGGCTGTTACAGTGATTTATTGACCCACACATTAAAGTATTGCAGTGAAATTATATTTTTAAACAAACCGGTAGAGCTTTGTATTAGCAATGCGAAAAAACGTCCTTGGGAGCCGCATAAATATAAATCAAAAGCTGACCAAGACGCTAATTTAACTATGCTAGTTGATTGGATATCACAATATGAACATCGAACAGATACCTTTTCAAAAGCGGCCCATGAAAAGCTTTACAATGAATTTTTAGGTGAGAAAGCACAACGAATAGATAACCAGTAACTTCATCTTATAAGCCGTCATATATTATCGTGCAATTACTTATGAGTAACCCGTAAAACGGTTTTAATATTAGTGATTTTTATGGCAGTTTCGAGCAAAGTCGCTTATTAGGTTTTCATTTTTTCAGAGCTCTTTAATTTTCTAGATAGGTAAACGCACACATAATAAACAAGGCAACTAAATATAAAAATGAATGTGTGCCAAAATGAACCATATTCTGAAGAACTAACTTCGTCTATCGAAGTAAGAGTTGCGATAAGTAAAAAACAATAAAGCGAACCCTCTTAAAATCCAGACCTTTTGATTAATCTTCATTGAAAGTAAACCTAACATCGTTAAAAGTTGTAATAAAATAGTTAGTTAAAAGATGCGAGACATCAGCAAAAACCAACTGTTTTTTTATGTTGAAATCACTTGTGATGAGTAAGAAAACCTAACCTTTATTCAGTCCAAGATCTATATACGCGATAATATAACCGTATTCCTTGTCACTTAGCCTATTATTTTTATGTAACTTTTTAGCGTAATCAAAAGTCCAAGAGTTACCATTGGGTGATAAAGGTATACTTAAATCTATTTTAAGTAAGGACTCATCAACAACGCGATGTCCTTTTTTCACCGCTTTTTTGGCGCAATAACTTAAAATATACTCAAGCGCATATTTATCGACTGAAGGCTCCCAAGTATATTCAGTTTCGCACGCTGTTTTATGCTCGCCATCCAAAGAGATGTACTCAAGTTTTCCTTGAGTTGTGCAAGAAGCTAAAACGAGCACGAGTGATAATGAAAAAAATATTCGCAATTTAATACTCATCTTGTGATTCAACAGACCCTACTTAATTAAAGTGTACCTGACCTTACTTAATTGGCGCGACAAAATGTCTTGGTTAATTGGGCGAGTAAACAAAATATATTACTGAATAAGTGCTGTAATAGAAATACATTCACTTTTAATACTTCATAAAATAAAGGGATATAATTTTTATTAGGTACTGAAATGAAAAATACATACTCGTCGAGATTACAGGCTGTTAGAAATAAAATGGCAAAGCTAAATTTAGATGCATTTATAGTGCCTCATGAAGATCAATATCTGCTCGAAGAAGTTGCTGAATATAATAATCGACTAAAGTGGTTAAGTGGCTTTACTGGCACAGCAGGGGTGGTGGTTATACTGAAAAATAGAGCGATTATGTTTGTCGATGGCAGATACCAAGTGCAGGTTGCTGAACAAGTAAATAATGCTTTATTTGAATTTGAATGTTTATCAACTTTCAGCAGTAACGACTGGGCAGATAAACTATTGCCAAGTGAAGTTTTAATTGGTGTTGATTGTAAACTACATGCATTTTCTTGGTATAAAAAATTTACACAAGCTTTAAGCAAATCAGGGAAGTATTGTTTGGCAGTCGAAGAAAATTTAATAGATTTGTGCTGGATTGAACGTCCTAGTAAAAATATAAAGCCTATTACCTTTCTTCAAGAAAAATATCATGGAAAATCAAGTAAACTAAAGATAAAGCAAGTAGCACAGCGACTAAAAAGCAATAACGTGAACAATGCAATTATAACTAATTTAGATTCTATCTGTTGGTTGTTAAATTTACGTGGGCGCGACATACCATGCTTACCTGTTTTTTATGCAACCGCCATAATCAGCGAAAACTCAGAGGTTTTATGTTTCCTCGATCTAAAAAAACTACCAAAAGATATTACTATACAATTTGAACCTAGTGTCAGTTTTAGATGTGAAAGTGAACTAGACTCTTATTTAGCTGCTATTTCATCAGAAAGAATCCAAATAGATCCTGAAACAATTAATGCAGCAATGGTTAATTTACTTATCAAAGATGACGTTGAAATTATAGAAAACCTTGATCCTGTTAGTTTATTAAAATCTGAAAAAAATGCTGTCGAAATTGCAGGTTTTAAGAACTGTCATTTACGTGACGGTAGTGCTGTTGTTGCCTTTCTTGCTTGGTTAGAGCAAACAACAAGCGCTCTTGTTTTTTATGATGAAAAAGTGCTATCAGACCGACTAGAAAGTATGCGCTTAAAAGATAGCTTGTATCAAGAGGCTAGTTTTGAAACGGTTTCTGCGGTCGGCAGTAATGCGGCAATGTGTCATTACAACCATAAAGATACCACACCAGCATTAATGACAAATAACAGTGTTTATCTTTTTGATTCAGGTGGGCATTACCTCGATGGCACAACAGATGTAACGCGCACAGTCGCTATTGGGCAAGTAACTAATGAACAAATAAAAATGGCGACGCTAGTCTTAAAAGGCCATATTGCGCTTGCGACTTTAAAGTTTCCTCAAGGCACAACAGGACAACATATTGATGCTTTAGCAAGGCAGCACCTTTGGCAACACGGTTATGACTATGCACATGGTACAGGGCATGGTGTGGGGCATTACTTAAATGTACATGAAGGGCCGCAACGTATTGCTAAATTTAATAGTGGTGTTGCTCTTGCTGCGGGAATGGTTGTCTCTATTGAGCCAGGTTATTATCGTGAAGGGGAATTTGGCATACGCCATGAAAATTTATATATGATTAAAGAAAGTGAAATGCCCGTAGGTGCAGAAGTAAAAACATTACAATTTGAAGTACTAACTCATGTGCCTTTTGATCGAAAGTTGATTGATAAAACCATGCTCAGTGAGCAAGAAATTAACTGGCTTAACCAATATCATCATAGGGTTTATCACCACATAGCCTCTCTAAGTAATGAAACTAACAAAGCTTGGCTAGCAAAGGCAACAATGCCGTTTTAATTCATTTAAATTGTTAAAGCTTATTGTGATTATTGTTGTAAATGTTGTTTATCAAATTTTTTGTAATAAGCTTTTCAATAACTTAACGTGCAGAATGTGGAATGTGTCGTTTTAGGTAATAAATACAAAATATATTGCGCTTTATGAATGTTTTTCAATAAAAACTTCTCCTCTCATTACGTAGTATTAAATGGCAAAGCATAAATGGTACTTAAAAAATATTATAAAAAGTGCCCAACACTTAATTTTGAGGGAAGTTATATGTCACTATTCAAACAGTTTATTCCAAAGAAAGTTACCTTAGCTGTAATCATTGCCATGTCGGGAAGTACCAGCGTATTTGCCGAAGAAGCACAGAGTACAAACAATAATGTAGAAGACGTTGAAAGAATTGTTGTGACAGCCCGAGGACGAACAGAAACCCTTCAACAAATTCCTGACTCTGTTACCGTTTTTAACGACGAAGATATAAAAGCTGCCCGCATAAGCTCAATAAAAGACTTTTCGGCGCTAACCCCAAATTTAAATGTATCAACAAATTTTCGCTCAGGTCTTAACTTTGTTACGGTGCGTGGCCTTATAACACCTCAGGTTGGTGAAGCTCCTATTGCTTATGTGGTTGATGGTATTACGGTGCCAAATCTAGAGTTTATTAACCAAGGCTTACACGACATTGAAAGAATTGAAGTACTAAGAGGCCCACAAGGCGCCTTGTATGGTAAAAACGCTATCGGTGGTGCAATAAATATTGTGACTAAACAAGCATCTGATGAAGTTGAAGGCAGCATACAAGCATCAATCGCTCAAGGTAATGATAGGAAAGTTAATGTCGCCGTTAGTGGCCCAATTGTTGAAGATAAAGCTTACTTTAGGTTTTCTGCCAACTATCAAGATTTTGACGGCTTAATCGATAATTCATTTTTGAATGAAGAAGTTGATTATGTTGATGATGCTTTTGGCACACAAGGCATGCTTGAATTCTACTTAACTGATTACACAACCCTGACTTTACACGGTAATTACTCTAAGAAAACGCAAGGGAGTAATTACATGGCATTTGTGACAAAAGACGAGCTAGAAAACTTTTCAGTCAAACCAGATGCTAATGCTGTAGGGCTTGATGAGTCTGAGCTTTGGTCTGTTTCAGCTAAAGTTGAGCATGAAACTGATTATGGTGATTTAGTCTTTATTGCCTCAGCGAATGATTCAGACATTATGTTTTTCTCTGACGGTGATTTTACTCACCAAGATGCCAGCGAAGACAATTTTTTCTTTCCTATTACCCAAATAAATCCGATAGAAGAAGACTCCACTAGTTTTGAAACGCGCTTTACATCTTCGGGTGAAGAAAGCTTTCGTTGGGCACTTGGCGCATACTATGAAACTAAAGACAGAGAAGTTTCTTATGATCAAGTGTGGGATTTAACACCGACAGAGCGAGTAACTTACCAAGATGTAAAAGAGAATATCGCTCAAGACCCTTCGCTAGTTTTTGAAGGTGAAAAAACTATTCAAGAAAGCACTGCCTATGCAATTTTCGGTCAAACCAACTATGACATCAGAGATGATTTGGAGCTAACAGTAGCATTACGTTATGACTCTGAAGAGCGCGATGCATTTGATGAAAGAGATCCTAACGCTTCTAAAGCCAACGAAACTTATAGCCAATTACAACCTAAAGCGTCAATTGCGTGGCAAATGACAGAAGACCACTTACTTTATACCACGTATTCGAAAGGCTTCAGATCTGGCGGATTCAATGAGTATTCTCCTTCTGTTATTAGAAACTATGACCAAGAAATTTCAGACACTGTTGAGCTGGGCGTTAAAACAACGTGGCTTGACGGTAAAATTTGGTTAAACATGGCGTTGTTCCATATTGAGCAACAAGATGCGCAATTTACCCGCCTAAACCCAGATACCTTTACGCTTGAAAATTTAAATATTGATGAAGTATCAATTGACGGTTTTGAGTTAGAAATGTCGGCCTCTATTACAGACAATTTAAGTATTAACTTTGGTATTGGCTTAATTGATAATGAAATTACCAAAAACCGAGGTGTAGACATTCTTTCTGGTAGAGATTTAGCGGTAACCGAAGGTGGCACCATGCCTTATGTTTCAGACTTTAACCTGAATGGCTCTATCGATTATTCTAGAGAGTTATTTGGTGATTACATGCTAAAAACCCGTCTTGCATTTAACACCCTTGGGCCGCGTTCATTCGATATTTTCAATGAAGATACCGGCGAATCAGATACCCATACCTATTTAAATGCCAATATAGCCGTAGAAAATGAACAATGGTCTGTTTCATTATTTGCATCTAACTTAACAGATGAAGCCTCTCCAGAAACTGTATTCTTATTTAACCCGTTAATACGTATGCGAAATCAACCAAGACAAGTGGGTGTGCAGGCGCGTTATAACTTCTAAACAAGCAAAGCTATCTTGAGATTTAGCTACCTACATATTAGGTAGCTACTCAAACTGTGCTTGGTGGTAATTTCATTATCAAGTACTGACTATTTTCTTTTAAATTTATATGTTTAGTTCGGTTATAAATATGGAACTAAATAAGGTTAATTATAATTTTTTTAATTAACCTTTTTAAGTAAGGTACAAATTATGACAGTAAGAGTCGCAACAGATGTGGGTGGAACGTTCACCGACCTGGTATATATTGATGAAGGTAATGTTAAAGCCGTTAAAAGTGATACAACACCGCCAAACTTTGAGCAGGGCGTAGTCAATGCCGCTATAAAAGCAGATATTGATTTGTCAGATGTAGACTTTTTTGCTCATGGTTCCACTGTTGTTATCAATGCTATTACCGAACGAAAAGGTGTAAAAACCGGTTTGATCACCACAAAAGGTTTTCGTGATGTTTTAGAAATTGCCCGCGGTAATACGCCTGATATTTTCAACAATACTTATCAAAAACCTAATCCTTTTGTTGAGCGCCATTTACGTTTAGAAATAGAAGAGCGTCTTGATTACCAAGGTAATGTTATTACACCGATTAACTTAGATAACTTACCTGAGTTAGTTGCCTACTTTAAATCGCAACAGGTTGAAGCTATTGGTGTTTGTTTTTTACATGCTTATTTAAACCCAGAACACGAAATAAAACTGGTTGTGGCACTGAAAAATTTATGGCCAGAAATTAATGTAATTTCTTCACATGAAATATCAGCCGAATGGCGCGAATACGAACGAACGAGCACCACAGTATTGTCAGCCTATGTTTTACCTCCGGCGCAGCAGTATTTAGATAAATTGAAAAAGAAGCTACTGGCGAATGGATTAAAAAGCGACCCATTTATTATGCAGTCTAATGGCGGCATTGCTACGTTAAAATCTGCACGTGATAACCCGATAACATTAGTTGAGTCAGGCCCTGTTGGCGGCATTCTTGGTGCTGCTGCCTATGGCGAAGTTATTGGCGATGGCAATATTATGGCGTTGGATATTGGTGGTACAACCGCTAAATGTTCATTAATTCATCATGGTGAAACACGTATCACCACAGAATATGTATTAGAGAAAACGGCGAAAAAGGCCGGATACCCAATAAAAACCCCGGTAATTGATATTGTTGAAATTGGTAATGGTGGTGGCAGTATTGCCTGGATTGATGCCGCCAATAGTTTACATGTTGGTCCGCAAAGCGCTGGTTCTACTCCTGGCCCTGTTGCTTATGGACGAGGCGGCATTGCGCCAACAACAACGGATGCTAATTTAATTACCGGTAGAATTAACAGCGAAAACTTTGCTGGTGGAGAAATTCAACCCGATCTTAACGCCGTAGAAGCTGCTTTTAAAACCTTGGCTGATCAACTTAATGTTAACGCCATGGATGTAGCACATGGTGTGCTGAACATTGCTAATTCTAATATGGTAAATGCACTGAAATTGATCTCAGTAAATCGTGGTTACGACCCACGTGATTTCTCATTAATGGCCTTTGGCGGGGGTGGAGCACTGCATGCTACAGCCTTAGGTAAAGAATTAAATGCGCGTAAAGTTATTATTCCTCCATTTGCTGGTGTTTTTTCTGCTTGGGGAATGTTGATGATCGACCTACGCAGAGATTATATTCAGACCCATAGATTTGCCTTAACAGATAACAGTAAAAACGCCGTGCTCTCAGCTTTTGAGCAGGTTATTGAAAAAGCTGGACTTGATTATAAAAACGATGGTATTGACCAAAGCAAAGTTAAGCATGAAATGTATGTTGATGCTCGCTATAGCGGACAAGAACATACAGTTAAAATTCATGTTCCAAGCACTGAACTTGAAGAAATTGAATTTATTCGTGCGCTTTCAGAGCGCTTTCATCAAACCCATCAACAAGAATATACTTTTAGGCTAGACGGCTCTGCGATTGAAGTTGTTAATATTCACTTAGTTTCTTTTGGGCTTTTAGATAAAGCAACACTTGAAAAATTACCAGCAAGTTCAACAGAAAGTGCAGATACAGCCTTAATTGGCAAGCGTTCGGTTGACTTTGACAGTGACACTCAAGTAACCGCGGCTATTTATAATCGTGAAAAATTACAACCAGGTATGAAATTTAAAGGACCTGCGATTATTGAAGAGAGCACTACGACTACCGTGGTTTTACCTGAGAACCGAGTTGAGATTGATGATTTCGGTGGTATTCATATTTATCTTCGTGATTAATGAATTGATATTTTTTGAATAAATTTAATGAATTAAATAAGTTGAGTAAAAAATTATGAATAAAAAAGTCGATATATTTACCATAGAAATTATTAAAAATGCCTTAGTCGCTATTGGCGAAGAAATGTTTTTAGCTTTAAAAAGAACGAGTAAAAGCCCGATTATTTACGAGTCGTTAGATTATGGTATTGGTGTTACAGATGCGAATGGTTTACTTATTTCTCAAGGCAATGGCATTCCAGGTTTTATTGGAACCCTAGATGCGGGCGTACAAAATATTATTGCAAAATTTGATCGCGAAAATATTTACCCAGATGATGTTTTTATTTTAAATGACCCTTATGCAGGGGGCGGTACTCATTTGTCTGATGTTTGTATGATCCGCCCGGTATTTTTTGAAGAAGAGCTTGTTGCATGGACAGCTAACAAAGCACATTGGACTGAAATTGGCGGTAAAGATCCCGGTAGTTACAGTGCCGATGCTACTGAAATTTATCAAGAAGGTTTGCAATTCCCAGGTATTAAAGTATTTGAAAAAGGTATTGCGAACCAAGCACTACTCGATTTAATTGAAGTGAATGTTCGCTTACCAGAAATGACCTTAGGTGATTTACAAGCCTGTGCCGCTTCATTAAAAGTAGGTGAACAACGCTTTCTTTCTGTTATGAAAAAATACAGTAAAGACGTTACCTTAACGGCGATAGACAAGTTGCTTGAACATGGTGACTTAATGGTGTTAGAAAAGTTTAAAACTTTACCTAAAGGTGTATTCGAAGCTGAAGATCTTATTGATGAAGATGGCATGGGTAATGGACCGTTTAAAGTTAAAGTAAAAGTGACGATAACCGATGAAGCTTTTGTTCTAGATTATTCGGGTTCTTCTGACCAAGCGCCTGGGCCTATTAATTGCACTATGGGCGTATTAGTGTCTGCGGCTAGAGAAGTATTTATGGGTATTGTTCAGCCCGATGCCCCCGCAACTGACGGCTGCTTTCGCCGATTACAAGTGATATGCCCTGAGGGCACATTACTAACAGCAAAACGACCAGCACCAGTATCGGCTTATTTTGAATCTATGGTATGTGCTGCTGATGTGGTGCGCAAAGCATTAGCTCCTGTTTTACCAGGGGTAGTTACTGCTGGTCAGTTTGGTTCAGTATGTACTATGAACTTATCGGGTCAAATACCTGAAACAGGCGAGCATTATCTGTTGGTTGAGCCATTAGTTGGTGGCTGGGGGGCCGCTGTTGGTAAAGATGGTGAGTCGGGTCAATTTTGTGTTGGTAATGGTGAAACTAGCAATATTCCGGTAGAAATTACAGAAGCACGCTACGGCGTTATGGTAGAGCAATATGCTTTTAGTCATAATACTGCTGGAGCGGGTGAGTTTAGAGGGGGCAACGGTGTCGTGCTCGATTATCGAATACTTTCAGACGATGCTGATATTTCTAGCTTTTTTGGTCGCGGTATTACAACCCCTTGGGGCATTAATGAAGGTGAAGAAGGTTCATGTAATTATGTGCAAGTTTTTGACGAACAAGGTAATGAAAAAGCTCGCTTTAGTAGAACAAGTCGTTATCCTTTGAAAAAAGGTGATTTAATCAGGTTAGTTACCGGCAATGGCGGTGGTTGGGGTAACCCAAATAAGCGCCCTAAAGCTAAAGTATTAGCCGATATAAAAAATGGCTTTATTTCTGAGCGCGATGCTCAGGCAATATATGGCATTTAATCTTACTTTTATTATCAGCTACTTATTAAGAATGCAAAGGATTTTTAATGCACCATACAACTTCTAACTCAGATTTAAAATATGGACTCAGCGGTTTAGCCACTGCACCTATAGGCTACTTAGTTTTATTATTTTTACCTGTGTACTTAGAAGTTGTTGGCATTAGTTTAGCGTTAACTGAGCAACAAATAGGTTGGCTAGCTTCTACTGACTCAATAGGTTTAGCCATCGCAACGTTTGTTTTTTCTATCTACATTAAAAGAGTGAACTTTAGAAAAGCATTAATTGTAGGGGTTGTTATTACCGTCATTGGTAATTTAATTTCAGCCTTAGTAACTGACTTTTTATTACTGTGTATTATTCGAAGTTTAACAGGGGTAGGCGAAGGAATAATTGTTGCCGTAGGTATTAGTGCTATCGGCATGACCAGCAACCCTAATCGATGGTTTGGTTTTTATACCGCGGCAATTGTTGTTGTGCAAGCTTTAGGGCTAGTACTTGTGCCCATTATTTACAACTCGATGTTATTGAGTGGCGTTTTTGTTGCTATGGCGGTTTTTTATACTTTGCCACTTATTGTTATTAAGCTGTTACCACGTAAAAGTGATGATTATAAATCGACAGAAGGTGCAATCACCAACCTATCTAAACAACCCAATAATTTACTCAATTTAGCGTTGCTAAGCTTACTGTTCTTTTATATGAGTATTGGTGGAGTATGGACCTATGTCTCGATTATGGGGACAAGTTCTGGTTTAACTTTGTCTTTTGTATCTCAAGCATTGTCTTTAGCCATGATTGCAGGTCTAGCTGGCGCGTTGTTTTTTGCGTTAATAGGGGATATGGGTAAAAACATTGGTTTATTGTTTATTTCAATACTCGTGATGACTTTATCAATATGGGTATTAAACAAGGGATTAACTAACACGCGTTATCTTATCGCTATGTGTGTATTTAGCTTTTTCTGGAGTATTGTTGGTGCTCGATTATTTGCTGTTATTTCAGATGTAGATCATTCAGGTAAATATATAAGTGCAGCTCAAACAGTGGTTGGCGTGGGTTATATTTTAGGGCCGATTTTAGCGTCAACGTTAGTTAAAGGTATAGGCTATACCGATATCATTATAATGGGAACGCTGCTGTTTAGTTTATGTTTTATTGTAATATTACCGCTAGCGAGATTTAAAAAAGTTGATTAACCTTTAGCGATGAAAATCAACTCTATATGGCAATTTAATGCTAACAACGGGTAATCGATGTGATAGAAATTTCGTTTTCTAAATACTCTTGATTTTCAGCTTTTTGAAAAATTTGCTCAAGTACATCTCTACCTTGAATGATTTGACCAAAAGCAGCAAAGCCTAAGCCGTCATCATAGCGTTTGCCGCCAAAGTTGAGTTCAGGTTGATCCTTGATACAAAAAAAGAAGCTGCCATCAGCACTACCGGGTTCAAACCGAGCCATAGATATTGTGCCGTCTAGATGCAAAATTCCGGTGTCTTTGGTAGTTTCATGTGCAATTCCAGGTAATAACTTGGGGTGCTCTGGCGGTAAACCCGCTTGAACAACGTTTATTGCTGCATTAGCATCTTCAGCCTGGCTTGCATTGTTATCATTAACTATTCTGAAAATGCTACTACCGTCAAGTAAATGATTATCTACATAATGTAAAAAATTAGTTACTGTAATCGGTGCTTTTTTTGAAAATAATTTAACAGTAATATTTCCTAAAACTGTTTTAATTAAAACGCTAGGATAATATTTCATCATAATTTCGCGGCTCATAAGCTTAATGAAGTTCAGCTTATATTATGAGGTATATGTAACAAATATAATTTAGAACGCAGATACTAAAACAGCATTATCTATTTATTTTTAATACTTTTACAAACCAAAAGTTGGTACAAAATGGTAAAAAAACATATTAAGTTAGACAGAATGAATCGTCGTATTTTAACTGAGCTGCAAAGTAATGCGCGTATTAGTAATAATGATTTATCTGAAATTATAGGTTTATCACCAAGTGCTTGCTTACAGCGAGTAAAATCGTTAGAAGATGCTGGGTTTATTATTGGCTATGCCATGGTAACTAATGTTGATAAGTTATGCGTTAATGTAAAAGCTTATGCACATTTCACGTTAAAAAGTAATAGTTATCAACACTGTAGTATTTTTGAAAAAGGTATAAAAAAATATACCGAAGTGGTTGATTGTATGAAAGTTAACGGTGGTATTGATTATATTGCTTTTATGATGTCTTCTTCGATTGAAGATTTCAATAGCGTTTGCAATGACATGATGCAAGATACGCTAGGCATTGAAAAAATTACCAGTCATTTTGTAATAGATACGGCAAAGTGGTTTGGTGGATATCCACTTGATACCTTAGAGTGGAAAGTACAAGAAGACTGATGTTATTTCAGGTTTATGCTTATCAGAGTAAGCCAATCTGTGTATAGAGCAATAAGTTAGACAGAGCTTTGTATAGTTTATTTCATACTACTTCAGCTCTGTTTTATCAGTATATTTAATTATTAAACCTAGCTATGTTTTTATGTTGTATAGCTACCACTTTTTGCGCGTTAAAAATGGCTTGTGCTGCTTAGTGTCATGAGTTTGATTATAAATTTTACGATGAACATTTTTACCCATTAATATTCTAAGTTGATAGTAAGACTCTCTGAATAACGCCCAGCCTTTACTGCTGTTCCAGCTTTTGTTGTATAAACGCTTATTGGCCGCTACTGCATCTGGCGATTGTGACATTAAAGACAGCGCAAATGCCTGGGCATCAGCCATTGGCGTGTTGGTTACTTCAGTCACTAAATTTAAAGCGTGTGCCTGCTCACCAGTAAACATTTCTGCTGTCATGGCGAGTTTTTTTGCTTGATCAATCGCAATAAGATCACGTAATGCTACTGTGCCACCCATATCAGGTATTAAGCCCCATTTACCTTCTAGAATAGATAGCGAACTGTCGGGTGTAGCAAACCTAAAATCGGCACCTAAGGCAATTTGTAAACCGCCTCCCCAACAACGCCCTTGAATAACACAAATAACCGGAACAGCAATATCTTGCCAACCAGTAGAAACTACTTGCGCTAGGTTTGATCGCCAAGGTGAAGCTTTAAAAAGTAGTTTTATCATGTTTTTTTGTGACTTCATGATCGATTTAACATCTAAACCTGAGCAAAAATCGTCTCCATTACCTGAAACGATAACAGCCCTAATGTCGCGGTTTTTACGCAATGTTTTAATCGTATTACTAATTGCTTTAAACATAGCCATATCAAGCGCATTCAGCTTGTCTGCACGATTAAGTTTAACATGGGCTATGTTATTAGCGATTTCTACAATTACGCGTTGTTCTGTCATGAAAATCCTTGTCGGTATCAGTGCTAATTTATAAAAAATAAAATGGTATGACCAGTACAGTAACTAATGTGTACATTTATGTCTACTGTGAATTAGTTTTTACAGCCGGTGCTTTTTACACAAGCTGAGTACTTGTAAATATGGAGAATTTATCGCACATTGTTACCTTATACTTTTACCGTGCAATTGTGGCGGTTAAAAATAGCAGCGAAAGTAGCACAGCAAAAAAGTGCGGCGAAACAAGCTCAAATATAATGGCGATATTCAATGAAAAATAAACTATTTTTAGTACTGGCTTTAACTTTATCGACCTCACCTTTATGGTTGGTTAATAAGGCACAAGCACAGCAAGCATTTGCTATAGCGATACACGGCGGTGCAGGCACAATTGATAAAAGTAAAATGACACAAGAGAAACGTCAGGCTTATGAGTCAGCATTAAAAAAAGCACGTGACACCGGCTATGCACTTTTAGCTGATGGTAAGTCTAGCCAAGCAGCGGTGATTGCGGCAATTCAAATACTAGAAGATTCACCATTATTTAATGCGGGCAAAGGCGCCGTTTATACTTTTGATGGCGAGCATGAACTTGATGCGTCAATTATGAACGGTAAAACCTTAAATGCTGGAGCTGTTTCCGGTGTAAAAACCGTAAAAAGCCCAATAGCGCTAGCTGAAGCGATAATGGAAGAATCGGTGCATGTAATGCTCAGTGGTGAAGGTGCAGAGGTTTTTGCGAATCAACAAGGCTTAACACTGGTTGAAAATAGTTACTTTAATACTGATGCGAGATTTCAATCGTTACTAAAAGCTAAAAAACAGTTAGCAGAGCAAGAAAAAGAGTTAAAGGATTTTCAAGCTGCTCACCAAACACTTGATAATGAATATAAATTTGGTACCGTTGGCGCTGTTGCGCTTGATAAGTCAGGTACGATAAGCGCAGGCACAAGTACTGGTGGCATGACCGCTAAACGCTTTGGTCGCATAGGCGATGCCCCTATTATTGGTGCGGGAACTTACGCTAATAATGATAGCTGCGCGGTTTCAGCAACGGGCCATGGCGAGTACTTTATTCGCTACCATGTTGCGGCAGATATTTGCGCGCGCATGCAGTATCAAGGTTTAAGTCTTGAAAAATCGGCAGATGTGGTCATTAATGATGTGTTAGTCAAAGCTGGCGGCTCAGGTGGTGTTATTGCCATTGATACGCAAGGTAATATAACCATGCCATTCAATAGCTCAGGTATGTATCGTGCGAGTAAATCGTCGAACGGTAATGAGTTTGTAGGAATATTTAAAGATGATAAATAAATTGAAAATAGCGTGTAACACATCTTTAGCCTTAATTTGTGGTTTAGCTATTGTAGGATGTTCAGAAGATGTTGGGAAAGTTAGCTTAGGGCTATTCACCACAAAAGATGTTGTTATAAGAGCCCAACAAGATCCTATTGTTACAGGGGTAACTTGTCATATTAGCCATGTAGAAGCCGATTTAGACTTTTCTGATCCTTCAGATATGAGCATAGCTTGTCGACAAACCGGTGAAATAACGGCTGAGCATTTAGCGAAAATAGATCGCTCGAAAAACGGCGAAGTGGTTTTTAAAGAGTCGAAAAGTATATTATTTAAAAGCTTAAAAGTCAGACGTATATATGATGCTGAAAATAAAACCCTGATTTACCTGTCTTATTCAACGAAAGAGTCATCAGGTAGTCATCACCACTCATTATCAACGGTGCCTCTATACAATACCAAAGCTTGGCAATGGGCATTGGATCAAAATATTAAAAACTAGAACTGAAAGTAATAAAATAGAAGTAGTGAAATTATGTTAGCAAAACTATTTGGCCCAAAAGAAATAATTGATGAAAACACCAAAAACTGGATCTGGGATACTTTTGCCTGGGCGATTGAAAATTTTGATATAAATGTGCTGAAAAATGACGCGCGTTTGATCCTACCGAGTAATGACTTTTATCCAGGAAAAGTCAGCAGTATTGATGAAATGGCACAAGCGATGTTTATTAATACAAAGAAATACGCCGGTATGCAAAACTGGCCGATTGATATTACTTCAAGTTCACCCACCTCTACTACAGCGATTGAAGACTTAAGGTTAGGGAATGTTATTCGCGGTGAAAACGCTGAAATTAATATAAATTTGAGTAATGCGCCACTCATGCTGGGCTTTAATCCGAACCAAGTAAATCAACCACAAGATTTAATAGCTGGTATTAGCCAAGCACTCGCGAGTATTTTAGTCATCTCAAATAAAGTATTACCGCCTGGTGGGAAAGAGTATTTGCCACAGGCAATAGATTTAGTTGCTTGTTTTATGGGCTTTGGGGTTATTTTTGCTAATACTGCTTATCAATTTAAGGGCGGCTGCGGCTCATGCAATAATGCCAGTTTAAATCGTCAAGCGGCATTAACTGAGCCTGAAACTGTTTATGCATTGGCGTTATTTTGTGTTTTGAAAAAAGAGCCAATAAAGCAAGTGAAAGGGCATTTAAAATCACACTTAAAGAAAGACTTTGTTAATGCTTATAAGTCGATTGAACAGTCAATTGGCGCAACAACACAACCCGCGTTATTAGCTTTAGCCAGTTAACTAAATAAAAACTAAATAAAAAGTAGATAAAAGTAAGCAAAAATGTAAGAAAAAACCTGTAAATGGATGATTTATCTGCAAATGAGTCTACAGTTAATAATGGAAAGTAAATAAATAAAAAAAGTCTGATCAATATTTGGCTATGAGTGTTAATTAAATTTTAGGGATCGAGTATGGAATCATTACAAGTAAAAGAATATATGAACCATTATCCAGTGACTTTCGCGCCAGAAATGGTGGTTGAAGAAGCAGCATTGAGGTTTTTAAAAACCAAGCAAATTGGTGGGCCCGTTATTGATAAAAATAATCAATTAATTGGCTTTTTATCTGAAAGTGATGTCTTATCAAAAATGATAGAAACCATTTATTATAACGAGCATATTGCAGATGTGGCCGATCTAATGCGTAAAGATGTGTTAACTGTTAAGCCATACGACAGTGTTATTGAGCTAGGCCAACAAATGTTAAAAAATAAACCTAAGGTCTACCCAGTAGTTGATGACGATGAAAACTTATTGGGGACAATATCTCGTAATGATGTATTGCGCGCTATCGACTTACATTTACGTTCAGGTTACCAAAAAGTAAAATAACCTGGCGACTTAAAAATTAATAATATTTGAGTTAATTGATAAACTCCCACTAAAATGCATAAAGTTCAAGGGGGTTATACGCTACTTTGTTATGTCTTTATAAAACCTTATTCACGTTAATTGAGTGAGTTCAGTTTGTCCTTCTTAACTTAAATAAGCGCTTAAATAAGAAATTAAATAAGAAATTAAATAAAAAGTTTAAATGACTACATTAGGGATAATTAAGCTTATTCCTAATGTAATTTCTCTAGCCATATTTGACATAAAAGTAATCTCCTTCAACTCATTAGCCTTAATCACTTGCCTTAGTCGCTTATATTGGTCGTTTATTCTAATCACCGATATTAGAAGCACTAAAACTGTTAACGAGTTCAAACATCGTCGTTAGGCATATTACTTACTTATTTTGCAGCGTTAGTATTCAACTAACGGTGAATAAAATGCAGACTTCCCTAATGCGGCTTGGCTACCTTTCAAAGAAAACTTATAACCACATAATGCAAAATTGTTTTTAAAAGCAATATTTTTAATTAGCGCTTTAGTATCTAATGGCGAAAAATAGGCATAAAAGCCATTGTTTTCTGTACTAACTTTAAGTGTTCTTATTGGCAACTCATTATTAAATTCAATAGCCTTACAGCTTTTATCACCAATGGCTGTGCCTAATGTCCAAAACTCATTATTATCTACAACATCAGCTTGCCAGTGAACAACAAGGGCTTTTTGATCATTAAACATTATAGAGAAGTTATCGGGTAATGTGAGTTTATGCTCAAAGGTCGTGCTCTTTTCAGGAAGCGCTTCTTCTTCTACTAAATTTTCACCCTCAATATTGTCAGAAAATAAGGCAAATATAAATAAAACTAGCACGAAAAATGAAATGATTACCGCAATAGTTAAGCGGGTATTTATTTTACTAAACAGTGTTAATCGAAGCGACTCTGCAAACTCAAGCCCTTGATCTTTATTTGAATTTTGGCTGTTTGAGTTAGTATTGTCTCTATAGGTTGTTGATGTTGAGTTTTCAACATTATTTGCATATGAAAATGCGTTAGAAGGGGTTACATCAATACTGTTAATGGTAGGCTCAACACGTTGGCTATTACGTGAAGAGTTCTTCTTCACCGTTTTTTCGAACTCAGATAAATTTATCGGCCCACTGTAACCTAGCACATAATGCCTGTTATTTTTACTCGGGTAAGTTAACAATAGTGTGCTCAAGCCGGCGGGTAACAATAGCAACCAATAGCTCATGCCATTCCCAAGCAGCACAATGATTAAGCCCGTAATAAATAAACTACCAGTGGGAGCCATAAGCCATTTTTTATCAAACTGAGCATCATTTTGTCGGCGTTTTGTTGTAGCGAAACATACAACAGAGCATAAAAGTAAGATGACAGCGCTGAATAATATAGAATTACTAAAAATTGTGCTTAATGTACTAAAAAAGAATAAAGAAGACAGTACGATAAGTATAAAACGTTGTCGATTATCAAAACCTTGCCAGCAAAATAATGACTGAATAAATTGCATAAAATCTCCACAAAATAAGTTAGCTAAAGTACAAAAATAGCGAACTTAAAAAAGCACTAAAATAATAAAACTATAAGAGTGGGCAAGGTTAACTAATTTGAACCTTAAAGTCAGTTTATCTCGTCGATTTTTCATTTTATTTGTCATTTAAAATGGCAAGAGTTCAAGTTGTTTAAATGTTATTAATCTCGTTACTATTTTCTAAGTAGATTTAGTCTACATATGAGATTTTAATAAATATTGTAGCCATGCTACTGTTTGAAGATGCTGAACAGTTTTAAACAAAATATTAGGTGCAATGGATGCTTTAGAGTTAAAAGAAAAATTAGCTGATCTATTTCACGAAGTTAAGTCTTTTTTAATTGCAGAAGATGAAGATGGTTTGCCGAACAACTCGATAGCTGTGCAATGCTTGCTTGTGCTTCATTTGCATCAGATAATCAGCATTTACCATTGAATTTATGGGTTATCATCCTGAGGAGATTGAAGATAGATTTCCAACGGGCATCAATGAATATAAGGCTATGTTAACGTACTCAGCTAAAAATAAAGTTAGTGGTCTCAATATTATTAGCTGTGAAAATACCCAATTGCAAAAGCGGTTAATGGCATGTTGTACTGAATATAGAACTAGCCGGAACAAAGCACAGTTTTTCATTCATAGTTACCCCTGTATTTCTTGGTTATTTTACTGATATAAGGGCGTGTTAGTTACCAAAGGACAATCAGATGAAAGTAGATGACATTAGGGTTTTTATTCCTAGTAAAAATTACGAAATATCGCAATCATTTTATCAAGCACTGGGCTTTAAAATGGATTATGTGAGTGACGACCTATCTTTATTTGAGAACGGTGAGTGTACATTTTTCTTACAAAGATTTTATAACGAAGAATTGGCTAAAAACTTAATGTTCCAGCTGTCGGTTTTAAACATAAACGAGGCTTTTGAAGTTATTTCAAATCTAGATGGTTTCGATATTAAGTATAAGCCTATTAAAACAGAACATTGGGGGAAAGTTGTTTATTTGTGGGGGCCATCTGGTGAACTTTGGCACGTTACAGAATTTGGCAACTTTAAACCAATCAACCAAGTGTAGAAGTGGTTGGCTTTGCTTTAATCTAAACTTCTATGCACATTTCATTTTTAGTTACCAAATGACGTAGACTATAGCGATAGACAAATACGTTATGGATGAATATCAGCTTCTAATCATACTGTTAAAAGTGAAACAAATGGGCATATTTTTTTACTTACTTTATCGATGATTGTTTCTCTGTTATTGATAACTTATCAAAAGCGTCAAATATTACTCAAGGATTAGTTAATGACTAGAATTCTACTTTATTTAATATTATTTGGTTTATGGCAATTTGAAATAAACGCAAAAGAATTAAATCAATTCGAAAAAACGTCTATAGCTTATGCAGAAGTTATTGGTGATATAGCCTTAGGAAATGTGGCTTTTTCAATAATGAATGAGCGATGTAAAACAACATTTAAAAATTCATCGGAGTTCCTTTTAGAAACAGATTATTACCTGAGAAAAAATACCGGGTATACCTTCAATGAATTTGTAGAGTTCATGGGTTATGAAACCGAAACTGAAAATTTTGCCAATCAATTAGTGAGTGAAGTAATACAACAAAATGGAGGCTGCAACACAGCACCGCTTGAACATTGGGCTAAGTTTGTTAAAAAACATAATGAAGAGAATAACCTTAAATTTTTGAGGGGAAATGACATTTTGTTTGGTTTACCTAAGATCATTAGATCCGACCTTGAAATTAAGCGAGCATTTAAGAATAAGTTAAAAGATTATAAGCGTTTACCTTATCAAGAATTATTTGATTTAGCATCTGCTCTTGAGCATGGTTCATATAGCTATTCAATGTTTGGCTTATCACATTCATTAACCATAGATAAAAGTAAAGCGATAGAGTTATGGAAGTACGCTATTGAAAAGTTCAATAATCCTGAAGCCTATTACTATATTGGTATATTACTGCAAAAAAACTCTAGGGCTGATGCATTCAATGCATTTGAACAATCGGCTAAGCAAGGGTATAAATATGGTGAAATCTGGTTAGGTACTTACTATGCGTGTAATAAAGACAGTATAAAGGCTAAATATTGGTTAAATATCGCCAAAGAAGGTGCTAAAGACCCAGATTATATTGATGATATTTATGCTGAAATAGGTGAACTAGGTATGCCAACTAATTGTATGGATGGTTGGGTATATTGAAAATGGAAGATTAGAATTTTAACGGAATTTTTAGCTTAAACCGATGTATTTTCGAGCAGATTAAATTTGATTTGATCTGATGTTTTCGTGAAACGACAAATAACGCAAAATGTAAACTATTGACCTAATTCGGCCAACAGTACGTAAGACATGTCTGCATATGTTGTTAGTTTATAGGAATAAACTTGAGTTTATTGACCTGTTAAGTTTTTAAGCTGCTGATAATTAAGGTTTATTAATGTATTTCTTTGTAAGTAATGAAAAAAAATAATTTCTTTTAGTTTGCCCCGTCTATTATAAAACAACGCTTGAAGTATAATTAATTTCGTCTAGGAGACAAAGCGTTAGGGAAACCAAGTATTTACCGACTGCGGTTAGTATTTATGGATTAAACGGATTTATGAATTAGTAAATGGAATTAAGGTTATTTTGCTTAAGGTAAATACGGATGTTATGCACGATGCAACTTTTTTCATGGAATGAAAAGAGCGCTTATGGAATAAGCACAAAGGGATGTAAACCACGGAAATAGTTAAATAATCAAAAAACAAGCGACATTATGTCGCTTTTTTTTTGTCTCTTTTTTACGCCACCCATAATAGCTATTTTATTAATTCACTCGGTAAGGCGGGGTATCTATATTATCGAGCTTATAACCACGTAATGTCATTGTGCCATGGTAAGTTGATTCACCATCACCACTAAATTCAAAATCAAAACTACTCAACCAGTGTGGTCCTAAACGTTTAGAAAATCTAAATCGACTTGATTGGCGGGCAATCGCTAAAAATTGTAAGTTTTCTTGTTTACAATATTGGTCAGCGTGCGAGCGCGCGTGCTCTGATACTTTGCGTAAATAGACAAAATACCAGAAGAGTAAACCAATAAAGAGTAGGTAATAAATGTTTTCCATGAAATGCCTAAGGTTTAAAAAGCATGCCAATGGCTTTGGCCAATTCAGGGCTGCGTTTTGGTGAACGAATGGCTTGCAATAGTACGGGGCGAATCATAGGTATTGCAACTAAATCTTTAAATATTGCCGAAAATAATGCGTTGTCGTTATCTTTTATTAATTGCTCTAAGTAGCTAAATAATAACTTTTCATCAATTAATGTTGGCCATAATCGACCTGCGATAATAATAAGTGCATCTTCAGCTAAATCGGTGTTTTCGATTAAATTAGCGATAAATTCTTGGCTGTAAGGGTGCTGCGTACTTGACGCTAATGCACGTAACAAGGCTATCAAAATTGTATTATTAACTTCAGCTTTTTCTTCTTCTTGTTGATAACGTGTTGTTAATTGTTTTATTACTGCTGGAGCTAAGTTAATATTTTCAAGCGCAGAGCATAAAGGCACTAAAACTTCTTCAGGAAGGTATGGTAAAGCATTGGTTAAAATTTGATTGTTTTGAGCTTCGTCTAATCTAAAGGCAAAATCTGATAAGCCTTGCACGCCAACTGTTTGCCAGGCTTCCCAACCGTTAACGCCCGATAAATAATGTTGGGCTGGCGGATAAAATTTGCTTGCTACTTGTTTGAGTGAGGTAGATACAACACTATTTACTGCCGCCAATTTATATTGGGCAGGCGTAAAATGGTAGGGATTTTTCTTTAATAAGGCTTCTTGTTGCTCGGTGGGATTAACAGAGAGATCATCACCTAAAGCTTCAATAATAATCGCTATAAAGTGGTTTCTTGCACCTTGGTTTAATAAACCTCTTTCGTCTAATGGCAGTTTGATAAACCATAAATAGGGACTCGTTGATTGCTTTTGCCAAAACGCTATGGCGAGTAGGGCATGCCCTTGAATAGGATAAGGATATGCTAGCTCTGCCGCTTCAATTTTAGCAAACTGCTCTTTTGAAATTTTATCTACTCTACGGCCAATATCAAAAACACGGTATTGAGAATCTGATAAGCTCAGTAATGCGGAAATTGAAGAAATAGTGTCTGAAGATGAACTCATAGAATAATATTGTCGCTATAAAGGTTGATATAAATTGATAAAAGTAGGTACAAGTTGTTATGGCGCAATATTATAGAGATAATAGCGCTTTAACTCCACCGTTAATCTTTTTCTTGATTAATGGAAAATTAAAATGGTTGATTTATCAAAATTGTTAAATTTCTAGCCCTGTATTTTCAGTCGTTAGAAACCATGATTAATAAAAGAAGAATTCTCTAACATGACAATTGAAAATGCCGGTTCAGTAATTATAGATAAGCCTGTATTAAAAATATTATATCAAGATGAGTACCTAGTCGCTGTTGATAAACCGGCAGGGCTTTTTGTTCATCGAAGCTTTATGGACAAAGATGAAATTTATTTTGCTTTGCAGCTGGTTCGCGATCAAATCGGGCAATATGTTTACCCTTTACATCGCTTAGATAGACCTACCTCAGGTGTTTTACTTTTTGCATTAACTCAAGATATTGCTCGTCTAATGGGACAGGCATTTGCCGAGAGAAAAATTCAGAAAACTTATTATGCACTAACGCGAGGGCATTTAGTGGATCAAGGCGTTATTGAACATCCATTAAAAGAAAAGCTAGATGACTTAGGTGATAAGGATGTGAGTCGCGACAAAGCGCCACAAAGTGCAACAACGTTTTATAAATCAGCAGCTATTGCCACGATAGATGTGCCGTTAGGGAAGTATTCTAGTGTTAGGTATTCGCTAATTCAATGTCAGCCTCATACGGGCAGACGTCATCAAATAAGGCGGCATTTAGCGCATTTACGTCATCCAATTATTGGTGATATAAATTACGGCGATAATAAACAAAATCCATTTTTTGGTGAGTACTTTGGTTTTAAACGTTTAATGTTAATAGCAAAGCAAGTTGAATTTATACATCCTGTTACAGAGAAGGCAGTGAAAGTTGAAGCTGAATTTGACGCACAATGGCAGCAGGTATTCAAAGAATTTCAATGGCAAGGCATTTCACTTTAAAAGACGAATTGTAGTTTATTAAATACGCCTTGTTGTGTTTTAAACTTTAGTCACTGTTAAGCGCTTGAGTTTAATAAACTTGTGCTAAATAAGTTAGTGGCCGTGTTATTAATTTGGGCCACTTATATGTACAGAATTAAAGTCTTGAGCAATTAATTTGCTGTAACTGTTTTCTGGTCTTTGGCTGCTGTAATCACTATCATCATTTGGACCTCTGATCTCTACCGCATTAACAAAGTATATCGATTGATAATTATCGCGCTGCTCTGCAAACGCTAGCATCATTTGTTGATCTTGTGTCATTTCTCGATTCAATAAACTCAGCATTAAATAATGATCTGAAACCAAAGGCTTCTTTTCCATAACTATTGTCGGTGTTGAATTACACGCCGATAGTAATGTAACAATTAAAACAGTGAGCAGTAGAGGGAATTTTTTCATAATACTTTTGCTAGTTAAGAGTACTTATAGCCTCTATCGCAAAGGTTATGCCAACTATTATTTTGACACAGCTTGATAGCATTTTTTAATAGATAAATATTGTAAGATTAAAAGGCAAATTACTGATTTAAATATGAAATATTTTGTTTTTTTGTTGAGGGGACGTTATTTATATAATTAATATTAAAAGCAGTTTTTAGGCGAATTAATTATTGATTATTATGCTTTTAATTAAGTGTCAAAAAAATATCATTGTCAGAATTCACACAATATTACTAATAAGTAAAATTGTGTGAATTTATGCTAATAAGTAATAAATTACTCTTCAGATACCGAACGAAGTAGAGCGTTAATTCCTACTTTAGCACGTGTTTTAGCATCTACTTTTTTAACGATAATAGCAGCATATAAGCTATAAGTACCACATTTAGAAGGCAAGTTCCCTGGTACTACAACAGAGCCAGCGGGTACGCGACCGTAATGAACTTCGCCTGTTTCTCTGTCAAAAATACGCGTGCTTTGACCAATATAAACACCCATTGAGATAACTGCACCTTCTTCAACTACAACGCCTTCTACAATTTCAGAACGAGCACCAATAAAACAGTTATCTTCAATAATAGTAGGGCCAGCTTGTAGGGGCTCAAGTACGCCACCAATACCAACACCACCTGATAAATGTACGTTTTTACCAATTTGAGCACATGAGCCTACAGTAGCCCAGCCATCAACCATACAACCTTCGTCAACATAGGCGCCAATGTTAACAAAGCTAGGCATAACAACGACATTTTTACCTATAAAGCTACCTGTGCGTACAGATGCTCCAGGTACAACTCTAACGCCATCGGCAACGAAATCTTCATGTGTATAATCAGTGTATTTCATTGGAACTTTATCAAAAAACTTACTTTCAGCTCCGTCTATAACCTCGTTATCCCAAATTCTAAATGACAGTAAAACTGCCTTTTTAAGCCATTGGTGTACAACCCATTCACCAGCAATTTTCTCTGCTACGCGCGCTGAACCATTATTTAATGCAGCTAACGCCTCTAAAACCGCAGCTTTTACTTCTGAGGTTACGCTAGCTGGACTAATGTTTATGCGATCTTCGAACGCTTGTTCAATAATTGTTTGTAATTTTAACATCGGAAATTCCTAGTATTAATTTGGTAAAATTTGTTTTTGGCTTTCATTGCTAAGCATAGCTTTTAAAGTGGCTTTTTGTGCATCAGTTAACGGCTGATTATCAATATTTGAAACGGTAAATACATCTTCAGCTTTTTCACCGAAAGTGGTGATTTTGGCTGAATGAATCTGTACTTTACAGCGTTGAAAAATTGCCGCTATATTGGCTAATAGACCTGGGTGGTCTAGTGCTACAATTTCAATCATAGTCCGATTTTTAGCTGCACCTTTAAGGTAACTTACATGTGTTGGTACCTTAAACTGTCGAAATCTTTTTGCGAGAGGTTTCGGTTTGATTTTAATTTGTTTTGAAGCGAGTTTACCACTTAAAGAGCGTGCGATAGTCAACGCTCTAGCACTGTCGTTAATTGCCTTATTACGATTATCTAATACCACAAATGTATTAGCTGTATAACCTGATTTATTGGTGGTGATTTTTGCATCAAGAATCGATAATTTTTTAGCACCAAGTAGTGAGACAATATTATAAAATATATTCGGTTTATCTTTCGTGTAAACAAAAACCTCTGTACCGCCGCGATAAGGTTTCGGGCTGATAATAACCATGGGTTTTTCTTTATTATGTTCTAATATATGCTTAAAATGCCAAGCAATTTGCTCTGGTGTGTAACGCAGAAAGTAATCCGCTTTAAACTCTTTCCATAACTGCTTTAATCGGTCTTGATCTATAGTTTCAGCTTGAAGTATTTCAATAGCTTGTTGTTGGTTTTCTCTAATTTTAGCTCTTAAGTCTACTGGCTTTTCTAGTCCGCGTCTGAAGGCGCGCTTAGTACTGTTATATAAATCTTCAAGTAAATTAGCTTTCCAACTATTCCATAAACTTTCGTTGGTAGCACGCATATCGGCTACGGTTAAACAATATAAATAATCAAGATGTACTTCATCGCGAACAATTTCAGCGAAAGTTTTTATGACTTCAGGATCCGATATATCTCTGCGCTGAGCGGTAACCGACATTAATAAGTGTTTTTCTACCAGCCATGCGATTAAGCGTCCATCGTGATCGCCAAGTTTATGAATTTTAGCAAATTCTAATGCGTCAACTGCGCCAAGTTTTGCATGATCACCACCACGACCCTTAGCAATGTCGTGGAATATACCAGCAAAGTATAATAATTCTGGCTTACGTACACGCTGCACTATTTTACTGCACAACGGGTATTCGGCTGTATGTTCAGGTTGACTAAAGCGGTATAAATTCTTTATTAAGCGGTAGCTGTGTTCATCAACTGAATAGGCATGGAATAAATCAAATTGCATTTGACCAACAATATTACGCCATAAGGGTAAATAAGCGCCAATAATCGAATGGCGATGCATTAATGTAAATGCTAGACCTAACCCACGTGGGTGCCTAATAAGAGCAACAAAAATTTGGCGACAACGTTCGTAATCAATCATGCCTGAAACTAAACGGCGTCTGGCATTACGCATTAAGCGCAGGGTTTCAGGGTGTAATTCGGTTATTTCTTCGTGTTGTGCGATCAGTAAAAACATTTCCATAATCATGGTCGAGCGAGTAAATACGCGCTTATTACAAACCTTGATTTGTCCGTCGATAATAACAAAGTCGTCGTTAAGGACAATTTCTTTACTGTGCTTTTTGTCGTTTAAAATAGCATATTCGAAATGGTGTAATAACATGCCATTTAGTTCTGAAACGCGCGAAATAATGCGGAAAAAGCGTTTCATCATGCGTTCAATGGCAAGCTTACCGCCATCACCGAAGCCCATTAGTTCAGCTACATCGGCTTGATAGTCGAATAATAGTCGATTCTCGTTTCGTCCCGCAATAAAGTGCAATGCACAACGCATACGCCAGAGATAGTCTTGACACTCGATTAGTTCGAAAAATTCATTGGTGGTTAAATAATTATGATCAATTAATTGCTCGAGGGTGTCAGCCATAAAATGGCGCTTGGCAACCCAACCAATAGTTTGTATATCTCGCAAGCCACCAGGGTTCGCTTTTAAGTTGGGTTCGAGCGTATAAGATGCACCGTGAAATTGTTGGTGGCGATTAAATTGCTCATCACGCTTAGCGATAAAAAACTTTTCAGAAGTCCAGAATATATCTTCTACTAAAAGTGGTTCAAGTTGTGAAATGAGTGCGTCATTGCCGCAAATTTTTCGCATTTCCATTAGGTTTGTTGCAATGGTTACGTCGTCAATTGCTTGATTTAAACACTCTTTAATACTACGAACGCTGTGTCCAATATCGAGTTTTACATCCCAGAGCTGTGTAATAAATGCCGATATTTTCTCGGCTAAATCATCATCAATAACTTCTTGGGTAATTAATAAGATGTCAACATCAGAATAAGGGTGAAGTTCTTTACGGCCATAACCACCAACAGCTGCTAGGCTGATTTGAAATTCATCTAAATGATGCTGACACCATAGTTTGGTTAAAATTAGGTCAACATAAAAGGCTCGTGCTGCAACAAGTGAGGTTACTTCGCTTATTGGAAACTGCTCTTTTTGCCACTGAAAAAATTCAGTCCCAAGTGCGCATATTTCTGCGCTACTAAGTGAAGGCGCACTAATAGCTAATGCTTCGGTATATTTTTCCGGTATTAATGATGAAGTGTTCAACAATAAGCTCTCATGTTAGATCAGTTTGCAGTTAGTCAGTAATGTACAACCCTAATGATTTTCCGAGTATTAGCAAATTTAATTATGTAAAATTCTTGGAATGGTATCGTCTTTACGCAGAGTTAATACCTCGCAACCTGTTTTAGTTACGACAACGGTATGTTCCCATTGCGCCGATTTTTTACCATCTAAGGTATATACTGTCCAATTATCTTCTTTATCAAGTAGCGTGTTTGCTCGGCCTAAGTTAATCATAGGTTCTACCGTAAAACACATACCTTCCAGCATTTTTTCACTGTCATTATTTTTATAATGCACAATTTGAGGTTCTTCATGAAATACTTGACCAATACCATGTCCACAGTATTCTTTTACTATTGAGTAACGACCTGATTTTTTAATGAACTTTTGAATTGCAGTACCAATTTCTCCAAAAGTATTGCCGGGTTTTACTTTTTTAAGACCAATATAAAGTGCTTCTTGGGTAATGCGACAAAGGCGATTATCTTCTGCAGATGTTTCACCAATGAAAAACATTTTACTTGTATCTCCGTGATAACCGTCTTTTATAACAGTAATATCGATATTGATAATGTCCCCATCAACTAATGGTGTGTCGTTTGGAATACCATGACAAACAACATGATTAACTGAAGTACAAATTGACTTTGGAAAACCGTGATAATTTAATGGTGCAGAGATAGCACCTTGCACTTTATCGGTATATTCTGCACAGATAGTGTTTAATTCATCTGTTGTTACGCCAGCCTTTACATGAGGCTCGATCATTTCCAATACATCTGCAGCAAGTTTTCCCGCAATTCTCATTTTCTCTATTTCTTGCTGATCTTTAATCGTAATTGTCATAAAACCTCAAATGTAACGCTGTAAATAATTAAATGGTGTAATACCCAGTAGCGTAATTGTTTTTAATAAGCTGTATACAGGGTATGCATGAGCTATCTTGTTAAAATGCCTTTGATTGAAAACAAATATTTCAGGCAAAGATACATCATAATTGCTAACGATTTTACCTGTTTTTTAACCTTTGCCCAACCGAAAAATATATCGTGCGTATTTCGGCATAAAATAGTGGTTATAACTTGTTGTTGACTGAACAGTTGTAAAAGTAAAGTTCGGTCTATCAATCGCTTTAATTGTCAGCAGCAAAAAATGGTGCTCAGTAAAATTTATTAATCGCTAAATCAAAGCATCGAAGGTAAATATTTAGGATAAATTTTCTAATTCAAGTTTAACTGCATCAACAATTGCATCAGGATTTTCTAAATACAGATTATGGTTAAGTAACACTAAGCTTTCATTACAGGCTAATAAAAGAGCCGGAATGGCTTGCGTGCCAATAATTTCTTGAATTTCGATGATATCGTGGATTGCAAACTCAGCATCTTTGGTAAGTTTATTTGACTGCAGACATTTAGCAGGTGGTGAAAGTTTAAGTTCGTCAATTATATCAATAACACTTTCTTTGTCTGTTAATTCGTTACCTAAAACAAAATGCGCATGCTGAAGTTTTGTGAGTAACTCAAAGGCAGACTTTGCTGACTTATTTTGCACCCAAGCCATTAAATTAGCGACTAATGTAGAGTCTTTTGGGTAGTTAAGTGTATCAACATAGTTAGCGCCAAACTTGACCTTACTGAATTCGCCAACAGCAGTTAATGTAAGAGGAGACACTTTATTGTCACCATCGTAATATCCTACGTGCATTGCTCTAAGGGTAATTTTTGGAAAAGCACTTAGTACTTTTTCTACTAAAACAGCTGAGGCATAGCTCCAAGGGCAATGACTATCGTAAATATAAAAAAGATCTGCGTTTGGTGTTTTCAATGACATGATTTAACTAACTTGGTATAAAAAAGTGCGGCAATTTTAACTCGCCACTATTAAAGATCCTAGTCCTTAACAAAATAAAATATTTTAAGCAGGTTTTTAGCGCAAAATACTAGTTAAATGTATGTGATTATGGTATAAAGTGCGCCGTTAAATTGTTTGTCTAAATCAGCGAGGTTGTCATTAGTGTTTACACTATGGCCCACAATAAGATTTACCAAGCCTTTTTAACTTTAAACGGTATTGAAAAATTCAATACATTAAAACTAAACTCACATACATCTAACGAAGATATACCGGGGTGCTCAGCGAATTTACATTAAGTAAAACGCAATAAGGGTCGTGTATATTGGATGTATGAACGCTTAACCCCACAAAGGAAAAAACATGCCAAACGTTTCTATGCGCGATATGCTTAAAGCCGGTGTTCACTTCGGTCACAAAACCCGTTACTGGAACCCAAAAATGAAAACTTACATTTTTGGTGCTCGCGATAAAGTTCATATCATCAACCTTGAACAAACTGTACCTATGTTTAACGAAGCACTTGCTGTATTAAGCAACGTTTCTTCAAAGAAAGGTAAAGTTTTATTTGTTGGTACTAAACGCGCAGCAAGCGATGCTATAAAAGATGCAGCGATTAAATGTGATCAATTCTACGTAAATCACCGTTGGTTAGGTGGTATGTTGACTAACTGGAAAACAGTTCGTCAATCAATCAAACGTTTAAAAGATCTTGAAGCTCAATCTTCAGACGGTACTTTTGAAGCGCTTACTAAGAAAGAAGCTTTAATGCGTACACGTGAAATGGAAAAACTTGAGAAAAGCCTTGGTGGTATCAAAAACATGGGTGGTTTACCTGATGTTTTATTCATCATCGATGCTGATCACGAGCACATCTCTATTAAAGAAGCTAACAACTTAGGTATTCCAGTAATTTCTGTTGTTGATACTAACTCAAACCCAGATGGCGTTGACTACATCGTTCCAGGTAACGATGATGCGATTCGCGCTGTGACCTTATACTTAGATTCAGCTGCTAACGCTGTTCTTTCTGGTCGTGAGCAAAACATCGCAGTACAAGCAGAAAAAGACGGTTTTGTTGAAACTGAATAATTTCAGTTTTACCTAACGTTTTATGCTTATAGTTACCACAGCAACTAAGGTTGTTGTGGTAATTAATTACTACTATTTATATTGAGGAAAAATCGATGGCAATTACTGCTGCACAAGTAAAAGAATTACGTGAACGCACAGCTGCGGGCATGATGGATTGTAAAAAAGCTTTACAAGAAGCTGATGGTGATATGGAACTTGCAATTGAGAACATGCGTAAGTCTGGCCAAGCGAAAGCGGCTAAAAAAGCAGGTAACATTGCTGCTGAAGGTCAAATCATCATTAAAGATGGCACATTAGTTGAAGTTAACTGTCAAACTGATTTCGTAGCAAAAGATGACAACTTCTTAGCATTTGCTAACAAAGTTGCTGAAGTTGCTGCTGCTGAAAAACTTTCTATTGAAGAGTTACAAGCAAAATTTGAAGAAGAGCGTGTTGCTTTAGTGACTAAAATTGGTGAAAACATCAATGTTCGTCGTGTAGCTTATGTTGAAGGTTCTGCACTAGCTTCTTACAAGCACGGTGCTACTATTGGTGTTGTTGTTGCTGGTGAAGGCGATGCAGAAGCACTTAAGCACATTGCTATGCACGTTGCTGCAAGCAAGCCAGAGTTCATCAACCCTGAAGATGTTCCTGCTAGCGTAGTTGAAAATGAACAACGTATTCAGTTAGATATCTTAAAAGCTGAAAACGATGCGCTTGAAGAAAACAAGAAAAAGCCAGTTGATTTACTTGAAAAAATCATCATTGGTCGCATGAAGAAATTTACGGGTGAAATTTCTTTAACAGGTCAAGCTTTTATCATGGAGCCTAAGAAAACTGTTGGCGCTGTTTTAAAAGAAAAAGGTTTAACAATTTCTTCATTCGTTCGTTTAGAAGTTGGCGAAGGTATTGAGAAAAAAGAAGAAGATTTTGCTGCTGAAGTTGAAGCACAAATCGCAGCAGCTAAAGGTTAATTCAACACTGAATTAATTGTTAGCTCAAATAGAAAAGCGCCGATTGGCGCTTTTTTTATGACTAAAATCTAACAGCTAACTTTATTTCTGACTGATAAAAATATCGACTCAATATTATTTGTGATTAAAAATCAAACACATTTGTTAATAAAAAACGATAAATAGCTTCCACTTTAGACTTTTTTCATATTTGACTTTCGAACCGTGGCTAAACGTATTAAAATAGCCGCGGTCGATCCGGCCTAGACTATTTTAATTTATAATTCTTAAGGAATGTTTATTACATGAGCATCAATCCCAAACCAATGTATCGTCGAATCCTTTTAAAACTTAGTGGTGAAGCCTTAATGGGCGAAGAAGGTTTTGGCATCGATCCAAAAGTACTGGATCGTATGGCGCAAGAAATCAAAGAATTAATCGAAATGGGCATTCAGGTCGGCTTAGTTATTGGCGGCGGCAATCTGTTTCGAGGTAAAGGCTTAGCTGAAGCAGGTATGAATCGTGTTGTTGGCGACCAAATGGGTATGTTAGCTACCGTAATGAATGGTTTGGCTATGCGTGATGCTTTACATCGTGCATTTGTTAATACTCGCTTAATGTCAGCAATTGATCTAGCCGGTGTTTGTGACCGTTATAATTGGGCTGACGCTATTAGCTTATTAAAATCTGGCCGTGTAGTTATCTTTAGTGCTGGTACAGGCAACCCATTTTTTACCACTGACTCTGCTGCATGTTTACGCGGTATTGAGATAGAAGCTGATGTAGTTCTTAAGGCAACTAAAGTTGATGGTATTTACTCAGAAGACCCAGTAGCTAATCCAGATGCAACCTTATATAGCCATTTAAGCTATCAAGAAGTTTTAGAAAAAGAATTACAAGTGATGGATTTAGCTGCCTTCACACTTGCTCGTGATCACAGCATGACGCTTCGTGTTTTTAATATGAATAAGCCCGGCGCGTTAAAATCTGTCATTATGGGTGGACAAGAAGGTACAACAATTGATCACGCTGAAAATTTAAATTAATTAGTGCAGGAATAACATAGTGATAAACGAAATAAAACAAGACGCTCAAGAAAGAATGGCGAAAAGTATCGAGTCATTAAAAATTAGTTTGAACAAAGTGCGTACCGGACGAGCACATCGTTCATTATTGGATAACATTGTTGTTGAATATTACGGCATGGATACTCCATTAAACCAAGTAGGTAATATTTCAGTGCCTGACGCGCGTACTTTAGCCATTACTGTATTTGACAAGGGCATGATTGGTGCCGTTGAAAAAGCAATTTTAAAATCAGATTTAGGTCTTAATCCTTCATCACAAGGTACGTTAATTCGTATTCCTTTACCTCCGTTAACAGAAGAACGTCGTAAAGATTTAGTTAAAGTTGTGCGTGGTGAAGCCGAAGGCGGTAAAGTTGCTATTCGCAATATACGTCGCGATGCTAATACCGATATTAAATCATTAAACAAAGAGAAAGAGATCAGTGATGATGAAATGCACCAAGCAGAAGACGAAGTGCAAAAAATTACTGATACATTTATTAAGCAAGTAGATGAAGTTTTATCCGCAAAAGAAACAGAATTGATGGAAATCTAAAGTTTTCATTGCTTAATCTATAGCGCCGTAGATAATGACTACGGCGTTTTTGCATATAAAAGACAAACTATTATCGGCATGTTCTGGCATAGTTTGATTTCTAGCGTTAATGCTAAAATGCGAATATATACCTTTACCTATTTTATTACTCAGCGTTAAGCTTACAAATGGAGAGTATGTGAGTACAACAGAAAATCAAACTAATCAACTGTTAGCAGCTGAAGTGAAGATACCACAACATATAGCAATTATTATGGATGGTAATGGTCGTTGGGCTCAGTTAATTGGTAAAAAACGCGTTGCGGGTCATAAGGCTGGTGTTGAATCAGTGAAGACTACCGTTGCATCTGCAGCAAAGCATGGTGTAAAAGCATTAACTTTGTTCGCGTTTAGTAGTGAAAACTGGCAACGTCCTGCTAGTGAAGTTAGCGTTTTAATGGATTTGTTTATGTTTGTCTTAACACGTGAGGTTAAACGCTTACATAAAAATGGCATTAGATTTAATGTTATTGGGGACTTGAGTAAGTTTTCTAATAAATTGCAGAAAATGATTAAACAATCAGAGGCATTAACCGCAAATAATACCGGTATGGTATTATCTGTTGCAGCTAACTATGGTGGACGTTGGGATATAACTCACGCAGCTAAAAAGTTGGCAGAGCAGGTATCGAACCAAGAAATATCGATTGACGATATTACTGAAGCATCATTAAATTCTCATACAAGTTTGTCTGAATTACCCGCGTTAGATTTACTTATTAGAACTGGTGGCGATTATCGCATAAGTAACTTTTTACTTTGGCAAGCCGCTTATGCCGAGTTATATTTTACCGATGTTCTCTGGCCTGATTTTAATGAAGAAGAATTAACCAAAGCAATAACTGTGTTTGACCAGCGTGAACGACGATTTGGGAAAACTGGTGAACAAGTAAATAATAATAATTAAAAATACTTAACACAATTTAAGGAATATCGTTTGTTAAAACAACGTATTATAACTGCATTAATTCTCGCACCAGCCGCGATTTCGGCTATTTTTTACTTATCTCTCATTAACTTCGCAGCAGTAATGTTGGTTGTTATGGCAATAGGAGCTTGGGAGTGGGGGCCTTTAATGGGCTGTGCTAATAAACGTTATCGTATTGCATTCGTTAGTGTTACCAGCATTTTAATAGCCACATTGTGGTATTTTTTACCGTTAGATACATTATGGGATGCACCTAAACATTTAGTCGACGAAGCTAACATAGTGCTGTGGCTAGCGGTTGCTTGGTGGTTACTTTCAGCAGGCTTAACGTTTTTATACCCAAGATTCAGCAAGTTTTGGTCAAGTCATCGTTCAGTTCGAGGACTATTTGGCTGGTTAACTTTAGTACCTACTTGGCTTGCTTTTATGGCACTAAGAAGCAGCGACTATCAAGTTGATCCCTACCACGGTGCACAATTATTAATGTTCTTATTCTTAATGGTTTGGAGCGCTGATGTTGGTGCATATTTTGTCGGTAAATCAATTGGTAAACATAAATTATTGCCAAATGTAAGTCCTGGGAAAACACTAGAAGGCTTTTTAGGTGGGGTTATATTTGCTTGTGTTATGGTGGTAATTGCCGGTTATTTTATCGATTGGACAATGGCACAATATCGCATAGTTATTCCAGTAACCATTCTAATTACTACTATTTCGGTGCTTGGTGATCTAAACGAAAGCATGTTTAAGCGTCAAGCGGGTGTTAAAGACAGCGGCACAATACTACCTGGGCATGGCGGTATTTTGGATAGAATAGATAGTTTAACGGCAACTGCTCCAATATATGCCTTATGTTACGCATATTTGGGTTGGTAGAGTAAATGCAAACACTTTGTATTTTAGGCTCTACCGGTTCAATCGGTAGAAGTACTTTGGATGTTGTGCGCCTACATCCTGAAAAATTTAATGTTGTGAGTTTATCGGCACATTCTAGCGTTGATCTTATGTTTGAGCAGTGTATAGAGTTTAAGCCACAAAAAGTGGTGATGGTTTCTAAGCAACATGCTGAGATACTCGCTGATAAACTTAAACGCGTAAATCTAAGTGAAATTATAGTAACTTCAGGCATATTAGAGCTAGAACTTATTGCTCAAGATAGTGCTACAGATACTGTCATGGCGGCTATAGTAGGTGCTTCTGGGTTGTTATCAACACTGGCAGCAGTTAAAGCAGGCAAAAAGGTATTATTAGCGAATAAAGAAGCGCTAGTAACTTCTGGTGCAATTTTTATTGAAGCTGTTAAACAGTCGGGCGCTCAGCTTTTACCTATTGATAGCGAACACAATGCTATATTTCAATGTTTACCCCTAAACGCCCAACAACAACCAGGTTATTGCGATTTATCGCATGAAGGTGTTAGTAAAGTCTTACTCACTGGTTCTGGCGGGCCTTTTCGAACATGGGCACTTAATGAACTTGAAACGGTAACTCCAGCACAAGCTTGTGCACATCCTAATTGGGATATGGGACGTAAAATTTCAGTTGATTCAGCAACCATGATGAATAAAGGTTTAGAGTTTATTGAAGCAAAATGGCTGTTCAATCTTGAGCCAGAAGATATTCAAGTAGTACTGCACCCGCAAAGTACCATTCATTCAATGGTGCAATATAAAGATGGTTCAGTATTAGCGCAAATGGGTAACCCTGATATGCGAACACCCATTGCACATGCGTTAAGTTTCCCACAGCGTATTGAATCTGGTGTTGAACCCTTTGACTTTTTTAACGCTAAATCTTTCGAATTTGAAGCTGTTGACTTCATCAAATATCCAAATTTAAAATTAGCCATTGATGCATGTAAAAGTGGTCAAGGTGCATGTACTGCGCTTAATGCTGCTAATGAAATTGCGGTTGATGCTTTTTTAAACGAAAAAATTAAATTCACTGATATTGCAAAAATAAATGAAACTTCTGTGAAAAAATTTGTCTCAGAAAAGGTAACTTCAATTGAAGAAGTTGTTGCTCTTGATAGAAGTGTCAGAGTATTTGCGCAATCATTAATAACTGAACCCGAGCATAAATAGAGTAGTAGCATGATAGAGTTTATTTGGAATCTTGCATCTTTTGTCGTTGCACTGGGTATTTTGATCACTGTTCATGAATACGGTCACTTTTGGGTTGCACGCAAAAATGGGGTGCAAGTAGATAAGTTCTCTATTGGTTTTGGTAAGGCTATTTGGCGAAAAGTAGATCGCCATGGCACTGAGTTTGTTATTGCGATGATACCGCTAGGTGGCTATGTTAAAATGCTTGATAGCCGCGTCGACGAGGTTAGCGAAGGCCAAATAATCCGTACATTTAATGCTAAGTCGGTTTACCAACGAATTGCTATTATAGCTGCCGGACCTTTTGCTAATTTTGCGTTTGCTATTGTCGCTTTCTACATCATGTTTTTAATTGGTGTGCCGAGTGTTAAGCCTATAATTGGTGACGTGGAGGTCGGCTCAATTGCGGCTAAAGCCAAGTTACCAAAACAAGGTGAAATAATTGCTATTTCAGGACAAAAAACGGTTGATTGGCAAGATGTAAATTTAGCCTTAGTGAGTTCCATTGGCGATAAACAAATTACCTTTACAGTAAAACAGGCGAATAGAACAACAAGCCAAGAGTTTACTTTAAATACTGACAATTGGTCATTTGCTCCAGAGAAAGAATCAGCAATGGCGAGTTTAGGGTTTATGCCATATCGAGCTGAAACACAGGCAAAGTTAGCCTTAGTGGCCAAAGGTAGCCCCGCAGAAAAAGCAGGCTTAAAGGCTGGCGATGAATTATTGTCGATTGCTAGTGAAAACATTGAGGGTCAATGGTCAAGGTTTTCAGAAAAAATTAAATTATACCCTGAACAAAATGTTTCAATCGAAGTGTTACGTAACGGAGAAACAATTACACTCGATGTTTTTCCTGAAGCAAAAAAAACTCAGAATAAAGTTGTTGGGTATTTAGGTGTACAACCAATTTCAGCACCATACCCTCAAGAGTATTTGTTTGATCACCAATATGGACCCGTTGCTGCAATTGAGCAAAGCGTTCAAAAAACGTGGAATTTAGTAGTATTAAGTTTTGATATGATCGGTAAGCTATTTACCGGTGATGTATCAGTGAAAAATCTAAGTGGGCCAATATCGATAGCACAAGGTGCCGGTAGTAGTGCTGATTATGGTTTAGTGTACTTTTTAGGCTTCTTAGCATTAATTAGTATTAACTTGGGCATAATTAACCTTTTACCTTTACCAGTATTAGACGGAGGACACTTATTTTATTATTTTATCGAGCTTTTAACGGGGAAACCCGTACCAGAAAAAATACAAGAAATAGGTTTTAAATTTGGTACTATAGCGCTACTAAGCTTAATGAGTATCGCCATATTTAACGATTTATCGCGATTATAACTAAAAGAAGTATAAAGTTAATATTTTATGATTATTAAAAAACTTGCCCTGGCGGTATTATTAGGTAGTTTGGGAGCAACAGCACAAGCTGCTGATGACTTTCAAGTGGAAGATATTCAAGTTAAAGGTTTGCAACGCGTAGCGTTGGGAGCAGCATTAACACATATTCCATTCAACGTTGGCGATAACTTAAACGAGTTTCGTGTTTCTCAGTCAATCAAAGCACTTTACAAATCTGGTCATTTTAGTGATGTTGTGGTGTCTAGAGATGCTAATACCGTTATTTATCGTGTACGAGAAAGAGCCACGATAAGTGCGATAACTTTTGATGGTAACAAAGACTTAAAAGAAGAGCAGCTAACTGAAAGTCTTGATGGTAGTGATATTCGTGTTGGTGAAACACTTGATATGACCGTTATTTCTGGTATTGAGGTTGGCCTAGAAGATTTTTACCACAGCGTAGGTAAATACAACGCTGATGTTAAAGCCAATGTTACTCACTTACCGCGTAACCGTGTAAATATTGATTTCGTTTTCAAAGAAGGCGACGCAGCAGCGATAGAACAAATTAACATTGTTGGTAATGAAAAGTTTTCAGACGCTGAGCTTTTAGAACGCATTGAATTAACCTACGATTCACCCTGGTGGGATTTTATGGCGCAAGATCGCTATCAAAAACAAACCTTACAAGGTGATATGGAAACTATACAAAGTTACTATCTTGACCGTGGTTATTTGCAATATAAGGTTGATTCTACACAAGTTTCAATGACGCCAGATAAAGAAGCGGTATATATTACGCTTAACGTAACTGAAGGTGATCTTTATACCGTTAGTGAAGTAGACTTTATTGGCGATATGGCCGGTTTTGAAAAAACTATTCGTGCCATCACTCCCATTCAAACAGATACGCTTTATAACGGTGCGTTAGTCACTTATTCTGAAGAATTGGTCAGTAAATTTCTTGGTCGCTATGGATACGCTTATCCAAAAGTAGTGACAATTCCAGAAATTGATGAAGAAAACAAAACCGTAAAATTAGTATTGTCAGTGGATCCTGGTAAGCGCGTTTATGTTAACCGCATTAACTTTAAAGGTAATCATGTTACCGCTGAGCATGTTCTACGTCGCGAAATGCGTCAAATGGAAGGTGCGTGGTTATCTAATAACCTGGTTGAAGGTTCAAAAGCTTGGGTACAACGTTTACCTTATATGGAAACTGTTGAATTTGAAACTAATCAGCTTCCGGGCGAAGACGACCTTGTTGATATTGACTTTGAAGTTAAAGAGCAGCCGTCAGGCTCTTTTACCGCAGGTATTGGTTACGGTTCACAAACACAATTGAGCTTAAACGCTGGTGTACAACAAAATAACTTTTTAGGTACAGGTAACCGTTTAGGTTTTAGTATAAACACTTCTAGTTACTCAAGAAGTGCAAATATTTCATTCACCGACCCATATTTTACGGTTGATGGTATCTCATTAGGCGGAAATATTTTCTATCAAGAATTTGATGCTGGTAACGCCAACCTTGTTGAATATAACAACAAAACTTATGGTGCTGGTGTTACTTTAGGTTTTCCGATTAACGAATATGTAAGATTAAGCTTTGGTTTAGGATATAAAAACAACGGTATTACACGTTTAGAAACTTACGAACAAATTCAACAGTTTTATGAATTATATTCAGATCCAAACGATCCAGATGGTGGCTTAAGCTTTGAAAGTTTTGATATTAACGCGGCTATATCTCGTTCAACACTAAACCGTGGTACTTTCCCAACAGATGGTTCGCAACAAAGTTTATCTTATAAGATGACAACGCCTAATTCTGATGTGAATTATTTCAAAATTAATTTGGACACAAAATGGTACTTCCCATTAACACGTGACCAACGCTGGACAGTTTTAGCTAAGTTTCAATTAGGCTACGGTAACGGTTATGGTTCAGTTGAAGGTAATGATCAAATATTACCATTTTGGGAAAACTTTAGAGCAGGTGGCTCAGGCACGTTACGTGGTTTCGAATCTAATATTGTTGGCCCACGCGCTATTTACCGCCGTTCAACAACAATTCCTGGCACACCCGATGCCGTTGGCTCGGCAGGTGGTTGTTGTTTAGGTCCTGATCACGACTTTATTCAAACATCACGACGCTCGGTAGGTGGTAATGCCATCGCCATTGCTGGTGTTGAATTGATTGTACCAACACCATTTTTAGACGAAGGTTTTAGTAATAGTGTACGCTCAAGTATATTTGTTGATGCAGGTAATGTTTGGGATACTGAGTTCAGTTTAAGTGATTATAAAGACTTAAATGGCGTTGAGTTTGACAAAATAGCAGACTATTCAGATGTTGGGCGTTATAGGGCATCTGCTGGTTTATCTGTTCAATGGTTATCTCCAATGGGGCCGATGATTTTTAGTTTTGCTAAAACATTGAAAGAAGAAGAGGGTGATGATACCGAATTCTTTAGCTTTAATATTGGGCAAACGTTTTAAATTTATTTAGGTTTTAAGTAGATAAAGGCTAATAATTGCGCAAAATGTGTGCGCTTTAAATAAATAGGCTTGAACCAAGTTAACTGAGGCGGTATAACTACCGCATAACAAAATTATATAAAAAATATTAGAAGATATTTTAGGAGTAAAGTTTGAAAAAATTGATTAAATCTATTGCATTCGCTACAGCAGCATCAGGATATATTTTAGCTAGTTCAGCGATGGCTGCAGACCAAAAAATTGGTGTAGTTAACTTCCAAGAAGTTATGGGTAAAATCCCACAAACTGCGGCAATAATGAAAAGCTTAGAAGAAGAGTTTAAAGATGAAAAAGCTGTGCTTGCGCAACTTGAGCAAGACTTTAAATACCTTCAAGAAAAACGTAAGCGTGATGGTGCTTTAATGAGCGCTAAAGAAATTGAAGAATTAGAAGGTAAAATTGGTAAGCTGTACCAAGACTACCAAACTAAAGGTAAAGCTTTTCAGCAGAGCTCAGGCGCTAGAAAAAATGAAGAAACTAACAAAATTATTGCGTTAGTTCGTCAAGCAATTGATAACATTGCAGCCAAAGGCGATTATGATTTAGTACTTGAACAAAGTGCTGTTGTTTATTCAAAACCACAAACAGCAATTACCGAAGAAGTTGTTAAACAAGTTAGCAAATTAAACTAATCATTAGTTTTAAGCTGTTCGAATAAAAGTCATTTCGATTTTTATTCATCGCTTCTCGACTCTTTAATATTCCGAATCAAGTTGATTCGGAATATTGCGTTTAGCCCTATGCTGGTTAACGCTTCCTTTAAGCCTATACTTTAAAATAATACTTTAGAGCACATATAAAAGAAGTTTATTCTTATGAGTTACACTCTTGCAGAAATCGCAGAAAAAATTGGCGCTGTTGTTCAAGGTGATGAACAATGCAATATTGTCAGTCTAGCAACTTTAGCATCAGCCACTAGCGGACAGATCGCCTTTTTAGCAAATAGTAAATATAGTGATCAATTAGCCACAACCAATGCTAGTGCGGTTATTGTAACTCAAGCGGAAGCCTCAAAATGTCAGTGTAATGCCTTAGTTATGGACAACCCTTACGTTGGTTATGCTTTGGTAGCACAATTACTTGATACAACGCCTAAACCTGCAAACCTTATACATGCATCAGCTGTTATTGATGATAGTGCTATTATAGGTAATAACGTTTCAATTGGCGCTAATGCTGTTATTGAAGCTGGGGTTAACCTTAGCGAGGGCGTTAGCGTAGGAGCAGGTAGTTTTATCGGGATTGGTGCAACCATTGGCGTTAATTCTACTATTTGGTCTAATGTTAGTATTTATCATGGCGTGATTATTGGCGAGAATTGTGCTGTACATGCTAATACGGTTATCGGTGCTGACGGCTTTGGTTATGCAAATCATAAAGGCACTTGGGTAAAAATACCGCAGTTGGGGACAGTTGTTATTGGGGACAATGTTGAAATTGGTGCCAGTACTACCATTGACCGAGGTGCCTTAGGTAACACTATCATTAAAAATGGCGTTATTTTAGATAACCAAATACAGATTGCTCATAACGTTGTGATCGGTGAGAATACCGCTATAGCAGCGTGCAGTGTTATTGCTGGCAGCACTGAAATTGGAAAAAATTGTATTATTGCTGGTCTGGTTGGCGTCAATGGCCATATTAACATTGCAGATGGCTGTGTTTTTACTGGCATGACAATGGTTACCAAATCCTTAAAAGAGCCGGGTGTTTATTCATCGGGTATGCCATGCCAGCCTAATAAAGAATGGCACAAAAATAATGCTAGGATCCGTAAACTAGAATCCTTAACTAAGCGGTTAAGTGTTTTAGAAAAAACTAGTAATCTGACGTCTTAGATAAGTAAAAAGAGGAAGTAATTTTGGAATCGCAAAAAAATATTATTGATGTCGAAGAGATAAAAACACTTATTCCCCATCGTTACCCGTTTTTATTAGTTGACCGTGTACTCGATTACACGCCTGGTAAGTCGATTCATGCAATTAAAAACGTTACTGTTAACGAACCTGCATTTATGGGACATTTTCCAAATTATTCTATTTTCCCAGGTGTATTAATTCTTGAAGCTTTAGCACAAGCAAGTGGCATTCTTGGCTTTAAATCTGTTAGAGATCAAAGTGAAGGTGAGTTATTTCTATTTGCTTCAATCGATAAAGCAAAGTTTAAAAAACCAGTACATCCAGGCGATACTATGCATTTACATTTAGAGCTGATAAAAGAACGTCGCGGTATGTGGAAGTTTTATGGTGAAGCTAAAGTTGACGGTAAAGTTGTCTGTTCTGCAGACTTAATGTGCGCAAGAAAGGCTTTGTAATATGATTGATTCAACGGCAATGATCCACCCGCAAGCGATTATCGAAGATGGCGCAGTTATCGGCAAAAATGTGAAAATTGGCCCTTGGACACATATAGCTGCAAATGTAGTTGTTGGAGACGATTGTCATATCAGCTCACATGTTGTTATTAATGGTCCCACTACTATTGGTAAAGGTAACCGCATATTTCAGTTTGCTTCTATTGGCGAAGATTGCCAAGATTTAAAGTATGCGGGTGAATTAACTGAACTAGTGATTGGTGATAACAATACATTTCGTGAAAACTGTACTGTTCATCGTGGTACTGTTCAAGACAATAGCTTAACCCAAATTGGCAGCAATAATTTATTTATGGCTTATACCCATATTGCTCATGATTGCATGGTAGGAAGTCATTGTATTTTAGCGAACGGTGCCTCAATTGCTGGTCATGTTCATGTCGGTGACCATGCGATTATTGGTGGAATGGCAGGCGTTCACCAATTCTGCCATATTGGCGATCATTGCTTTATTGCTGCAAACTCTTTGATTCTTAAAGATGTGCCGCCTTACGTCATGGCGTCTGGACAGCCGGCAAAACCATTTGGTTTAAATAGCGAGGGTCTTAAACGTCGCGGCTTTGATAGCAAGGTTGTTCTGCAAATTAAACGTGCATACAAAGCTGTATACCGTCAAGGGTTAACTGTTGATGAAGCGATAGCAAAAATTAACGCTTCAGAACACAAGTTAGTTGAGCTCGATACGTTTACTCATTTCATTGAAAACTCTAGTCGCGGCATTGTTCGTTAATTTATGGTGATGACAACTAACTCCACAGATATTGCGTCAATCAAAGCATCACCTGATGCCATTATTACTTTTGCTATGGTCGTTGGAGAGCACTCTGGCGACACTTTAGGCGCAGGTTTAGTGCAACAGTTGCAGTTAAGATACCCAAACGCTAAGTTTATCGGCATTGGAGGTCCTAAAATGCTAGCGTTAGGCTTCGAATCACTATTTGATATGGAAGAACTATCCGTAATGGGAGTTTTTGAAGTACTGGGTAGATTACGCCGATTACTGCATATTCGTAAATCTTTAGTAGAATACTTTATTGCTAACAAGCCCAATGTGTTTATTGGTATAGATGCTCCTGATTTTAATATTACTCTTGAAGGAAAGTTAAAAAAAGAGGGTATTAAAACAGTTCATTACGTTAGCCCTTCAGTTTGGGCGTGGCGCGAGAAGCGGGTGTTTAAAATTGCGAAAGCAACCAATATGGTCTTGTCGTTATTACCTTTTGAAAAAGCTTTTTATGACAAACACCAAATCCCCTGTACTTTTGTTGGGCATTCGTTGGCTGACGATATTCCACTAGTTTCTGAGCAGCATTCGGCGAGACAGGCGCTAGGTTTACTTGATTCAGCAAAAATTTTAGCTTTAATGCCTGGTAGCCGAGGTGGTGAGCTGTCGCGCTTAGTTGAGCCATTCTTACGTAGTGCCCAAAAATTACTCAGTAAGTATCCTGAGAAAGCCGATGAGCTAACATTCGTTGTACCTATGGTTAGTGATAAAAGGGCAGAGCAATTTAACCAACTACACCAACAAATAGCGCCTGAACTTTCAGTAAAAGTTATTGTGGGTAAAACACAGCAAGTCATGGCTGCTAGCGATTGTTTATTAACCGCATCTGGCACGGTAACGCTTGAAGCTGCTTTGATAAAACGCCCTATGGTGATCTGTTATAAATTCAATCCACTTACTTATCATATGTTTAAAGGTTTTGTGAAATTGAAGTGGTTTTCATTACCTAATTTGCTGGCCAATAAAAGTTTAGTGCCAGAGCTACTTCAAGCTAAAGTAACAGTAGAAAATATATTGCCTTTAGTTGAAGAGCGGTTGTTTGAAGACCAATCTGCATTGAATCAAGCGTTTACAGATATTCATATAGCACTTAAGCAAAACGCAAGTGAACAAGCGGCTATCGCTGTAACCAATTTATTATAAATTTTAAGCAGAGTTATTATGCCGGCAATTAAGAAAGTTTTTCCTCCTTTTGAGTATCCCATTGCTTATTGTATTGCAGGTGTCGACGAAGTTGGACGAGGTCCATTGGTAGGTGACGTAGTAACTGCAGCAGTTATATTAGATCCCGATAACCCGATAGCTGGGTTAATGGATTCAAAAAAGCTATCAGAAAAGAAAAGACAGCAATTATCAATAGAAATTAAGCAAGGTGCTATCGCTTGGTCGATTGGGCGAGCTTCCCCTGAGGAAATTGATACTCTCAATATTCTTCATGCCACTATGTTAGCCATGCAGCGTGCAGTTCAAGGCTTAAGTATTACGCCAGACTTTGTGTTAGTTGACGGTAATCGTTGCCCGACATTTGCGCATGAAAATGGTGACATAGCGAGTCAAAGCGTAGTTAAAGGTGATGCCCGTGTCTCAGAAATTAGTGCCGCTTCAATTTTAGCTAAAGTAGCAAGAGATGACGAAATGATAGCCTTAGATAAACTTTATCCGTTTTACGGTTTTGCCCAACATAAGGGCTACCCAACGAAAGCTCATTTAGAAAAGATCATTGAACATGGTGTACTAGACTGTTACCGAAGAAGTTTCAAACCGGTGGCTAATGTACTCGCAAATGCAGCAATAAATAATAAAAATAACTAGAGCATTAAATGTCTGAAACCGAGTTAGCAACAATTAATACCGCCGCCTCTGACTCTATCGTGGTCGACAAAGGTAATGATCCCGCGTTTATTCATTTAAGAATACACAGCGACTTCTCCATGTCAGATGGCTTAAAAAAAGTTAAGCCTATTGTTGCTCGTGCTGCAGAACTAAAAATGCCAGCGATAGCCCTAACAGACCAAACAAATTTATGTGGTTTAGTTAAATATTATCATGCAGCACATGGTGCAGGATTAAAGCCTATTATCGGGTGTGACTTTTGGGTTCAAAGCGAGGCGTTAGAAGGTGAACTATCACGAATTGTAGTATTAACAACGAATAATGCCGGCTATAAAAACTTAACTGAATTAATTTCTAAAGCTTATTTACGTGGTCATATTCAAGGTAAAGCTGTAATAGATCGAGACTGGCTAATTGACCACACTGAAGGGTTAATTCTTCTTTCTGGCGGTCGCGAAGGGGACTTAGGCAAAGCGCTACTTAAAGGTAATCGTGAGTTTGTTGATGAAATGGTCTCGTTTTATCAGCAGTATTTTCCAAATCATTTTTATCTTGAGCTAATTCGTACTGGTCGTAATGATGAAGAAAATTATATTCACCTAGCAGTAGATCTTGCTGCAAGTCATAACTTGCCCGTTGTTGCTACCAATGAAGTTATGTTCTTAAGTCCAGAAGACTTCGACGCGCATGAAATTCGTGTTGCAATACATGATGGCTTTACTTTAGATGATAAGCGTCGCCCCAGAAAATACTCTAAAGAGCAATACTTACGTACAGAAGAAGAGATGGTGGCGCTGTTTGCTGACATTCCTGAAGCACTTGCAAACTCGGTAGAAATAGCAAAACGTTGCAATGTTACTGTGCGTTTAGGCGAATATGTATTGCCTGATTTCCCAACTGAAGGCTTATCGATAGAAGATTATTTAGTCAAAGTTTCTGAAGAGGGTTTACAAGAACGACTAGAGTTTTTATTTGATAAAGACGCCCCTGACTTTGCTGAAAAACGTAAGCCTTACGATGAACGATTAGCTGTTGAACTAAAAGTTGTTAATAACATGGGGTTCCCAGGTTATTTCTTGATCGTAATGGAGTTTATTCAGTGGAGTAAAGATAATAACATTCCTGTTGGTCCTGGCCGTGGTTCTGGTGCTGGTTCTTTGGTGGCTTACGCACAAAAAATTACCGATCTTGACCCGTTAGAATACGATTTACTTTTTGAGCGATTTTTGAATCCAGAACGTGTATCGATGCCAGATTTTGATATCGACTTTTGTATGGATAGACGCGATGAGGTTATTGACCATGTTGCTGAGCTCTATGGCCGAGATGCGGTATCGCAAATTATTACTTTTGGTACTATGGCAGCCAAAGCGGTTATTCGAGACGTTGGGCGTGTACTAGGCCATCCTTATGGCTTTGTTGATCGAATTTCAAAACTTATTCCGCCAACACCGGGCATGACCTTAGCAAAAGCGTTTGAAGAAGAGCCTAAACTGCCTGAAGTTTATGCTCAAGACAGTGATGTAAAAGATTTAATTGATATGTGCCGAATTCTAGAAGGCACAACACGAAATGCAGGTAAACATGCCGGTGGCGTTGTTATTTCACCCACCACAATCACCGACTTCGCTCCACTGTATTGTGATGAAGAAGGTAAAAACCCAGTAACGCAATTCGATAAAAATGATGTAGAAGATGCGGGCTTAGTTAAATTCGATTTTCTTGGTTTACGTACGCTAACTATTTTGCAGTGGGCCATTGAAATGGCGGATGCAAAATTAATAAAGCAGGGCAAAGAACCGATTAATTTAGCCGCGATTGATCTCGAAGATAAAGCCAGTTTTAAAGTGTTGCTAAAGTCTGAAACAACGGCAGTTTTCCAACTTGAATCTAGTGGTATGAAATCACTGATCGCAAAACTAAAACCCGATTGCTTTGAAGATATTATCGCACTGGTCGCCTTGTTCAGACCTGGTCCGTTGCAGTCGGGCATGGTTGATAACTTTATCGAACGTAAGCATGGTCGTGAAGCCATTAGTTACCCTGATGAAACATGGCAACACATTGATTTAAAACCTATTCTTGAGCCGACTTACGGTATTATTTTGTATCAAGAACAGGTAATGCAAATAGCGCAGGTACTTGCCGGCTATTCGCTAGGTGGCGCTGATATGTTACGTCGTGCCATGGGTAAGAAAAAACCGGAAGAAATGGCTAAGCAACGAGCTGGTTTCGAAGCAGGTGCTGTTGGCCGAGGTGTTGACGGCGAACTAGCGATGAAAATTTTTGACTTGGTTGAAAAATTCGCTGGTTATGGTTTCAACAAATCTCACTCTGCTGCTTATGCTTTAGTTTCATATCAAACCTTATGGATGAAAACCCATTTTCCAGCGCCATTCATGGCGGCGGTTATGTCTGCTGATATGGACAACACCGATAAAATTGTTACTTTAGTTGATGAATGTAGCAACATGGGGATTGATCTATTACCGCCAGATGTAAACCTAGGACAATATAAATTCACCGTTAATGATGAAGACCAAATTATATATGGTATAGGTGCTGTTAAAGGCGTTGGTGAAGGTCCTATTGAAGCAATAATAGCCGCACGTGAAAGCGGTGGTGATTTTATTGATTTATTTGATTTTTGTGCCCGTGTTGATTTGAAAAAAATTAATAAACGGGTACTGGAAAAGTTAATTAAATCAGGTGCGATGGATTCATTAGGGCCTAAAGTGAAAGATGGGCCACACAGAGCCGCTATCTTCGAATCACTTACAGAAGCATTAAAAGCTGCAGAGCAACATGCAAAGGCGCAAGCGTTAGGGCAAAATGATTTATTTGGTTTAATCAACGAAGAACCCGAAGATAATAGACAATCCTACAAAGAAGTACCTAAATGGCCAGAACAACAATGGCTTGATGGTGAAAAAGAAACTTTAGGGTTATATTTAACGGGCCATCCAATTAACCGTTATTTAAGTGAAATTAAGCGCTATGCAACCGGTCGCCTAGTAAGTTTACAACCTACCAATAAAGATAAAACTACCGTAGCGGTAGGGCTAGTGCTAGGTGTGCGGGTATTGGTGAACAAACGTGGCCGCCGTTGGGCGTTAGTAACATTAGACGATAAAAGCGCCAGAATGGACATACGTTTATTCCCTGACGACTACGATAAGTTTGCAGAATTGCTTGTTTCTGATGCAATTTTGGTCTGTAGTGGACAGGTCAGCTTTGATGATTACTCCGGTGGTATTACAATGACGGCTCGCGACATAATGACCATTGCAGATGCAAGGGAAAATTATGTTACGTCACTAGATTTACAACTCGATAAAAATCAGCTGTCAGGACAGTTTATCGAGCAGTTTACACAGGTGCTAACACCCTATAAAGATGGTATTTGCCCGATTCGCGTTTTTTATCAAAGAGATGAAGCGCAAGGTATGCTAGAGTTAGGGGTACAGTGGCGCGTATCGCCAAGCGACATGCTATTATATAATTTAAAAACCCTATTGGGTGACGAGCAGGTCGAGTTAAAATTTAAATAGGTAGTGTTAATTACTAACGTTACTCAAAGACAACATAGGTAAGAATAATCATATGTCATTAAATTTTTTAGATTTTGAGCTTCCAATTGCGGAACTTGAAGCGAAAATTGAAGAGTTGCAATTGGTCAACAATGGCCAAGAACTGGATCTTGATTTAGAAGATCAAATTACTCAGTTGCGTGAGAAAAATAGCGACTTAACTAAGAAAATATTTTCTAACTTAGATCCTTGGCAAACTGCACGCGTTGCTCGTCATCCTCAACGCCCATACACTTTAGATTATTTGCCGCGTATTTTTACTGAGTTTGATGAATTAGCAGGTGATAGAGCTTATGCTGATGATAAAGCTATTATTGGTGGAACAGCGCGTTTAGACGGTCGCCCTGTCATGGTTATTGGTCATCAAAAAGGTCGTTCAACTAACGAAAAAGTTAAACGTAATTTCGGTATGCCTCGTCCTGAAGGTTACCGAAAAGCATTACGTTTAATGAGAATGGCTGAACGTTTTAATATGCCAATTATTACCTTTATTGATACGCCTGGTGCTTATCCTGGTATTGGAGCAGAAGAGCGTGGCCAAAGTGAAGCGATAGCGATGAACTTAAAAGTAATGTCACGTTTGAATGTGCCAATTATTTGTACTGTTATTGGTGAAGGTGGCTCTGGTGGTGCACTCGCTATTGGTGTTGGTGATAAAGTTAATATGCTTGAGTATTCAACGTATTCAGTAATTTCTCCTGAAGGTTGTGCTTCTATTTTGTGGAAAACAGCTGAAAAAGCACCGACAGCTGCTGAAGCAATGGGTATTACTGCTAAACGAATTAAAGAATTAGAGCTCATCGATAGCGTTGTTGAAGAGCCTTTAGGTGGCGCTCATCGTGATATGGATCAGATGGCGGCATTCCTTAAGCAGGCGTTAAAATCTGATCTTGCTGAACTAGATAAAATGTCTAAAGACGAGTTAATCGAAAGTCGTTACGAAAAACTCATGTCATTTGGTTACTGTTAACATTAAATAAGCGACCTCAATAGGTCGCTTTTTATTACCTTTATTATGATACCTCTCGCACTTGTAACTTTACCTAATAGTTTTTGAACCTGTGAATATAATTGAATCATCGCTGATAGAGTTTTTTAAAGATACTCCAGATCAAACACTTGTTATTGCTTATAGCGGCGGTGTAGATTCACAAGTGCTATTGGTAGCATTAGCGACGTTAAAGCAGCAGAAAAAGATAATCAATGATGTTGTCGTTTGTCATGTTAATCATGGTTTAAGCCGACATGCCGATGAATGGCAGCTCTTTGCACAGCAACAATGTGAGCGTTTTTCTCTACCATTAGTTAGCCATAAACTGTATTTGAAGAAAGAAGCTCAGCAAAGCCTTGAAGCGATGGCAAGAGATGCGCGTTATAAAGTATTAATCAAAACATGTACAGAGCCTGCAATTATTGTTACTGGCCATCACCTTAATGACCAAGCTGAAACTTTTTTACTGGCATTAAAGCGTGGTGCAGGGGTTAAAGGTTTATCGGCAATGCCAGCAAGTGCCAAATTAGCTCAACACACTATAGCTCGCCCGTTATTAACGGTGTCTCGTGCTGATATTGTTAACTATGCTAACCAACAACAACTCAGTTGGGTTGAAGATGAATCTAATAATGATGAACACTACGATCGAAACTTCATTCGTCATCAGGTTTTACCTAACTTAAATACGCGTTGGCCTAGTATTAATAATACGATTGCTCGCAGTGCCGAACATTGTTTTGAAGCGCAGCAATTACTGGATGAATTAGCACAAGAAGACTTATTCAATTGTCAGGTTTCACCAGGTAAACTTTCGGTAGCTATGTTAAATAAGCTCAGTGAAATACGGCTTAAAAATTTATTGCGCTATTTTATTTCCAGTCATGATTTACTCATGCCTTCACGTCAGCAGATGCAGCAAATATGTTTACAGCTAAATGCTAATATCGATAAGTCGCCGGTTATTCAGCTGAGTAATTATTGTTTTAGGCGTTTTAAGGATGAGTTTTATTTAACTTCAATTTATCAAGATATTAGTTCATGGCAACAAGAGGTTAATCTTGAAAACTTCACATTAGAAAATAGCCTCAATTTAACCTTGCCTGATGCGCTTGGCGCTCTTAATATTTCAACTAATAAAGAAAAGATTGACACAATAAACAGCTGGCAAGCTGCTATCAAAAAGCCTACAGCTGATCAAATTGTTACTGTTAGATTTTCTCACGAAAACCCTAAATGTTTACCTCAATATAGACAGCATTCACGTGCCTTAAAAAAGGTTTTACAAGAACTTAATATTCCACCCTGGCAACGAAAAAGGCTGCCATTTATTTTTTTTGATAATGAATTAGTAGCCGTGGCGGGGCACTTTGTTTGTAAGCCTTTTTTGGTTGATAACAAGGAAGAGTCTTTGTTTATATCATGGAACAGTGAATCGTCTTTTTAAACTAACCATATAACGAATAAACTAGACAATAACCGCCATTAAATGGTAAAAATCTTGCACTACACGCTTGCGTGTTCATAAGTATAATAACTCAAATAAGATAAATTATGACATTAGAAAATACTACACAAAGCCCATCTTTTATAACCAAACTCAAGTCAATAAATATCGTAAATCAAATCATTATTGCCATTGTTTTTGGCGTTATTTTAGCTGTTGTATCGCCTAAACTCGCGATGTCATTTTCTATTTTAGGTGACTTGTTTGTAAATGCTTTAAAAGCAGTAGCACCTATTTTGGTGCTGGTTTTAGTCGCGGCATCTATTGCGAATCAAAAACCTAATAGTGATGCTAATTTAAAACCCATAGTAGGGCTTTATTTAATTGGTACGATCAGTGCGGCGCTAATTGCTGTTGCGCTAAGTTTTCTCTTTCCAGTTCATTTAACCTTAGATATTGTTGGCGCTAGCGCTAACCCGCCACAAGGGCTAGGAGAGGTGTTAACAACACTGGCATTTAAAATTGTTGATAACCCTTTTAATGCTGTTATTACTGGTAACTTTATTGGTATTTTAGCTTGGGGCTTAGGTTTAGGCTTTGCATTAAAAAAAGCTAGTGACAGCACTAAAGTCATGGTTGATGACCTTGCTGATGCTATTTCTAGCGTGGTTAAATTAGTAATACGTTTTGCGCCATTAGGCATAATGGGCTTAGTGGCCAATACTGTAGCTACAACTGGCTTTGAAACTCTAAGTGAATTTACGCACTTGGTACTAGTGTTAATCGGGGCAATGCTAATTATTGCCTTGGTAGTTAACCCATTAATTGTCTATATTATTATGCGCAAAAACCCTTATCCATTGGTACTAACTTGTATCAAAGAATCTGGTATTACGGCATTTTTTACCCGAAGTTCAGCAGCAAATATTCCCGTAAATATGGAGTTATGTGAAAAGCTTGATTTACATGAAGACACTTATTCGGTTTCTATCCCTTTAGGTGCCACCATTAATATGGCGGGCGCTGCTATTACTATTACAGTACTAACACTTGCGGCGGCTAACACCTTAAATATTGAAGTTGATTTTGCTACGGCGATACTTCTGAGCGTAGTTGCTGCGGTATCAGCCTGTGGAGCTTCAGGTGTTGCTGGCGGTTCATTGCTACTTATTCCATTAGCGTGCGGTTTGTTTGGTATTAATAGCGATATTGCGATGCAAGTTGTTGCGATAGGTTTTATTATTGGCGTAATTCAAGATTCAGCTGAAACAGCATTAAATAGCTCTACTGATGTGGTATTTACCGCAGCGGCATCTCATCATATCACTAAAAATTTAGAGTAAATCTTTACATGTTTATTTGAATTTATTTCTAGCTTTGTTGCTTTAATATTTAAAAGTAACAAAGCTGTTTTCTCTTCGAACAGCAGTTTAAAATCAGCAAAACCCTCAGCCTTAGATAACTCATTCTAAGTATAAAATCTCTCGTTTTTATAATCGCCACTTTTTAAATTCGTGAATTAGGAGCATAATAGCGCAAAAATTTTAGGAGATCCTTTTATGCCAACTGAAAATGCTTTAAAAGCACGCAGCAATAACAGCTGTGAATTATGTACCTCACCAGATAACTTATCGGTATTTTCTGTACCTCCTACTAGCGATTTAAGTGCCCAGCAAAGTATTTATCTATGTAACAACTGTTTAGAGCAAGTTGAAGGCACTAAAGCGCTTGATGTTAACCATATGCGCTGCTTAACCGATGCTATGTGGAATCAAGAGCCTGCAGTTCAAGTAATGGCTTATCGTTTGTTACATAAATTGTCAGCTGAAAGCTGGGCACAAGATGCATTAGATATGATTTACCTTGAAGACGCTGTTAAAACTTGGGCTGAGCAGGGCATTGCTGCTGCCGAGCGAGAAGGTCCTACACGCGACAGTAATGGTACTGAATTACAAGATGGCGATAATGTTACGCTTATTAAAGATTTAAAAGTAAAAGGTGCAAACTTTACCGCTAAACAAGGCACCATGGTTCGAGGCATCAGTTTAACTGACAACCCAGAGCATATTGAAGGTAAGGTAAATGGTACACGTATTGTATTAGTTGCCAGTTACTTAAAGAAAGCCTAGTTTAAATTTGATTGTCATAAAGCCTGATGAAAGTGTTACGGGAAATAAACCCTCCCTAATATTTTGGTCAGGTGTTATAACTATTGAATAATTCTGATATTGACCTATCCCCATATAAACACAATCAAATAAAGTAGGGTCAGGTACACATTAATCTTTAGTTATCTGATATTTCCAAAAGCGAGCAAGATGATCAAGCTTTAAGCTCAACATAAATGCTTTACAGTTACCAAAACCACCAAAATCAATTAATGTGTATCTGACCCTACTTTATGTTGTCCCCATCTATCTTTAGCTGTAGCTCGCCATTCAGAGTCAAGTAAGACTTCTGCCATATACTCTAAATAAAAGTCAGCATCTTTATCAAGTTGATCGTAGGTAACATCAATAAGAGAGAGTAGTGCTCGGCCTAAATGGGAGTAGAGAATACTAAAAGTACAATTGCCATTTTCAATAACTTGAAATTTAGATATAAATGGATACGGTGTTGAATGTTTAAATTGAATTCCATCAGCACCCGTATCCCAGCTTTTTTTACCTGCGTTAAATATTATTTTTGTATCTTCAATGTAAGTCGCAAAATTGACTTTAGAGCCAAACAATTTTTTTTCGCAATGAGAAAAACCTAAACAGGTAGAATCTGTACTTTTTGAACTTTTTAAAAGTATGGTTTTAGCTTCACCTGTTAAAGGGGAAAACTCAATTTTTTTCTGATTATGTGTCCAGTGTCTTAACAGCATATTCCCTCGAATAACCAGTGAAAATCGAATTTAAGTCACGACTAAACATCTGCTTAGTATGAAGTTCATATCGCAATATTTACCATTTCTAAACGTAACACTTTTTGTTTAAAGAAAATTCTGTAAACCTATAGCCAGCGGCGAACTTTGTTTTTATAACTGACATAATCTTCACCAAACAATTTTATTAACATACGTTCTTCGGGCACTATTTGATATTTCGTGATATAGCAAACAAAAAGTCCACAAATTAATAAATTTAATGGGCTCTGAAGGTAACAAGCGAAAGCAACTAACGCTAGTAACATCGCTAAGTACATTGGGTTTCTAGAATACTTGTAAATACCACTATCCACTACTTGAGATGACGTTTCAGGCTTAGTCGGGTTAACAGTCGTTTGGTGTACTCGAAAACTATAAATGGCAAGAAACCCAATCACTATTGCAATAACCATTAATAATATGACTAAGGAAATTGTAACTGAGGAAGCAATATAGCTACTGAAAGTTATATCAGGCAGGTAGTATTGAAGTAGGCTCATTAAGATTACCGCAATGGCGACTTGTAATACGGGGATAACTTTCAATTCCATTTTTATTCCTTGTTAATGACATGCCCTGATAGAATATTTTATAAGGGTTTTACTTTAAGCTTTATTAATACACTGATTTATTTTAATAAAATACAGCTAAAAGTAAAAATATACAAAAACAAAAACGCCAAATATATAAATATTTGGCGTTTTTTAATGTTAGCTTTTGAAATAGTTATTTTTCAGTAAGCTTAACTTTTAGAGGCAATATAGTCGTTAACCATATCTTCAAGTACGTTAAGTGGTACTGCGCCATTGGTTAGTACAACATCATGAAACTCGCGAATATCAAACTTATCGCCTAATTGTTGTTTTGCTTTTGCGCGCAGCTCAACAATTTTTAACATACCAATTTTATAAGCAGTTGCTTGCGATGGCATTACCACATGACGTTCAACCATTTTTATAGCATCTGACTCTGCATTAGGCGTGTTATTGACATAATATTCAATACCTTGAGCGCGATCCCATTTTTTATTGTGTATACCGGTATCAACCACTAAACGACAAGCACGCCATAGTTCCATGGCTAAACGGCCAAAGTCAGAATATGGGTCTTGGTAAAAGCCAATTTCTTTCGGGATCATTTCCGAATATAAGCCCCAACCTTCGCTATAAGCTGTATATCCACCAAATTTTCTGAATTTAGGAATACCTTCAAGCTCTTGTTTTAAGGCTATTTGCATATGATGCCCAGGAATACCTTCATGGTAAGCTAAAGCTTCCATTTGGTAAGTTGGCATAGCGGCCATATCGTATAGGTTGGCGTAGTAAATACCTGGACGTGAACCATCTGGTGCAGGCTGTTGGTAAAATGCTTTACCGGCAGATTTTTCTCTAAACTCTTCAACTTTTTTAACTTTTAAATCAGCTTTAGGTTTAGTGATAAATAACTGGTCTAATTCACCTTTCATGGTGTTAATTAAGGCTGTTGCCTCAGTTAAGTAGCGCTGACGTCCGGCATCATCTCCGGCATAATAAAATTGTGGGTCGTGGCGCATAAATTGGAAAAATTCATTTAATGTGCCTTTAAAACCAACTTTAGTCATAATGACACGCATTTCATCATGAATGCGAGCCACCTCATCTAAACCTATTTGATGAATTTCATCAGCAGTTAAATCTGTTGTGGTCGTGCGATTTAGTGCATTGTTGTAAAACTTGTTACCGTTTGGAAACTTCCAAGCACCATCAGTGTTATCTGCTTTTTTCTCAAGTTCGGTTAAGTAACTAACTAATGTTTGGTAGCCAGTTTGAAACTCAGTGGTTAATGCCGAAGATAGTTCATCAGTTAATGCTTTCTTTTCTGCATCAGGAATGTCTAACTTAGCTATTTTGGCCGTAAAGTCAGCGTATAACGTACTGTCATCACCATTATCAAACGGTGCGCCAACTGTTAAGTTTTTTGAATCACGAATAACATGACCAAAAACAAATTTTGGCGCGATAATGCCTTTACTTTCTCTGATTTTAAGTTGATCAACTAATTGCGCTAACAATACCTTTGCATTCTTTACACGGGCAATATAGTCATGTGCTTGCTTGGTGTCTTTAATGCTATGTTGGTTGATCAATAATGCCGGTATTTGAGAATGCACACCAAACATTTGATTAACCGGGTAGTTATGATGACGCCACGGATAGTCAGCAATTTGTTGTTCTAGCTTTTGAGTCAGCAATTGATAACTTAGCTTTGTTTGTTTATCAAGGTTGTCTACCTTGATAATTTGAATACGTTTAAGTGCTTGTTTTGCATAAGCGAGTTCTTTAGCACTGTTTTCTTCTGATAGGTCTTGCCACTTATCATAATCAGTTTTTATACCAAGATAGGTTTGTCTAACGGGGTTGCGATTAACACCTTCCATAAAAATTGTGTCGAATAACTCATTAGCCGCTTGAGAAGCACTTACTGTGCTATTAATGTTTGATTCAGTGGCCATTGCAAGGGCGTTATTGCCTTTAGAAGCTGCAGTAGTTGTTTCATTACTACAAGCAACACTTAATACTGCGGTGATAGAGATAACAATAAGTGATTTATTGAAGTTCATGTTATTTTCCTATATTAGTTTATACCTTATATTGCCGTTATTTTTGTCATCGGATCAAGCTTCGCGCGCTCAATGGCTGTTTTTTTGCGTTACTTCAATACTTTTTACTAATTTTTAGCTGCAGGAGTAAATGGTTTACCTAATTAATCAACTTGATATAGTAAGTATCTGGGTTAATTAGTTATTGGTTCTTAATGGCAAAAATTTCACAAGTTCTTAAGCAGAAAAGCAATTCGTCAAAGCGTTCTGCAATGATTAGTTTCCGCCGAGCTACGTTAGCGGATAGAGCATTTTTGTTAACCTTGCGAAAAACCGCTATGGATCAACATTTACAACTGGCGGGAATTTACCTTGATGACAACGCTCATTTAAAACGTATTGATGAATTTTTTGCTGATTCTCATCTTATTCTGATTGAAAACGATAGCATTGGTTTATTAAAATTAGGCTTATTTCCCGATAAAATTCATGTCAGACAATTTCAATTATTACCGGCTTATCAAGGTTTGGGTATTGGCGGGAGGGTACTTGATTTAGTTAAGCAAAAAGCACAAGAGAAACAGCTCGATATAACCTTAAATGTGTTATTACATAATCCTGCAAAGGCGTTATATCTTCGTCATGGTTTTATGGTAACTGAGCGCAATGCTTTGGAGTTTAAAATGCGTTGGCAGTGCCAACATTAATGTTTTAATGGTTAAACAAGGTAAGTGATAAATTCAGCGCTGAATCTAGGGTATAAATCATTGAAAATAGATTTAATACGCATAAGCCATAAAACCATTATGTATCACGTATCACGTATCATTTATCATGGCTTATGGCTCAGCGATTATTCTCAATATGTTAGTAAATCTTACCCGTTGAGCGCACCTGTGCTTTATCAATACGTGTAGGTGTTGCTAAACCGTCAACTAATGGTTGAGTCGCGGTGGCTAAAGTTTCTATTACTTTATGCATTGACGAAAGATCTAAGCTATTAATATCGTCAGTTACCTTATGATAATGCTGATCTTTATCAAGTTGTGTGCTGCTAAAACTGTGTGCAGGCACACCTAATCGGGCTAGCGTGGCGTTGTCAGAACGATAGAATAAGCCTTGCTCTGGATACGGGTCTTGATAAATTTTTGTGTTAATTTCTACGAGATTTTTATTCAGTAGCTCACCTAAGTTCGAGCGTTCCATACCTGTCATCCAAATCGTGCCAGCTCCAAACTTAGATGGTTTACCGATCATTTCAATATTGATCATCGCAACAACATGGTCAGGATTAAGTTGCTGCGAAAAATACTTTGAACCAAAGCCGCCAATTTCTTCAGCAGTAAATGCACTAAACATTAAGCTGCGTTTATTGTCGCCTTTATTAGCAAAAAACTGTGCTAAGTTTAATACCGCTGTAGTGCCTGAAGCATCGTCATCAGCGCCATTATAAATTTGCTTACCATCTTCAGTAACACCTAAATGATCATAATGTGAAGAGTATAAAACAATGTCTTCAGGGCTTTGTTTACCGGGAAGAACACCAACAACATTGGTTAATGTTTGTTGCGTAATTGTTGCGCTGGCGCTCACCTTATATTGTTCAATTTTACTTTCAACGCTATTGTCATCGCGTAATACCAAAACAAGTGCGCCAGAGTGTTCAAGTGAAAGCTTAGTTAAGCCACGATTAAAATACCCTTGATAAGCTTTAAAAGTTTTCTTATGTGAATTATCGATAACGATTAAATGCTGTCCACCTTGCTGATTTAACTCTCTTAAGGCTGTTCGCATATCATCATCTTTATTAATAATATGCACTTGAGCAACATTACTATCCCATTCAAGCTTTTCTATTGTTGAAGCTATAGCCGTATTTTTAGGACTAATTTTTTCGCCATTTAGATTAACACTCAGTGTATTCGGTTGTATTTGACTAACAGTAAATGTTTGTAAAAAACTCTCGCTGTGCAATGGCTGAAGACCAATTTCAGCAAAACGTTTAGCAATATAATTTGCGGCTTTGTCAATCTCAGGACTAAAGCTTGCACGGCCCTTTAAATCGTCAGACGCTAAATATGTAATATCTTTTATAACCTGTTCAGACGGTATTATTTCAGCCGTAGTGTAAAATGAACTGGTAATTAAGAGAGATACTAAAACAGTTTTTAGTGTCGAATGTTGTTTTTTCTTAGGGATAAACTTTAATTTTTTCATCATAGTTTTTGTCATTCTAGTTCAATTAATCATAAAGTTATCATAGCTGAAGCGAAACTTTACAACAGCATAAAAAAAGTAAAGTAAGCCACTAACTGCAAGCGAATGTGTGTGCTTTGAGCAAGTGCTGCTTATCTAGAGTTCAGGTTACTTAAGTTTCGTTAGTTCAATTAACAAGGATTGTTCGCCACTGGTCAGCCAAACTTGGGCATCTTGAATGCTAATTTGAAATTCCATGGAGCGGTCAGCTAACAGTTCTAATGCTTGCGCTGTTTCTTCACTAAAAGATTCAATTGACAGTTTACTAAATTGATTCAACTTACTTTTAGACTGTTGCCACCAAGTGTCTACACTACTGCCATAGCAATACAGTTTTACTTCTTGTGCGCGATTACAGGCTTTTTTAAGACGTTTTTCGTCGAGTTGCCCCAGTTCAATCCACAACTCGATAACTTCACTGTAATTAATTCGCCAAATGGCTGCTTCGTCTTCATCACTCACACCTTTACCAAATTGCAGGTTTTCACTGGCGTTTAACACATAAGCGATAAGGCGGATCATCATACGACGATCGGTTTCAGACGGGTGTTGCGCTATGGTCAGTTGTATGGTGTCGTAATAGTTACGATCCATATCTGATAAATGAACAGTCGCTTTATTGATGGTTGATTTTAAGGCCATGAATTTTTGAATAATATTTTGAGTAATTAATTCAGTATATTAACGTGAATTAAGCACACGTGATAGTGACTTATCAGAAATTAGCTATTTCAACCCTGTGTTACCAATAAGCGTTTGCTGTAATTTTATAGGTTTTGAATTGAATCGAAGTGTATTGGGTGAGTTAATAATTCGTTGTATCGACTTTATGTTAAGAATACGGATAATGTAAAATTAATACCTTATCCGTTTGTTTAGCTGATGATTTTATCTGTAAATAATTTTTTTATATCTGCTTGAGTGTAAGCAAGTAAGTTCGTTAAAACCTCATAACTATGTTGTCCTAAGTCAGGCGAAGCGCTGTGATACTGTAGAGGTGTTGCTGATAAATTGATGGGTGATGCAATTGTTTTAATTAACTCTCCTTGTTGATTGGCAACGTGTTTTACCATTTCACGGTGTTTAATTTGCGGATGATTAAACACTTGCTCTAAGGTATTAACGGCCCCACAGGGAACCGCGACCGACTCAAGTTGCTCTATCCACCAAAGGGTAGGATGCGAAGCAAGTTTGGTTGCTAACAATGGAATAAGCTTGCTTCGATTAACCACACGCTGAGCATTTGTAGCATATAATGCATCGTCAGCAAGGCTAGGGCAGTTAGCAACCTGACAAAATTTGATAAATTGATTATCGTTACCAATAGCTAAAATGAGACTGCCATCTTGTGTTGCAAAGGTTTGATACGGGACAATGTTAGGATGTTCATTGCCTAATCTTTGTGGGTTTTTACTGGTTGCTAAATAATTCATCCCTTGATTGGCTAACGTTGCTACTTGCACATCGAGCAGGGCAATATCGATGTGTTGCCCTTGATTAGTTTGATGTCGAGCCATCAACGCTGCCAGTATTGCATTACAACTGTATAAACCTGTCATTACATCAACAACGGCCACGCCAACTTTCATTGGCATGCCATCAGGCTGGCCAGTTAAACTCATTAAGCCGCCTTCACCTTGTATCATGGCATCGTAACCTGCTTTATGGGCACTTGGGCCGCTTTGACCAAAGCCGGTAATAGAGCAATAAACTAAACGAGGATTAAGTGCTTTTACACTGTCATAATCAAGGTTGTATTTTGCTAATCCACCGACTTTATAGTTTTCAATGAGTACATCAGCCTGCATGATTAAGTCTTTTATAACTTGTTGACCAGCTTGTTGTGTTATGTCGATTGCTATCGATTTTTTATTGCGGTTTACACAGTGAAAGTAAGCTGCTTGTGGCGGTTGGTCACCGCAGGCAGTTTTTATAAAAGGAGGACCCCAAAACCGTGTGTCGTCTCCTTTGTGAGGGCGTTCAACTTTAATTACTTCTGCCCCCATGTCAGCTAACATTTGCGAAGCCCATGGCCCAGCTAATATTCGACTTAAATCGACAACCTTAATGTTCCCTAATGCACTTGTCATTAGCAAAAAGCCTGATAACCAGTAATAGCTCGTCCGAGAATGAGGGCATGTATATCATGTGTACCTTCATAGGTATTTACGGCTTCCAGGTTAATCATATGGCGAATAACACCGAATTCATCACTTATACCATTACCACCGTGCATATCACGAGCAACACGTGCTATATCAAGTGATTTTCCACAGTTGTTTCGTTTTAATAAAGAAATTAACTCGACTGGACATTGGTCAGCATCCATTAAACGGCCCATTTGCAAACAACCTTGTAAGCCCAGTGATATTTCAGTTTGCATATCAGCGAGCTTTTTTTGAATTAACTGATTTGACGCTAAAGGACGCCCAAATTGTTGACGATCAATCGTGTATGTTCTTGCGGCATTAAAGCAAAACTCTGCTGCACCTAATGAACCCCAAGCAATACCGTAACGTGCTTTATTTAAACAACCAAACGGGCCAGCTAAACCGCTAATTTCAGGAAACATGTTTTTATCTGGCACAAATACATTATCCATAACGATTTCGCCAGTTACTGAAGCGCGTAAAGAAAATTTACCTTCAATTTTAGGGGCAGATAAGCCTGTCATGCCTTTTTCTAGTACGAAGCCTCTAATTTTCCCTTCGAGCTTAGCCCAAACTACAAAAACATCAGCAATGGGCGAATTGGTGATCCACATTTTATTGCCGGTTATACGATATCCACCTTCGACCTTCTTGGCATGAGTGGTCATAGAAGCCGGATCGCTACCTGAGTTTGGTTCAGTTAAACCAAAACAACCAACCCATTCACCAGAAGCAAGTTTAGGCAAATATTTCATACGTTGCTCTTCAGTACCGTATGCATAAATGGGGTGCATAACTAATGATGACTGCACACTCATTGCACTACGATAACCACTATCTACTCGCTCTACTTCACGTGCAATTAAGCCATAACTAACATAATTAACTTCACTGCAGCCATATTTAGCCGGTAACGTGGCACCTAACAAGCCTAGTTGACCTAATTCTCGCATAATTTCACGGTCGAAATGTTCATGTCTATTAGCCTCAAGCACCCGTGACAGCAATTTTTCTTGGCAATAGTTATAAGCGGTATCACGGATCATACGCTCTTCTTCAGTGAGCTGATTATCTAAAAGCATAGGATCTTGCCAATTGAATGCGGCTAATGTTTTTGTCATTTGAATACCTTGTTGCGTGAGTATTTAGTCGTGTTTTTAAATTATGATCTCACTCTACCTTTAATAGATAAATAAATATAATATATAGTTTTTATTTGTTTGATATATTTTATTTATGATGAGCTACTATGAACTTAAAACGCCTTGAATATTTTTGCCAGTTAGCCCAATTAGGTAACTTTACTCGCACAGCTGAAAAAATAGGTATTGCTCAGCCAGCGTTAACCATTGCGATACAAAAACTAGAGCATGAAGTTGGGCTCAAGCTAATAAATCGAGCAGAAAAAAATGCCTTATTAACTGCAGAAGGCGAGGTGTTATATAAATTAGCCATTGAGCTCTTAAGCCAAGTTGGCCAAGTTGAGTTAGCGTTAGAAGATTTGAAAAACCTTGAACAAGGGGCTATTCGCTTTGGCGTTTCAGCTATGATGGGCTCTTATTATTTCCCAACAGTATTAACTGAGTTTAAGCAACAATACCCAAAAATAAAAATTCAATTAATAGATCAAGGCACAGCAGCGCTAGAGAAAATGTTACTGAATGGCGAATTAGATTTAGCGCTAATACGTGGCGATATAGAACATTCGCAGCTGCGTTACACACAATTGATAAGTCAAGAAATAGTTGCAGGCATGTCTAGCTTACATCCATTGGCGAAAGCAAATACGGTTTCACTCGCAAAATTTTGCCAACAGCCTTTAGTATTGTTTCATCAAGGGTATTTTTTACGTGAAGTGGTAAGTCAATATGCTAAGCAGCAGCAAGTTGAACTCGATATACGCATGGAAACAAACTTGATTGAATTACAAAAATCATTAGTGCGTAATAACGTTGGAATAACCACATGTTTGTCGCGTATTTTACAAAACGAAGCTCAGATGACCTCAATTCCATTTGAACCTAACATTGAATTTAAACTGAGTTTAGCTTGGAAAAAGAGTCATTCGCTCTCAAATGCCAGTAAAGCTTTTATTAAGCACTTAAAATCAACACTTGAGATAAAAATATAGCTTTTCTTTTTTATTAAATAATAATTAGCAAAAAACGGCTAGATAAAATGACTAAAAACCTAAACTAAATCATAGTTCAGGCTTTAATTCACGAGAGCTAGTGCAAGAGGATAGTAGATAACAGAAGTTAATGTAAACGTTGTTTCTTATTAAAACAGAACAACTAAGCTTACCAGCTACCAGTGTTTTCCATGCTTAACCAAGGTTCTTTTGGCGCAAGTTTTTCGCCTTTTTGTAGTAATTCAATGGAAATATTATCAGGCGATTTAACAAAAGCCATATGGCCACAACGCGGAGGCCTATTGATGGTAATACCAGCAGCCATTAGCTTTTCACATAACGCATAAATATCGTCAACTTCAAAGGCTAAATGACCAAAGTTTCTGCCAACAGTATATTCTTCTTCCGATCCCCAATTGTGGGTAAGCTCTATTTCAGCCGCGCCTGGCTCAGTTGCTAAAAATATTAAGCTAAATTTACCTTCAGGTATATCAACACGGCGAGTTTCTACTAAACCTAAATGCTTAATATAAAAGTCGAGTGATTTTTCTAGGTCGTTAACACGAACCATCGAGTGTAAAAATTTCATCGTTGATTTATCCTTTTAACGTTCAATTGATAATGCTATTAATTGCTTATGAATATGTTTCGTAAACTTTTGCGTTAGCTATTAGTCTTCAGTTTTATCTTTAAAGTCGCATAAGTCTTCTAGAATACACGAGCCACATCGTGGTTTTCTTGCTACACAAGTATAGCGACCGTGCAGTATTAACCAGTGGTGCAAGTTAAAGAAAAATTCAGTTTTTCTTGGGGTATTTTTAACAATATTTTGTTCGGTTTCTTCAACTGTTTTACCTTTAGCATAACCTGTGCGGTTAGCTACGCGTTGAATATGGGTATCAACGGCAATAAAGTATTTACCTTCGTTATCTTTTAGCCAACCAAATGCGGTATTTAACACGACATTAGCCGTTTTACGACCAACACCAGGCAGAGCTTCGAGCGCAGCTCTGTTTTCAGGCACTTCACCGCCATGCAAATCTATTAACATTTGACAGGTTTTAATCGTGTTTACTGCTTTAGTATTAAATAAGCCAATGGTTTTAATATAAGATTTTAGGCCATCAAGGCCTAAGTCAAGTATAGCTTGTGGGGTATTAGCGACAGGATATAATTTATCCGTAGCCTTATTAACTCCAACGTCGGTTGATTGAGCCGATAACAGTACCGCAATTAAAAGCTCAAAAGGGCTGGAAAAATTTAGCTCGGTGGTCGGGTTTGGATTGTTATCCCTTAACCGAGTTAGCATTTCTATTCTTTTATCTTTATTCATCAGGCTTTTTGATTCTTTATACTTTAAGTTTCAAGTAAATATGTCGTGTTAACTTTCAAAGTTTACACGTACACGCTCAATGGCTTGTTCTAATTTTTTAGGTTTAGCTTGCGCTATTTTTTGATCAATAGCATTTTTACCTGCAATTAAAAAGCCCATAGTAATAAAAGCACCCGGAGGAAGTATGGCTAATAAAAACTGGCTATCAAGCTGGTAAACTTCTATTTTAAGTTGAGTCGCCCATTCACCAAGAAATAAGTTTGCACCATCAAATAATGTTCCTTGGCCTAATATTTCACGTATCGCACCAAGCACCAGAAGTACTGCCAAGAAGCCAAGGCCCATCATTAAACCATCGAAGCTTGCTTGTTTGATCGGGTTTTTAGAGGCGTAGGCTTCGGCACGACCAATAATGGCGCAGTTAGTCACAATAAGCGGTAAGAATATACCTAACGATTGATATAAATCGTAGGTATAGGCGTTCATGAGTAATTGCACACAGGTAACAAAAGTGGCAATAATAAGAACGAAAATTGGAATACGAATTTCTTTAGGTACCCATTGTCTTATGGCAGACACGGTAGCATTCGAACAAATAAGCACAAACAGCGTTGCTATGCCTAAGCCTAAGGCGTTAACAACCGTTGATGTGACAGCAAGTAAAGGGCAAAGGCCAAGCAACTGCACAAGCCCTGGGTTATTTTTCCATAAACCTTGCCATGCGAGTTCTTTATATTCTGGATTTATTTTCATGGGTAAACTCCACAATTACTGGCGGTAGAAAAAATACGCTCTTGATTACTCTCAAAATATTCGATTGTTTTTCTTACCGTTTTAACTACAGCTCTCGGGGTTATAGTTGCGCCAGTAAATTGGTCGAACATACCACCATCTTTTATAACAGCCCAGCGACTATCGTTGTCGTCGAGAAGTTTTTTTCCTGAAAAACTATCTATCCAAGCACTTTTTCTACGCTCTATTTTATCACCTAAACCGGGTGTTTCCTTATGCATTAGGGTTCTAACGCCACTAACACTGCCGTCGGTATTAATAGCAATTAACAATTCGATATTGCCACTATAACCATCAGGGGCAACGGTTTTTATTGCTGCGGCAGTTGGAGCATTATTAAGCCTAGCGCGATAGATAACATCGATGAGTAAATCTGAATTGTTATCTTCAGGCGCGACAATACAGTCAAGAAACATTTCATTGTCGTGATTATCTTTTTGAATGACTTGATTTAACTGCCTGATAAGTTTTTGTTGCGCTTGTTGTTCAATACGATCAGCAGTAAGCAGTTGTACAATAGCGACTGCCGCTGTGCAAGAAATAGCAAATAAGGCTAATATTAGTGAGTTTTTACTGATTGCTGGCGTTAATTCAGACATTACTTTTTAGCTCCTAAATCATGTCCGTAGGTACGCGGTCGAGTGTATTGGTCGATTAAAGGGGCTGCCATATTACATAATAATACCGCGAACGCTATTGCATCTGGGTAACCACCAAAATTTCTAATTAAATAAACTAATAAACCAGCAAGCGCACCGAAAACTAACCTACCTTTTACACTGGTTGCACCTGAAACAGGGTCGGTTAAAATGAAAAATGCGCCGAGCATTGTTGCACCGGTAAACCAGTTAAACATAGTAGATGTACTGCTGTCAGGGCTGATAATAAAAGCAATAAAACTACAAACAAATAAACTGATTAAGAAACTAAATGGTGTGGTCCAGTGGATTGCTTTTTTGAACAGTAAAAATAAGCCACCCAGTAAAAAACCTGCGTTTATCCATTCCCACCCTAAACCAAAGTGCTTGCCAATAACGGGTGAGTTCATACTTTCAGCGACTGTTAAACCGAGGGTAAGGTTAGTTTTCACGGTATCCAAAGGTGTTGCCATGGTGTAGCCGTCGATATGGGTACGAATTTGTTCTACAGAGTAACCTTGAGGGGTATAACCAGAAAAAATAACCGCAAGTGTGTCATTAAATTGTATGTCCATAGCCAACAAAGACAATGGCGGTTGCCACTGGGTCATTTGTACAGGGAATGAAATTAACAACATGACATACGCTGCCATCGCAGGATTAAAAGGGTTATGGCCCAAACCACCGTAAAGCTGTTTAACGACTGCGATAGCAAATATGCTACCAATAATGGTTATCCACCACGGTGCTAGAGCAGGTAAACTAATGCCAAGTAATACGGCGGTTAATATCGCGCTACCATCAAATAACTGTGATGTGATTTTTTTATCACGAAGAGACAAAACAGTAAATTCGGCGACGATTGCAGTGGTAACAGCTAAAGCTATATGGATTAAATTCCCCCAACCAAAAAAGTACCATTGAGCCAATATACCCGGAATTGTGGCATATATAACGAGCCTCATCAGGGCCGAGGTTTCGCTTTGTTGATGATTATGTGGAGAACTTGCTATCCAAAATGCCATGGTGCTAATTTACTCTGAATGGGTTGATTTATTGGCTGAAGCAGCCAGCTTTTTTGCTTTCGCTTTAGCGACTGCAGCAGCAACGCGCGCTTTTTTGTTTTCAGCTTCAAGGTTTTTGGCTTTTGCCTCAACAATTTCTGAATGCTCTGGTTGTTGTAGCTTTTGCTTAGAAGATTCGCTTGAAGATTTTTGCGTATTATTAGCCAGTTTTTTGGCTTTAGCTTTAGCTATTGCGGCGGCTATCTTAGCTTTTCTATCTATATCAGCTGTATTATTGTTAACTTTTGATTGAACGTCGCTAGTTTCATGCTCAATTTCAGCGTTTTTCATTGGCTCTTGGCTTGGTTCTATCTTTGTTGTTGATGTCTCAACATTTTGTAAACTTGCGTCAGACTCTGATTTTATAGCTGATTTAGCTTTAGCTTTTGACTTAGCTTTTGACTTAGCTTTTGCAATTGCCGCCGCGATTTTAGCTTTTTTATCTAGCGCTTTGTTAGCACTCTCAGGTGCATTAACCGATTCTGTTACTGCGGTATCTATTGTTTCATGTTCCGCTTTATTTGATGTACTTTGAATAGTAGCTGAATCATTACTTTCGCTTTCACTATTACTTTCACTATTAGTATCAGTATCACTATCAGTATTATTCGCTGTTGTTTCTTTTTGACGTTTCTTCGCCTTCGCTTTTGCAATAGCTGCAGCTACTTTTGCTTTTTTATCTAGCGTTTTGTTAGCACTTTCAGGTGCATTAACCGATTCTGTTACTGCGGTATCTATTGTTTCATGATCCGCTTTATTTGATGTACTTTGAGTAGTAGCTGAATCATTCCTTTCGCTTTCACTATTACTATCAGTATTATTCGCTGTTGTTTCTTTTTGACGTTTCTTTGCTTTCGCTTTTGCAATAGCAGCGGCTACTTTTGCTTTTTTATCTATTACAACAGGCTCGATTTGTTTAGTTGCTAGTGAACTTGGAGATTCGTTGTCTTGTTGCGTATCTATAGCGTCTAACTGCGCTTGTTCTTGCTGAGCTAGTTTTTTCGATTTTGCTCGAGCAATGGCATTTGCTACTTGGCTTTTACCTGAGTCAACTTGCTCTGTTGCTGGGTTTTCTTTGTTGTTATCTGAACTAGCTATCGCTTTATTAGCTTGTGCTTTTTTAGCTTTTACACGTGCGAGAGCATCGGCAACTGCGGATTTTTCAGATTTAGCTGCTGCTGTGCCAGAGTTCATTCTAGCTTTGCGAGCTTCTGCTGCTTTTTTGTGTTTTTCGGCGCGGGCAATTTTCTCACGCTCCAGTCTTAGTTTTCGTGCTTCAAACCTTACTTTGGCTTTTTCAGCTTTTATATCAAGTAACTTTTGTTGACGAATTTCAGCTTTGGCGACACGGTAATAATGCACTAAAGGAATTTGGCTAGGGCATACATAAGCGCAAGCACCACATTCAATGCAATCAAATAAATTAAGTTTGGCCAGTTGAGCTTGATCTTTTGCTTTTGCACTCCACTGTAATTCTTGAGGCAGTAATTGTGCAGGGCATACATCAGCACATTGTCCGCAACGAATACATTCTACTTCTTTACTACTGGTAGAGGAAAAAGGTGAAGCTATTTCAATTTCACTCGGCGCTAAAATGCAGTTAGTGCTTTTTATGACTGGTATTTGATCTGTGGGTAAACTAAAGCCCATCATAGGGCCACCCATAATTAAATGCTGCTTTTCATTATTTTGATAACCACAATGCTTTGTTAAAAAGCCGACAGGTGTACCAATTAATGCCCAGATATTTTGAGGTTTCTCCAGTGCTTGCCCGCTTATAGTCACTACACGCTTTATAAGAGGAGTATCATTAATGACAGCATCAGCAATGGCAAAACAAGTGCCAATGTTTTGCATAATAATACCTAAAGAGCTAGGTAAAACACCTGAAGGTACTTCTTGCCCAGTTAATATCTGAATCAGCTGTTTTTCACCGCCACTCGGATATTTTGTTGGAATAACACAAACTTGAAGGTGGTCAATATCGGCGGTAGCTTTCATTAAAGCGTCAATTGCTTTGGGTTTATTGTCTTCAATACCAATAAGAATGTTTGTTGGTGACAATAAATGGTCGATTATTTTTATACCATCTAAAATGGTTGGGCTATGCTCTTGAATTAATAAATCATCAGCGGTGATATAGGGTTCACACTCAGCAGCATTAATAATTAAATATTCAATCTTTGAGAGTGTACTTACTTTTACTTTGGTAGGAAATCCAGCGCCGCCCATTCCAGCAATACCAGCATTCGCAATTTTATCTAAAATATTTTCTTTGCTTAATAACTTATAGTCAGGACATATTTTACGCGGCTGCCATGTGTCGTCACCGTCAGGAGTTAATATTACACAAGCTTCGCTCAACCCTGATGGGTGAGGTATCGGCATTAATTTGATATCAGTAATTGTACCACTTGTTGGTGCATGAACAGGCAACGACATTGGGGTATCTATAGTCGTGAGAGCTTGTCCTTTAAGTACCTTGTCACCAACACTAATAATTAATTTGCCGGCTTGACCAATATGTTGGCGTAGCGGAATTATTAGCTGCTCAGGTATTTGTGCACTGGCAATAGGTTTAGTGCTGGTAAGAAATTTTTGCTCAGGCGGGTGAATACCACCGTGAAAATGCGAAAAATTTCCTTTTTTTATACGTTCAATTACCGATTCCACCAAAACCTCTTTTTAATCTATTTGTACAACAGGAATACTATTTAAATCCCATTGCCAGTTTTGTGTTGTTGTGGCTAATGGGATCATCTCAATACAATCAACCGGACAAGGTGCAACACATAAGTCACAGCCAGTACATTCGTCAGCTATTATTGTATGCATTTGCTTTGTCGTACCGATAATGGCATCAACAGGGCAGGCTTGAATGCATTTAGTACAACCTATGCAGTCCTCTTCAATGATAAAAGCAACTTTCGGTGTATTATCGGTTTCATGATTACCATCTAATGGTTGTACTTCAACGCCCATTAAATCAGCTATTTTTTTAATGGTGTCTTCACCGCCAGGGGCACATTTATTGATAGCTTCGCCATTAGCAACCGCTTCTGCATAAGGCTTACAACCCGGATAGCCACATTGGCCACATTGAGTTTGTGGTAGTAAGGCATCTAGTTGCTCTGCAAGTGGATCACCAATAACTTTAAATTGTACAGAGGCGTAACCGAGCAGGGCTCCAAATAAAGCAGCAAGTACACCAACGACTAATATTGCGATAAGAGTGCTCATTAAACTTTAACCAAACCAGTAAAGCCCATAAAGGCTAAAGACATTAATCCTGCCGTGATCATTGCAATAGCTGAACCTTTAAATGGGGCGGGCACGTCAGCATTAGCTAGTTTTTCACGCATAGCTGAAAACATGATTAACACTAGTGAAAAACCAACTGCAGCGCCGAAGCCATATATAATTGACTCGAAAAAGTTGTGTTGTTCTTGAAAGTTTAATAAAGCTACACCGAGTACGGCACAGTTAGTCGTAATAAGTGGTAAGAAAATACCTAATAAGCGATATAAATTAGCACTGGTTTTATGTACCACCATTTCGGTAAATTGCACAACAACAGCAATCACTAAAATAAAGGTCATGGTAGTTAAATATTCTAGGCCTAAAGGTGCTAGAACATAACTATTAACGATATAGCTTAGCAGTGAAGCTAGTGTCATAACAAAGGTAGTCGCAAACGACATGCCGATAGCCGTTTCTGTTCTGGAAGATACACCCATAAAAGGGCATAAGCCTAGAAACTTAACTAAAACAAAGTTATTTACTAATACTGTGCCAACAAGTAGCAAGAGATAATCAGTCATTCGCTTATTATTTTACCGTGAAAATTGGCACTATTATCCGTGTTTATCAAGCAATAAACAACAGATGAACTGTAAGGTTATTAATTTTAAATGTCGGTTGATTGAAATGTGTTTATAAAATCGATGTAAAGTTGAACAATTGAGACAACATTGGTGTATATGTTTCTATAAGAAGCAATAAAAAAGCCACTATATTTTAGTGGCTTAAGGATCAATGCTTCGCAGTTAAGATGACGATATAGTTCGTGGTTTACCAATATAAAATCCCTGACAACCATCAACAAAGAGCTTTTCAAGCATGAACTTCTCTTCTTGGCTTTCAACACTTTCAGCTAGCACGCTAATACTTAATCTATGCGCTAAATCTACCATTAAACGCATAAAGTATTGATTGTTTTTATCTTCGTCAATGTCTCGAGTATAAGTGCTATCCATTTTAATAAAGTCAGGCTTTAAATCTCTAAAAAACTTAAACGAAGTTAAGCCAATACCAAAACGTTCGACAGTAATTCTTGCACCCACTCTGTGCACCATATCAATAAAGTTTTTACTTGCTTTGATGTTATGCTGTAAACCACTTTCGGTAATTTCAAAAACAAGTTTTGATGCAATAATCGTGTCGCGTAATAACCTTCTTTCAAGCCAAATTAAAAAATGACCATCGTTTATTGAGCGTGAACTAACATTAATACCAAAGAAGTTATCTTGCATATTACGATTAGAGATTTCTTTAATTGCCGCTTCAATGATCATTTGATCGACCGCGACTATTTTATCAAGCTTTTCTGCCATCGCTATAAAAGAAGCTGTGGGTAATATATCTTCATTACTGTTTAAAAAGCGCGTTAAAATTTCACCGTATACTCGGTTATTAGGGCTGCTAGGCTTTATTGGTTGAACTAGCAAATTAACACGTTGGTTGGCAATTACACTATCAATTTCTTGACGCCAATTTTGATTACCATAACTTGCACTACTGTTGTCAATAATGCTGGTATCTGTTTGAGCATACCAAGCATTTACTTTTTGTGTTTGAGCAACACTAATGCCGGTGTCGGCTAATGCTAATAATTCACCTAGTGGTTTATCATTATCAAAGTAAACTAAGCCTGTATAACCGACAGAGTCTAAGTCTGATGCTTGTTGATATTTATTAAAGTTACTGGTTAATTCAGTCGCAAATGATTCAGCACCTTTTAAATTAACATTTGGAAGTAATGTTGCAAAATCAGAACTGTTCAATCTAAAAACTTGTGCACCTTTATATCGACTGACCGCATTTTTCATAATCTCGGAAACTTTGCGAATATAATTATCACCCTCATGATAACCATGTATTTGGTTAATTGTTTGTAACTCTGAACAGCGAGTAATAGATAAAACGCCAAAGTTTGAACGGCTATTAGCATTTTCAAAAAACTGCACAAAACGATTGCGGTTTTCTAATTTCGTTACTGGCTCAATATAAGCGTCTTTCTCTAGCAATGTTGTTGCGGTAATTTTATTGGCAATGAGCGTTCTTAAATCAATTAAGCTTTTTTCAATTTCAGGTAAGCTTGTATCATTTCTATTTGCGGTCAGAGGACTTTCTTTTTCAGCAATAATAAATGCGAGTTCACGTGTGACTTGTTGATCAATTTTCTTAGCAAACTTACGTGATCTTGCAATAATTAACGGCATCAAAAGCACAGCAAAAGACAATGAAATAATGAATACATTGACGAGCGTTAATTGTAAAGATTTTAATTGTGTGTGTGCAGCTAATTGAAACTGAATAATTAAATCTGAATTAGTTAGTTTAATTTGACTTTTAGGAGCTAATAAATATTCGTCAATAAAAGTAGGTTTACGTTGTTCATTAACAATAACATCACCTTCTATATTGATAATATTAATGTATTGATACTGATTAATATTAGCGAGTTGCTTCGCCAGTACTTCTGTACTTCCAAAATCTATTTGCTTATCTAATTTTAGCAAGGTTGCTTGATGTTGAGTTTGCTGTTCTTCAATATGTGTAGCTAAACTAAGAATGCTAGCTAGGGATACACAGGCACAAAAGCCTATCGCAATAAACAAGTTTCTGATGAATAAACGAGAATATGTATACATATAATTTCAAAGTGCCTTTATATACTTAATTAAGATTGCAAGATATCAACTGTAGCAACTTTTATCATAAATTAGACTAATTTACTAACTATCTGATAATGCCACAATAATTATTATAGTAATGTTAGCATAAATAGTAACTATTCTTTTCTAATAAGGTCGACAATATTATAATCACAAGCCTAAATCACTACGAAAATTAGCTTGCCATATAAGCAGCAACTCTATATAATTTGCGCAGCTTGAATGTAGCAATATTTCACTGAATAGATTTTATCGAAGGTAGATATACATCTAAGATATTGTTATACAGAACCAAGAACGTTATTACTTGGTTTACATCGTGGGTTCAGTGAATAAGCCCCGCGTATTGGGGCTTTTTTGTATCTTAACTTTGTAAAAGGTGCAATAGCAGCAAGGTGTATCGCTGGGCTTTATGCCCTTTTTTTGTTTCTGAACTCTTCCAAATTGGAGAAAAGTGATTGGCTAAATTTGAACACAAATTAACCGAAATGTTACGTCCTGCCGTTGAAGAAACGGGTAAGGAATTATTAGGCGTTGAATTTATCAGTGCTGGCAACCATTCGGTTTTAAGATTATTTATCGACCATGAAAATGGTATCGATGTTGATGACTGCGCTGAAGTAAGTCGTCAAGTAGGGGCTATTCTAGATGTAGAAGACCCAATTAGTAGTGAATATAGCTTAGAAGTTTCATCACCAGGGCTTGATCGTCCTCTTTTTGAAAAATCGCAGTTTGAAGCGGTTGTGGGTGAAACGGTTGAAGCTAAAATTTCAATGCCATTAAACGGTCGTCGTAAATTTAAAGGTAAATTGGTTGCCGTAGAGAACGATAGTTTAATTGTAATGGTTGATAACGAGGAATATGAACTTGTTATTAGTAACGTAGACAAGGCTCACCTTGTTTATAACCACAATAAATAATTTATAATAATGAGAAAGGCTAACTAGCATGAGTAAGGAAATATTACTGGTCGTAGATGCTGTTTCTAATGAAAAAGCATTACCACGAGAAAGCATTTTTGAAGCGATGGAAACCGCTTTAGAAACAGCAACAAAAAAGAAATATGAAGGTGAGATTTTAGTTCGTGTAAGTATTGACCGCGCATCGGGTGAGTTTGACACTTTCCGTCGTTGGTTAGTTGTTGATGAAAGCGAAACACCAATGGAAAATCCGTATGCTGAAATAAGCTTAGCAGCGGCGCAATATGAAGATGCCGATTTAAAAGTTGGTGATTATGTTGAAGATCAAATTGAATCAGTTAAGTTTGATCGTGTTACAACACAAACGGCAAAACAAGTTATTGTGCAAAAAATTCGCGAAGCTGAACGCGGACTTATTGTTGATGCTTACCAAGAACAAGTTGGTGAAATCATCACAGGTGTCGTGAAAAAAGCAAGCCGTGACAGCGTTATTTTAGATTTAGGTAATAATGCCGAAGCAATAATTTATCGTGATGACATGTTACCACGTGAAAGCTTCCGTCCAGGTGATCGTGTTCGTGGTTTGCTATATGAAATTAAACCAGAAGCACGTGGCGCACAATTATTTGTTAGCCGTACTAAACCTGAAATGTTAATTGAACTTTTCCGTGTTGAAGTACCAGAAATTGGTGAAGAAATGCTTGAGATTAAGGGCGCAGCTCGCGATCCTGGTTCTCGTGCAAAAATTTCTGTAAAAAGTAACGACAAACGTATCGACCCAGTAGGTGCTTGTGTTGGTATGCGCGGTTCACGTGTTCAAGCCGTTTCTGGTGAGTTAGGCGGTGAGCGTGTTGATATCGTTTTATATGATGACAACCCAGCACAATACGTTATCAATGCTATGGCACCAGCTGAAGTTGCTTCTATTATTGTTGACGAAGACAAGAACACGATGGATATCGCTGTTGAAGAAGGCAACTTAGCCATGGCGATTGGTCGTAGTGGTCAAAACATTCGTTTAGCTAGTCAGTTAACTGGCTGGGAATTAAACGTAATGACTGTTGCTGACATGAACGAAAAGCATCAAGCCGAAAACGATAAAGTTTTAACATTATTCACTGACAAGTTAGATCTTGATGAAGATTTTGCTCTGATGTTAGTCGAAGAAGGTTTTACTTCATTAGAAGAAATTGCTTACGTACCTGTTGCTGAAATGCTTGATATTGACGGCATGGATGAAGACATTGTTGAAGAATTACGTGAGCGTGCAAAAGCAGCAATTACTACTCAAGCATTAGCAAGTGAAGAAACACTTGAAGGTGCAGAGCCTGCAGAAGATTTATTAAACCTTCCTGGCTTAGAACGCCATTTAGCGTTTGTATTAGCGAGTCGTGGTATTACTACATTAGAACACCTTGCAGAACAAGGCGTTGATGAAATATCAGACATTGAAGAATTAGATGAAACCAAAGCGGGCGAGCTAATTATGGCTGCACGTAATATTTGTTGGTTTAACGAAGAATAACGCATCGGGAGAATTATATAGATGGCAAACGTAACAGTAGAACAACTTGCCAAAGAGATCGGTACACCGGTGGATCGCTTAGTGAGCCAATTGGCTGACTCAGGTGTGAGCAAATCGGCAACCGATTCTGTTTCGCAAGAAGAAAAAGAAAACCTACTTGATTATTTGAAAAAGCAACACGGTGATGACTCAACGGCTAACCCAAGTAAAATGACATTAAGCCGTAAGAAAAAGTCTACTTTAGTTTTAGGTCACGGTAGCAAAGCTAAATCAGTTCAAGTAGAAGTACGTAAGAAACGCACTTATGTAAAACGTAGCGATTTAGAAGAGCAACAACAAGCTGAACTTGAAGCAAAAGCGGCTGAAGAAGCACGTGTTCAAGCAGAAATTGATGCTGCAGCAAAAGCTGAAGCAGATGCTAAAGAAGCTGTAAATGCTGCCGCTGCCGCTGCAGCAAAAGCTGAAGTTGAAGCCGCAGCAAAAGCTGAAGCAAAACTTGAAGCAGAAGCTAAAGCTAAACAAGCTGCTATCGCGAAAGCAAAAAATATTGAAGAGGCGCCTAAGCCTGCACCAGTAGTTGCTGAAACGGAAGAAGCTAAAAAATTACGTTTACAACAAGAAGCTGAATTAACCGCGAAAGCGGAAGAAGAAGCACGCTTGTCTGCAGAAGTTGCACGTAAGCTTGCAGAAGAAAACGAAGCACGTTGGAAAGAGCAAGAAGCTGAACGTAAAGCGAAGGAAAAAGAAGTTGTACATTTAACTTCTTCTAAATACGCACAAGAAGCTGAAGATAAAAGTGACTCTGCTGACGAAAGTGGTCGTCGACGTAAGAAGAAAAAACCAGCTGGCCAAGACAGAAACAACCGCGGCGGTCGTAATGCTAGAGGTAAAGGCAAGTTAAGTCTTTCTTCACCGCAAAGTTTAAAACATGGTTTTACTAAACCTGTAGAAATTAAACTTAACGAAGTACGCATTGGTGAAACTATTTCGGTAGCTGAATTAGCAAACAAAATGTCTGTTAAAGGCGCTGAAGTTGTTAAAGCTATGTTTAAAATGGGTGCTATGGCAACCATTAACCAAGTAATCGACCAAGAAACAGCGGCCCTAGTTGCTGAAGAAATGGGCCGTGAAGTAGTGTTAGTAAAAGAGAATGCCCTTGAAGAAGCGGTACTTTCAGATCGTGATCATTCAGGTGAAGCGATTACACGTGCTCCGGTTGTTACTATCATGGGTCATGTTGACCACGGTAAAACATCGTTACTTGATCACATTCGTGAAGCAAAAGTTGCCGCTGGCGAAGCGGGTGGTATTACTCAGCATATTGGTGCATACCATGTAGAAACAGGGCACGGAATGATCACATTCCTAGATACTCCTGGTCACGCAGCGTTTACTGCTATGCGTTCACGTGGTGCTAAAGCTACAGATATCGTCATTATTGTTGTAGCCGCAGATGATGGCGTAATGCCACAAACAATTGAAGCTATTCAGCATGCTAAAGCATCTGAAGCACCAATTATTATCGCGGTTAACAAAATGGATAAAGAGGGTGCAGACCCAGAGCGTGTTAAAAGTGAACTTTCACAACACGATGTACTATCTGAAGAGTGGGGCGGCGACGTTCAATTCTGTCACGTATCAGCTAAAACAGGTTTAGGCATTGACGAATTACTTGACGCGATATTACTTCAATCTGAAGTATTAGAGCTAACCGCTGTAGTTGATAAAATGGCTAACGGTGTTGTAGTAGAGTCAAAACTTGATAAAGGTCGTGGTCCGGTAGCGACTATACTTGTTCAAGAAGGTACATTGAACCAAGGCGATATCGTTCTGTGTGGTTTAGAATATGGTCGTGTTCGTGCTATGCGTGATGAAAACGGCAAAACGATTCAATCGGCAGGCCCATCTATCCCAGTAGAAATTATTGGTTTAAGTGGTGTTCCACAATCTGGTGACGAAGCAACAGTTGTTAAAGATGAGAAGAAAGCGCGTGAAGTTGCTTTATTCCGTCAAGGCAAGTTCCGTGATGTTAAACTTGCACGCCAACAGAAATCTAAACTTGAAAACATGTTTGCTAACATGGCTACAGGTGAAGTTTCTGAAGTTAACGTGGTACTTAAGTCTGATGTACAAGGTTCACTTGAAGCGATTTCTGATTCACTAACTAAACTTTCTACCGACGAAGTTAAAGTACGTATTATCGGTAGTGGTGTTGGTGCAATTACTGAAACTGATGCAACTCTTGCTGCAGCGTCTAATGCGATTATGGTTGGTTTCAACGTTCGTGCCGATGCTACAGCACGCAAAGTGATTGACGCTGAGAAAATCGATTTACGTTACTACAGTGTTATTTACGCTTTAATTGAAGAAGTTAAATCGGCAATGAGCGGTATGCTTGCTCCTGAGTTTAAACAAGAAATCATTGGTTTAGCACAAGTTCGTGATGTATTTAAGTCTCCTAAGATTGGCGCAATTGCTGGTTGTATGGTTACTGAAGGTATTATTAAACGTTCAGCACCAATTCGTGTACTACGTGATAACGTAGTTATTTACGAAGGTGAGTTAGAATCTTTACGTCGCTTTAAAGATGACGTGCAAGAAGTTCGTAACGCTACTGAGTGTGGTATCGGTGTTAAGAACTACAACGACGTTCGCGTTGGTGACCAAATTGAAGTATTTGAAACGGTTGAGATTAAACGCACACTTTAATCGCGTTTAGTTTTCATGGTTTAGTTAAAATGGGGGCTTAGCCTCCATTTTCATTTGAAAAATATACCTAATATTTAAAGTGTATGGTGATTACATTCGTACCGAGTTAAATATAATTAGGTCTTAGGAATTAATTATGGCCAGAGAATTTGCTCGAACTGATCGAGTTGCACAAGAAATTCAAAAAGAAATTGCGATGATTATTCAACGCGAAGTCAAAGATCCACGTTTAGGTATGGTAACGGTTAATGCAGTAGAAATTACCCGTGATTTAGCTTATGCAAAAATATTTGTTACCTTCTTTACGTTAGAAGGACAAAACGTTGATGTTTCACTTGAGGTATTAAATGAAGCTTCAAGTTACATTCGCACTTTGTTAGCTAAACGTATTAAAGCGCGCATTATGCCAGAGCTTAGATTTATCTATGATAGCTCTATGGTTGAAGGTGTTCGTATGGGTAACTTAGTAGATAAAGCCGTCGCTGAAGATATGAAAAATCACGAAGGCGAAATCGACGAAACACAAAAGCCAGAGAGTGAATAATAATGGCTAAGAAAAGAAAAGGCCGTGCAATTAACGGTGTTTTGTTACTCGACAAGCCTTACGATATGTCATCTAATAATGCACTGCAGCGAGTAAAGCATATTTACTTTGCTCAAAAAGCAGGGCATACCGGCGCCTTAGATCCTCTAGCTACTGGCATGTTACCAATATGTTTAGGTGAGGGGACTAAGTTTTCCCAGTTCTTGCTTGATACCGATAAAACATATCAAGTAACTGCGAAATTAGGCGTCCGTACGACAACCAGTGATGCCGATGGTGAAGTCGTTAGCGAGAAACCGGTAGACGTTAGTGCTGAGCAATTAGCAATAGCAATAGATTCATTTCGTGGCACAACCCAACAAATTCCATCAATGTATTCTGCATTAAAATATCAAGGACAACCTTTATATAAATATGCACGTGAAGGCATTGAAGTACCACGAGAATCTCGTGATATTACGGTATTTAGATTAGATTTATTGCGCTTTGAAGGTGATGAAGTCGATTTAGATATTCATGTATCTAAAGGCACATATATCCGTACGATTATCGATGATTTAGGTGAGCTTTTAGGTTGTGGCGCTCATGTTGCCCAACTTCGTAGAAGTGCGGTAGGAAATTACCCGACCGAGCGTATGGTAACAATGGCCGAGTTAGAAGCTTTGCTTGAACAAGCACAAGCTGAAGATGTTCAACCGTCGGTGTATTTAGATCCATTACTATTACCTATGACGACAGCATGTGATGGTATACCTGTCGTTTTTGTTGATGATATGTCGGCTAACTTCTTACGACACGGTAATCCTGTTCAGTGCTCGAACGGACCCAGTGATGGTTTAGTACAAGTGTTTATCGGTGATGATGTTGATACCGGTGAGTTTATCGGTGTTGGCGAAATTGACGATGATGGTTTAGTTGCCCCTAAACGAATTACTGTTGTTAATTAGAGAAATACTTGTAATATCAGTAAAAGTTGCATTTCGGGTTATTGCTGATAGAATACGCGCTCTTAGAACGTCTTGCTGATTTAGTGTTCGGCTCGACGCGATTTTTAAAACACTAAAATTAAGGTAAATATTATGTCTTTAAATGCTGCTGAAAAAGCTGCTATCGTTGCAGAATACGCACAAGCTGAAGGTGACACTGGTTCTCCAGAAGTTCAAGTTGCTTTGTTAACTACACAAATCAACCACTTACAAGGTCACTTTAAACAGCACATCCATGATCATCACTCACGTCGTGGTCTATTACGTATGGTAAGCCAACGTCGTAAATTACTTGATTACTTAAAAGGCAAAAACGTTGAACGTTACACTGCTTTAATCGGTAAATTAGGTCTACGTCGTTAAGACTAGATTTAAATAAAGAATATTCAAAGGAGCTTAACGGCTCCTTTTTTATTGCTTTGTATATCGTATTTTAAAGTGACTAGTTCGAAAGAGCATATAAAGCTGTTTTCTATTAAGAGCGTATGCTCTCGACACTGCAGTTTGATTAAGCCGTTCTGATATAATACTTGCACTAATGTATTGTGTTTTCTAATGCTAATAAATCTGTAGTTATTACCCGATGATTAATACTTTATCTGATGTAAAGTAGGGCTTTAATTGTAATATCCTTGATTAATAAACTAGCAACCAAATTTTATGTTCAACACACTATCCGCTAAGAATAACTTCACTTATTAAATAACTGTAAAGCCGAAGGCTTTGACGTTTTGCTATTGTATTATTTAAAAAACTATCTCAGTGGTAATAAATTATCCCAATAATAGCTGCATATATTTTCAATTTGTGTAATTTGAAAATATTAATAAAAAACCGTCTGTTTTTACACCTTTAACCATAACATTTTGCCTTTGATGCTAGTAAAAATATAACTGTTCAGTATAATGTGCCTGCAAATTTTGTATTTGCAAAAAACTAATCAATCAAACTGTATAATTTTTTGTTCAACTTGGTGCGTAACTTATCGGTAACGCCTTAATATCAAATGATTAACTAAGTGAATAAATAATTGTACAGATTGATTAAAATCAAAAATATTTAAGGAACTAATAATATGTTCAAACCAGTTACTAAATCATTTGAGTTCGGTCAACATACCGTTACTCTTGAAACGGGTGTTATTGCTCGTCAAGCCTCTTGTGCCGTTATGGCAAGCATGGACGATACTTCTGTATTAGTCTCTGTTGTAGGTAAAAAAGAAGCTAAGCCAGGTCAAGACTTTTTCCCATTAACGGTTAACTACCAAGAGCGTACTTACGCTGCAGGTAAAATCCCAGGTGGTTTCTTCAAACGTGAAGGTCGTCCTTCAGAAGAAGAAACATTAATCGCGCGTTTAATTGACCGTCCAATTCGTCCATTATTCCCTGAAGGGTTTACAAACGAAGTTCAAGTTATTATTACTGTAGTTTCTGCTAACCCAGAAATTGCCCCAGATATTATTTCTTTATTAGGTACTTCTGCAGCATTAGCTATTTCAGGTATGCCTTTTAGTGGTCCTGTTGGTGCAGCGCGTGTTGGTTATACTGACGGCAAATATATTCTTAACCCGTTACAATCTGAGTTAGCTACTTCACAACTAGACTTAGTTGTTTCAGGTACAGATTCAGCCGTATTAATGGTTGAGTCTGAAGCTGACGTATTATCTGAAGAAGTTATGCTTGGTGCTGTTGTATACGGTCATGAGCAAATGCAAACAGCGATTACTGCAATTAAAGAAATGGCTGCAGAAGTTAACAACCCTAAATGGGAATGGACTGCTCCAGTTAAAAATGCTGATTTAATTGCTAAAATTGCTGAACTTTCAGAAGCACAAGTTAACGAAGCTTACCAAATTACTGAAAAAGCTGTTCGTTATGAAAAAATTGCTGAAATTCGCAACGCTGTTGTTGAGCAATTACTTGAAGCCGACGCTGAAGTTGACGTTCAAGAAGTAAAAGATTTATTCCACGACTTAGAAAAAACAGTTGTTCGTGGTCGTATCACTCAAGGTTCTCCGCGTATTGATGGCCGTGATCCAGAAATGATTCGCGCGTTAGATGTTATGACAGGCGTATTACCTCGTACTCATGGTTCTGCTGTATTTACACGTGGTGAAACTCAAGCACTTGTTACTGCTACACTTGGCACACAACGTGACGCTCAACGCCTTGATACTATCATGGGTGAGAAAACAGACAACTTCATGTTGCATTACAACTTTCCTCCATACTGTGTTGGTGAAACTGGTTTTGTTGGTTCTCCAAAGCGTCGTGAGATTGGCCATGGCCGTCTTGCAAAGCGTGGCATGTTGGCTGTTATGCCATCAGCTGAAGAATTCCCATATGCAGTTCGTGTAGTTTCTGAGATTACTGAATCAAATGGTTCATCTTCAATGGCTTCAGTATGTGGTACTTCATTAGCACTTATGGATGCTGGTGTACCAATTAAAGCTTCAGTTGCTGGTATTGCTATGGGTCTTGTTAAAGAAGGCGACAACTTTGTTGTTCTTTCAGATATCTTAGGTGACGAAGATCACTTAGGCGACATGGACTTTAAAGTAGCCGGTACTACGGGTGGTATTACTGCACTTCAAATGGATATTAAAATTGAAGGTATTACACAAGAAATTATGCAACTTGCTTTAAACCAAGCAAAAGCTGCACGTACGCATATCTTAAGTGTAATGGACGAAGCTATTGGCGGACATCGTAACGATATCTCTGAATTTGCTCCACGTATCCACACAATGAAAGTGCCACAAGATAAAATCCGTGACATCATTGGTAAAGGCGGCGCAACTATTCGTCAATTAACCGAAGAAACGGGTACTACAATTGAAATTGAAGACGACGGTACAGTAAGAATTGCAGCAACTGATGGCGAACAAGCTAAAGATGCCATTGCACGTATTACTGCACTAACGGCTGAAATTGAAGTGGGTACTGTTTACACGGGTAAAGTAGTACGTATCGTTGATTTCGGTGCTTTTGTTAACGTATTACCTGGTAAAGATGGTTTAGTACATATCTCTCAAATCTCTGAAGAACGTGTTAATGCAGTAAGCGACGTGTTAACAGAAGGTCAAGATGTAGTAGTTAAAGTACTCGAAGTTGACCGTCAAGGTCGCGTACGTTTAAGTATGAAAGAAGCGGTAGAAAAGCCAGCAGCAGCACCTGAAGCTGACTCAGCTGAGTAAACTTAATACCATAAATAGGTACAGCGGAAATCGAATTTATTTCTGCTAATATCTAATAAACAAAAAGGGAGCTTAATTGCTCCCTTTTTTATATACTCATTAGCATAAATTCTTTCTAGGGTTCTGTTTTTCGTGCGCTTACTTCCTAATATTCAATTTTCAAAAACTTTATTTTCCAAAGTATTACTTGTTTCAGGCTTATTGATCACTCAAGCTTGTTCTACAAACACTAATCCGCAATCGGCAATCGGTGATCTGATCATTGCTGAGCCTATTGAGATTAGCTATAAAAATGAAATCGCTTTAGCTCGATTAACACAAGTGTTGCTGCGAGCGGAAATTAGCGACGGACAACGTGCAGAGTTGTATTATCAACGTGGTGTTGAATATGACAAAGTAGGGTTACGTGCCTTAGCGCGTTTTGACTTTAATCAAGCTTTATCCTTAAAGCCTGATATGGTTGACGCTTATAACTTCTTAGGAATTCACTTCACACAGCTTCAAGAATTTAATCAAGCATACGATGCTTTTGACTCAGCTATAGAATTGGCGCCTGATCATGAGTTTGCTTTTTTAAACCGTGGAATTGCACTTTATTATGGAGGCCGTCCTAATTTAGCGTCTGCTGACTTTGAAACATTTAGGCAATACCAACAAAATGATCCTTACCGTGTGTTATGGCAATACTTGTCAGATCTAGAAATAAATAAAGAAAAAGCGACGAGCGACTTACGCTTAAATGCTGAATTAATAAGCGAAAGCGTTTGGGCTAAAAATGTTATTAAGCTTTATTTAGGTGAGATGAGCCAAAATACTTTTATTAGTCTTTTAGCGGATAATGTTAATTCAAATGTAGGCTTAACAGAGCGCTTATGTGAAGCGTACTTTTATTTAGGCAAGTACAGCCAAATGCAAGGTGATAATTATGCAGCCCTTAACTTTTTTAAACTTGCTTTAAGTACTAACGTATATGAATTCGTTGAGCATAGATATGCCAAGCTTGAACTCGATCTTATGCGACAAACCATTCAACAATCTAGTGCACTTTAAATACTGAATTTTAGTTATTTATGGATGTTTTTAAAAAGCTGATAATAAGCTTAGTAATATTGGTATTACTAAGCTTATTTTTTTTGATCTTTACCTACACAGTTAAACTTAATAGTGCTGAGATAACGAGCCAAGAACTTTCTATACTAGAATATTTACATGTCTTTACGGCAACTAATACTGACGAGCGATTGGCCCAATTTCGAGCAGCGGGTAATAAGAATGCTTGGGTGCATTTAGCACAACTACATGCGCATAAAAGCCCAAATACCGCATTTCAGTTGGGTGAATATTTTCTGAGTAGAAATAATAAACGCTCAGCAGTAATTTGGTTTAAAACTGCCATCAGACAAAAACATAGTGAGGCGCGTTTAGCGTTAGCTAATATCTATTTTGAATCACAGCAATATCTTGCGATTAAACCCTTACTCCTCCCGATAATAACCAATGATAACGCGTTAGCCTTACTTTATAAGTTGGCTTTACATCAAGGTGATCTGAATTTTATTGATAAGTACAAAAGCCAATTAGCAAAAGCTACTGATGCTGATTTCTATCGTGAGCTTGTACATTATTCAGTGTTTAATGATACTTTAGAAGAGAAAAAAATAGGTACTCGAAGCAGTTCATCGTCAGCCACTTGTTTATTTGAAGTACAATTATTTGCGACGAACTTAGCTGGTTTGCGCCATGCTGTCGCTTTAATTTCATCTTTTGAGCAACATAGGTTGTCAGAGTATATTTGTTTAGCGCCACCTAAATATATCCCATCAAAGACAATAAATTGTCAGAATGAAATATCAAAGCACATTAACTGTAATGCAAGAGTATGGCTTACACGAAAAGATGTATCATCACGTTATATTGGTTTAATTGTTGAACAAGGCGCAGCAAATGTAGATAACGGAATTATGTATCTTGATCAACATGATACGATTGATGTTTTGGTTCATGAACTCAGCCACTTTATTGGTTTTTTAGATGAGTATCCTCTATCCAAACAACATCAAGTATGTCAAAAAGCACAGGAAACACCATTTGCCCATAACCTCGTAATATTAGATAAAAATTATCAAGGTAACCGCAAAGTTCTGCGAGAGCATATATTATCTCAAATACCATGGCGCGATTTAATTAAAGATTCGACACCGATTTTATCTCAAGGAAACAACGGTTGGCAATTGGCTACGCCAAGAGAATTTAACGATCAAGTAGGTGTGTTTGAGGCAGATACTTGTTTTTATTCAAGTCATGTACAGGCATTTAAACCCATTGCCCGACGAACAAAATTAGAATACTTTGAATTAACGTTTCCAGAAATATACGAACGCATATTCCTATTAGCTCCAAGGCAATATTTGATGCCGAGTTACCATTATAATATTAGCCAAGACTTAGTCGAGCAGGGAGAGCTTAGTGACGCGATTGAAGTGTTGCAAACAACATTATTTGATTAATTAAAATTTAGCCATGTGAATATTTGAATAGTTTAAATTTATTAAACATTTGCATATTATTCATTGGCTAAATTTTAATGCTTAAGTTTTTCCTCGTATTTAATTTTATATTTTAGCTTGCCTGCTGTTTGAGTAAGTCGTGTTGAAAATCCTTCTGTGAGTTTGATTTAACTTCATTTCCTTGCTGCAAAGTTGAACTGATATATTCTTGCTTGTGTAAGACAACATTCTTTCTAACTTTAGCTACAGGCCACATAGTGTTGTTATTAAAAATTAAAAGCTCTTGTTTTAATGTAGCTTGATTATTTTTGGCGGAGTTAAGATTTTTTCTTGTAATAAACCATGAAAATAATGCCATAGTATTTTTCCTCCATTTACACTTATAAGGTATAGTGCAAAATGTTATTTTTTGCTCATATATCTCAAATATTTTTTGATTAAATAAGCATAGTTTTTAACTTTATTAGTGAGAAGTTAGGATATAATTGTGGCAACTTAATGAAATCATTATGACATTTATGGAAAATTTTTCTTATATCGATTTTCGTCAACAATTTCCGCTGTTAACTAGTTTAGTGAACGAACAGCCATTAGTGTATTTTGACAATGCTGCAACTACTCAAAAGCCTGGTTGTGTTATCGAAAGTCATAACCAATTTTATCAAACAAGCAATGCTAATGTTCATAGAGCTTCACATGCTGTAAGCGCTAGAGCTACGTCAGCATTTGAAGCTGCGCGTGAAAGTGTAAAAAACTTTATTAATGCTAAAACAAGTAAAGAAATTATTTGGACTAAAGGAAGTACTGAAAGCATTAATTTGGTTGCCAATAGCTGGGGCAGAGCCAACTTAAAACCCGGTGATGAAATAGTATTGAGTTACAGTGAACACCACGCCAATATTGTACCTTGGCAAATAGTTGCAGAACAAACTGGCGCTAAAATTAAAATATTACCTTTAACACTTGCCGGTCAAATTGATGCTGAACAACTTGAACATGTTATCGGCGAGCAAACAAAAATTGTATGTTGTGCTCATATATCCAATGTTATCGGCAAAATTAACCCGATAGAAAAGGTTATACGTATTGCTCGAAAGTACGAAGCTTTAACTTTAATTGATGGTGCGCAGGCGATCGCTCATCTAAAGGTAGATGTTATTAAGTTAGATTGTGACTTTTATGTATTTTCTGCACATAAAATGTATGGTCCAACAGGTGTCGGTGTACTTTATGCAAAACAAGCACTTCTTGATGATATGCAGCCGTATCAAGCGGGTGGTGAAATGATAAAAACCGTTAGCTTCGAAAAAACTTTGTTTAATGAATTACCCCATAAATTTGAAGCAGGCACACCCAATATTGCAGGTGTTGTAGCTATGGGAGCTACGATTGAGTTTATTGAAAAGTACAGCCATCTTGCTTTATTCAACTACGAGAGTGAATTAAAAAATTATTGTTTTGAGCAACTGTCAACGGTGCAAGGACTAAGCTTTATTGTTGAGAAAATACCCGATATTCCGGTATTTTCTTTTACCTTAGCAGGGCAACATAATCATGATGTTGCAACCGCATTAGACAGTGTAGGCATTGCGGTTAGAGCGGGTCATCACTGCGCTATGCCTTTAATGCAATATTTAAAGCTAGATGGTTGTATACGCTTATCTTTGTCTGCTTATAATAGTTTTGAAGAAATTGACTTTACAGTGCAAGAGCTTAAAAATTTAAGTTCTAACATGTCTGACTCTCCTCGTAATGTTAATTTAATTAACCCAATTAATACTGTGGCTAAAAATAATCATGTTCCCGATATCAATACGGCTGAAAAGAACATCAATGATTTTACCGAAAAACATGTTGTAGCTTTATTTTCAAAAGCCAAAAGTTGGGATAGTAAACATCGTGAAATTATGATGTTAGGAAAAAAGCAATTAGGTTTAGCTGAAGAAGATAAAACAGCGCAGACCTTAATCTCTGGTTGTGAGAGCAAGGCCTGGTTGGTGGGTAAACAACAACCAAATGGCACTTTTATATTTAGCGCTGACAGCGATGCAAAAGTTATTCGAGGACTTCTAACCATTGTTTTAGCCGCCGTTAATCATAAAACTTCTGCGCAGATTAATACTTTTAATATGAGTAATTATTTTTCAGAATTAGGCTTGATACAGCATTTAAGTCCATCTCGAGGGAATGGCCTTTCAGCTATTGTTAAAAAAATATATCACTTAGTTAATGAGAGCTAGAACAGACAATATATGTCAGGTTCTAGCTATTACGTCGCAGTTATTACTCAAAGCATAAATTAATGGCCTGCTATTAACTATCAAGTCTATGTTAGTTAAAGGCTTTCTTTAAATACTTCTCCATCGCTCGACCTACAGCGAAAAAAGCAAAACTTGCGGTAACATGTGTTGCTGCGCCAAAGCCGCCACTACAATCTAATCGCATTGCGCCATCAGTTGCTTGTTTAGCGTGGCAGACATTTCCGGTTGAATCAGGGTAACGTAATTGCTCAGTTGAAAAAACGGCATCAATTGAGAATTTACGTTTAACATTTCTAGGAAAATTGTACTCTCTTCTCAGTTGATTTCGCACTTTAGCTAATAGCGGATCTTGATATGTTTGGCTTAAATCTGCAATGGCAATTTTGCTTGGATCAATTTGACCACCAGCACCACCAATAGTAATAAGGGGGATTTTATTTCTCTTACAATGGGCTATAACCGCACTCTTAACATTTACCGAGTCAATGGCATCAACAACATAATCGTAACCATTTGACATAATTTCAGCCATGTTTTCTAGGGTCACAAAATCTTCAATAGTATTAACAACACACTCAGGATTAATTTGCATAATTCTGTCACGCATTACATCTACTTTGCTTTGACCAACTGAACTAGTGAGCGCATGTATTTGTCGATTAATATTAGTGATACATAGATCATCAAGATCTATCAAGGTTATCTGGCCTATACCATTACGTGCAAAGGCCTCTGCAACCCAAGAGCCAACACCACCAATACCTATAACACAAAAGTGAGCCTTTTGAAGTGCTTCACTTTGGCTATTACCATATAATCGAGCTATACCGCCAAACCTTAATTGATAATCAGACATTATTTATCCACTAACGAGAAAATTCGCTGCGCATTATAGCAGTACCTTAAACTAAAGCTATGTCTGTAAATCATTAAGTTTTTTTAACGCTATTTTATCATTAAAGAAGAGATTTAATTCAGGTAGACCAAATGGATATTTATATTGTTTATTTTCGTTATTTAAGTCAGTGATAAGAATTAAGTAATTCAGCTGATTTAAACCGCTGGATTTGGCTTTTATTTATGCTTTTTACGGCAGGGAAGCACTGTAAATATAAAATGGTCAGCATAATTGATGCTTAATATTTGTGATAATAAGGCTAAATTTAGCTAAATAAGTTAAAAATCTATATAGAAGCTTGTTATTAGCTCTATATAAATCTGGATAAAGGAACTATCTGATAGTTTTTTATACGGTTTTGATATCAGATTTAACACTTTAATCTAAGTAGCTAAGTAATTATGACTAATTTTCGTACTTGAAAGCACTATTTTAGCTCGTATATTCGCCTAATTTAGTCAATAAATAGACGTTGAAGCAGCGGAAAATAAAAATGGTAAGCTAGGATATCGATATAAATTTTATTATAGAGGTTTCTTTAGTCCGCTATGTTTAGTTCGCTATGCTAGCGGCAAGCTGACGGTAAACTGGGTTTTTTCTTCATTAAGTATTTCAAAATGAATTTCCCCATGCTGTGCTTCTGTCATTAATTTGGCTGAATATGTACCTAAACCAATGCCTGTATTGTGGTTAGAACTGCTGTATTTCTCAAATAGTGTTGAGCGCATTTCAGCCGGTATAACACCATAATTAGTTAGTTGAAAAGTGATAAAGTGGTTGTTTTGTCTTATTGCTAAAGTAATATTTTTATTACTTGGTGAGGCTTCTACCGCATTTTTAATTAAGTTATTAAATATAGATAAGCAAAGCAAAGGCTCGGCCAAAATATTATGCTCAACATCAAAGCCGCTTAACTCAAAGCTAATGTTTTTAGCATCACTTACCGTTGTTACAGCATTAATCGCGTCATTAATTAATACATTAAGGCTTGTTACTTGTGGCATAACTCTGTAAATACCTTGCTCTATTTTATATAAATTAAGCGAGTTATTCACCATGTTGACCACATTGTTAACTGCACGGTTTATCGATTTTGCAGCACTTTTGTCTGTCAAACGGTAGGTTTCAAATAAAATGTTATTCAATGGCGCTTTTAAATCGTGATGCGTTATTTTTTCTATATCTTCTCGTAGTTTAGCATTTTCTTTAAGGGTTGTTACTTGTGCAGCTAAAGCAAGGTTTTGCTGTTGTAGCCGAATATGGGTAGCAACTCGTGCACGTAGTAAATCACCGTTTAATGGTTTTGTTATGTAGTCAACAGCACCAAGATCAAAACCATATTTTATATCTTCTACCAGTGCTTTCGCGCTTAGAAATATAATTGGAATATTTGCACTTTTCTCCAACTCTTTTAGACTCTTGCATACTTGATAACCGTCCATTTCTGGCATCATAATATCTAACAAAATAAGGCTAATATTATGATTGTTATTAGCCACTATTTTTAATGCATGTTGTCCTGATTTTGCCGCTATAACACGATACAAGCTTCGTAGGTTTCCGGCGGCAACATCGATATTACTGCTTTCATCATCAACAACCAATATTGTAGGTTTATGGTCTTGCAGAGCATTTTTTTCGATATTTACCATTTTATCAGGTGTGTCAGCGGTATTTGATCGTTCGGCACAGTTAGCAAATTCAGAGGCTTGCGTTAACTCAAATAAAGCATTAATTACCCTGTGTCTTTTAAAAGGAGGGGCTAATGTAATGCTATGATTTAACTCCACTATATTTTCTGATGGAGTATTGATGTTTTGAGGCTGATCCTTTGAGGGCTTTTTCGAAAGAATTAAAATTGGCAACTGCTCAACATTTAATATTTTAACTAATTCATCGCGAAAATTTAAGCTGTTATCTGTAGTTAAATTATCAGCACAAATGACTAAGCTAATCGTTGAAAATTGAGCATATTCTAATGCGTCATCAGCATTTTCAATACACGCAATCGCGGTTTTAGTAATACCACAAGAACAAAGTATTTTAGCAAGTGCCTCACGCACTAAGCGGCTTTCATCGACAATTAAAATATGATTAAGCAAAGTTGCAGTACCGTTTAAATAATGAGGGAGAATATTAGTGTAACAATACCGTGTTTGTAACCCTAATGTACAGAAATTGTATAAGAAATATATTAAGTTAAGCTGATATGTCTAGCTATTAAATATAGGTGTTTCTAATACATTGTAATAAAAAAAGGCAACCATTTGGTTGCCTTTTGATATTCATAATAAGCAATTAATTAACGTTAATTACTTCTCACTTAATGGCACAAATTTACGATCTATTTCGCCTGTGTATTTTTGACGAGGACGACCAATTTTTTGTCCTTCTTGACCTAACATTTCATCCCAATGAGCAACCCAGCCAACAGTACGAGACATGGCAAAAATTACCGTGAACATGTTAGTTGGAATACCAATGGCTTTAAGAATAATGCCTGAGTAGAAATCTACGTTAGGGTAGAGTTTCTTCTCAATGAAGTATGGGTCTTCTAAAGCTACTTTTTCAAGTGCCATAGCCACATCAAGTAATGGATCTTTTATACCTAGTTCAGTTAAAACTTCATGACAAGTTTCGCGCATTACCGTTGCACGAGGGTCGAAGTTTTTATAAACACGATGTCCAAAGCCCATTAAACGGAACGGGTCAGACTTATCTTTTGCTTTAGCAACAAATTCGTCCACACGATCTAATGAACCAATTTGTTCAAGCATGGTTAAACACGCTTCATTTGCGCCGCCATGAGCAGGGCCCCAAAGTGATGCAACACCAGCGGCAATACATGCATAAGGGTTAGCGCCTGAAGAACCTGCTAAACGTACTGTTGATGTTGAAGCATTTTGCTCATGGTCTGCGTGTAATGTAAAAATGCGGTCCATAGCACGAGCAACAGTAGGGCTAACAATGTATTCTTCAGCTGGTACAGAGAACAACATATGCAAGAAGTTTTCTGCATAAGTTAAGTCGTTGCGTGGGTAAACAAAAGGTTGTCCAATACTGTATTTGTATGCCATTGCTGCAATTGTAGGCATTTTAGCAATTAAACGGTGAGCACTACGCATACGTTGGTCTGGTGCGTGAATGTCTAAATCGCTGTGGTAAAAAGAAGACATAGCGCCAACAACACCACAAAGCATTGCCATAGGATGTGCATCTGGTAGGAAGCCATGAAAAAAGTGAACTAATTTTTCATGTACCATCGTATGGTTAGTAATAGTTTCTGTAAATTCATTATATTGGCTCTTGGTTGGAGCTTCGCCATTCAATAATATATAACATACTTCTAAGTAATCAGCTTGTTTAGCAAGGCTATCAATTGGGTAGCCACGATGTTGTAAAATACCTTTATCACCATCGATATAAGTAATTGCAGACTCACAAGACGCGGTTGCTAAAAATCCTGGATCGTAGGTGAAATAGCCAGCACTGCCAAGTGTACGAATATCTATAACGTCGTTACCTGCACTACCTTTAAGAATTGGTAATTCCGCAACTTCATTACCGTCGATACTAAGAGAGGCTTTTGAGTCAGCCATATATTTCGTCCCCATTATTTTTGTTTATCTATAAAATTGCTAAAACCAAATGTTTAATCAATTTTTGTGAATATTAAACTAACCCTATTCTACTTCAGATCCCCCCCTAGAAGTCAATTTGTTTGTTTATCTCTTAGACTAAAGTTACATGTCATTAGGATATTTTGTTTCGTATGCTGTTTAAATAGTCGTTTTCCTGACAAAAAGGGCGAAAACTTGTCAGGAAGAAAATTGTAATTAATGATTTTCACCTATATAATCAAGCCGATCTGAATTTTTTTTTAGCATTCATTAATTTTTAATATTTATAAATTAAAATAAATTAAGTGCAAAAATTTAATTTGTATCGGAGAGGGGGTTACCTAACTGTGAAAAATAAGTTAGATAACGTAAAAAAAATAAGTTGAAAGCTCTAAGAGCTCCTTAGGCAACAATCGTGAAAAAACAACGTCCTGTAAACCTAGATTTGTCAACAATTAAAATGCATGCAGCAGCTAATGCTTCAATATTGCACCGAGTATCAGGTGTAATCATGGTATTTGCTATCGGTATTTTATTGTGGACGCTTTCTTTATCTCTATCTTCTGCTGAAGGTTTTGCTCAAGTAGAATCATTACTTAGTGGCTTATTCTTCAAAATAATTATGCTTGGTACGCTTTCTGCTCTTATCTATCATTTACTTGGCGGTATTCGTCATTTACTTATGGATTTAGGTCATTTTGAAGAGCTAGCGTCAGGCAATGCTACGGCTAAACTTATCATTGCACTTTGGTTGGTGCTTACTGTAGTAGTAGGAGTTCGATTATGGTAAATAACGCAGCAACAGTAGGCCGTAGTGGCGTACATGATTTCATTCTTCTTCGTGCTAGTGCGATTATATTAGCACTGTATACCTTTTATCTTGTTGGCTTTTTCGTTACAACTGCGGATGTAACATTTGAAGTATGGCAAGCATTCTTTGGTAGCATCTGCACTAAAATATTTACCATTTTAGCGATTGTTGCGTTGTTAGTTCACGCTTGGATTGGTGTATGGCAAGTACTTTCTGATTACATTAAACCTGCGCTTCTACGCGGTGGTTTACAATTTTTCTTTTCTGTTTTGTTGCTTGTATACTTTGCAGCAGGCTTATTAACTGTGTGGGGTGTGTAAGTGAGCGTTCCAATTCGTGAATTCGACGCCATTGTTATTGGCGCTGGTGGTGCAGGTATGCGCGCTGCCCTAGCAATCTCTGAATCAGGCAAATCATGTGCTCTGATTTCAAAAGTTTTTCCTACTCGTTCTCATACGGTATCAGCACAGGGCGGTATTACTGTTGCCTTGGGTAATGCCCATGAAGATCACTGGGAACAACACATGTACGATACCGTAAAAGGCTCTGATTATATCGGTGACCAAGACGCTATTGAATACATGTGTAAAACCGGCCCAGAATCAATTATCGAACTTGAGAATATGGGTTTACCTTTCTCTCGTACGGAAGAAGGTAAAATATACCAACGTCCATTCGGCGGCCAATCTAAAAACTTTGGTGGTGAACAAGCCGCTCGTACCGCAGCTGCCGCTGACCGTACAGGTCATGCGTTATTACATTGTTTATACCAACAAAACGTTAAAAATAAAACGAACGTTTACTCAGAATGGTATGCACTAGATTTAGTTAAAAACAGTGATGGTGGCGTTGTAGGTTGTACAGCAATATGTATTGAAACTGGTGAAGTCGTTTACTTTAAAGCTCGTGCAACGGTACTTGCTACCGGTGGCGCTGGTCGTATATTCGCTTCAACAACTAATGCTCACATTAACACAGGTGACGGTGTTGGTATGTCGCTTCGTGCTGGCATTCAAATGCAAGATATGGAAATGTGGCAGTTCCACCCTACAGGTATAGCAGGTGCTGGTACATTAGTAACTGAAGGTTGTCGTGGTGAAGGTGGTTATCTTCTTAACAAAGATGGCGAACGATTCATGGAACGTTACGCACCTAATGCTAAAGATTTGGCGGGTCGTGATGTTGTAGCTCGCTCTATGATGACTGAAATACGTGAAGGTCGTGGTTGTGATCATCCAACGTATGGTCCACATATTAAACTTAAGCTTGATCATTTAGGCCGTGAAACGTTATACAAACGCTTACCTGGTGTATGTGAATTATCTAAAACATTTGCACACGTTGATCCTGCTGATGAGCCTATTCCAGTTATTCCTACATGTCATTACCAAATGGGTGGTGTACCTTGTAATGTGAATGGCCAAGCAATTCATTTCGACCCAGCTACGGGTAAAGAAAGTATTGTTGAAGGTTTATTCGCTGTTGGTGAAATAGCTTGTGTATCTGTACATGGTGCAAACCGCTTAGGTGGTAACTCATTACTTGATTTAGTTGTATTTGGTCGTGCAGCGGGTAACTTCTTAGGTACCTACTTAAATGATACAGAATTTGGTAAAGAAGCCTCAGAATCTGATTTAGAAGCTTCATTAGCTCGTACTAATCGTTGGGAAGCATCTACATCTGGTGAAGATCCTGTTCAAATTCGTAAAGATCTTCAGAAATGTATGCAGTTTAATTTCTCTGTTTTCCGTGAAGGCGAAGCGATGGCTCAGGGTATGAAAGAGCTAACAGAAATACGCGAACGTTTACAAACGGCTCATTTAAGTGATAAGTCTTCAGATTTTAATACTCAACGTATTGAATGTTTAGAGCTAGACAACTTGATGGAAACGGCCTTTAGTACAGCTAAAGCGGCGAACTTTAGAACGGAATCTCGTGGTGCACATGCACGTGAAGATTTCCAGGATAGAGATGATGAAAATTGGTTATGTCATTCAATTTACACTCCTGAGACACAAGATATGTCTAAGCGTGATGTAAACATGGTACCGGTTCATCGTGAAGCTTTCCCACCTAAAGCTCGTGTTTACTAAGGAATAATTTGATGAAACAGATATTTTCAATTTACCGTTATAACCCTGATGTAGACAATGCGCCTTACATGAAGGACTATGAACTAGAAATACCTGATGGTTCAGACATGATGGTGCTAGATGCATTAATTATGTTGAAAGAGGAAGATCCTACATTATCTTTCCGTCGCTCATGTCGTGAAGGTGTTTGTGGCTCTGACGGATTAAATATGAATGGTAAAAACGGTTTGGCTTGTATCACGCCTTTATCTGCTGTTCCAGCAAAGAAGATTGTGTTGCGTCCATTACCAGGCTTGCCAGTAGTACGTGATTTGATTATTGATATGACACAGTTCTACAATCAATATGAAAAAATCAGACCTTACCTGATTAATGATGGTAAAGAGCAACCTGCACGTGAACATTTACAAACTATCGAAGAACGTGAAAAACTAGATGGTTTATACGAATGTATACTATGTGCTTGTTGTTCAACATCTTGTCCTTCTTTTTGGTGGAATCCTGATAAATTTATTGGGCCAGCAGGTTTATTACATGCATATCGTTTTCTTATCGATAGCCGTGATACTGCAACCGAAGAACGTTTAGATGATTTACAAGATGCCTACAGCGTATTCCGTTGTCATGGTATCATGAACTGTGTTGATGTTTGTCCGAAAGGATTAAACCCAACAAAAGCCATTGGCCATATAAAGTCAATGTTGCTTACCAGAGCGGTTTAATTTAAACGTCCGAGTACGCAGTGTTGTGTACTCGGATAATTTATTTTAGCCATATCTTTTGATTGCTTTTATCCCATAAAGGAACAGGCAATGCCCGAAGGTGCTATGAAGGCTTGGATAGAGTCTTCCCATTTAAGTGGCGCAAACGCTGCTTATATTGAAGAATTATACGAATCTTATCTGGATAACTCACAATCTGTTACTGCAGAATGGCGAGCTATATTCCAACAACTTCCTAAAATTGAAGGTGCTGACGTTGAATATCGGCATTCTGAAATCCGCAATGAATTTAAAGACCTAGCCCAACAAACACAAAAAACTGTGGTTGTTTCGGGTGGCAGTGACGCTAAGCAAGTTAAAGTTTTACAGCTTATCAATGCTTTTCGTTTTCGCGGACATCAAAATGCTAACCTTGACCCTTTAGGGTTATGGCAACGTGATAAAGTACGTGATTTGCAATTATCTCATCATGATCTATCAGAAAATGACTTTGATCGTGAGTTTAACATTGGTTCATTGGCGATAGGCCAAGACTCGATGAAACTTGGAGACTTATATAAAGCCCTTAAAACTACTTATTGTGGTTCTATTGGTGCTGAATATATGCATATCAACAGTACGGATGAAAAACGTTGGTTACAACAACGCCTTGAATCAGTGCAGTCACAAGCTGTTTTAACTGCTGAAGAGAAACAAGAAATTTTCAAAGACTTAGTTGCGGCTGATGGACTTGAAAAATACCTAGGTGCTAAATTCCCGGGTGCTAAACGTTTCTCTCTTGAAGGTGGTGATGCACTAGTGCCAATGTTGAAACAACTTATTACTCGTGCCGGAACGCAAGGTGCGAAAGAAGTTGTTATTGGTATGGCTCACCGTGGTCGTTTAAATGTGTTAGTTAACGTGATGGGTAAAAATCCATCTAAGTTATTTGATGAGTTTGGCGGAAAACATGACGAAATTTTATCTTCTGGTGATGTTAAATATCATCAAGGCTATTCGTCAGACTTCGTTACTCCGGGCGGCAATGTTCATTTAGCATTAGCCTTTAACCCGTCGCATTTAGAAATTGTTAACCCTGTAGTTATTGGTAGTGTGCGAGCACGACTAGACCGACGTGATTGTAATGAGGGTGATTTAGTCTTACCTATTACTATTCATGGTGACTCGGCAATTGCTGGTCAAGGTGTAGTGCAAGAAACTTTCAATATGTCACAAGCGCGCGCTTTTAAAGTCGGCGGCACTATTCGTATTGTAGTAAATAACCAAGTTGGTTTTACCACCTCAAACTCAGAAGATACACGCAGCGGTGAATATTGTACTGAAGTTGCGAAAATGGTTTCAGCGCCAATTCTTCATGTTAACGGTGATGATCCTGAAGCGGTTATCTTAGCGACACAAATCGCATTAGATTACCGTAACGAGTTTAAACGCGACGTAGTGATTGACCTTGTTTGTTACCGACGTCACGGACATAACGAAGCTGATGAGCCAAGTGCTACGCAGCCGCTTATGTATAAAAAAGTTAAAAAGCATCCAACGCCTCGTCAACTTTATGCTGACAAGTTAAATGCTGAAGGCTCGCTAGATAAAGCAAAAACAGATGAGTTAACTGCTTATTACCGTAAATTACTCGATGAAGGTCAGTGTACGGTTGAGCAGTGGCGCCCAATGACTGAACATTCAGTAGATTGGTCTCCATATCTTGGTCACGAGTGGAATGACGACTACGATAAAGAAATTTCGCTTGAAAAGTTAAAAGAACTTGCCGGTAAAATTTCTAGCATTCCTGATGAACATAATGTTCATAACCGCGTAAAGAAAATTTACGATGACCGTGTAAAAATGGCTTCAGGTGAGAAGTTACTCGATTGGGGGATGGCGGAAAACTTAGCTTACGCTTCTATTGTTGACCTCGGGAAACGCGTTCGTATTACTGGTCAAGATTCAGGTCGTGGTACATTCTTCCATCGTCATGCTGTATTACATGGTCAAGATGATGCAAGTCGTTACTTGCCATTGCAAAATGTTCGTGAAGGGCAAGGTCCTTTTGATGTACATGACTCAGTATTATCTGAAGTTTCAGTATTAGCTTTTGAATATGGCTACACAACAGCAGAGCCAAGTGGTTTAACTATTTGGGAAGCTCAATTTGGTGATTTTGCTAACTGTGCACAGGTTGTTTTTGACCAGTTCATTAGTTCAGGCGAGCAAAAGTGGGGTCGCTTATGTGGCTTAACCATGTTGTTACCGCACGGTTATGAAGGTCAAGGACCTGAGCATTCATCTGCTCGTTTAGAACGATTTTTACAACTTTGTGCTGATCACAACATGCAAGTTTGTGTGCCATCAACACCTGCGCAAGTATTTAACATGCTTCGTCGTCAAGTGGTACGCCCTATGCGACGTCCTTTGGTCGTTATGTCACCTAAATCATTGTTGCGTCATCCAATGGCGGTATCATCATTAGAAGAGCTTTCTACGGGTGTATTCCATAATGTTATTGGCGAAGTTGATGAATTAGATGCTGATAAAGTTGAGCGCGTTGTATTTTGTAGTGGTAAAGTTTACTACGAACTACTTGATCAACGTCGTAAGAATGAGCAAACCAATGTGGCTATCATTCGTATTGAGCAATTATATCCATTCCCAGAAGATGAGCTAAAAGCTGAAATTGCAAAATATCAGCATGTTAAGCAATTCGTTTGGTGTCAGGAAGAACCGCAAAACCAGGGTGCTTGGTATTGTTCTCAGCATCATTTTAGAGCGGCTATACCGGCAGGTACTAATTTGACATATGCAGGACGTAATGCTTCGGCAGCACCGGCTGTAGGTTATATGTCAGTTCATGTTAAAGAGCAACAGGCGCTAGTTCATGACGCGCTTAATGTAGAATAGACCCTCTTTTTTATAAAGAGATTAATTAAGAGTGTGTAAGGAATATTATAAATGACAACCGAAATTAAGGTTCCCGTTTTACCTGAATCAGTTGCAGATGCAACAATAGCGACTTGGCACGTACAAGTAGGTGATAAAGTATCTCGTGATCAAGTATTAGTTGATATTGAAACTGATAAAGTGGTACTTGAAGTACCAGCAACATCAGATGGCGTAATCACAGATATATCTCAAGCTGAAGGTGCTACGGTACTTGGCGAGCAAGTAATTGCTATTTTATCTGAAGGTGAAGCTGAAGCAGCTGCTCCTGAAGCTAAAAAAGAAGCCACAGCTAAAGAAAGCAAATCTGCTTCGAAAGCTCCTGCTGGCGACGTTAAAGTTATTGATATTGTTGTACCTGTATTGCCTGAGTCAGTTGCTGATGCAACTATTGCGACATGGCATGTTGTTGAAGGCGACACGGTATCAGTTGACCAAAACTTAGTCGACATTGAAACTGATAAAGTAGTTTTAGAAGTTGTAGCACAAGCTGATGGTGTAATTGGTAAAATTATTCATGCAGAAGGCGATACAGTATTAGGCGACCAAAAAATTGGTGAGCTTAGTGCTGGTGCAACAGCAAGTGCAGCACCTGCTGCCTCAGCAGAAGAAGCCATTAGTTCTGACGAGCTCGCTAGTCCTTCAGTACGTCGCTTAATGACAGAAAAGGGCCTTACAGCAAATGATGTTGTAGGTACTGGCAAAGGTGGTCGTATTTCTAAAGAAGACGTAGAAGCTGCAGCCAATAAGCCAAAAGCAGCTCCTGCAAAAGCCGCGGCGCCTGCCCCAGCAGCACAAGCTTCTGCAGCATTAGGTGAGCGTACACAAAAACGTGTACCTATGACACGTTTGCGTAAAACAATAGCGACACGTTTATTAGAAGCTAAAAATTCTACGGCGATGTTAACTACGTTTAACGAAGTTAACATGAAGCCAATCATGGATCTTCGTGCTCAATACAAAGACGTATTCGAAAAAACTCATGATACTCGTTTAGGTTTCATGTCGTTTTACGTTAAAGCAGTCACAGAAGCACTTAAACGCTACCCTGCAGTTAATGCGTCAATTGACGGTGATGATATTGTTTATCATAACTTTTTCGACGTATCTATTGCTGTATCTACTCCTCGTGGTTTAGTTACACCGGTATTACGTGATGCTGATCAATTAAGCATGGCAGGTATCGAAAACGGTATTCGTGCTTTAGCAATTAAAGGTCGTGACGGAAAATTAACCATGGACGAGATGCAAGGTGGTAACTTTACAATTACCAACGGCGGCGTTTTTGGTTCATTAATTTCAACACCAATTTTAAACTTGCCACAAGCGGCAATTTTAGGAATGCATAAAATCCAAGACCGCCCAATGGCTGTTGATGGAAAAGTTGAAATATTACCTATGATGTACCTAGCACTTTCTTATGATCATCGTTTAATTGATGGTAAAGAATCTGTAGGGTTCTTAGTAACGATTAAAGAGTTGTTGGAAGATCCAACACGCTTGTTACTAAATATATAGTTAAGCATCTAGTATATAGTACTAAATTATTTTGTTCGATTTAGACTATAGTCTTAGGCTCTAAGGACTATGTTCTTTAGAGCTTTTATACTATAATCGGTCGACTTTTTTCGATGGCAATAGCTTTAATATTATTGTCATTTTCATCTACAGATAAATGGATAAAACACCATGAATTTGCATGAGTATCAAGCGAAACAATTATTCGCTGAATATGGTTTACCAGTTTCTGAAGGTTTCGCTTGCGATACCGCTCAAGAAGCTGCCGAAGCTGCCGACAAAATTGGCGGCGATATGTGGGTTGTTAAAACTCAAGTTCACGCAGGTGGACGTGGTAAAGCTGGCGGTGTAAAGCTAGTTAAATCAAAAGAAGAGATTAAAGACTTCGCACAAAACTGGTTAGGTAAAAACTTAGTTACTTACCAAACAGACGAAAACGGTCAGCCTGTTGCTAAAATTTTAGTAGAAAGCTGTACTGATATCGCGAACGAATTATACCTTGGTGCTGTTGTTGACCGTGCAAGCCGTAGAGTTGTATTTATGGCTTCTACTGAAGGCGGTGTTGACATCGAGAAGATTGCTGAAGAGACTCCTGAGTTAATTCACCAAGCTGAAATCGATCCACTTGTTGGCGCACAACCTTACCAAGCACGTGAATTAGGCTTCAAGTTAGGTTTAAACCCAACGCAAATGAAGCAATTTGTTAAGATCTTCTTAGGTCTTGCACAAATGTTTGAAGATTTCGATTTCGCATTATTAGAAATCAACCCGTTAGTTATTACTGACGAAGGTAACCTTCATTGTTTAGACGGCAAAATTGGTATCGATGGTAATGCTTTATACCGTCAACCTAAAATGCGCGCGTTCCACGATCCATCTCAAGAAGATGAGCGTGAAGCACATGCAGCACGTTTTGAATTAAACTACGTAGCTTTAGATGGCAACGTTGGTTGTATGGTTAACGGTGCCGGCCTAGCAATGGGTACAATGGATATCGTTAATTTACACGGCGGCAAGCCAGCTAACTTCCTTGATGTTGGCGGCGGGGCGACTAAAGAACGTGTTTCTGAAGCATTCAAAATCATCCTTTCTGACGACAACGTTAAAGCTGTTTTAGTTAACATCTTTGGCGGTATCGTACGTTGTGACATGATTGCTGAAGGTATTATTGGCGCAGTTAAAGAAGTTGGCGTTAAAGTACCAGTAGTTGTACGTTTAGAAGGTACTAATGCTGAATTAGGTCGTGAAGTTCTTAAAAACTCTGGCTTAGATATCATTGCTGCCGAATCATTATCTGATGCAGCAACTAAAGTTGTAGCAGCTGCGGAGGGCAAATAATGTCTGTCTTAATTAACAAAGATACTAAAGTAATCTGTCAAGGTTTCACTGGTGGTCAAGGTACATTCCACTCAGAGCAAGCACTTGAGTATGGTACACAAATGGTAGGTGGCGTAAGCCCAGGTAAAGGCGGTCAAACGCACTTAGGCCTTCCAGTATTCAACACAGTACGTGATGCAGTAGAAGCAACTGGCGCAACAGCTACAGTTATCTATGTTCCTGCTCCTTTCTGTAAAGATGCAATTTTAGAAGCTATTGATGCAGGCATCGAGCTTATCGTTACTATCACTGAAGGTATCCCAACTTTAGATATGGTTGACGTTAAAGCTAAGCTTGATCAATCTGGCGTTCGTATGATCGGTCCTAACTGCCCAGGTGTTATTACTCCTGGCGAAACTAAGATTGGTATCATGCCTGGTCACATTCACAAGCCTGGTAAAGTAGGTATTGTTTCACGTTCTGGTACACTTACGTACGAAGCCGTTAAACAAACTACAGATGCTGGTTTTGGCCAATCTACTTGTGTAGGTATTGGTGGTGACCCTATCCCTGGTACTAACTTCATCGACGTATTGGAAATGTTCCAAAACGATCCACAAACTGAAGCAATCGTAATGATTGGTGAAATTGGTGGTACAGCTGAAGAAGAAGCTGCAGAATACATCAAAGCAAACGTTACTAAACCTGTTGTATCTTACATTGCTGGTGTTACTGCGCCAGAAGGTAAGCGTATGGGTCACGCTGGCGCAATTATCGCTGGTGGTAAAGGTACAGCTGATGAGAAATTCGCAGCATTAGAAGCGGCTGGTGTTAAAACAGTTCGTTCTTTAGCGGATATCGGTGTAGCACTTAAAGAGAAAACGGGTTGGTAATCAGCTTTTGATTGCAAACTGTTTTTCTTAATAAAAACCCGCACTCTCTATAAGAGAATGCGGGTTTTTTATTGCTTATTAATAGTTATCTTTATTATAAATATTACTTTGAGATAATAGCGTTTGAAAATTCATCCGTGTATGACAAAAAAGACTAATTAGACGGACACTCACTCTAATTTAACGACTTGGAGCTTGTTTACCTGTTTGGCGTCGGGGTGCCGACTGCACCCAAAGGGAGGCTGACGCCGACCTCGCTCTGGACTCCCTCGGCGCTGCTACATTAAACGTGTTTCCTTCACGCTGTTCAATATTTTTCGACGTACCAGCGCTGAACGTACATCCATGTACTACAGCGCTTTCACTGGCATCCATGCCAGTGATACGTGAATATTGGTCACCATTCCGGCGTTTAATGAAGCAGACTTGGTGGTTGTTTCATCTTTCATAGCTCTCAATTCGTTAATTTAGAAAATGAAATTTCAACGATCACTAGATCCCATCACAGCAACGGAAACTGAATTTAGAAAAGTGCGATGTTTATCGGAGCCATGGATGGCGTAGACTGCCGCGTGAAGGGACGATTTTCGGCAGGTATAAACTTCGTGCCTAAATTCTGTTGGAGTGTTTTGCTGTGTTGGGCGCCATGGGGAGTCCAGAGGGGCGTTTGGCGTGCAACGTCCCTCTGGGTGTTGTCGCCACCGCGACGCCAAGCAGAGATTAAAACTCAAAGCAGTTAAGTTTCAAAAAAAAATATTAAAATCATATTAATATTAGACAGATACTCACTCACTGCGAATTGATCGGCTTGGAGCTTGTTTATTGGTTTGGCGTCGGGGTGCCGACTACACCCAAAGAGGGTTAAACGCCGTAAACGTATTCCCTCCATGATGCCCAATATTCTCGACGTACCAGCGCTGATGGCACGTCCGTGTGCCAACAGCGCTTTCACTGGCATCCTTGCCAGTGATACGTGAATATTGATCATCATTCCGGCGTTTAATGAAGCAGACTTGGTGTTTGATTCGATTCTTGAGTTTATATTTTAATGTTTCAAGAAATTAATGTTTTAGATAGTCAAACGATAGTAGTAAGTAGGGTCAGATACACATTAGTAAGTAGGGTCAGATACACATTACTCTTTCACCGAGCCCCTGTAAATTTATCGGACTGGAACTTGTTTATTAGTATGGCATTGGGGCCGACTAAATCCAAAAAGGAGAAGGGAGGTTAGCAGCATTCATACTTTCTTAGCTCTGGAGTTTGTTGGCGCGACTGCATTAAACGTATTCCCTCCATGATGCTAAATATTACGTTCGTGCGTTTAATGTGGCGTGCTTGGCGATTGGTTCGACTGTGGAGTTTACTTTTAAAATTTTAAAAACTTTCTAGCTAATTACATAATTGAACTTATGGGCTCAGTTTAGCCGCTCTATATTTTACTTATTTTTAGCTTACAAAAAGATTAAAATCCTCTGAATAATATTCTTTTCATATTATATTTATTCAGCATTTTTTCCATCAATTCAAGGTCCGAAACACGATCATTCAAGGCATCTATTTTTAGCTCTTGTTTTACCAGCTTATTATCTTGAGCCTTATCTAAACCACCGCTGGCGATAAAGTTTCGAATACTTTGTAACTCGCCTTTGTCTAACCAAACGCCGCAATGTATGCAGGCATCAATTAATACGCCAGAAATCGACTTAAAGTTACGCCTTGACATAACCTTATTGCAATTTGCACAGGGTAAGTAGTTTTCAGCTTGAGGTAGCCCCGTACGTAAATATTGTGGATTACTTTCAGCATCGCGGTAAACGTCAAATTCGGATGTTAAAACTGAAAATTCATCTGGTTGTAACCATAAGCCTTCACATTGATTACATTTATCTAATTCATAATTTCTGTAATGTCTTATTTGTAAAGCTATGGAGCATCTAGGACACGACTTTTGTTTCGTTTCCTCTAATACTTTCATACCACCATTACACATAGGGCAATGAAGCACTTTTGCTTTAACAATATGATTGCATGATGCGCATTGAGATTCAGACATAATGTTCCTTGTGCAATTTAAAAGTGTTTCAAGGTATTCATGTATAACATAAATTTAATTATTTTTGTATTTTGTGACTACGAGTAAATTATATTTATCTGTTAACGTTAAGGGCGGCATAAAAACTAAATTAGCTGCTTTTAAAATCAACTTAAAGAACGTAGTATTAATAAGTTAGCGTAATGGAAAATATAAAAATAATAATAATCAAAGGATTAACTATGAAGCTTTTATTGGCTGTGTCTTTATCTATGGTTTGCTACTTTGCTCAAGCAAACAGCAACGTAGATAGTTTTGGCCGACTCCCTTTTGTAACCGATGTACAAATCTCACCTGATGGACAAAAAATTGCTTATCTAAGAGATCTAGATGGTAAGTATGTAGTTGTAACCCAAGCATTAGCTGGTGGTAAGCCTACAGTTTTTGGAATGAAAAAAGCGTTGATACGAGGCTTTACATGGGCAAATAATAAAAATGTTTTACTTGATTTAACCATTCCATATTATTCAAGAGGTGATTTTGAAACCTTTACCATGTATAGGTTAGGAGTTCTTGACGTGGAGATTAATGAGGTTAAGTGGATTTTTAACAGTAGTCGTTTTAAGCGCAATATTGGTGCTCCCACTTTAGTTAATAAATTACCTGACGACAATGAACACATTTTGCTTTCATATTATTACGGGAAAATCAATGCGCTGTATAAAGTGAAGCTTGAAGATGGCAGTAGAGAAGAGGTATTTAGAGATACTAATGCAAGAAATTGGCTGACAGATAACGACGGTGATGTTTTTCTTTATCGGCTCTACAGCGGTAAGGTGACTAAATGGGTCAATTTATATAGAGATGAATCAGAGGGCGACTTTGAACGGCTTTCTATTTTAAAAGACGGAAAATTGGAAAACTTCACTGAAGTTGTGGTTAGGCTAAGTGAAGATAAAAAAACGCTATATTATTGGCAAAGTAATAAAGACAGTAGGCGAGTATTGGTAAAATCTACGATAGATAAGTTTATTGTTAGTGAAGCAACTACAGTTGCTGAAAGTGATATTTATGATGTAGATAATATTGTTTATGATTACAACAATGCCTATAAAATAGTTGGTACAAAATTAATTGAAGATTATGCTGAATATGATTATCTAGATAATGAACTAGCACAGATTCAAGCTGATCTGAAAGCGACTTATTTGGATACTGAAGTTAATATTACATCTTATGATTTGAAGCGTGAGCGTATAGTAATTAAAACTTCTGGTAGTTCTTATCCAGAAAAATATACGGTTTACGATCGTAAATTAGGTCAGCTAATGCCAGTAGCTGAAGGTTATCCAGCTGTCGACAAAGCTCTTTTAGGTAAAGTTAATCGCTTTGATTATGAAACGAGTGATGGGCAAAAGATCACGGGCTACTTCACTATGCCAGTGTTAAAAACAGATGAAAAACCCCCGCTAATTGTTATGCCTCATGGTGGACCAGAATCTAGAGATGATATGAGTTTTGATTGGATGCGGCAGTTTTATGTAGCTGAGGGATTTGCTGTTTTTCAGCCTAACTTTAGGGGCTCTTCTGGCTTCGGTAAAGACTTTGCAAAAAGTGGTTACGGACAGTGGGGCCAGGCGATGCAAAGAGATGTTGATGAGGGCGTTAAGTTATTAATAACAGATGGCAAAATAGACCCAAATAGAATTTGTGTTGTGGGTGGAAGTTATGGCGGCTATGTTGCTATGTTTAGCGCTACTAGTAGACAAAGTCTGTTTAAATGCAGTGTTTCATTTGCAGGCATTAGTAATTTAGGTGATGTTTTCTTACATGAAAAAGAGCAATTGAATTTCTCTGGTTACTTTTCTAAAAGTATTGGTAAACCCGGGGATTATAAAGAGTTACATCAATACTCACCTTACCATTTGGCTTCTAAAGCAACGCTACCTTTGTTATTAATACATGGGAATAATGATACTCAAGTACCTGTATTTCAATCGAATAAAATGCATAAAAAATTAAAAGAATTAGGAAATAATAAAAGTGAGTATATTGAGTTAGAAGGGGAAGACCATTGGTTCTCTAGTGGTAATTCTCGCCGAATATTTTTAGAAGAGTCGTTGAGGTTTATTAATAAGCACATATAAAATAGCAGGGTACATAATATAGTTAACGCTTTTCTATATCGTTATTTAACTCGTATAAAGTATTTACTTTATACGAGTTAGGCTTTTAGATAAGTTTATTGATATTTAGCCATCAGCATTGATTGTGGAAATAAGCTCTGCAAGACATGCTTCATTCTCTTCATGCGGCACTTGGCAAGTACCTGCGGCATTATGGCCACCGCCATTAAATTTAAGCATTAATTCGCCAACATTCGTTTTTGAACTACGGTCAAAAATAGACTTACCTGTCGCAAAAACGGTGTTTTGTTTTTTAAGACCCCACATAATGTGAATTGAAATATTACATTGTGGAAATAAGGCGTAAATTACAAAGCGGTTACCAGAGTAAATAATTATTTCGTCGCGTAAATCTAAGACCACTAAATTACCGTGTACGGTTGCACAGCGCATAATTTGTTCTTTAAAGCTTTCTTCATGTTCAAAGTAAAGCTCAGTACGTTCTTTTACGTCTGGCAATTCAAGTAACTGGTCAATATTATGATCTTTACCAAACTCGATTAAAGCCATCATAAGCTCATAGTTAGAAATTCTAAAATCTCTAAATCGGCCTAAACCCGTGCGAGAATCCATAATGAAATTAAGTAAATCCCAGCCTTTAGCATTTAACACTTCTTCCATGTTAAATTGTGCCGAATCACTTTTGTCAACGGCTGCCATCATACTATCCCAATCTTTTGGAAATGTTTCAGCGCCACCGTAATAATCATAAACAACACGTGCCGCTGATGGTGCCTTAGGGTCTATAACATGATTATCACTTTTTTCATTGCGTATGGTTTCGCTATGATGGTGATCAAAAGCGATATGTACACCCTCAACAAAAGGAAGGTTAGTTGAAATATCGTCAGAGCCAATAGGGATAATGCCATCTTGCATATCTTTTGGGTGTACAAAAAGAATGTCGTTAACTAAATTAATATGCTTGAGTAATATTGCACAAACTAAGCCATCGAAATCACTTCTAGTTACTAAACGATATTTTTTATTTTCTGTCATATATGTTCTCCAATAGGCTTAATTCTTTATTTTTCATTATAATGTTTATTTAAGCATATTTTCTTTTAAATGATTAGCGCTGTTTGTATTTAAGTTTATATTAATTAACCGAGACTTGGCTCTCTTTCGTTTTCACTTTATACGTATGAAACATTAATTTAACTTAATCCAGTTCAAAGGGAAATTTAAAATAGATAAGTCATGGTGAGTTTTAAATAAATTTAGCGGATATTTAAATTGTCATATTTCATTCAAATAACTGAAACACAAACTTATTAATTTAAAGACAAATTATTTAAATGAGTACGTGTTATGCAATATAAAGAAAAGTATTTAGATGAAATAGACGATTATGCTGAGTTTCAACATAAAAAAAATAGTAAGCAATCAAAGCGAAAATGGCGCGAAATTGAAGCGTTAAAAGAGCAAAAAAGAATGCAAAGAGAAATCGAGTCGTACGACAATTTTTTAATGCATTGACCTTGTTATTATTTTTAATTATAGAGCGTAAATTCAGGCTTTTTTTCGAATTATAAAACGCTCTTTAGCTAATTTTTAACCAACTATAAAATTACAATTTAGCGATAAGTACAAACTTATAGACATTTCTGTGTTATTTCATGTGATGTGCTCTGGTCAAACCAAATAGCAATACGGTATAATTCGTTTTTTGCCATTAACCGTGTATTGCTTCATGAAGTTTCCTGGACGACGTCAACATAGACATTATTTCCCTGTCGATCATAAAAACCCACTAACAAACCAAGTAAACGCTAGCGCTAATGCTAAGCAAAATTACATTGTGGGTATTGATCAAGTTTTAGTCGATATAGAAGCGAAAGTAGATCAAGCTTTTTTAGATGAGTTTGATCTTCAACGTGGTATGTCTCAAGTTATTTCAGACGAGGTTACTCAGCGTCTTTATCAACGCTTAAAAGATGAATCGCTAATAAATTATGAATTCGCGGGTGGCACAATTGGCAACACTATGCACAATTATTCTGTGCTTGCTGATGACCGCTCGGTATTGCTTGGCGTAATGTCTAAAAATATTCATGTTGGTGATTACGCTTATCGTTTTATCAGTAATACTTCATCGCGTGTTGATCTTAATTACCTTCAACCGGTAGATGGGCCTATTGGTCGCTGCTTTACATTGATAGATGATACCGGAGAACGTACATTTGGTATTAATGCTGGCTTAATTAACCGCTTACATCCTGACTCTATCGACGAGTCATTAATTGCTGGCGCTTCAGCATTAGTTATTAGTTCGTATTTAATGCGAACGCAGCCCGGCGATACCATGACTGAAGCTGCTGTTAAAGCCGTTAAGTGTGCAAATGCTGCCGGTGTACCTGTTGTACTAACCTTAGGCACTAAATTTTTAATCGAAGAAGAGCCTGAATTTTGGCGTGATTTTGTGCAAAAATATGTCAACATTCTAACAATGAATGAAGAAGAAGCCTTGGCTATTACGGAAATTGAAGATCCGCTGCTTGCCGCCAATAAATGCCTAGATTGGGTAGACATGGTTATTTGTACTGCTGGAAAAGATGGCTTATACATGGCAGGTTACGTTGACGATGCCTTTAAACGAGAAAGTGAGTATCCATTACTTTCAGGCGAAATACATGAATTTAATCGTTATGAATATTCTCGTCCTATGTTCTTAAAAGATTGTAAACAACCTATTCGCATATATACACATTCTGCACCTTATATGGGCGGCCCTGAAAGTATTAAGAATACTAACGGTGCAGGTGATGCAGCGCTTGCTGCAATATTGCATGATTTAAGTGCTAATGTTTATCATAAAAACACAGTTTCAAATTCCAGTAAACATCAACAGCCTGCGTTAACTTATTCTTCATTATCTCAAATGAGTAAATATGCAAACAGAGCTAGTTATGAGGTATTAGTGCAACACTCCCCGCGTTTATCTCGTGGTTTACCTGAGCGCGAAGATAGCTTAGACCAAGCTTATTGGGCGCAGTAATTAAAATGTTCTGTAATGTACAATTGTAGTTTATGTTTTTAATGTACAATTGTACTGATTATTTATTTTGAACAAATAAGACTACATCAGCTGCGCTTTTCGACGACATATTACGCAGTAATTTCAATTAATCTCCATAATGAGAGTATTAACTTTTTCGCATGACAACTATTACTACCCATAAAGCATCGCAGCGGCGTTTACTTATTGCACTGGCTATTACCAGTGTATTTATGCTGTTACAGTTGGTCGGTGCTTTCTATGCAAATTCACTAGCGGTATATGCCGACGCAGGGCATTTGTTTGTGCATAATAGTTCTTTGTTTATTGCGCTAATAGCTTCAACTTTAGCGATTAAGTTTGGCCGAACATTTAGTGATGGTTATCAGCGATTAGAGCTATCAGGTGGCTTAATTAACGGCACGTTATATATCTTGATCAGCTGTTGGATTTTACTGCAAGGTGCTGACAGAATATTTGGTCATGAGCATCATGATGAACATGAAATAAATACTTTTGTTATGTCGTCGGTTGCATCGTTAGGCTTCTTGTTCCATGGTGCATCGGCCTATATTTTATATAAAGGCCGCAAAGATAGCGTGAACGTATATGCTGTTTTTTTACATACTTTTTTTGATTTACTGTCAACTATAGTGACTTTTGCCACCAGTATTATTATTTATGCTACTGGTTGGACGGTTGTTGACTCTTTATCTAGCGTACTTATTTCTATATTTGTACTATTTACCGGCTCTAAGTTGCTTTATAAATGTATTAAAGGACTGTTTTTCAACCGTGTGCGCTTACCCGCATTGAAAAAAATTGAAACAGCTTTACAGCAAGTAGACCATATCGACAATGTGCATAACTTAATTGTAAAAAGTGATAATGGTGAAGTGGTTGTTGGTGCACATATTGTGTTAAAACATCAATGTACACTAGAGAAACATGACGAAATTTGCCGTTTTCAAGTTGAACGTGTTTTAAAAGAGCAGTTCGATATTACAACCAGTGTATTGCAAATTGAAACCGCAGGTTGCCAGCATCATGGGCAAAATACACACTAATATATTTTTGAATAACACTCATTCATTTGTTGCCTATAAAGTTGTTCAGTAAGATTAGCTTGATAAGCACTTTTTACTGCGTTTTTTATCAGCGGAAGGTTACTGATTAAAGCAGACTTTTTTGAAAGGTGTAATCCTAGCTCTTTGTCCCCAAGGTAAAAAGCATCAGCTATTAATTCATTGCTCATATTTTCATGGTATAAAGCATACTCAAGTCCAATTTTAGAGCCAATTACAGCGTTTATGCGCTTTAATTTTAGCAACTTAACCGCCTGGCTATAACTATTTACGTTAACTTTTTTTAACAACTCGTCTTGATCAAATCTATTATTAAATTGTGCACTTCTGATAACCCCAATACTGTCGAGCTGATATAAATCTTTATAATGTTTCACTGTGGTACCAGATTGAGTAATAACCAAAACCTTTGCCATAGAAAGTGGGCCAATGTATTCAATGTTTTCAGCAACGGTATTATTTTTAAATAATATTGCTAGATCAAGCTGACCTGTTTTCAGTGAATTTAAAATTCTAGCGTATGGGAGTAGAGCTAATGTGAAATCTTCTTCAAGATTTATAATTACTTTCTCAATAGCTAGCACCCCAACACCTTTACATTTTGGCTGTTCATCAAAGCCATTAAAAGGTGAGAATGGCGGCACACTGAAGTTAATGCTTTTATCGCTAGCAAGTGACATGGTATGTATCATAGTAAGCGATAAAAAAATAAAGGATGAAATATAATAATGTTGTTTCAACGTAAAGCTACCTAGTGAAATTGTTACTTATTATTTAAAGGTAGTATTACTTATTGCTTAAGACAATTTCAAGAGTATTAAATTTTAACCATTTAGCAGAAATAACTGAGTGTTTGTAATTTTTCGCTGTGATTAGTAGCTGAGATTAATAGCTAAGAGTGGCCAGTTTATTCATTATTTTATGGAATAACTGCTATTTATTGCCAGTATAAAATAATTTACAAGCCGTTAGCCTGCAATATTGACGCTCTTCATAACCATTGATCATACTTGAATAAGATAATAAACATGACAAAATATAAGCTTGTTGTACTAAAGAATATTTGGAAATAATTTTGCTAACATTAGATAAGTACTACCCCGCAGGCGGCCAGGTAGCAGATGAAATTAAGCTTGCAGATCTTAAGACAACTCAGCGTGAAGATGTTCTATTTGCGATGGCGAAGTTACCATATTCAAGCACAGAAAAGCCTGTTGTTATCTATCGGCAGCTGCTAGCCAATGGTGAAATAGAGTATCGTACTATTTCAGCAAAGTGCCCACATCAAGGTGCTGATATAAGCCTGGATGAACTCAAACCAGACGGCAATGTATATTGCTCTTTGCACCGTCGCCCTATATGTATATTCAGCGAGTACAATCGTGCTTACTTAACTGTGAAACGTGGAGACGACTTTTACATTATTAAAAATTAACGGCCTGAAGACCCAAAAGCTGCATCAGTATTTTTCGTCACCAGCAAAAAATTATTGCGCTTTAGCACCGCGAGCCACATGGCCTAATTTTAGTCAGTGTTATTTAGAATAGGTGGGTTAGTTTAATTATTACTCGTCAATAGCTTTAATTACAGCTGAAGATTTTGTTGTCGCTAAAACTTTTGTACCAATGCTACTACTACTTATTGCTGTGCCTAATAAAGACAATAAACAATAGCTAGTAAAGTAATAAAAGCCTGGCCCCAAAGCAGACAAAGTTTCGCTACTAATAATAAAGTCTAACTTGAAACCAAAAATTGCCATTTGTTGTTGTGTCGCGGTTTCCGCATGATTTGTAGATAACACAGCAAGGAAAATAGCGACTACAAAAACATCAGCCATCGACCACTTACCAATTTTGCTAATAATGCTATAAACCATAACTTCAAGCCTGGTATGCTTTTTTATGTAAGCTAGGGTAAGCAATATAAACTTGAACACTGGAATACAAATTGAAAAAGCAAAAATTAATGCGGCAACTAATAAGCGTTCATCTTGCCAAAGCTCTTGTACTGTCTGTAATAAAGATAAGTTTTTATCAATTAATGTATTGGTAACTTTTGCGCCACTAACGTTTGCTGTCATTGCCATATTTAGCGAAAACATAGGTAAAAATATACCCGGAATAAATAACGCTATAGCGACAAGGTTAATCAAAAAGCCTAGATGTTTTTTTATCATAATATTTTATGGTTTTTCTCATTTAATTATTTTTAATAAGCGTATGAATGTTTAACTAGGAGCACGTTGCTACTATTTTTTAATTTGCACTTCGGTAAGCTTATCTACTGTTGTAGAGCAAGATTTAAGGAAAACCGACAAAAAATATTCAACTTCAGGCATTTGTTGCTTTAGGCTGGTTAACTTTAATTCTAAACGTTCTTTTACGTGATCAAACTCATGGTTTTGGTGGTTCAATTCATCAAGTGCTTTAATATACGCTACTAAAATGTCGGCGGCTTTAACAATTTTTTTGTATTGTTCGTCTACATTATCTTGCACAATAATATCTGAAAAAACAGCTTGAAACTCTTCAGGTAAAGACTCAAGGCATTGTTTTTCCGCAATATATTCTATTTTTTTAAACTCACGTGCGATCTCTGGGTTTGCATATTTGGTTGGACTTACAATGTCACCAAACCTTGTTTCACTAGCTTCATGATAAAGTGCAACGGTAGCAACTTTATCGGCATTTATGTTTCCTGAAAATTTTTCATTTTTAATTACCGCTAATAAATGCGCAACAATCGCTACCTGATGAGAGTGTTCTGCAACATTCTCTGGTTTAACGCAAAACATTAATGCCCAGCGTTTGATAAGTGGCATTCTAAACATCCAAGCGAGAAAAGTACTTTGCATATTAAAACCTTAAGTAAAACTATAAATAAGTATTAAAAATTATTGGCGGTAAGTGCTAAAAAAGTTAGCTAACCTTTCCATTGCTTGTTTTAATTCATATACATGCGGTAAAAACACTAAACGAAAGTAATTTTTTTGTTGAATATTAAAAGCACTGCCATGTACGAGCAATATTTTTTCTTGCTTGAGTAAATCTAATATCATTTTTTCATCATTGCTGATGTTGAACTTTTCTTGATCCACTTTAATGAATAAATACAAAGCGCCCATTGCAGGGTGGCAAGAAAGACCGTCAATCTCATTTATCATTTTGTGTGCTAAGTTACGTTGCTTGAGTAAACGACCATCGCCATGAATGAGTTCGTTAATACTTTGGTAGCCACCCAGTGCTGTTTGAATAGCATGTTGACAGGGCACATTGGCACATAAGCGCATTGAAGCAAGTATATTTAAACCTTCTAAATAATCTTCGGCATGAGATTTAGGACCAGAAACAACCATCCAACCAGCGCGGAATCCTGCTATGCGATAGTTTTTAGATAATCCACCCATAGTAATAATGAGTACGTCATTTGCTAGGCTTGCCGTTGGAATATGCTTAGCTTGATCATAAAGAATTTTATCGTAAATCTCGTCACTGAATATGATCAAATTATGTTCACGCGCAAGCGAGATAATACCTTGAAGAATTTCTTCACTGTAAACTGCGCCAGTGGGGTTATTTGGGTTTATTAACACTATGGCTTTGGTTTTAGGTGTTATTTTATTCGCCATATCTGCTAAGTCAGGAAACCAGTGGTTTTCATCGTCACAATGATAATGTATTGGCTCACCACCTGAAAGCGCAACTGCTGCTGTCCATAAGGGGTAGTCAGGTGCTGGAATTAACACTTCATCTTCGTCGTTCAACAAGCCTTGCATGGCCATAACAATAAGTTCGCTAACACCATTACCAATATAAATATCGTCAACACTAACATCTAAAATGCCATTTTGTTGAAAATACTGCATTACAGCTACACGTGCAGGGTATATACCTTTTGATTCACAATACCCTTGGGCCGTGGGTAAGTTGCGAATAACATCTTTTAAAATATCATCGGGAGCTTCAAAACCGAATGGGGCAGGGTTACCAATGTTGAGTTTTAAAATTTTATGACCTTCATCTTCTAAACGTTTGGCCTCAGCAGCTATTTGTCCACGAATTTCGTAGCATACGTTTTTTAATTTTGAAGATTTATTGATAATTTTCATAATGGCGGTCTTATAAATGATAAAAGTGAATTAACGTTACCGTGCTCGTTAATATGAAACAGAAAATGAAGCTAAAGCAAAACTGATAGTCATTGAATGTACGTTATTTAAATTAATGTTCTTAATCCCATTGTTGCGAATATTAGCCAATTTTGAAACAGTTACTTGCAACTTTTTTATAGTAAATAGTGAATAATTACGCCATCTTGTTATTAAGAGGAATTTTTCGGGCATACATTCAGGAAAATTTACACTAACGAGGAGACTAATAATGCCTTTACCTTTATTGTGGCTAGGTGCTGCCGCTTCTGCTTTAGCCGTAAAAACATTGGCTGATGATAGAAAACGTCAACAAGGTTATCGTGCTAATAACTTTCGAGCGAAAACTCTTGCTGATCTTGAAAGACATGAGTCGCCAATTGCTATCTATCCTACTGATATGTTTTACACTGAACAACTTGTTAAACCTGAGGTTGGGGCGATTGTTTGTTGTGGTATTGGTGGGGTTTTAGAGCACAGTGGAATTTGGATTGGTGACAATACTATTGTTGAAGTTGATGGTAATGGTTTAATTAAAGCAGTATCTGTGCAAAGGTTTACTCAAACACGCTCCGGAGATGGAATTTTTATTGCCTGTGATTCATTAGGTAGGCCTTTGGTGAGTGAATTAGCCGCACAAAAAGCAATTGAACAAATTTATCAGGTAATTAATTATCATTTGTTTAATAACAATTGTCATCAATTTATTTGGCAGTGTTTCCAATCCGATGCTAAGCCGATAACCACGTTTAAAGCATTATCGATAAATATGGCAAAATTGTTTGACCGCGTGATTTATTGGGATAAATGTGATTGCTAGCAGAGTTGTATCGAGTTGTATCGAGTTGTGCAGAGATTGGGTAAACTTACTTAAGTATCAGTTAATACCTAAATAAAAACGGCCTTGCAAGTTATGCAAAGCCGTTTTCTTTCTTTATTTACAAAAGTGCGTAAAAATAAATATTAAGCAAATAGCGACATTACATCGGCAATGGCTAACATCGACTTTTCACCAGTAATACGGTTCTTCACTTCAATTTCTTGGTTGTCTAAATTACGTTCACCAATAACAAGTAACAATGGTGTACCTATTAATTCGTGATCGGCAAACATTACACCAGGGCGCTCTTTACGATCGTCAAATATAACTTCAATGCCGGCGCTTTGTAGCTGCTCGTATAACGCCTCTGCGGTTTCTTTAACCCGTGCAGATTTTGCCATGTTCATTGGCACAACCGCTACTTGATATGGTGCAATCGCAGCAGGCCATTTAATACCATATTTATCATGGTTTTGCTCAATAGCTGCAGCCACAATACGTGAAACACCAATGCCGTAACAACCCATGGTTAAAATTTGGTTTTTACCTGCTTCAGTTAATACGCCACAATTCATTGCTTGTGCATATTTATCACCAAGTTGGAAAATATGGCCAACTTCAATACCACGTTTTATTTCTATATTACCTTGTCCACACGGGCTAGGGTCACCAGCAACAACGTTACGTAAATCGGCAACAGTGTAACTTGTGGTATCACGATCCCAGTTTACACCGGTTAAATGCACGTCGTCTTTATTTGCGCCACACACAAAATCAGCTAAGTGCGCGGCACTTCTATCAACAATAACTTCGATGTTTAAACCTACAGGGCCAATAGAGCCTGCATTGCAGCCTGCAGCAGCGACAAGCTGTTCGTCGGTCGCAAAAGTTAATGGTGAAGCAATCTGTGCTAGGTTCTCGGCTTTAACTTCATTTAATTGGTGGTCGCCACGTAATACTAGCGCAACAATCGGCGTTTCGTTTTCTTTTGTTGATGTACCTTGCACTAACAGTGTTTTAACTGTGGTTGTGGCATCAATCGATAATAATTTAGCAACATCGTCTATTGTACGGGCATTAGGTGTTGCAACTTCTGTCATCGTTTGTGTCGGTGCAGCTCGATCGCCTGCTGGTGCTAAAGCTTCAGCTTTTTCAACGTTTGCTGCAAAATCAGAGCCATCACTAAAGGCGATGTCGTCTTCACCTGAATCAGCTAACACGTGAAACTCATGTGACGCTTCGCCACCGATAGAGCCAGTATCAGCAATTACCGGACGGTAATCTAAACCTAAACGGTCGAAAATACGACAATAAGCGTCAAACATTGCTTGGTAAGTTTTGTCTAAACACGCACTATCTAAATGAAACGAGTAGGCATCTTTCATTAAAAATTCACGACCACGCATAACGCCGAAACGAGGACGTATTTCATCACGAAATTTAGTTTGAATTTGAAATACGTTTAGCGGTAGCTGTTTGTAGCTGTTTATTTCGTTCGCAACAAGTTTAGTGATCACTTCTTCGTGCGTTGGTCCTAAAACAAACGAGCGATTGTGGCGGTCATTAATACGCAGAAGTTCTGGGCCGTAATCTTCCCAACGACCAGACTCTTCCCATAAGTCTGCCGGTTGTACCATTGGCATTAATACTTCAAGTGAACCTGCACGTTCCATTTCTTCACGAACAATGTTTTCAACTTTGCGTAAAACTTTTAAGCCGGTGGGCAACCAAGTATATAAACCTGATGCGACGTTACGTACTAAACCTGCACGTAACATTAATTGATGACTGATAACTTCAGCGCTAGCAGGGGTTTCTTTCAAAGTTGAAAGTAAATATTGGCTTGTACGCATTGAGAAAAAATTCCATTAGTAAGCGAGTATAAATATGAGGTGTATTCTATCAGGGCAATTTCACACGAAAAAGGTTTTAATTGCCCAATAGGTAAATATTATTGATAAGGTTAGTTAATAACGATTAATCGTATTAAGAACTTGTTGTTTTTTACCCATACCACCTAGGGTAAATAACTCGCCATTTAATTCTAACAAAGCTCTATGATCCATGGTTGCAGTATCCGTGGTGGTTATTTGCCATTGTGCAGTTTTAATGTTGTAACGCCATATTTGATTGCTTGGCTCTGAAGGCATACCGTTATAGCCAATACCATTGTAGTTATATGGGTTGTTACTCCCACCAACAAAGACTATTTCTTTGTTGGTGGTATTATTAACTATACCTTTTGCGGCCATACGATAACGAGACTCGCCTGTTGGGTGTTCAACCTTAAACCAAGCAATTTTATGAGGAGTTTGGCTATCAATTTCACCTCGATAGCAGGCTGTTTCTGCTGCATAACTTCGACGTTTATTAAGGTGTACGTCAACTCTAACGCCATCGCAAACTAATATAGTATTATCAACAATGCCGCCAGCATGGCCAAAAACCGCCTTGCCAGGAAACGGTGATGCCTGTTGCCATTTATCGGTTTTAATGTCATATACCTGCACTAAATTTACATTACCATCGTTATGCCAACCACTAATTAAGTAGATATATCGATTGTTATAAGGCAGGGCAATACTGTCATCAACAGGTACAGGCATAGGAGCTAAAGCTTGGTATTTATCGCTTAATACATGATAAGCATAAACGTCGGGCACCGAAACTTCACTATGATCTTTAGCGACCGTGTAGCCACCAAAAACATAAGCCGTTTCATTAATAGCTGTTGCTACACTCGCTAAACGTCCTACTAAACCGTTAATAGGCTTTGCTATTGGTACCGGTGATTTTTCCAACCATTTGTTTTTACTAACATCAAAAGCAAAAGTACGATTATGTACATCTTGATAGCCTTTGTTGTTCCCTAAACCACTAAACGAAATCCAGTACCAATTGTTGTTTACTTTAACTTGTGCCACACCGTTATTGCTAACAGGCACTGGTATTGCACTTAACTGAGTTTGCGTTGCTGCATGAACTACAGGGTTAATAAGCAATGTTAAAAATGCCCAAAGCGGCAATTTAAGTCTGGTCATAATATTAAACTCTTCTTTGTAAACTAAAATGATAATAATGCCGCTAGCCTAGCAAATAACACTTTCAGGCTATAGTATTATTCGCGGATAATTATATCGGGGTAAGGCAAAACAATGTATTTAATCGTACAAAGGAGATTTATATGAATGTATCTGTAATAACCGCGGATTATTATAACAAGCAACAGGCAAATGATGTAATGATGTGTTTGTCTGCATACGCCCTTGATCCCATGGGGGGCGGTGAAAGCTTGTCAACATATACACAGCATAATTTAATTGAGAAGTTACAACAGCAAAATAATGTTTTCAGCGTATTGTGTTATGTAGATGATAAAGTTGCAGCGTTAGCAAATTGTGTGGAAGGTTTTTCAACATTTAGTGCAAAACCCTTAATTAATTTTCATGATATTGTTGTGCTTAAAGAATTTAGAGGGCGCGGCCTAACCACGTATTTATTTGATTACGTGGAACAAATTGCTATTGATAAAGGCTGTTGTAAATTAACCTTAGAAGTACTTGAAGGAAATGTTGTTGCAAAAAAGGCTTATGAAAAAGTAGGATTTAGCGGCTATGAGCTTGATCCAAAAATGGGCCAAGCTGTATTCTGGCAAAAAAAACTCTAAGGCATTAAAGCTATAATTAACGCCAAGACAGTTTATTCATTATAACTACACATAACCTGCTAAAGTATTTACTGTTTCGCTTGCCAGTTATTAATTAGTGCAAGCGTCTGCTTAGTATAAAGTAGGGTCAGATACACATTAATTGATTTTGGTGTCTAGGGTAATGGTAAAAGAGGGAATATTTAGCCCATAGTTTGGCTATGCTGCTCGTTTTAGAGGATATCAGGCGACTAAAATTTAATGTGTATCTGACCCTACTTTATTCTTTTTGTCTCTTGCAAAGCAAAGAACTCGTGGTTAAATGCCTTAAGTTTTTACTATAAAAAGAGCTCAAAATGTATTTAAAAAGAAATTGGTTTACGTTTTGAACGGGGAGTATCATTTACTTGAGCAGCTTGTTGCTGGTTATCGGTTTTAGCTTTTTTATTCTTAGTTTTCTTAAACGCACTTTGTTTGGTAAGTGTTTTCTCGGCTTTTATTTTTGTTGTTATAGGCGAAGCTTCTTTATCAAGTTTCACTACATTAACCTGAATAACTTCACCATTAAATTCTACAATATCATCATGGTAGACTTTTTTACGCTTTTGAAATTCAACTTCGTTATTTAATAATACATAACCCTCGCTGATCACTATTTTTGCTTCACCACCACCACCAACCATGTTGGCAATTTTTAATAGTTTACATAGTTCTATAGGTTGAATTGAAACATCAATATGTTGAATAGTGTCTGTCATATGGGGCTTTAAAATTGAAATAAAAAACTATTATAACGGAGTTAGTTAACGCTGTCGTGCAAGCTAATTCATCGTAATAAAATATTTTTAAATGATTTTATCTATTAACGTTAACTTATATTACTATTTATCGACGTTTTAACGCAGGTAATGGCTTAAAAAGGAGCATTGAGCAAGTGCTGCTTATTAAGAATTCAGGTTATATTATTGAATTTGACAGGTTTTGCCATTTAATATCAGGTTGCTATCGCTTAGCGCAATGGTATTGTTGGATTGCTGAAACTGTTGTTTTAATGCTGTAAGCTCTTTATCTGCTGCGGTTTCTTGTCGCTTTAATATTTGTAATTGCTGCTTGTTTTGCGAGAATAAATTATCACACTTTTCTTTTAAAAAAGATTTTCTAGCTTTAATTCTATTTGGATAAGCTTTTTTTCTAATCTCCCATGCTTCAAACTTAGTTTTTAGTTGGTTTTGTCCCTCAATAACACAACTTTTAAACTCTTCTAATTCATTACTATAAACTTCGTTTACAATATTAATCTGTTCCTGGGTTAATGCATTTTTAGAGATAAGAGCAGAATAAGCTTGTGATTGTAATTGAAAGTTATATTCGCTAATCGGTAATATATCATTTTTACTACCTAACTCTGGTGTATAACTTTGAGCAATGTTCTTTAAAAAGTGTTCGTAAGTTTGATGGAAAACTTTAAATTGTTCTAATCGGTTTTTATCAAAATTAGCGATGACTTTGGATAAATTTTGTTGATTAAATTTAATAGAAAAAGGCAATAATTTAACCGCGGGTATTTTTTTACTGCTAATTTGTCTCGCGTACTTCACGCTATTGTATGCACGAGCAGCACATATATTAAATGCAGTAGACTGCCTTTTATTCGGTGCAATAATATCTCTAGGTTGAATTAATTTTTTTGTATTTACATTAATATGCTGACAATCTTTGGCGTCATATATTATCGGGCTTTGTGCTGTATTATCTTGTGATAATTGTTCATTAAAATCATCGATAGCTTGATTTTGTTGTGCTAAAGCTCTATCAATATTTTCTTCAGCCGTAGTTAAGTTTCTTTCAGCCACTTTTAGGTTTTGTGAAATAATCTGTTGATTTGTATTGCCAGCTACTAACGTTTGCCACGCAGGGTAACTAAAGCGTGCAGTGTCAGCATTATTAGCTGCGCGAATAGGAATTGCTTGACGATTCATTTGTAAGTACAGGCAAATATTTGGAGTATTTACACGTGAAGGCATGCTTGATGGTAAGGTAAATATTTTTTTATTAATTTCGGTTAAACGGTTGTTAGAGCGGGAAATAACTTGTCTTACGGGTTTAGTTGCGCCATCAAGCGATACTTCAACATATTCTGCAACTAATACAATTTGCTGACTTGCGTAATCTTTAGCAAAAGGGTGGGTGTCTTGCCAATTAAATTCAATTTTTGACCCTGAAGCTAATATTTGTGTATCTAAATTATTATCTAAAGCGGTACTTTTACAACCTGCAAAACAAATGATGCAAATTGTTGTTAAATATTTTACTGTGTTATTGGCTAAAAGGGACATTAGTAAATCCATATTCTGAGAGCGTTTCTAAACTTAAATCACTGGTTGCAAGTATTCGACTTTCAAACATGGTACTCAGTATTCGAATAGCTTCAGGGGCACGGTTTTTTAAATAGTTTTGTTGCTCTAAGTTCTTTAAACCCGTTAGCATTACCTTCATTGCGTCGCGTTCTATGCGCATGGCAATTTCATGGGCAGCACTAACACCTTCTTTTGTTATACGCTTTATATCATTGCTCAGTATTTTTGTTTGATAACGTTCATATGCTTTATTACCGTATCGCGTTAACGCACGTTTTATATTTCTTTCTTCAGTGGAGTCAATCACGGTATAGCGTTTCGCACGTGGTTCAGGTTGAATCATTAAACGATAATAAACAAATAAACGGCTTGCCCACATAACGGCAATGCTTCGCATTTGTTCATTAGATAGTTGTAAGAGAAACGCTTTAGGATCGGAAGTAATTCGACGTTTTAATGCTGCTTGAGATTCTCCTTTACGGGTTGGCAATTTATCTTTATACCGAGAGTAGGCATGTACTAAATACCTACCATTAGGTTCAACTGAACGAATTACTCCTCCTAAAAATGCGACAGTACAGGCACTAGCACAACGATGTTGTTTTTTTATCTTAACCATAGTGCCATATTCTCTTAAAATCAGGCCTATTTTTACTCCTTCTATTAAAACACCCCCTCCAGAGCTCAGCCATACCTCATCAACTCTGTTATTGCTTAACATATAGCGCATACGTCTAGCATCACCAACTTTTACTGGACCACTGTAAAATAACACTTTGCGGTTTTCTTTATGCTCTATAGTAATATTGGCACTATAGCTTGGGTTGCATAGAAACAATAAAAATAATCCTAGCCAATGATGAAAGCGCATTTTGTTTTTATACCGTTACAGGTTGGTAAGGGCCATTCGGCAGGCTTCTACAGTATTTCACGTAAACACTTTCTGAACTATTACCATCTGCTAGCGTATCTTCAATATCAACACATTCACGATTAAGAGCACTTTCAGCATAGGTTTTAATCGGTTTAACTGTTCCATGTAAATTAGGGTTGCTAGGGTCTTTGTATGTTGTTGTTTGTGCAGATGCTGCAGCTTGTAATACTTGCTCTCGTCTTTGCTTTTCACCTTCTTCAGAAAGGTTTTTATATATAGTATTTCCAGCATAATCAGCTATTTTGCAAAAGGTAAGAAATAAACCCAGTTGAAAACCTTTGGTATACAGTTCAATTTGCTCAGCACTATACTTAGAACCCGTTTTTTCAAAGTATTTCTCTGCAAGCTTTTTTCCAACATAGCCACCAACAAGCCCACCGCCGGTACACAACACTGTTCGTGTTCCCCAGCCTAAAGTATCATCGCTACTATTCGAAGTACTGTTACATGCGGTTAATAAGAAAAGTGTGCTCGTTATTATAGCTGTGGTGAAGTGTTTTTGAATTTTCATATTATCCCTCTCAATGTCCATACAGGAGTTTTCATCCATTAATTTAGGCCGATTAAATTAATGTTAATGAAGTGAAGATTTTTCAGTGCCTCATAAAAGATATACGGCAATTAATAAAGTTATACAAAGCCTTAAAAGTGAAATATGCAGTTAATGAATCTTAAGTGGCGTTAACTGACGATTAGTCTGTTGAAGCCAATTATTGAAACTTACAAATAAAAAATACTAAATTCAGTAAAGATTAATTGGCCTTGAAGCGTGCAAAAGAAGTATTCACTACCTAGACTTTATTAGTGAGTTTTAAATTAATCACTAGGATAATTGTTTACCCATGGAACCTAGGAAGCGTAAAAGAGGTATAAAAGCGTCTCGAGAAAAATTAGAAGCTGCAATGTTAGCGCGTGGTTTCGACACTCAAGCGGCTTTAGCTCAACAAATTTTGATCGATGAAGGGTTAAGTAAAGCCCCGAAAGATTTAGTGAATAAAGTGTTTCGTGAGCAAGGTGTTTCTACGCATAACTTAGCGAGAGTTGCAAAAGCACTTAACGTAGCAGCGCATACAATTTATTTGGCAAAAGATGATAGCCAATTTAATGATACGATAAGTAACCAATCGCCAAACCTTTTAGCTAAAAATGCGACTGAAAATACCGAACATATCCCCAACAATGCCTCGTTAATAACCTCAGCTACGCAAAGCTCAATTTACCAGAAAGCGAAATTTTGGCAGACTAATGTTATTTTGATCTTATTAGCTTTTTTTTCATTGGTGCTAACAGCCTTATTTATACATCAACACAATGTTTTACCAGAAAGTACACGTATTCATAGTGCAATAGGAAAAACATTAATCGTAGTGCAACCTCATCAATTAATGACCGACTTAGTTCAAAATTTTGTTGAACACTTTGAAGTCAATGATGAGGTTAGTGCCATTATGCCAACACAAGTGCTTAACGAGAGTATTTCAGCCCAAGCGGCATTAATAAAATGGCAAGCACATGCGGTAATTTCTTTTTCTGTAATATCTGGTGAAAATTATCAAATTATTCAAGCTAAAATTCGTTCTAAATCGCATACATCAATATTATTGCAAAAAGTAATAAGACCAACAGAGATGAAAGCAGCTAGTGCCAGCTTAACAAATGCGTTAGCCCAAAACACAATAAAGTTTATAAATGGTGAGCCTATTAATGCAATGTTATCTCAATCAGAGCAAGCACTTAACTATTATCTATCAGGTAAAAATTTACTTTTTATTAGTCATAGTGCTCAAAGCTACAAAAAGGCGACATCACATTTATTAAAAGCGATAACTTTAGATAACAACTTTGTTGATGCAATGGCTGAATTATGCCGAGCTTATGTTCGTATAAGTTGGATGAAAGATGAAACAGCCACTCTTGAAAACGCGGCTAAATTCTGCCAAAAAGGAGCATTAGTAAATTCGAATAGTAGCTCACTAAAAAGTGCTCAAGCAGAGCTTTATGCTAGAACAGGAGAAATACCTAAGGCACTTGAGTTGATAAAAAGCCTCAAACTTAACAACGCTTATAACGCTGACTTGTTGGCAGTAGCAGCAGAGGTGTTTTTCGTTTTTAATCGTAGTTATTCATCAGAAGAAGATTTAATCCAATATATTGAAGGGTATGCTTCTCAGGCTATTTCACTCGCAAACAACCATTGGCGTGCTTACAATACATTAGGTAATTTTTACTTTAGTGTTGGCGATATTCATAATGCAAAAAAATATTATCTCGCAGCGACTAACGTGGTAAAGCATGAGGTTATATTAGCTAACTTAGGTACAATGCAACTTTGTTTCGATGAGCTAGAACAAGCCCAAAATACTTATCATGATCTGATTGAAAACGTAAAAGATAATTATCTTGGTTATGAGAATTTAGGCACAGTTTATTTATTTCAACATCAATACCAACAAGCATTAGAACAAAAGTTACGTGCTATAAAGCAACAACCTGATATCTCTATTCATCAAACATGGGCAAGTTTAGCAGAAGTATATTTGAGGCTAGAACAACCTAAAAACGCTGCTTTTTATTATACAAAAGCATTAAGGCAACTTGAGCGTGACGAACTTTTAAAAAATGCCGTACTTAGCGACGAGCTATTTAAATTGTATTACCAAGTAAAGTTGCACAAGTTATCTAAAAACAACATTTTATTAATTGATATTAGTAGCAAAGTTACTCAATTTATTCAAAAAGAGGCTTCTTATAGCCTTCAAGCCAGAGCTCATTTAGCCTGGTTGGCTGAGTATGTAGGTAATACAAATGCCAAAGAAAATATTTGGCACAAAGTCATTAAAATATGCCCTGTGTATAAACGCTCTCCAGAGCTTGTTTTTATTTAAATTATATCGACAAGTGCAAGGTTATTTAAACAAAAACTATTGCCATAAAGATTGTTCCATCAGATTTTCACTATTGAAATTAGGTCTAGGTTGTTGCCAAATGTTTTTACCTGAATGAGCAGGGTCGCTGTATTTTTCAAAGAACGCATCTAGTTCAGTTGTCATCTTCAAAACAATTGCTTTACGAGGGGGCTCAGTAATAAACCGCTCTTTCATGGGGTGCGATAAATCGTACCAATGATCAATAACACTAGCGTCTTTTTTGTAATAACGGACCAATTTCCACTGGCCGTCGGTAATCATGCGGGCATTGCCACGCTCAATTATTTGGTAGCGTTTCCAGTTTGTTACACGTTCTGCCTTAAGTAAGGGCTTAATGGAGCGACCTGGGCCTTGTGCTTTAGTGAAACTTTTGTCGCCAGCAAAATCTAAAATTGTATTATGTAAATCGAGTAAATCAACAAATTCACCACGGGATTGTTTGCCTTGAATAAGTGATTCTGGCCCGTAAACTATAAAGGGTATACGTATGGTTTCCTCATAGAAGTTATAAGGAAATGAAGCATTTGTTTTGCCATACAAGCCATATTGGCCCATTAATAAGCCATGATCAGAAACAAACGCAATAACGGTGTTTTTTAATAAGTCACGTCCCTCCAAAGCGTCCATAATATGACCTAGCTGTTCATCAATAAGACTAATCGCCGCTAAGTACTGTGCCAGTGCTTCAGGATGATTTTTTGGTACCGATGAATAGTTACTCCCAAGCATAAGGTCAGAATTACCACCGTCGCGTATCATCTCAAGTGCTATAGGGCGGTAAAGATTAACCAGCCGCTCTGGAAGATCTTCGAAAGGTGCATGAGGTTCGACATAATTTAAGTTAATAAAAAATGGTTTGTTATTCTTTTGGTCAATAAATTTAATCGCTTCAGCTGTTAAAAACCTTGCTTGTACACCTGTATATTCAAATGGTTGACCATTTTTTGAAAAAGAAACACTCCCTCTATGTTTGTATTGGTTTTTCCAACCGGCTTTTAACGCATCATAACTTAGCCAGTGATCAAACCCCGCAACAGGTTTCGGGCTTGCTTCATTAGCGTGCCATTTACCAAATAATGCTGTGCGATAGCCATTCTCTTGTAATCGCTCACCCAGAAATTTTTCACCGACCAACCATTTATTTTCGTAACCTTTACCTTCAGATAAAAAATCGTATACACCATGTTGAGAAGGCATTTTACCGGTATGAAAACTCGCCCGAGCAGCCGAACAAACAGGCGCCGGCGTCATAGCATTGTCGAATATAACGCCTTGATCAGCTAAGTAATCTAAATTAGGTGTTTTCATGCGTGTTTCGTATGAGCCTAGCGCCCATTGGCCATGATCATCAGTCATAATAACAATGATGTTTGGCTTTTGATTAGTCAGATTTTTTTCGCTTGCATAAGTTAAGTTTATGATTAATAAAAAACTTAAAGAAAATAAATGTTTCAACACGTGAAAACCCTATTCAAGTTACAGAATTAACACAAAACTAGCATTTATTAGACATTAGGTACATGGATAGTTAAGACTAGTCATTTTAATTGCAACACACATTTACGATTACAGAGAACCTAAGATACTAAAGAAGGTACTATTTTTTAAATAAGAAGTAGCAGATATTCCTGAACTTTAAATACAAAAAGTAGGGTCAGATACTGACCTATCCCCACAACTAATTGATAAATATCAATCAA